>Ga0156454_132_pt1 | contig 5029 bp, 2 predicted proteins | sample RifOxyA2_FD_111901 | JGI IMG/M metagenome (GOLD analysis project Ga0156454, IMG submission 111901) | Candidatus Peregrinibacteria bacterium RIFOXYA2_FULL_33_21 | reverse complement strand
CTCAATACCTTATCCAGTTGATGACGTGAAAATATTTGCAATGTTTGGAATAGATGAAACTTTTTATAGAAGTTTAGGCTATGATGGTGGTCATAGAGGTGTAGATTTTAATGTACCAATTGGCACTGCTGTGAAATCTGTAGCTGACGGAGTTGTCAGTGAAGTGGGCTATCAAGAGAAAGGATATGGTTATTATATAAAAATAAAACATAAAATAGGAGATCGATATTTTGAGACTATTTATGCTCATGGCAAAGAAAAATCTAATTTAAAAGTTGGAGATACGGTTAAGCAAGGGAACTTAATAATGTTATCAGGAGATACTGGAATAGGTGGAGCCCATCTTCATTTTGGGCTCAGATTATTAAATAAAAATGGAAATGTTATAAATGAAAGTGATATACATAAAGGCTACATAGACCCAATTTCATGGTTCAAATCATATTCTGGACAAGCAACTGAGGTGAATGGATTATGGCCAGACTGGGTTAACAAAGAACTTACATGGGCATTGGATCGTAATATTATTAGTCCTGATTCTATTATGCAGATAATTGCCTCAACTGCAGTCAAATATACAATGTTAGAAATTTTATTTAATTTTCAGAAAATAATTAAAGATAGCAAAACAATAACAAATAGAAAAATTCTTGGCGAATGGCCAATTTGGGCCGCAGATGCTGTTAATTGGGGAATTAACAAAGGAATAGTTAATGAAAAAAGTGTTATGAGTGCTGTTGATAACGAATCTTTTAAATACACATTTATTACAATGTTATATAAATATTATTTAAATGTTTTAAACGGATCAGCTTTTGCAGGTAAAATTATTGATGGTTCTTGGCCAGATTGGGCAGATACTGCGGTAAGTTGGGCAATTAATAATGGATTAATTGATTCAAAAGAGTCTGTTATGCAAGCAGTATCATCAGATGCAATGAAATATACTGCAATCAAAATGCTTTATAGATTTTCTAATATATAAAAATATGAAACTTTTTCAAATAAAATATTTATTTTTAGTTTTACTGGTAACTTTATTTAATTTAAATTATGCATTCGCAAGTGATATTAATTTAAATGACTTTACGGTTTATAAGAATATTCTATTAAATTTAAAATTTGAATATCCAAAAATTTGGGGAGATATTGAAACTTCATATATTGATACTACAAGTGATGAGATGTATCTTTCTATGTATGACAGTAATTATATATATAATATTGATTTTTCAAAAATAGATGGTTTATTTATATCTGGTCAAGCTGAGAAGCCATCAAAAACTATCGAAGAATTTTATAACAAATCAATAGATGAAATGTGTAGTAATTTGGACAACGAGGAAGATCCTATAAAGTATCCAAATGTCTCAAGTTGTAATTTTATACAAGAAAATATATTAACATTTTTTTCATCTCTAGATTATGAAAGTTATTGTTTGAATTTACCTATAGCTGGATTAATAAAAAAAATTGTAGCTATAGATTTAATAGATAATCCTTCAATGGATGTTTTAACGTTTTACTACAGTTTTCTTTCGCCAGCTATGCAAAAAGAATTAACTGATGTGATTGATCAAACTGACGGTTGTCATTATCCGTTAGATGAAGGATATGATAATGCTCAGCAACAATTTGATTTAAAAGTTCAAGAAATTTTGGATAGAATTAATAATGGGATTGCTGATGAAGAAACAATACAAAACTTAGCAAATTTTGATTATTTTGCTAATTCATTTGAAGATTGGAAAGAATTTGAGAAATGGCCAAGCTGGGCTCAAACTTATGTAACTTGGGCTTTGAATAATAATATTTTGGATTCTGATGAGTCAGTGCTTCAAAAGGTAGATGAAAATTCTTTTAAATATACTTTAGCTTTGATGTTGTATAGGTATGATTTAAATGCTGGAGGGACTAAATATGACGGTGAAGTCTTAACTGGAGATTGGCCGGAATGGGCAAATATTGCAGTATCTTGGGCTTTGGATAAAAAAATATTTGATTCAAAAGAAACAGTTAGTTATAAAGTTTCTCAAACTGATTTTAAATATACTTTGGCTCTAATGTTATATAAATATTATTTAAATACAGGAAAAACTAAATATGATGGAGAAATTTTAACTGGAAATTGGCCAGAATGGGCAAATACTGCAGTATCTTGGGCAATTAATGACAGGGTTATTGATTCCAAAGAAAGCGTTTTGGAGCCTGTTGATGAAGACGCCTTCAAATACACTCTATCAGCAATGATGAAGAGGTATGATCAGTGGCATTACTAAAAAACATTTTGTGAGAGTGAGATAAAATACAATTTATTTTTCATTTCTTTTTTTTCTCCCAAAAGCCAAAAAACTTAAAAATGTTAATAATGGAGCTAAACTTCCTCTTGTTTGTCCAACTCCTTCTTCTGGCGTACTACAAGCACATCCTGGACCATTATCATCATCTTCTATATCATTATCATCATCATCGTCTTCCTTTGAAGGAGTAGGAGTTGTATCAGGAGTTGCAGTATCAAAAGGAGTATCTGGTGTTGGGAATGGTGTTAATGTTGGAGTAGGAGTTACATCATTTTTACTTAGCTGTACTCCCAAAATGAATGTTCCATCGCTTAAAACAAGTGGCTGTAAATTATTAGGATCTGTTCCTCCCATTACAGATATACCTGCTGGGAATTGCGCATAAAAATTACCTGTTTGTATTTCACTTATTCCTGTTGGACTAACTTTATAACTGCCAATTGGTGAATCACCATCAGAAATACCTAGGTCAACACCTATATCCTGTCCTGTATATTCATAAGGAGCAAAAAGAATATAGTAATTATTACCTTGTCCATCATAATTTTCAATAAATATATTTCCTTTTTCATCTTGTTGCAATTTCCAATTTGCTGTTAATGTTTGTTTATCTAAAGATTCAATTTTAACTTTTAATGTACTTCCTTCAATTGTTGAATCTAAACCTTTTCCGTCCTCTGTAGGCCCAGTAACTGATTCGGGTGGTACTATTTTAGATTGTTCTGGCGTTGGACTTTCCACTACAGGAGTTGGTGAAAATACTGGTGTCCCAGTTGGTTCAGCAGTTGGCGATGGTGTAACTGCAGGAGTTCCTGTTGGCTCTGGCGTTGGTGTCGCTGGTTCAGCTGTTGGCGTTGTTGGATCTGGCGTTGGGGTGTCAGGATTAGGGGTTGGAGTTGGGTTGGGGGGATTTTCTCCAAAATTAATCTTATCTGCCACTTCACCTTGAGAAAATAATGATCCTGGTTGTTCAAATACTGTTACCTCTTGAGTAGCCAAATTAACTTCAGCTATTCCACCTGCTGTACTATTAACAGTAGCTTTACCATTTCTAATTGATAAATCGTTTAAAGTATCAGTTCCAAATGTGTCTAAAAAATTAATACTAGTTAATAAAGTAGCTGTGCCAGTATTAGTTATAGTAGATAAATTTAATTGTTTTAAATTATATCCATCTATAAACCACAAAGTTCCATCTTCAGCTTTTACAATTTTATATATTGGTGAGTCATTTTGATAAATTAATCCATCATTATTTATTCCTCCAATAGGCATTAAACTGTCATCAATATAATCTGCTAAATATAATGTTCTGCCGTTAGCAACAAAAATTTGCACACTTTCAGTTCCTTCATTTGTAGTTGTAATTGAAGTTAATGCACTAGTTCCAAACAATTTACCAGAAGCTAATTTAAAAATAGAAGCCAAAGATATTTCTTGCGAAGCGATATAGCTTGATGGTGTAATATTAGCTGAATTTGGAGATAAAATTATCATGGTACCTCCTTTTGGATTTTGATTGGCTGCAAATACAATAGGCACTCCATCAATAACTGCAGAACTTGTTTTTACTACATATTGATAATTAAAATCTTGCTTATCTGTTAATTGTGTATCTTTTATTGAAAAAATAGATAATTGATTGTTAGTTCTTGCGGCTGCTGTAAAAAGATTATTTCCATCAAAGTATTGTCCTATATAAGTCATTTCACCATATTTCAAATTCAATTCTTCAGGGCTTATCTGTTGAGCCACGCCGTCCTTATCAATAATTTGAATTTGACTAGCATTATCACCTCTTACCAATACATATACTTCACCTGTAGCTGGATTATATATTAGTTCGCCCGCTTTCTGTTCTGGCTGACTCATATCAGGCATAGGTTCTGCTAATGGGATTGTCAACCCTTCATTGCCATCAAAACCTTTTACTTCAATGCCATCTGTTGCTAAATCTGCTTTTACTATTGTTGGTGCAGTTGTTAATCCTGCCGTAGCTATTACTGCTAATCCAGCTAACGTGTTACCAACTTTGGACCTTGCAAATCCTCTCAAAATACCAGTATCATTAGGGCTATCGTTTGTTGAGATTGTTTCTATTTTTGATGTAAGTCGCCTATCAGTATCAAATTCAGGAAAACCCATTTGTATAATGTTTCCCATATATTTAAATCTTATGATAATTTATTTTAGTGCAAAAAGCCTTTTTCGTCAAATTTTTTTCACTTGTTACAATGAGATAGTATATTCTGATAAAGTAGGCTTGAGCTGAATTTTATCAGATGCTGATTTTGTGAAATTTTCAGTTTCTCCTTTTGCGTAAATCATTTCGGATATATCAGCAACACTTGAAGTGTCATCATATAATGCAAACTCTATTTGATATTCAAGATATGGAATAAATCCTTGCTCCACATCATAAATCCCTGTCATTTCTGTCATTTGTAATACAGGTTTATCAATATTATATGAAGTAGTATCTGTCAAAAAATTTATTAAAAAAGGATAGCTTAATTGAAGTTTGTTAGTACTAACTTTTAAATCATTAAAAATAATATTAGTACCAAGATATATATAATTATTCACATCAATATTTTTTATTCGTGAGTCCTTTTCTTCTAAGTCATCCTTATACGCACTCACAGAACAACTTACGGCAGGATCTCCTGGATTAGTCACGTACACACTTCCATCGCACATCCCACTTATCATCCAATTCACAACTATTT
>Ga0156454_114_pt1 | contig 14067 bp, 11 predicted proteins | sample RifOxyA2_FD_111901 | JGI IMG/M metagenome (GOLD analysis project Ga0156454, IMG submission 111901) | Candidatus Peregrinibacteria bacterium RIFOXYA2_FULL_33_21 | reverse complement strand
CGTAACCAGAAGTATTAATTGCACAAATACCTGTACTAGTATTGGGACCATAACCATTAGTAGCGCCGCCATTTCCACCTTGACAACCTTTGGCGTTGGTATTTATTAAACCAGTAGCACTAATATTTATATTTGCCGCAGTTATATTAACTCCATCAGTATCTTCGGCAGTGTGGGTAATTGTTCCATTCACAGTAACAGTTCCACTCAAAGTAATCGCTTCAGTAAGGGTCAAAATTACTCCTCCATTAATAGTTAAATTATCCATCGTCCCTCCAGCGCATGTATTTAAATCTGCCTGTCCATATGTTTGACTTGAAGAAATAACACATTCATTTACGGCCGCAAAGGTATTAAGGATGAAATAACTATATATACTTCCTCCAATCACAGCAATTATGAAAATAGCCGTAAGTAAAGACAATGGGATTCTATATTTTCGCATATGTATTAATTTAAAGAGCATTTGAAGTTAAAGTTTAAATAAAATTAGTGAGTCCAGACTTCCGTCCCTATCTCCGTCCAATCCCAGACGAGTTTGTCTGATACTGGCTCCATGCGTACACAGCCATGGCTTACCGGTTTGCCTAAATGGCTTCCTGGTTCGTTCACCTCATCCCAATATTTATAACCTTTAGCATTTACTAAATATGGCAAACCATGTAATCCATAACCCTGAAATCCATAGCCTTTGCGGCTTAAGCCCATCCAAAATGGCATACGATAAGGCGTTCCAATATTACTAATACGCAATTCCTGTTTATTAGCGATTTCCCAATGATCTTTAGGAGTCGGGTGTTTATAAGGATTACCACTACTTATTCTTAATTTATAAAATCTTTCTTCTCCGTATCGCAAATACATTTCCTGCGACCCCAAATCAATTTCAACGTTTTTATCATCACCAAAATTAGCCGTAGAACTGGTTATATTGGCAATACTAATTTTATCGGCATCACCATCCTTAATATCCCCGACAGAAATATCAAGACTAAAAACCCGATTAAACCAACCTAAACTTGGCATTAACAAATCAAAAAATTCTCGATAAATACCAGCTTTAATCGGAGTTTTAATCATAAATTTAAACAAAGCAATTTGATCAGGCTTAACTTCGTCCTGAATCAGAACCAGGCGATTATTTTGCCCATCATTAAGCCAATTAGAATTATCTGCATCGCTAAAAAAGACGCTGGATCTATCCCGCGATTTTTCTGTTCCCATCTGTACAGTTAAATTACAACCTGAATTTATTCCATACCAGCTGGACTGGCCGCTGTTTTTTATATACAAATAAACAATCGCCTCGTTGTTAGTTTGCAAAAATTCTTGATCAAAAACATAACCCACTAAATCAGCCTTATAATCAGTTAATTGCCAACTATCATTGCACTGAACTTTTTCATCACTATCAATAATAATTTGAGGTTCTTCAGGAGTGTTGACCTCAGGAGTGGCTCCTCTAACTTTTGGTGTTTGTAACTCATCAATCTGACCGTTCAAATTTAAATAAGCTAATCTTGTCAAGTAAAATCCCTGCGCATAATTGATACTAAAAATCAGAATCGAACTAAAAGTCACAAAAATAGCGCTTAGAACTAAACCTTTCAAAAAATTATTTCTAAAAAAAGACATTTTTATGAAAACAAATTTAAATAATCTAAATATTTTACCATAAAAATGATTAAAAATTAATACAAAAATGGGCTGCGCCATTTTGGCCCAGCCCTCTAATTTAAACGAATTTTAATGCTTATTTATTGCTGATTTGTAGCAGGAATGCGATCCTGAATTTTAGCCACAGCTTCGCTACTTTTACCATTTATGTCAAGGTAAATTGTGTTACCTTCACGGCTGGCCGAAACTGTAAATGGAGCATCAGGATGATTAGCATTGAAATACTTTGCCCGAGCCTCAAGAATAACAATTCTGTTAAGAAATTTTTCATTCGTATCGGATGACAACTGATATTCGGCACCATTATCAATATGGATAATTTTGACGGAAATATCATTTAAAGCTAACACTTCTTTAGCTCTAGCTCTGAATTTACTTTGCAATCCCTCAACATCAACACCTTTTACTTCCAAAGTTTCTTTTAAATCACCAGCTAAAACATGGGACTTAATATCTTTCAAACTCATGTCCAACTTAAATTCAGTCACTGCGTTAAAAATCTGATAAATCGGCCCTTGAGGAAATTTTGGTAAAACATTTTCAGAAGCCGCTAAAGCCACTGAACTAGCCATGACCGTACCAATCAGAATACCAGCTAGGTATTTACTATTTTTTTTCATATAAAGATGAATTATTAATAAAATTTTAAAGTTCATAATATTTTTAAAATCTAAATTTATGAACTTTACATCTACCTACACCAGTAAAAACAAAAAAAGTTTCAAAAACCCACTAATTCCCAAAACTGGATCAAGCAAAAAATAGTTTGAAGAAATTATTTTAAAAATTCATGAAAAAACCAGAAATGATGGATATTATTTGTCGTAAGGTCATTCCAGTGAAGACTGGAATCCAGTAAGTATAATGATTATTTATGGATAAAACTTATTTTGTGTATATTATTGCTAGTAAACGTATTTGTTTTAACTAATCCTCCATATAAAATATAAAAACACTATCGAAGTTAGTCCTCTACTGGATTCCTGCCTTCGCAGGAATGACGGCTGACGATAAATCAAAATTTCTTCAAACTATTTTTGCTTGATCCCCAAAACTTGCATTTACCACTTGTAAATAGTAAATTTTAAGCCTTAGCTTAATTGAAAAATTCATGGTCAAACCAAGCAAACTAACACCAATGCTTAAGCAGTATTTTGATATGAAAGAAAAATATGCTGACTGCATTTTATTCTTCAGGCTAGGAGATTTTTATGAAATGTTTGGCGATGATGCCTTAGAAGTATCTAAACTTTTAAGCTTAACTTTAACTTCCCGTGGTCAAGATGAAAGCAAAGTAGCCATGTGTGGAGTCCCTTATCATGCCGCCAGAAGGTATATTAACCGCCTTACCAGAATTGGAAAAAAAATTGCCATCTGCGAACAATTAAGCGACCCCAACTTGCCAGGGATTGTGGATAGAGATGTAATCAAAATTATTACGCCCGGCACGACTTTTGACGAATATTTGCTGGATGAAAAAAGTAATAATTTTTTAGCATCTTTGGATATCTCCAAAAACATTTTCGGCCTGGCTTTTTCTGATATCACTACCGGCGAATTCCAAGTGTGTGAACTCCAAGGGCTAGATGCTTTGGAAGCGGAATTAATTAAACTTAAACCCGCAGAATTAATCTTAAATCATCAATTTCTAACGGAAAAACCTCTGATTGACTTTTTTGAAAAATTTAAATTTTTACATCTCACTGTAATAGACAAAAATTCTGAAACCCCAGAAGTTTTATGCGAACACTTTAAGGTACAAAACTTAGAAGGCTTTGGCTTGAAAAACTTTAGCGCTTCAGTTCAAGCGGCAAGCAATCTTTTACATTATGTTAAAGACACTCAAAAAAGCAATCTTGAACATATCAATAAAATCAAAATTTATCAAAACCTAGATTATATGATTTTGGACGAGGCAACTATTATGAATTTAGAACTTATGTATACAATCAGGGAAGGTAAAAAGGATGGCGCGTTGATCTCCGTAATTGATGATACTCTGACGGCCATGGGAGGCAGAAAAATTCGATCATGGCTTTTGAAACCTTTAATTAAAGTTGCCAATATAAACTATAGATTAAATGGAGTTTCAGAATTATTCCATAATGGTAACTTAAGGACGGATTTGGAGGATTTGCTAAAAGGAATTTTGGATATCGAAAGGCTTTTAGGAAAAATCGGCTGTCAAAGCGCTAATGCCAGAGATTTACTGGGCTTGCGCGAATCTTTGAAAAAAATCCCTCCTATTAAAAAATCTTTAAGCCAGGTTAAAAGTGAAATTCTACAAAATATTCAACAAAATCTAAACGATTTCAACTCGTTGATTAAGACTTTGGATCAAGCGTTGCTCGACGAACCAAGTGCCATGCTAAAAGAAGGTGGTATGATCAAGGAAGGCTATAACCAAGAGCTGGATGAACTTAAAAACCTAACAAAAAACAACAAAGAACTGATTCAAAATTTGCAACAAAAAGAAATTGCCAGAACTGGCATTCAGTCTCTAAAAGTCAGATTCAATTCAGTATTTGGCTATTATATCGAGATTAGCAGAACTCATTTAAAAAAAATCCCTGAAGATTATATGCGCCGGCAAACTTTGGTTAACGCCGAAAGATTCATTACCCCTGAATTGAAAGAATATGAAGATAAAATTTTAGGCGCTCAAGAAAAAATTATTGAAATTGAATATCAATTATTTTTGAATTTGCGACAACAAATGGCCAGAGAAATCCAAACTATCCAACAATCAGCGGCTAGTCTGGCCACTTTAGATGTTCTACTAAATCTTGCCAGAATCGCAGCCAAGCAACACTATGTTAAACCAGAAATCATAACAGATGGTTCTTTAGAAATCATGGCCGGCCGCCATCCAGTAATTGAAACTCAGGAAACCAATAATTTTGTCCCCAATAATGTCATTTTAAGTAACGAACAACAATCAATCGCCTTAATTACCGGTCCTAACATGTCAGGAAAATCCACTTACTTAAGACAAACGGCTTTAATAGTGCTACTGGCCCAAATTGGTTCATTTGTGCCGGCAGACAAGGCCAAAATCAGCGTCATTGATCGTATTTTCACTCGAGTCGGCGCTAGCGATAATTTATACAAAGGTCAGAGTACTTTTATGGTAGAAATGCAGGAAGCAGCTAATATTTTGCACAATGCTACCAACAAAAGTTTGATTATTTTGGATGAAATTGGCCGAGGCACTTCCACTTACGACGGACTCTCCATTGCCTGGGCGATTTTTGAATATCTGCATGACCAAATTCAAGCCAAAACGCTTTTTGCCACACATTATCATGAACTAATTGAAATCGCAGAAAAACTGCCGAAAGCTTTCAATTTAAGCGTAGCGGTCATTGAAAATGAACATGGCGTGGTTTTTTTACACAAAGTAGTCACCGGCGGTATTGACAGAAGCTATGGCATTGAAGTGGCCAAACTCGCCGGCCTGCCAAAACAGATTATCAAAAGAGCTGATGAAATCTTAAAAAATTTAGAAACTGATCGGGAAAAAGAAAATAACTTTATTTCCAAACATAGAACCAAAAACCAAATCCCTGATAACCAAACCAGTTTATTTACGGCACACCTACCACATGAGCATCAGGCTATCAAAACTCTAAGAACTCTGAATATAAATAACTTAACACCAATTCAAGCCTTACAAAAACTAGAAGAACTACAGGGGATTACTAATAATACAACAAAGTAATACAACAATTATACTATTCCAAAGCAGTTTTCAAAATTTCTGAAAGTGTTGGGTGCGACCATGTTGCTTCAAGCCATTTTTCAACAGTAAATCCTTGCATGATTGGGAGAATTGCCTGATGTATTATTTCAGTTGCTTGAGTCCCAATTATATGAACACCTAAAATTTTAGAAGTGGTTTTTTCAATAATAATTTTTGCAAAACCATCTCTTTCATTCATTATCAAAGCTTTTGCATTTGAAGCATATTCACTTTTTTTAACTTCATAATTTATCCCTTTTTTTTGTAGATCTTGTTCAGTCAAGCCCAATTGTCCAACTTCAGGATGAGAAAAAATTGTGACAGGCATTAACTCATAATTTATTTCTGAATTTAATCCTAAAATATGTTTTGCCACAAACTCCCCTTCTTTTTCAGCGCCATATGCAGTTAAATTCCTCCAAGCGCTATCTCCAATCATATAAACATTTTCCAAATTAGTCTGTAAATTCTGATTTAAAAGAACCCTTCTTCCGTCATTTTCAATACCTATTTTTTTTAATAAATTTAAATCATAAACAGTCCTTCTGCCAATGGCCACTAAAATTTTCTCAAAACTTAATAATTTTTCTTCTCCTGATTCAAATTTTACAGTCATTTCGGCAGAATTTTCTTTATCCAAACAATTCATTACTTCCGCATTCAAATGTATTTCAATACCTTTTTTTTCTAAAGATTTCTTTAAATAGCTTGAAATTTCTGTATCTTGAGTCGGTATCAAGCCAGGAAGTTTTTCAACAATTGTCACCTTTGAACCAAGACTAGAAAAAGCTGAAGCCATTTCAACCCCAATTACACCACCACCAATAATTCCAAGTGTTTGTGGTAATTTGTCCAAATTTAAAATTTCTCTGTTAGTTATCACATGCTTTCCTCTTTTTATCATTGCCGGGAAAAATGGCTTACTGCCCAAAGCCAAAACTACTTTTTCAGCTGAAATAATTTTCTCTTCATTTTCCATCTTAACTTTTACTTCATTTTTTGAAATTAATTCACCTATTCCTTGTAACATGGTAACTCCAGATAATTTTAAAGAATTTGATAAACCCATTTGTAAAATTTTCATATTCATATCTTTCTTCTTTTTCACATCCTCCCAATTAATCACTGGATCTGGTCCTTGAATACCAAATCGTTTTGCTTTTTTTATTGAATCAAGTAATTCGCCAAAATATAAATATGTTTTTGATGGTATACATCCTCGATTAAGACACGCGCCACCCAAAGCTTCTTTTTCAATCAGACACACTTTTTTATTTGCTTTTGCCAAAACTGATGCACATTTAGTCCCTCCAGGACCTCCTCCTATTATTATAATTTCATAATCGTACATCTGAAAATTTTAATAATTAAAAATTGTTTCAAAAACTCTTTTAAATTGAGATTGATTTAATTTAAACGGGTAATTAAAAAGTTCTTTATCTCCCGCTCTTTCGTTATAATATGGCCGATTACAATCACTGCATCCTGAAGTTTCAAAAACATTGGAATTTTTTAAAATTTTAAAAAGTTGCAACTTTTCTATACCAAAATCCATTATCTGATTTTTTTTGTTAAATTTAAAGTTTTTATTTAAATTATTTTTTATTAAATATTCAGCTACTTTAATTCTTCTATAACTTGAAATATTTGGTGCCTGTAAATTCTCAAATTTTGATCCTCTAATTGGTGTAAATGCAAAAAGCGCAAGAATAACTTTATTTTTATGTAATTCTTCCATCAATTCAACCGCCTGTTTTTCTGTTTCATCAAGTCCAATAATTAAATGTGTCGCTATTTTCCCTGGATATTTTTTAGAACTTTTTAAAATAAATTTTTTATGAAAGTCAAAATTTCCTCCTCTTATTTCACGAAATTTAACTGGATCTATGGCATCAATAGCAATACCAATCTCATTCACCCCCAATTCAAACAACAAATCAATATCTTGCATTTTGTAGGTTCGAATAGTGATAGCAATTTTAACTTTTTTGTTTTTCTCCCTAATTTTTTTTACAATTAAAGGAATTTGTTCGAAAAAATCTTTTGTATTTACAACCTGCATACAAATTCTTGAATAATTCTGTTTATTTTTTTCTAAAGCATCAACTACTTCATTTACATCATATTCAGGCCAGGTAATCCGAGACAACATGCTTTCTTTTGAACTGCTTGATTTGGCTTGCGAACAAAAACTACAATTATATTCACATTTCCCGCTATTCATCAAAAAAACCGTTTTTGTATCTCTGCCTGTCTTAATTTTTTTCAAACCCAAAACTCCGGCTGACCCAATCGAAACCCGAATTTTTTGTAAATTTTGCATAGCACCTGTCATTCCTGCGAAAGCAGGAATCTTTAATTTTAATAGTAGGAGATTCCTGTTCTCACAGGAATGACACTAAGAATTAATCCATCACACAACATTCATATAAATATTTAATTTCAAAATTTTTTTCTTCTACCAGCCTTCTAGCCATCAAAGTTGGGTGAACAATCCTGTCAAAATTTTCTTCCACAGCAATTTTATCCAAATCAGCCCTATATTGCCCATATGGCCTCATACAACCCAAAATAAGGATTTTATTCTTAAAAATTTTTCTTGCATATTTGAAAACTTTTCTTATTTCATCTAAATCAGGTTTTGCTGCGTTTTCAAAAACAGTACCTTTAGTTGGAATAAATACATTCAAAACCAATTTATCAGCATTAAGTTTTTTCAAAATATCAATGGCTTCATATTCCCAATGTATTTTACCTTCATCAATCCCAATTGTAATATGAGGATGAACTGGTATTTTTTTTGCTTTTAAAATTTTATATAGATTTATATAATCTTCTTTATTTTTATGAAGTCCATAAACTTTTTTCACAACTTTTTCATCTGAAATTAAATCAAAACTAACTACATCAATAATATTTTTTATTTCATCAATTTCATTTTCATCTGGAAATCCAATATGAGCATTAAATTTATAATGATGAGATTTTTTTAATTCCAAAAGATTTTTTGCAAATTTTTTAATAAAAGATTTTCCCTCTTTATCCAATCCACCACTAATTAAAACGCTCCTTGTATTTGAAGGCAAATTATCATTAATGGTTTTCATATGTTTGAGATAATGCTTATTACAGTGCTTACAATTCAAAGCACAAAAATTCCCACTCAAACTAATTGCGGAAGTGTTTTTTAAATAAACAAATTCAATTTTTTTTTGCATAATAAAAAATATCTAAAAACTAACAGCTAAAAGCTTTCTTCAGCTACAACACATATTACAAACAATCACTGGATTTCGGGCCGCTTTTACCGCATCAACCCTCTTAACAACAGTTGTGTGCGGAGCATCATGAAGCATTTGAGGACTTGCTTTTGCTTCATGCGCAATTTGGATCATTACATCAATAAATTCATCCATAGTTTGTTTGCTTTCTGTTTCTGTTGGCTCAATCATCAAAGCTCCATGCACAATTAAAGGGAAATAAATCGTTGGTGGATGATATTTGAAATCAAGCAGTCTTTTGGCAATGTCCATGGTGCTAACGCCATACTGAGCCTGTACTTCATCATTAAACACAACTTCATGCATACAATTAACTTTGTGAGGTAAATTATAATATTGCGAAAGTTTTACCCTAATATAATTCGCATTCAAAGTTGCATATCTGCCTATTCTTTGAGTCCCTTCTTTCCCTAAACTTAACATATATGTATAGGCTCTAACTATTACTCCAAAATTACTAAAAAATGCTCTCACCCTTCCAATAGATTTTGGAAAATTTGAATCTAATTTAAAATTATCGCCATCTTTAACAACTCTTTGTGCTGGCAAATATGCTTCAAGATCTTTTACGCAACCAACAAAACCTCCACCAGGACCTCCTCCGCCATGTGGAGTTGAAAAAGTCTTATGTAAATTAATATGCATCAAATCAACTCCCATTTCCGCAGGTTTTACTATGCCCAAAATGGCATTCAAATTTGCTCCATCCATATAAAGCAAGGCTCCTTTTTCATGAAGAATTTTTGAAATTTCCAATATATTCTTATCAAAAAGACCTACTGTGTTTGGAATAGTTAACATCAACCCTGCGGTTTCATCATTCACAAGCTCGGAAAGTTTAGCAAGGTCTACATATCCATCTTTATCTGAAGGAATTTCTATACATTCAAATCCACACATAGCCGCAGAAGCAGGATTTGTACCATGTGCACTGTCTGGAATCAAAATTTTCTTACGTTTTGTATCATTACGATCTAAATGATAAGCCTTGATCATCATTAAAGCTGTTAATTCACCATGAGCTCCAGCTGTAGGTTCCAAAGTAAGTCCTGTAAATCCTGTAACTTCTTTCAAATATTCCTGAGTGCTATAAATAACTTCAAGTGTCCCTTGCATATTTTCTGTTTCATCTAATGGATGTGATTGAGTAAACCCTTCCAAATTGCAAGCAAGTTCATTTATTTTTGGATTATATTTCATTGTGCATGAGCCTAATGGATAAAATCCATCATCCACTCCAAAAGCTCTCTTAGATAAAGCCGTATAATGTCTGACAATGTCCAATTCACTTAACTCAGGCAAATCCAAAGTTAATCGAAATTCTTTCAATTCAGTTTCTTCCGACATTGGTTTTTGAATCTGACAAGCAGATCGGCCTGTTACTGATTTTTCAAAAATTGTTTGCATAATTGTGAAGGTATAAAGGTGTGAATATGTAACAGTAAATTTAGCTAAAAATTAATAACTATAAACTTCCCAAATATTTTTCCATCGCCTGCTTATCAATCATTTCTGTGACACAAATTAAAATTTTATCTTTAAATTCTGGATAAAATTTTTCTAAATTAATTCCTCCAGCAATAGAATTTTTTCTAAGTTTCTTTAAAATTTCTGAAGCATTATCTACAGTTACCACAAACTCATTAAAAAATGATGAGCTAAATAATCTAGAAACTTTTTTCCCATTTAAAAGTTTTTGAAAATAAAGTGCATTTTTATGATTTAACATAGCCAAATCTTTCAGCTTTTTACCTAAAGTTGCTAAATATATTAAACCTCTAACAGCGCACAAAGCCTGATTTGAACATATATTGGAAGTGGCTTTTTCTCTTCGAATATGTTGCTCACGAGCCTGCAAAGTCAAAACATATGCTTTTTTACCATCGCTATCTTCTGATTGGCCAACTATTCTTCCCGGAAGTTTTCTCATATATTGTTCTTTTGTCGCCAAAAATCCAAAACCTGGACCTCCGGCTGAAACATCCAATCCAAAACTCTGTCCTTCACCAACCACAATATCAACTCCATTCTCCCCTGGTGGCACCAATAAACCCAAAGATAAAGCTTCAGTTACAATTTGAACTGAAATTGCCCCTTTAGCTTTAACTTTGCTTGAAATTTCTTTCATGTCCTCAACCACGCCAAAAAAATTTGGACTTTGTACAAAAACTCCGGCAGTATTTTCATCCATCAATTGCCTTAATTTTTCCTGATCTATTTCCCCTGATCCCATATCAAACGGAATTTCCTTAATCTCAAGGTCTTTTGCTTTACAATAAGTATTCATCACTTCTCTATATTGCGGATTCACATTCCGTCCAACTAAAACTTTCTTTCTACCTGTTATGCTTGCGGTCATCAAACAAACTTCAGCAGTCGCAGAGGATCCATCATACATTGAAGCATTTGTGGCATCCATAGAAGTCAATCTTGTTATCATTGTCTGATATTCAAAAATAGACTGCAAAATTCCCTGACTTATTTCTGGTTGGTATGGAGTATAAGCTGTATAAAATTCACCTCTTCCGGCAAGATATGGCACATGCGCTGGGATATAATGATTATACATCCCACCTCCTAAAAAATTCATTTCTGCATTTTTATTTTTCTTTGCAATTTTAGATATTTTTTCTTTTGTTTTCTGCTCATTTAATCCTTCTGGAAGATTGTAATATCCTTTTTGTAACAAATTAGAAGGCACTGCATCAAATAAATCTTCAATTTTTGAGACACCAATTGCTTTTAGCATTTCTTCTGTTTCTTTTTGTGTATGAGGGATGTAAGGCATGAGATAAATTTTAAATTCTAAATTTTAATGTGCTAAACCTGCGATAAATTCTTTATATTTCGTAGCATCCATTAAGTTTGATTTTTCTGATTCATTTACACCTTCAAGTTTGTATATCCAACCCTTACCATAAGGATCATTATTTATTAATTCAGGCGCTGATTCCAAATCTTTATTAATTTCAGTAACTTTACCGGAAACTGGCGAATACACATCAGATACAGATTTTACTGATTCAACAACACAAGCCTGACCAAATTGTTTTACTTCTTTCCCCACATTTGGAAGTTCGACAAACACAACATCTGTAAGTAAATCCTGCGCATAATCTGAGACTCCAACTGTGGCATGACTTCCATCAATTTTTACCCATTCATGTTCTTTTGTATAAAATAAAGCGTCCTGAATATTATAGTTTTTCATAGATTAGAATTAAGAGCTAAGAATTAAGAGCTAAGAATTAAGAGCTAAGAATTAAGAGCTAAGAAAAAATTTAACTTAATTCTTTCAACTTAGTTCTTAGTTCTCACATAAAATGGTAAAGAAACAATTTTTGCTTTTGCAAAATTATCTCTTATTTGAATTTCAATTGTACTATCAACAATCGCATCTTCTGTCCTAACATAGCCCATACCTATATTTTTGTTCAAAGTTGGAGATGGCGTGCCACTAGTCACTTCACCAATTTTTTCTCCATTTTTAAATATTGAATAATGCTGTCTTGCGATGCCTCTATCAATCATTTCAAATCCAACTAATTTCTTTTTTGTCCCTTCATTTTTTTGCTTTTCCAAAACTTCTTTTCCAATGAAATTTTTATTCAAAGATACGGCAAAACCATAAACAGATTCAAATGGAGTCATGTTTGTATCAATATCATGTCCATACAACATCATCCCGCATTCTGTTCTCAGAGTATCCCTTGAACCTAAACCGCATGGAATAAGGCCATCATTTTTGCCTATTTCCATAATTTTATTCCAAATTTGTTCTGCATATTGATTGAGAAAATAAAGTTCAAATCCATCTTCACCAGTATATCCCGACCTTGAAACAATCATTTCAACGTTATCAATTAAAATTTCTTTAAATCTATATCTTTTTATTTCATTTAAATCTTCTTTTGTTAATTTTTGTAAAATTTTCTGGGCATTTGGCCCCTGAAGATCAAGTTTAGTAATTTCAAAACTGACATTTTTAACTTCAACATCAAAATTTTGTTTATGCTGTATCATCCATTGATAATCATTTTCTTGAGTCCCGGCATTTACAACCAACATATATTTTTCCTCATTAAATTTATAAACAGTTAAATCATCAATAATTCCACCTTGTTCATTACAAAGAACGCAAAGCATAACTTTACCATTATCCATAGCGGAAATATCCCTTGAAACAAGTTTTTGAATTAAATTAAAAGCATCTTTCCCTGTAAACATAATTTCGCCCATGTGAGAAACATCAAAAATACCAGCAAATTTACGAACTGCATGATGCTCTTCAATTTGATTTGTATATACTACAGGCATTTCCCATCCCCCGAAATCAACCATACGTGCTCCAAGCTTTTTGTGTACTTCATTAAGTGGAGTTTTTAGAAGCATTTTTTCATGATTTTTTAAAAATTAAACGGTCTGATTATAAACTTTATCTCATATAATTCCAGTTATTTTTTGAATATTTTTCTTTAGCTAAATTCAAAACATCCTGTTCTTCCTCATCTGTTAAGAATGAATCAACAAAATCAACATTTGTAAATTCAGACACAAAACCTGATGTTAATGCTTCAACAACATCATCAAAAGAATATTTATTTGCACAATGCTGAGATATTGAAGTAACTCTTTGTTTAACATCAGAAATTAATTTACCTTTTAATTTCTCATTCGGGACTTTTAGAATTTCAAACATTTTATCAACATCAACAGATTTCAAAATCGTCCCATGCTGAAGAATAATCCCTTGTTTGCGGGTTTGGGCGTTACCTGATATTTTTTGACCATTAACCAAAATATCATTTAAAGGAGCAAATTCAGCATTTATTTTCAAATTTTTCAAACCTTTTATTATTGCACCACATATTTTTTTATAACTTTCTAAAATATTTACAGCTACTAAATTTAAATCTAAAGGAATATGAATACTGTAGGTAATTTCATCAGCATGAAAAACCGCACCACCTCCAGTTTGCCTGCGAACAATATCAATTGCCAATTCCTTAGCTTTTTCTTCATCAATTTCAGACTTCAAAGACTGAAAATATCCAATTGAAACCGCCTGTGGCTTCCATCCATAAAATCGTAATACTGGCAAAGATTTCCCTGTTTTAATTTTTTTAATTAAAATTTCATCAAACGCCATATTAAAAGTTGCGTTTCTATATCCTGTTTTAAGTAAACGAAATTGAATAGACATTGAAAAAATTTTAAATTTTAATACACACTTTCTAAATAACACTTCTCGCAATAAACTATCTCCTTTCTTTCAGGCGCATAAGTAGTTTGAATCTCCGCATTACATTTAATACAATTTCTTTTCCAGAGTTTTCTAGGATTTCGTAAAGCCATTCTATCTTTGTG
>Ga0156454_111_pt1 | contig 21403 bp, 24 predicted proteins | sample RifOxyA2_FD_111901 | JGI IMG/M metagenome (GOLD analysis project Ga0156454, IMG submission 111901) | Candidatus Peregrinibacteria bacterium RIFOXYA2_FULL_33_21 | reverse complement strand
TTTAGGTCATTTTTGGGTTGCTGAAGCATCTAATGATTCTCCTACTGGGGGAGAAGGCAATCCAAATCGCAATACCGTCTATGATCCAGAAGCTGCAAAATGGTTAAAGGCTAACTACCCAAAGGAAGAATTTAATGGTGATGCCGTTACAATTCTAGAAAAGATTGGTAGTAACCTAATGCCTCCAGTATTATTTGAATATCTTAGCAGTGTTGGAGTGAAATTAGATGAAAGAACTTGGAGCTGGCTTCTTACACAGAAATCTGACCGTGATAACACAGAATACTCTAAAGCTGGCAGTGCGCTTTATGGTGACGATGGAGAGGTGCGCGGGTGCTATGCTGACGATCATCGTCAGGATAGGGGCGGTCGTGGCGCGCTAGGGGGTAAAAAATCTTAGTATTTGAGCCTTTATTTTTCTTTTTTACTTTAAATTTTATTTGTTTCTCTTATAGGTAATAAGCTATAAAATGAATGTATGAAGCTAAAAAATAATTTTAAAATAATCGGGAAAAATATCAAAAAAGAAATCAAAATTTATCGTCAGCAGTCATTCCAGATTTAGTCTGGAATCCAGCGTGCCACTCCGAAGTAAAACGTAGGCTGGTAGAGGACTAACTTCAATAGTGTACAAATTTATAATATCCAGAAGTTAGTTAAAACAAATAATACAAATCTTTCCAGTTAGGATTATCTTTTTCAATTCCTGACATTACAGTATCACATTCTTCATACCATACTAATCTTGATACATTATATTTTGATGAAAAACTTTTATTAATTTGTTCTTTATGTTCATTAATTCTTCTTTCTAAATTATTTGTCATTCCTACATATAAAGTACCATTACGTTTACTAGCAAGAATATATACAAAATAAGTTTTATCCATAAATAATGAGTATATTTACTGGATTCCAGTCTTCACTGGAATGACTTTACGACAAATAATATCCATCATTTCTGGCGCAATTGAACCTGAACTTTTTTCATTGTATTTAAAATCCAAGTCATGCCTAGCAGCAAATTCATTTAAAATTTCATATTATTAATAATTGAGTAATTTCATTTTAGCGAGTTTAGATAATTCGTTTGATTAATACAACACATGCTTCCCAAAAAGATATTTATTTTTTGGCTTCTTATTGAAAAGAATAAATTTTTAATATATAAAGTAGTCTTATATAAAATTTAGTTACTTTATAATGAGGAATCGAGAAAATCCAACTTTGCTATCTGTACTTGCTAATGTACAAAAAATATTAGCAGAGCAAAATGCACTTGGAATTGTCCTCGGTAATGCTGCAGAAGCTATGCGTTTTATAAGAGGGAATTTGCTAAAAGTATGTGTAGGTGATTTAGTAGATGGGTGTGTAGATATTATGGTGGTTTCACCTTGTTTTGAGTCTTCAAAGCAAATGAATAATGTAAGATGGATATTGCCTCAACGTCCAAAATTATATGAAGGTAAATCTTATTGGGTATTGCCTTGTAATGATGGGAGGGCACCTTGTAATCCTTTGGAATTTGAATATGATGATAGAGAAACATTAAAAACAAGCGTATTGCCAGTTAAACCAGTTTTAAATTCTATTATACCTTCTACACCATTATATCTCCCTTCAATTGATATATTAATACAGATGGCATGGCAAAATTTAGAATTTTTATCAAAATTTCATCCTTTAGTTAGCTTAGAATGGAGGAGGTATTTCAATTCAGATAGGGGACCAGATTACCCGACTTTTTCACGATGGGTATTAGAAAAAGAAAAGTTACGAAATCTTGCTAGTATAACACAGACTACTGATGAGAGTAATGAAAAAACGCCTTTGGTTACATTTCGACCTTTAGATCATTATGAATATTATGATGCTATTACGGATTTTGCATGGCGAGATATTATGAAAGAAAAAAGTAATTTATATCGATTTTTAAGACCAGAATTATATTCTAGCAAGACATTTAGTGTTAATGCAGTTCATGAATTTATTGAAGTTTATCCAGAAATTTGGAATGCTATAAAATATGAAATGAAGAAACAGCATCAACTTGAATTAAATGATGAATCTATTCAGAAGAAGGATATTTTTCAAAGATTTGTTTTCACAATAACTATTTTTGATGTAGATATAAATAATTATCGGGAGAAAAGATATATACATGTAGAATATTATTATTGTATGAATTGTGTAGATATAGATTTACCAAAAAAAGGTAGTTTGATTACTGCAATAGAAAATTATAGATTTGACACTAATTCACCACTAAAAAGATCCTAATTTTTGTAATTGACGATATGAGAAGATAGGATCAAGCGGAAACTGGTTTGAAGAAATAATTTAAAAAATTCAGGAAAAGACCAGAAATGAGGGATATTATTTGTCGTAAGGTCATTCCAGTGAAGACTGGAATCCAGTAAGTATAATGATTATTTATGGATAAAACTTATTTTGTGTATATTATTGCTAGTAAACGTATTTGTTTTAACTAATCCTCCATATAAAATATAAAAACACTATCGAAGTTAGTCCTCTACTGGATTCCTGCCTTCGCAGGAATGACGGCTGACGATAAATCAAAATTTCTTCAAACTAAAAATCAGATGATCCAAAAATAGCTTGATATAATTCGAAAAAGTTTGTGTTGACAAAATTGTAAATTCATGGGAAACTTAAATCTTGTTAACTAACATTTAACTATTATGTCTGAAACTAAACAAAATCAATTCAATCAACTACCAGCAGGTTATGAAGGTGAACAAAAAAGACGCACTGATTTTGCTTCAGAAGATGAGAAAGTAGCCTACGATGCGGCAAACTTACTTGCAAAAACTAATGGCGGTAAGGATATGGCAACAGCATTATTGTTAGTAGAAAGACAAGATGACAATAGAAAAGCTTTGGAAGGAGCCATGAGAAGAATGATTAAAGATCCTAAAATTGATAATTGCGAAACTAAACTAAGCCCAGAACAAGTTACTTGGGTACGGGAGGGTATAGAAAGAGACTATGACCGTACAAAATTAGTTAATGTACCAGTTCTTGAAGGTAAAGGTGTACCAAGATTCCCTTCAAAAGAAGCTGCGCTCAAGTCAGCTCTTAAAGAACTAAAGCCAGAGCAAGTTGATTATATGATGGAAAGTCCTAATCCTTTTAGTTTCCAAATTAAACTTGTTACACCATCAAATAGATTAGACCTACAAAGAAAACTCATTAATGATCAGCCAAAGAGAATGGGTATGCCAAATCAAGAGCAACAGGATTTATATATAAATCCATCAGTAGAACAACATATAACTAGTCAAAATAATACACAACAAATAGAGTGGAAATGGGAATTTGGACAAGGGGAACAAATTATGCAATTAGAAGCATGGGATGATGTAAAATTAACTCGTGAAGTTCGAAGACAAAGGTTTAAAGCACAACTTCCTCAAGGAATGAAAGGAACTGATCTATTCACATGGGCAACACGTATGGCAGATGCTTTAGAAAAAGGAAAACCACTTGATATTAAATTTGCAAATGATGCAACTAATTCAAGTGAATATGAAGAGTTTCTATATACAATTTTAGATGAACTAGGGGTCTTGACAGAAGATCAAATTCGTTTTCTTGTTGATGGTTATTTCTATCCTTACGGTCGTAAGGCTTACTTGCGTAGGTACCTTGCAGATGGCAGTGACGACGATGCTCGTTTCCGTGCCGCGGTTGATGGGTCTATTGAATCTTAGAATTTGATCTTTTGTTTTCTTTTTTATTTTAATTTAAAACTAAAAAAACTGTAAAATGAATGTATGAAGCTAAAAGATAATTTTAAAATTATCGGGAAAAACATCAAAAAAGAGATCAAAATTTATCAAGTAATTATTAAGGATACAAAAACACCTTTGCTTGGAAAAGTTTGTGTTGTTTTCTCAATCTAAACTTTGAACATTATCATCGGTCTCTGGATTGGTCATAGACTGAATTAAGCTAAAAATCTCTCTATAGCTGATATATTTAATAACGTTAAGTCCAAAAACAGCATTACCAACCGTGCCGACAATAAATACGGAAATGATGGTTAAAAGTAAGCCTAAAATCGCATGTCTGATTGTTCCAATAGCCTGTTTCACCTTATCTTCTTGCCCGGACGCTGTGACAAAACTAATGGCACCCATAAATACATAAGCTAAGCTTAAAGCGCCGGCCACAATGATCACAATAGCGATAGTGCGATTAATCATTTCCACCGTGTCATAATTTGCGAGTTGATCTACTAAAGTCGAAGATGAAGCCATTTGAAGAAATTTTAAATTTTAAATTTTGAATTACTCTTCCTTCCTCTCTGTCAAGGGGGAGAGTTTTATTCAATTGGTTCTTCTATTTTTAAGTTTACACGATTTTGTTCTTTGGAGCCAATAATATGTAATAATATACGCATGGCTTGAACGGTTTGTCCATTCTTACCAATGACCTTACCCATATCAGCTTTGGAAACTTTTAAAATAATCAGCACTCCCATTTCATCAATTTTTCTTTCAATTACTACTTTTTCTGGTTCAGAAACAATGCTTCTAATGACAAATTCAATAAAAGCTAAATCAGTGGGCTTAGAATTTTCCTCATTCATAAAACAAATTTAAACTATTTATTTAAGCGGCCGTTGTAGGAATTTGCTCTGGCACGCTTTGTTGATCTTTTGTTTCTTGTTGGCCTTTCTTTTTTAAACCTTTTTTTGAAGGTTTAGTTAAAAATTTATCCATACCTTCCAAGCCTTGTTTTTTAAACAGGGAAGCACAACTTGGACTGGGGACAGCCCCTTTCTCAATCCAATATTTAAGCCGTTCCACTTTGATATCAGGAATTTTAGGATTGGCAATTGGATTATAATATCCAAGCATTTCATTGAATTTACCTTTGATTGGGTTTTCTTTTTCCGTAACCACAATTCTATAAAATGGTAATTTACTGCGACCGCAGCGGGTAAAACGTATAGTTAGCAAGTTAATAAATTTAAGAAATCAAAACCTTTTGGATTGTAAGTAAAATCGAGCTTAAGAGTCAAGAGTAAAACGCATTTCTTTAATTTCTTTATCTAGTTTCTTTAATCTTATTTGTTCCCAAATAACCTCTCTTAACATATCAAGTTCTTGCATACATGAGCTGTTTTCACATTGAATAGTCACTTTCATTTTTCTTAAATGCAATACTTTTGGTTTAGCCATATTGTCGTGACATATATAATTTATTATGTTTTGAAGCTCATGGCAACTTGAAGTTGAAGAAATGATTTTCCACATTTTCTTTTTTTGCGCGATTTTGGGGATTAATTCTTGTAATTGAGTGAACATAGGAAGTGATAAGTGGGAAAAACAATGAAAAATGAGAAAGAGGGAAGGAAGTAGTCGGAAGTCAGAAGTCAGTTCGAACCGATTACCGACCACTGACTACCGATTACTATTCTCAGCTCTCAGCTCTCAGCTCTCAGCTCTCAGCTCTCAGCTCTCAGCTCTCAGCTCTCAGCTCTATCTTATAAATGTCTCCGCCTGCTTCAAAGTATAAATTCTGATCTTTCAGTTCAAATTTTTGAATATATAAAGCCTTGTCTAAGGCAATAGGAAATTTTTTTAAACTTAAGTCTATTAAGTTATAAATATCCAATTGAATATCGTAAATTTTGCTAGGATATGTAATGTTAACAATAGAATCTTCGTTTTGAGAAACAAAAGTGGCATCTTTGTAACCATTTTCAAAAAAACCCTCTACAAAAACAATTTCATGGTCATTTAAAACAAAAATAGCATTCGAAGCGCTAATATTTAATAATTGGAAATCTTCTGTCTGCAGGTCCAAAAGCCATGATTTCTCTTGGTCGCCGATAATGACAAATTTATCTTCAGGATGGAAAGCTTTAATATCTAATTTATTTGTTTTAAGGTCTTCGGGTAGATTAAGTTTATGTCTAGTTTTAGCTTCAATGTTAACGAGCAAAATAGAATCAGGATTGGTCTCGTCATAAATAATGATAGTTTTACCTTTGGGGCTGGCCTGCATTTCGGCCTTGTTAAGGGATTTTATAAATTTTACTATCATTTGTTTTTCGCCGGTAAGTAAAATTTTATTTAAAAAGCTTTGATGAAGAGAATCATCAGTTTCTAAATCAAATAAATTGTTAGAGTCGCTGGCCCAAGACAAGGCATCAATTTTTTTAGCATTTAGTTTGCTCGCTTTATTGTCTTTCACGTCAAAAATCCAATAATTTTGTGGACTAGTAATTAAAGCGTTTTGGCCATTTTGATTCAAGACAATATCGACAAAATCTGGCGGTAAATTTTTCAAAAAATAATCTTGATCCAAGAGCAGAGTAACGTCGTTTAAATTGTGAGAATAATTACTGTTATCTGGTGGGAGCACAAGATTTTTTTTAGGGCCGATTTTGCTGACGGTTGGGATATAATAAAAATCAGGCGTCCAATACATTTTTGTGCCTCTTTTAATTTGAATATTGATTTCGTCAGATGAATAAGAATTTTTGTAAGCTTTGACTTTGTAAATACCTGGCGGTAATTTGAATTGACATTCATTTTCATTACAAGATTGCAAGTTTTTTAAACCTAAATCCACTGTGAAGGGGGCGGTGGCTTTGACTATAATTGCCCCTTTGTTAAGGACCAGATTCCAAATTAGTATCGCTAAAATAAAGATGATGGTGGAGCTAAAAACTAATAATAATTTGTGTTGGGTGGTCATAAGACAATATTTTATATTCTGTATTCCGTACTTTGAGCCTTAATTATTGGCGGCATTTTGCTTTTGTGAGCATTATTATCAATTAAATTGAAAACTTTATTCAATAAAATCGGATCCAAGCCTTTATTTATTAAGTCGTCTTTGCTGGCTGGAAGTTTGGCTAAGATGCTGTCTAGTTTTTCATAACTTGCTCCTAATTCATTTTCATCAGTTTGTCCATGTTTGAGTTCCGCGGAAGGGATTTTGTTAATAATTTCATCAGGTAAATTGAGAAACTTGGATAATGCCCAGACTTGCGTTTTAAGTAAATCGCCAATTGGCAAAATATCACAAGCGCAGTCGCCATATTTAGTGCCATAGCCAAGTAAAATTTCGCTTTTATTGGAGGTCCCAATCATTAAAGCATTTAAGCTATTGGCTAGGTTATAAAGAATAGTCATTCTGATTCGAGCCTTAGTGTTCATTTCCGCTTTTTCATTCTGTTTCCAAGGTAATAAACTGTATTCAATAAAAAAATTATTAATGGCCACTTCAAAATATTTTACGCCAAAAAATTTTGCCAGTTCTTTCGCATGGTAAACATTTTCATCCTGTGTCAGTCCTCTTTGTGGCATTAGTACGCCATAAACGTTTTCTGGCCCCAAAGCATCAACTGTCAATTTTAAGGTTAGAGAGGAATCAATTCCGCCACTTAAGCCAATTACGCCTTTGAGGATGCCGCAGTTTTTTGTATAAGTTTTTAACTCGCTAATAATGGTATCGTAGATTTGTTGCATAAAAAATGAGGAAAATTATTTTCTCACATAACAGGCTAACTATAGCGCAACTGCTAATAAATTAAAATATTTTTAATGATTAATAATTTTTACTAATAACTAACCGCTATTTAAAATTTTTCATCGATCGGTCAAGTTCGCGTTTCTTTATACTTTCTCTTTTGTCATAAACTTTTTTACCACGGGCAATAGCGATTTCGATTTTAATAAAACGACCTTCAAAACCAATAGCTAAAGGCACTATGGTTTGGCCATTTTTTTCGCTGGCCAAGGTTAATTCTTCAATTTCTTTAGCCTGCAATAATAATTTACGACTTCTAGTCTCTTCATAATCAGGCTGATTAGTCCTTTGATAAGCGGCAATATTCATGTTTTCAATGCAAGCTTGATTATTTCTGGTTGACACATAAGAACCTTTTAAATTAACCATTCCGGCTCTGATTGCTTTGGCTTCTGCTCCAGTGAGAATCAAGCCGGCCATGAATTTTTTTAAAATTTCAAAGTCGAAGAAGGCTTTTTTGTTTTTGGCGATAATTTTCATGCAATTAGGATAAAGCAAAAAGAAAAAAGAAAAAAGTATTTTTATATCTGCCAGTTTTTGAGAATTTTTTTATGTTCTTTATATTTTGGGCAGGCATTTTGAACGAGTCCCCAGAATTTTTTAGAGTGATTTTTTTCTTTAACATGAGCAAGTTCATGGATAATTACATATTCCAAAACTTTTCTGGGCATAAATAACAGTCGCGAGCAAATAACGATTTCGTTTTTATAGGTGCAGTGTCCCCATTTGGATTGGAAATTTTTCCAAGTAATTTGGCGGTATTTATAATTAAAATGTTTTTGATTTAGAACGGAACTTAAATTTTCTAACCAAATTTGCTGATCTTTGATCAAAATTTGACGTATTAATTTAAAAATATATTGATTTTTTGTTTTTGATGATAAATTTGAGGGTATATTGACCTTAATTGCCTGAGGAGCAATTAGTTTGCCAGTGACCGTTTTTTGTTTTTTTTCTTGTAAATGAAGTAAATATTTTTTGTCTCCCGCTTCGATAATCTCCCCATCCTGCCAGATTTTTGTGATTTTAGGCGGCTGTTTTTGTAATGATTTGACAAGACGCTCTAATAGATTTTGAGCGTGTTCTTGTTGTAACCGCCGTGAGATTTTGGAACTTAAACGAATTATAATTTTGTCATCCTTAAGGCGCGCCGAAGAATGTTTTTTACGCATTTCATAGACCCAAACTTCCCGGAGTTGCTTATTGATTGTGATTTGATTTCTATAAAGTAATTTCATTGAAAAATTTATTGACAAATTGGAAGAAAATAGTGCTTTTTTTAAAAAAATATGGGATAATAATAAGATTTTCTAATTTTTTAAATCCCTAGCTTATATGTTAAAAGAACAAATTCAAAAAATCCACTTATCTCATGTTTTAATTAGTTTTGGTCTTGTCATGATTTTGGCCTTGTTTTTATATATTGGCAATAATCGTTTTTTTCATTATGCCAGCGGGCGGGCAGATTTAAGTAGTTCTTTGGTCGCGGAAGAAGATAATCAGGCAGAACAAATGCCGGAGAACAGTTTAGCGCCGCAGGAGGATTTGAATGATCAAGCGCCAAACGAATCTGAAAATGATAACTCTCAGGATGCAAACGAATCAATGCCAAACGAATCTGAAAATGATAACTCTCAGGATGCAAACGAATCAATGCCAAACGAATCTGAGAATGATAACTCTCAGGATGCAAACGAACCAATGCCAAACGGACCTGAAAATGATAACTCTCAAGAAAATTTTCACGACAATGAAGATAATCAGGATTATCAAGATCAAAGTCAAAATTTCAGCGAAGAAGATATCCAAAGACAAATAAAACAAATGGAAAGAGATTATAAAAATTGGACAAAAAATCTTAAAGGGAGAGAAAACGATTTAGAAAGAGCTGACAAACTTATTTCAAGATTTCAAAAAGATAAAGATCAATTTGAAAAACAAATTAAACGTGACAATAGGGCTGTTGATTTTAATTATGATGACTATGTAAATTGGTCAAAATTAGAAGAGATTAAAACTAATATGGAGACTGATTTTAATGCGTATAAAACCGCTTTAGATGAAGGACAAGGTTATGTTGATGATCAAGATACAGAAAATTTTTATAAATGGGGGGATAAAATGTGGATATCAAATATTAAATGGAATGTTAATAGTATTTGTTTAAACATTTTTGATCGTGGATCTAATCTTGTTGAGCTTATGAAAAATATAGCTGATTATAAATATGAAATTGAAAAAATGGGAGGTAAAATGGATGAAAATATCACAAATTTAGAATCGGCAGTAACAATAATAATGGCAGATTCAAATAATTTATGTGGCGAAATTGAAAAATATATTGAAGATAATAATGAAAATCTAGATTTATATCTTAGTCTTACGGATTGGGATGAAAAAGATGATTTAAGAATGGATATTCAGGATATTGAAAATGGGATGTGGGATTATCAAGATAATTTAAATGATAAGTTTGATGCTTTCGAAGAAAATGATCCATGGTGGATAATGGATCAAGCTAGACAGAGCATGGATACAATGAGACAAAGTGAATTTATTCAAGGAGAATTGGCTAATGCAAAATCAGATATTTCTGCAGTAAAAGAAGTTTTAACAAAGATAGAAGATAAAGATGAAAATACGGATAATCAAAATATTGCTACTGAAGCTTTAGCTAATCTTGATCAAATTAGCGGATTGATAGATGAAATTGAAAAAGGGATAAAAAACGATGAAGATGTTTTTAATCTTTTACAAAATTTGCAAGATATAGCAAATAAAACAGATGAATTAATTAGGGATTTGGACAAAAATTCACTTGAGAAATATTTAACAGAAGAAGAAATAAAATTTTTATATGAAGGGCCAAAAGAAGATAATAGGCAGAAATTTAAAAATATAGGCATGAATGATGATATGGCTCAAGTGATGTCAGATCAAATTTCTGAGGAAGATGCCTTAAAATTAATTCAGATTTTACTTCAAAAAGTAGACTTAACTAAATTTCAGGATTTAATAAATAGTATGCAAGGAGAAGGCAGTGATAAAGAAATTTCAGTAATAATTAATGCTATGGAGCATATTAAAGACGATAAAGTTTTGGAAACATATATTGATAATAAAAAAGAAATTTTATCTTATATTGATAAATTAAGTGATGACAAGGATTTAAGAGCGGCTAAAACTGTTCTTGAAGATTATAATTTTGCTGGTCCAACCGGCGAAGAAGTTATTCAGGCTATTGAAGATTATTTAAACAGTTCCCAAAGTGATGAAGATCAAGCAAAACTAACTGATACAATTTTCAATCTTCGAGAGGAAGATATTAAATATAAACGAGAAAATGGAGTTATTTCATTTGGAGATGTTTTGGAAGATACATGGTATTATTCAAATGTTGAGGATTTAAAAGAAAAGGGTATTGTAAGCGGAAAAGCAGATGGAAATTATGATCCTGCTGGTACTTTGACTAACGCTGAAATACTTAAAATTGCTTTAGAGGCGACCGGAAATGCAGAAAATCTAGTTCAAAATCCAAATGCCAGTCATTGGGTAGAAAAAGCTGGTTATGTTGCAAAAGCTCAAGAGTTAGGCATAAATTTCAATCAAAATTATGACGATTCAACCTCCAGAGGATATGTCTTATATTTACTTGAACAAGTTGGCAAAATCAAACCTGAAGATTATTCAAGTATAGGATTTCCTGATGTATCAATTAATCATCAATACGCTGATTATATTGAATATGCTAGATTGCAAAGCTGGATTTCCGGCGATGACGATACCGGCAATTTTCGTCCGGATGACTCACTTAATCGGGCGGAAGCTGCCAAGATAGTGGGAAAATTTTTAAGTTCGATTAATAATTCTGCCGTTAATACTGAATTTTAAAATTTTTTCAAAAAAATGAACTGATTTTTTCGGCAATGCTTTCCGCATCAATGCCAACTTTATGATAAAGTTCGTTAACTTTACCTGATAATTGGTATTTTTCCACCCCCGACATGGAGAATTTATTGGTTTGAATATTTTCTAAAGTTAAATGTCTAGCTAGTTGTCCGCCTAATCCTGATAAAGTATTGTGATCTTCAATGGTCAGTACTTTTTTAGTTTTTTTAATAGAATTTATTAAGGTTTCATCAAAATGTTTAATGGAGCTAACAGCGATAATTTCCACACTTAAATTTGATTGATTTTTAGCTAAAATTTCTGTGGCTTTTAAAGCTTCATAAATCATAGCCCCACTGGCTGCAATCGTTAAATCATGACCTTTGCGGATGAGGTCGCATTTTCCATATTCATAAACATAGCTTTGATCATAAAAAGGCTGGCCATCTACTTTGGTGATAATGGGAAACTTATGGCGGCCCATGCGAACATAAAAATTGCCATAATGAGAAGCGATGTAGCGAATAATTCTATCAGTTTGATTGGGATCAGCTGGCTCAATGACCATAGTGTTAAATAAGCCTAAAAATGAGCCCATATCATCAATAGCTTGATGGGTGGGACCATCTTCTCCTACTGATAATCCGCAATGGGTGGCCACCATTTTGACATTAGTGCGATTGATGTCATTGACTCTGGCTTGATCTTTTGCTCGACTGGTCATGAAGGCGCCAAAAGTGGAACAAAATGGGATGAAACCATTTAAACTAAGCCCGCCGGAAACAGACAGCATATTCTGTTCAGCAATGCCACATTCAATATGGCGATCAGGGAATTCTTCATTGACAAATTTGGTCATAACTGAACCTTCCAAATCAGCGGCTAAAGCCAAAATATTAGGGTTTAATCTGGCTAAATCCAGTAAAGCCTTGCCATAAGCAGTGCGGCAATCAGTAAGGGTTGATGCCTCATACAAAATCGGCTCGCCGCTATTGATATTAATTTTACTTAAATTTTCCGGAAAATCTGGATTTTGCGGATGCCATTTGATGGCATTAGTTTGAAAGTTTTTGATTAAATCCAGTTGTTCTTCAGTTAGGGTCATGACCTGAAGATCTTGTTGTATTTGTTCTTGGCTGGGAGCTTTGCCATGCCAGGTGGCTTTACGTTCAAGACCATCCTGTTCCATGGAGGGGACGCCTTTACCCATAATGGAATTTCCCAAGATCATAACTGGTTTATTATTTACCTTATGTGCCTGCTTCAAAGCCCTCCACATTTTTGAAAAATCATGAGCATCCACTTCTATTACCTGCCATTTAGCTGCCTCAAAAAGTTTTTTTATATCAAGATTCATAATTTCTTCTAAGCTTGAAGTTAATTGCACTTGGTTATAGTCAATAAAAGCAATTAAGTTATTTAATTTATAATGAGTGGCAAAATTCATCATTTCATACACCTGACCTTCCTGCGTCTCCCCATCACCAAGCGTGGCAAAGATTTTTTGCTTAGAATTTTTGAGTTTTTCTGCTAAAGCAAAACCAGCAGCCGCAGAAATACCGCTTCCCAAAGGCCCAGTGCCATACCATATCCCAGGGACTAGTCTGGTGACATGGCCCTCAAAAATTGATCCGATTTTCCTGAAATTTTTAATAACATCATTTTTGTCTGCATAACCAAGCTCCCCTAAAATACTATATACGGCTGGAGAGATATGGCCGTTGGAAATAATGATTTTTTCGCCGGTTTGGCTTAGAATAAAGGTGTAAATTAAACTTAAATAATCTATAGACGATAAGGAACCGCCTGGATGTCCGCTTTGAGCATTGGCAGTCATCTCAATAATTGATCGTCGGCAAGATTGGCTGAAGGCTTGAAGAAAATTAATATTTTCTGAAGAAAGCGATTCGTTAATGGCAGGAATTTTCATATAAAAAGATAATTTATATTTTAAGTAAAAAAAATATAACAAAATATAACTTTAATTAACAGAGAGTTGGGAGCCTTTAAGATAGCTATACTTTAAATTCCTAACTGTCTTGACTTTAGTGACTAGATATTATCTAGCTTTAAATTCTTCATTTACATCCCTTAACATCTTTTGTAAAATTTATTCCTTTGTGATTTCTCTTTTTACAATATTTTTTAAAAAATAACGTTGAATAATAAAGATTTTATATTGTCATTTGAAGAAGCGAAAAGACAATTATTGGGAGCAAACAAAATTGTCATTGTCTCACATCGCAGCCCCGATCCTGATACTGTCGGTGCCAGTATTGCTTTGAACAGAGCTTTAACTAAGCTTGGTAAAACTGTTACTGCTTGCGCGGTAGATAAATTAGCTGATTTTTTGAATTTTTTTGAAGAAGCAAAAAATTTTGAACAAGAACTACCGTCATCTGGTTTTGATTTATTAGTTATTTTAGATTGCGGATCAATAGAGCAGACGGGATTGCAAAAAGAATTTTCTGTTTTAAAAGCCAAACAAGTGAGATCTATTAGCATTGATCATCATTCCACTAATAGTAAATTTGCTGATTTGAATATTGTGCAGCCTGATTCAGCCGCCACTTGTGAGATTTTGTACGATTTTCTGTGCTTGGTGGGATGGAGTATCGATGAAGTGCAGGCAACCGCTTTATTACTTGGAATATATTATGATACCGGTCGATTTATGCATTCCAATACCAGCGCCAAAAATTTGCAAATTGCTGCTGATTTATTAAATTTAGGTGCTGATTTTGAGTTTGTTGTTAAAAGTCTTTATAAAACCAAGCCGTATGAACAGTTGAAATTATGGGGACTAATTTGGAATCGAGCAAGAATTAATGATAAAAACATCGTGGTTTCCGCAGTAACTGATGATGATTTGAAATCATGTGGTGCCAAGAAGGAACATTTAAGCGGAGCTATTGATTATATGAACAGCATTGCTGGTACAAAATTTTGCATGTTGTTGACTGACGATCAGACAGGAGTGAAGGCTTCTGTTAGGACACAAAGAGATGATATTGACTTGTCTAAATTTAGCTTGATATTTGGCGGGGGCGGCCATAAAAAAGCTTCCGGATTCACTATTCCCGGGAAAATTTATAAAGAGATTGAAGTTAAGTGGCGAATTAGTGTATAATATAATGAAATTTTGAATTATTAATTTTGGATTTTGAATTATTTGTCGCCAAAAAACACGGAAAAATCAGCGTTTACATTGATTGAAGTAATGATTGCTTTATCAGTTTTGATATTGGTTGTCTTATCGATCACTACCTTAACAATGTATAATGTTCAAACTAATGATAGAAATATTGATAACCTGCAGGCTCAATATCTAGCAGAACAAGGATTGGAAGCGGTTAGAGAAATTAGAGATAGCAATTTTTTACAAAATTATTATTGGTTGTCGGATAGTGAAGAACTGTGGGGGGCAAATCTTTCCCAAATGGGTACTAGCGGTTCTTATTATACGGTAGCTTTGAATCAGGCTATTGATAGCGAACATGGTCCCTGGATTTTACAAAAAGTCGATATTAAGCAAGATGACTTAACCGTTAAAAATACTAACTTTAAACGATATTTATTTGTTAAGCCGGTTTTGGATAAATACGGTGATAGTCAGAATTATGAAGAAATTTATGTGGAAAGTGTTGTTAAATATAATTTTCGCGGTCAAGAACAAACCGTTAAATTATTTAGTCAGTTTATGAATTGGCATTAATTTTTTAAGTAAATATGATTTCATCTAAGAAAGACAATCCAGCGTTTACTTTGGTCGAGTTACTAACGGCCATGACTATATTTGCAACTTTTATTGCTGTGATTTCCTCTAGTTATATTTTTTTAATGCGTTCTTTGCGAGATGCACAAATTACCAAAAATGTCACCAGTGAAGTGATGCAGGTTGTCCAGTCTATATCTGATAATATCCGAGTAGATGCCGTTGATTATGACTGTTATAACGGCAATTCTAGTTCGCTTTGTGGATATATTGAGGCTGAAAGTTCCAATCAAGGTGAAGGCGGTATTTTAAAGAGCTCTTATTTGGTTTTGAAAAATTATAATGGAACGGGAAAAATTATCTATAGGATTAAGGATTGGCATCTGCAAGTTTTGAAACAAAGCTTGAAAGATGATTTGTGGGTCGCAGGTGATGGTTTTGAGAATTCTCTCAAAGAACCTTTTGGTTTTAAAGATTTAATGTCCTCAAATGTGAACATCAGCGATGGTAAATTCTTGATTGCTCCGTATCAAAATCCATTTAATAAATCTGCTGAGTCTGATTTGCGATTCCAGCCTCAGGTGACTATCAAAATCAATTTTCAAACTTCCAGTCAGGTTAGAAAAGAAATTAAAGTGCCGATTGAGACTACAATTTCCACCAGAATATATGGTAAATAAAGTTATTTTTTTTATATTCACTTAAATGAGAAAATTTCCGCAAAAACCAGCCAGCGCCTTATTAGTTTCCATTATTTTGGGAACGGTGCTTTTGACGTTAGGTCTTGGTGCAAATCAAATTATTATCAGACAAGTCAGATCGCAGTATGAATCTTCTCAGGCTTTGCAGGCTTATTATAGCGCCCAAGCCGCTATTGAAGAGGGAATATATTTAACTAAAAAGAAATTGCCTGGATATGAAGTGAAAGAGGAAACAGATTTAAATGCGGACAGTAAGACTGATTATACTTTGAATATTTCCGCTAAAGCCAATAATCTACCATGCCTGCAAGATTCAGTTGATGGCTGGTATAAAGTTCCGGTACAAAAAAGCATCAAGATTCCGTTATTTATTGCTAATGAGCAGGGTAAGCAAAAGGATATTACAGATTTCATAGTTGATTATTATGTTGATAGGCCGGAGCAATCAGCTACTTTCTTGCCCGCCAATGACGATGTTCTTAAATGGAGTGTGATTGGACTGAATCCTTCCTCGTTAACCGCCAATGGTTATTTGACCGAATCAATTAATGATTACCTTCCGTTACAGTCAGGCAATATTAGTGCGGATAAACCTTCTTATTTTGGCACGGCCGGTGAGCAAGCTTATACCATGGCTAAATTTTATCAGCCGGAATCTTACGATAATATTTCAGAAACTACTAAGTATATTTTTTATGATAACTATTCAATAAAAACTTTTTTGGAAAATCATGTCAGCAATTATTTGATTATTGAGAATGTGGTTGACTTAAATAAACAGCAGGCTTTTTGCAATACTGCTGAATGCAATAAAATTAAATTTCGGGTCAGAAGCCTTGATGATGCTACCAAGTTTGCTTGTCAAACCGTCTTGATCAGTGCCGATGGTTTTGGCAATCAGGTAAAGCAAAGCCTTGATGTTAAATATCAATTCAGCAGTTTCTTGCCTGTTTTCGATTTTGCTTTGTTTCAGTATGATTTACAGAAGAAATAGAGCATTTATTTGACACTAATCAATAATTTTCATATAATTGCCCAGCTTTAATTTTAGTATAAAATGCTAGGTAAACTTAAACAAAGAAGCAGGCTTAGGGAACATGGTTTTCTCAAAAGAGCAGCGACTGCGAATGGCCGCAAGGTCTTGAACAGAAGACGAGCTAAAGGCAGAAAATCATTGGTGATAGCTAAATCAAGATAATTAGTGGTTGGCAATTGGCAGTATGGATAATTTATCTAAACTGTTAACTGTAAACTGCTAATTGTATTTAATGCTGTCTCGTAAACATCGTATTGTGAACAGGAAGGCGATTCCTTATATCTTAAATAAAGGCTCTAAATTGAGAGGTGAGGCTTTATTGTGTAAATACATTATGAAAGAGACAAAGGAGAATTTGGATCTGAATATTCCGCAAGAGGTGAGATTGGCTTTTTTAATTAGTAAAAAAATTGATAAAAAAGCTCATAACCGCAATCGTTTAAAAAGACAATTATCCGAAATGGCTGGATTATTTTTGAAGCAATATAATGGCTTTAAAAAATCATTTGATATTGTTATCCTTCCTTTGAGCGGTATTCACAGTAAAACATTCCAAGATTTAGATCGTGATCTAAATAACCTGCTTAGTCAAATAACCAGTCATAAATATTATGAAAAAACAAATTATTAATGCGATTTTATTAAGTGTTGCCTTTTTTCTTCTTTGGCAAAGTTTTACCGCTCAAAAAACGCCAAACCCAGAGCAGGCCATCCCTGTCAATCAAGAATTAACTGTGGAGGCTAGTAAAAATAGTTTCGTAATGGGCAGAGAAACCAGACCGATGTTAATTAAGATTAGCAATGACACGCAGAAAGTTATTAGTATTTTATACCCCTGCCAAAGCGAGATAATGTTTGATATAACTGAAAGCTCTGTTAATCAACCTGATGAATTTAAGGCCTGCCCGGAGAATGGCAATAAAACTTCTGATCTTGCGCCCTCACAATCAATTTCTTTTGATTTATTACCTTTTAGCTACTCAGTATTTCCCAAAGCTGGCAATTATAACATTAGCATGTTTTGGAAATATCAAGATTCGCCGGAAATTAAAAAATCCATGATTACTTGGGATCTGAAAGAACCGTCATTTTTGATTAAAGCCTGGAGAATAATTGTTTATCGCCCGATTTACAATTCCTTGGTGGTTTTGGCTTATTATTTGCCAAATCAAAGTGTTGGTCTGGCGATTATTATTTTGACGATTATTATTCGTACGATTCTTTTGTTGCCAACCAACAAAGCGATGAAGTCACAAAAAGCCTTGCAAGAAGTGCAGCCAAGGCTGAAAGCCATTCAGGAGAAATATAAAGGCAATCAGGCTAAAATTGCCGAGGAAACTGTAAAGATTTGGAAAGAGTATAAGATCAATCCGATGGGTAGTTGTCTGCCTTTATTATTGCAAGCGCCGATTATGATTGGCGTTTTTTATGCCGTGCAAAGTGGATTTACTTTTAACCACGAATATTTAATTTATGATTTTTTGACGCACATTGATATTTTGAAATTAAAAACGAATTTTCTGGGGATTTTGGAATTGACGGAAAGGAATCGTTTTTGGTTGCCGTTAATAGTTGGCATATTGCAGTTTGTCCAAGTTAAGTTAACAACTATAAAGAATAACAAGCAAAATTTACCAGTGAAAAAAGAAAACAAAGTCAAGGATTTTGATATGCAAGATAATATGCAGGTTATGCAAAAAAGTATGCTTTATGTGCTTCCAATTATGATTGCTTTTTTCTCTGCTAGCTTTCCCGCCGGCATTGCTCTATACTGGGCATGTTCAACAGCCTATGGCATCGTTCAGCAGATTTTTATCAATAAAAAATCTAAATAATTTATGATTTATGGAAAACAATATTAAACAAACTTTAAACACTTTACTTGCTTATCTCAGTATTGCTTACAATGAAATTCAGATTGAAAAAAATGCCGACGGGTCATTTTATGTAAATATTGCGACTGATACCGAACCGAAATTTATTATTGGCAAAGACAGTAAAAATCTTAAGTCTTTAGAGCATTTGCTGAAATTAATTATTGATAAGGGACAGGAAGAAAGAACTCTCCTGCAGCTTGATGTTAATAATTATCGCCAAAAACAGATTGAGAATGTAAAAAAAGTGGCTTTGGAAGGAGTAATGAGAGTGAGAGAGACAAAAAATATTTATCCTTTGCCGCCAATGTCGCCATATTTTCGCCGAGTGGTTCATTTGTACCTGGATTCAGAGGAGTTTGTCGATGTTTATACGGAAAGTTCCGGTAATGATTTTAGAAGAAGGGTGATTATTAAACCGAAGGAATTATAAATAGCCATTAGTAAATTCATGAAGTTAAAAAAAATTTTCTATTTTTGCCTATTTTTTTTGTTATTAACACCAGTTGTTTTGGCCGTTAATAGTTTTGATAATAAGCTTGTTTATAGAGATATCAGCAAATTTGATAAACATTTTCCAAGCGTTTATTATTTTACGCAAGAGAATGTGGTAAAAGGCTATCCTGATGGTCATTTTGGTGTGGATGAGTTGGTGAATAGAGCAGAAGCTTTAAAAATGATTTTGTTAGCCTCCAAAATTGATTTAGAGTATACATCATCAGCTACAGAAGAAGCGAGATATCAAGACGTGGATAATGAAGCCTGGTATGCGCCTTTTGTTTGGAAGTCCACCAAACTTGGCATTATTCAAGGTTATCAAGATTCAACTTTTCGTCCGGGAAATCCAGTTAATATGGCAGAAGCTCTGAAGATGACATTTTATGCTAATGGCTTGGACAATCTGCCAGTTCCAAAAAAAGCTTTTATTAAAGATGTCTCTTTAGATCAGTGGTTTTCTCAGGAAACCTATTATGCGGTAAAAAATGATATTTTATGGCCTTATACTGATTATACTATCAAGCCTGACCGCTATTTAACCAGAGGAGAATTACTGGATATTTTATATCATTTTGTTTTGCAGGATTACAAAAATGACATTGCCTATAGCGGTAAAGCTACTTATTACAGTGATAGTTTCCAGGGTGATCATACTTCTAGCGGCGAGGAATTTGATCAAAATTTATTAACCTGCGCCCACAAGTTTTTGGATTTTGGGACAATGTTGACGGTGGTGAATATTGAAACTGGAGCTACGGTAGAAGTGAGGGTTAATGATCGCGGCCCCTTTACTGATAATTTGGATTTAGACCTTTCTAAGAGTGCTTTTGAGGCTTTAGGAAATTTAAGTACAGGCGTTTTAAAAGTTTATTATTTTATTTCTCAGTAAGTTCTGATAATTGATTTTTGTCGTATGTCAATAATATGTTAAAATTAAATTCTTGAATTTTATTTTTTAAAGCCTATATTGTTAATCAGTATACTTTTAATATAAATGGACAACGTTTATCTGCCAAAACCAGAAGTTAGAAAGTTTATTTATCGGAAAAAAAGACTTTCTCAATTAATCAAAGAAGGTTATCGTATGTTAATAGCCACTATCGCTGTCCTAAGTTTTGTTTTCACCTTTTGCTATATCAGGATTCAGACCCAGTCAACGGTTCTTGGTTATTATTTGTCGGAAATTAAAACGGAAAATGAAGTTTTGAAGAATAAAAATTTAGATTTAACACAAAAAGTCTTGGAAGCCCAATCCATGAAAAGTTTGGATGGACAGACTTTCAGCTCCAGAATGTACGCCACCACCCAGGAAGACATTGCTTATGCCAAAGGTGATACTGATCTAGCCGTGCTTCCTTTCCGATTGGAGCATGATTGAAATTTGATCATATATGAAACAAATTGAAAAATATTTTAACCTAGATCCTAATATAATCCTTCCAGGTATAGACCTTAAAATGGTTTTACCAGTAAATACTTTATTTAGGTATGATGGCGAGGTGCCTTCTTTAGAGCAAAATTTTATTAGAACCGAACTTGCTATCCAAGGGATTTGCGATGCAGACAGAAGTTTATTAAGAAGAATTTTAGAATATCCAATGGATATGATGTGTGTTGTGGCTATAAAAGATCTTTTGCGTAAAAAGGGTTTGGACTTGGATAGTTTGGAGGCATATTGTTATAAACATCAAATTGATAGACGCACCGTTGCTTATGTTCTTGCTAAAAAAAAATTAGAAAGATCTAACAGTATTTTTGCGGATGGGCATGAAAGTGGAGAATTTCTTGATGAAATTGATAGAAAAGATGCTTTGCAAAATATTATAATAGAAGAAGGTATTAATTTAGACACTACGCAATATGAAGGGGAGGATTTTGCAGATCTTGCTGGTTTACTTGCTTTACGTCTTGCTTTAAAGCGTGGCGAACAAGGAATTACTTTGCCGGTTTTTACTGTAAGAAGAAAGATGTTGGATTCTTTTGGGCAGCTTTTTTTAGAATAAAAGTTTGTTAAATTTTGTTTTTTTGGGATCATCTGATTTTTGGTTTGAAGAAATAAATCCTCCTTAAAACTCACCCTAAATCCCTCTCTAGGGTAGAGAGGGACTTTTTTTGCCTA
>Ga0156454_131_pt1 | contig 37921 bp, 37 predicted proteins | sample RifOxyA2_FD_111901 | JGI IMG/M metagenome (GOLD analysis project Ga0156454, IMG submission 111901) | Candidatus Peregrinibacteria bacterium RIFOXYA2_FULL_33_21 | reverse complement strand
GTTACTCCTCTACTGGATTCCTGCCTTCGCAGGAATGACTGCTGACGATAAATCAAAATTTCTTCAAACCATTTTCCGCTTGATCCTAATTCTTCTTTTGTTTTTCAATAAAATTTTGTAAAATTTTACTGAATGTGAGCTTCAGCCCAGGTGGTGAAATTGGTAGACACGCTACTTTGAGGTGGTAGTGGCGCAAGCTATGGAGGTTCAAATCCTCTCCTGGGCACCATTATATTCTCTAGCTGACCAGATTATCTTACTTAACTTTAATTATAATTTAAAATTTAATGAATCCTATAAACCCCATCAGAATCACCCGCCTTGATAAATCAGTGCCAATCCCTAAATACGAAACTTCAGGGGCGGTTGGATTTGATTTAGCCTCCAATGAAAATATCGAAATTAAACCAGAAGAAATTAAACTAATTTCTACCGGCCTAATCATTGCAGTGCCAAAAGGTTATATGCTGATGATTGCCTCCCGTTCTTCCACACCGCGAAAAAAAGGCCTAATGAAACCGCACGGCATTGGCGTGATTGATCAGGATTATTGTGGACCAAACGATGAAATTAAAATTCAGGTTTATAATTTCACAAAAGTAACGGTAAAAATTGAAAAAGGCGACCGCCTGGCCCAAGGTATTTTCGTGCGAGTGGATAGATTCGATTTCAAAGAAGTCCAGAAAATTAAAAAAAATAACCGGGGAGGCTTCGGATCAACAGGCTGAATTTATTTAGCTCGTTCAATTAAATCATTCAAAACTTGGTATTCTGGATCCCTAGGATTAAATCTAGCCTGTACCTGTCGAGCTTGTTTAACAGCGTTAGCTAAAGCTAATTTATTCTGACTTTGCACTGCGTCCTCTAAAGCGGTATAAGCATCCATATAAGTTGGTTCAGATGGCACTTTTTGCGGCTGACTAACAGGAACTGATCCTGACCCATCATTCATACATTCATGCCCAGCCAATCCTGCCCCACCTAATAACAATCCCCCGCTAACCAGTGCCATCGCTAAATGTTTCCTAATCGTGCTTTGTGTCTCAGTTTTTCTGCCTGCTGATTTGCTGTCTACTGCTCTTACCGGCTTTTCTCTCCCTGGTCTGGTTATTTTCCCTCCTTTTTGTTCGTAAAATGTTTCTATTTGTTCATCCTTATCAAATTGCGCAATAATTTGACTATCATCATTAGCACAAATGATTGTCCCTATGCCATCCCGTTTACCTTTTTTAAATCCCCCTATATACCAATAATACCTGATATCATCACCCTCTCCTACAGTATATTTATAAAGCCCCTGCCCAGTAAAATTTGCTAAATCTGAACCTTTAACTTCTTCATAACTGGCAATATCTCTTTCAACCGCCCAATTCACCAAACTTGGATCAACAAATCTATAACCTGACTTAGGCCACCATGCACCTGGAGTTTCACCTCTTCCCGGAGTAAATTGCCTTACCAAAGACCCGTCAGCTTTTACTTCCGCTTCATTCTGAAATTTTCGCCGCGTTCTTTGACAATATCCTCTTTCCCGCTTCTCCAGTGCTAATAGATCTTGTTTGTAACTATCTGCTATTACACAATCTAAGCCATTCACAAATACCAAAGAACTAATATTATCTGCTTTAATTTGTCCTTCTGAATCTCGATGTGGCACTTGTCGCAAATTCCATAAACTATTGCCACCCCTATGAGCGCCATAATATGCTGTATCTAAAACATCACTAGCCTCTTCAGGTGATTTACCGGCAATCATATCCACGATTTGTTCATCAGTCCACAAATCTGAGAACCCATCTGATAACAATATCACTGTATCGCCAGCTTCAAAAACGATATCTTCATAATTATTTTTCGGATCAGCAATGTTGACAAGTGTTAAGTCTTTGGATACTACGTCTGATACTTCATTCCTTCTTCGATGAGCAAATACCTCATCATATGGTATCGTTGTCCTTCGGACACTATCTATAGCAGGTCCGCCATCATCTGTCCGAAATTTAATTCTGCCGTACCTATTAATTACAAACATTCGGCAATCACCTAATTTCAATATATTACGTATTTTCTGTATACATATTCGACAACTCACCAGACATGCTCCGCCATTACCTATGTACTCGTTTTTATCTCCTGATTTATCTTGCCTTCTACCATATTCATTAGCCGTATTCAATACAGCTATTTCTGTAACTTGCTGCCTGGCAACTTCCTCTGCCAAAAGCTGCGCGGCCAAAGCTCCATTCGTCTCACCACTCATTCCATCAATAACCGCCACCACTAAATTACCTTCCCCATCTTCTCCTTCTACCACCCGATCTTCGTTTACCTTCCCTCTTGCTCCTGACGATGAGTACAAATATCCTCTACCCCGGGAAGTTTTAAAAGAAATTTCCTCCGAATTTTGATCTTCTCCTATTATCAATGGAGATTGCAAGGGAACAACTGTACGTTGAGTTACTTCTGGATCTCTCATGTTAATAAACTATTGAAGAAATTTATTATAATAAAAATACTGAAAAAATCAAGTCTTTTTCAGAAAAGGCTCATTTAGTCTTAGTTTACAAAGTTCTAAATGAGCCTTAATCTTAATCAATCATTATTTTTTATTTTTCATTCTACACCTAACTGCTTCTTCATATAAGTAATTATTGATTCATCCCCAATTTTACCAGTATTTAAATAATCAGCTAATTCTCCTAATGAAGAGACTCCTAGGTCGGTCGTGGTATAACCCTTACCGTTAATTTCTAATTTATCACCCTTAATAGGGGCTATTATCGAATCCCAACCAAAATTACTATTATTTATTTCCAATCCCACAGATCCAGCTTCAAATGGGCTATCCCAATCTATCGTACTGGCTGAGTTGTGACTGCGGATTTTTTTTACCAATGCCTGAATCAAGCCAGTACGCTCTCTTAATATTTCTGTTTCCGATCTTTTTTCTATTACTGGTTCAGGTCCTTTTGCTCCTGCTCTTTCCTCAGCTGGCGCTGGTCTTGGCTCTACAGTTGGCTTTGGTAGTGGTGATGCCTCTATTGTTGCAGTCGCTACTGATTGTTCTTTTGTCAATCTTGCCAAAATCACCTGAGCGTTATCATTTAAATATTTTATCATTTCTTCGCTAGAACCAAATCCATACTTACTATATTCTCCTCCTATTGTCACAACATTTCCTTTTGTCCCATCAAACGATGTTGACCAAAGTTTCGCATCCACTTCTACATTTACTGTGTTATTAGCTGCATCATACTGAAAATTCAAAGCATTAATGTCTTGACCTTCCATTTTAGCGGCTCGCAAATTCCCAATTACATTATTTAACAAATTTTGTCTGTTCTTTTCTACATCTATTCCTTTCAATATGTCGGATTTTTTGCTGTTTAAATATTTAGCTGCTTCTGCTGGATTCTTAAATTTATATTTTGATAAATCCTCACGAGGAGACAAAACTATAACTCTCTTTTTATTCTTGTCTATTGCAGACACAGATCCATCTTTATCAACTTGGAACCTTACACTTCTACGATCAATAGTATCACCCCTTAACAATCGTGCTATCTCCTGCTCTAATTCACCCCTATCATAATCTCGTTCTTCTCCTTCTATTTGCCTACCCATATATATATGATTGGCCACTCTTTCCGCATCATCATCATCTGCTTGCCTCTCAAGTGCTCTTTCCTCAGCTGATGATGATTTTGGCGCTACAGTTGATTTAGGCGCTGGTTTTGATGATTCCGCGTCTACAGACCTAGCCTCTTCTTCTGCCACCTTTCTGTCTCTGTTTGCTTTAATTGCTACTATTGTATCACTCTCTGCGTTTAAATAATCTAGCAAGGCTTGTTTATCTGCAAATCCGTAAGCCCTGAAATCTGCTGGCAAATCTCCCACTTCTACCGCTTCCTCCCCATCCACGCTTAAAGCAATTTTACCGGCATCTGTAGCGCTAAATTGCAATTCCGTCCCTCCTCTTAATTCATCTGATAACGTCCACCAAGAAAAATCAGCTTTATTACTTTCTACAGCAACCTGATCTAACCCGCTGATTATTCCATTAATCAATGATTGTCTCTTCTCTCTGATTGTAGTTGCCTTTTGCACTTCTTCTCTTGTCATTTTTCTGGCTTTTACTGTCCCTTTCTTTTCTATTATAGCTCCTCCTGCTTTTGCCTCAGCAAATATTTCATCTCCTTTATCATTCAAATAATCTACTAACTCCTCTCTACTTGTAAACCCATATTTCGTAAGATCTTCAGCTCCAATAGCTAATAACCCTGCATATTCATTTGCAGGAACATCGTCTGCTTCACCTGTTCTAATATATTGACTAACAGTATCTGGATTTATTCTTAAATTAATTACTCTACCTTGCATTGAAAATGTTAAATCAACACCTTCTGTCCTTCGAAAATCAGTTCCACAATTTCTTCTGATTGCTTCTATTACTTTATTTATTAATGGCTTTTTATTTTCCTCTACATCCTCTAATCCTGTTTCTGATGCCAACGGTTTTATTACTGGTGCTGATTTTAGCACTGGCGTTGATTTTGCTGCTGATTTTGCCACTGGTTTTGCTGCTGGTTTTGCTGCTGGTTTTGCTGCTGGCTTTGCTGCTGGTTTTGCTGCTGGCGCTGGCTTTGCTGCTGGTGCTGATTCTGGTGATTCTGCGTCTACAGACTTAGCCGCTGCTTCTTCTTCTTCTTCTAATTTATGCTTAAAGTTAAATTGAACTACCTTATTAAAATTAGGCAAACCAGCTCCACTACCTCTTACAATAGTTAAAGCCTGAATCAAAGCTGTGACTGTCCTTGGGCCTGGCACGCCATTGGCTTTTTCTCCCATGATTTGAGATTGAAAAGCCTGTATACCTCTAAGTGTTTTGGATGTATCAGCCTGATCATTTTTCAAAATACCATCAACCGTAATATCAGCTGGTAATTTCAAATAACCTTTCTCTTGAAGATATATCAATGCCCATTGTATGGCATAAGTTCCCCACACTGAATTCCTGGGAGAATCTGGTTTTTGCCATTTTTCAGTTTTTACCCTTTCCAGCAAATCAATCACATCCTTCAATTTCAGATCAGATAGTTTTTCTTCTGGTCGTAATGAATCATTCACTTCTTGCTTCAACCCCTGAACCTGCTCTTGAACCCATATCATTTCTTTCTCTCTACCTTCTTTAAATCTGGCATCAAAATGTTGGGCATCTAAAGTATCCCGAGAATAATCTGGACTGTCTGTTGCTGATGCCCCTTCCGCTCCAGCAAAATTGATAAATCCACTATTAAATAATGAAATAATTTGGTTATTGAAATATTTATTTAACATAATTTTTGTTTTTAAGGAATAAATATTTTTGATTTTGTAGTAAATCTTTAAATTGTAACAAAAATTTGCTAAAAAATATATCAACTACACTTGACTAATGTTATTTTTAATTTTCTAGCCTGTTTTTGGATCATATGATTTTTAGTTTGAAGAAAATCATGAAAAAGCCAGAAATGAAGAATATTCTTTTGAAAACTCACCCCGTCCCTCTCTTCAAAGAGAGGGGGATTTCTTACGATACATATGGATAATAGACCAGATCTGAAAGCTACAGTTAGAGAACTTAGAAGAAATCAAACCAAAACAGAATATATATTTTGGACTTATGTTAGAAATAAACAAATAAAAAATAGAAAATTTATAAGACAATTTGCAATCATATTTGAATTTGAAAATAAGAAAAGATTTTTCATAGCTGATTTCTATTGTCATCAATTAAAACTGATTATTGATGGTACAATTCATGATAATCAAAAAGAATATGATAGCTTAAGAACATATATCCTTAATAATTTAGGTTATAAAATTATAAGATTTAGGAATGAAGATATTTTAAATGATATAAACAAAGTTATTAAAGAATTAGAATCTTATTTATAAACAAGTCCCTCTCTTTCAAGCTTGTCCTCGACTCCGATCGGGGAAGAGGGATTTAGGGTGAGTTTTTAAAGGATATTTATATTTTTCAAACCAAAAATCAGATGATCCCTGTTTTTCAAAACAAGCAAAAAATATTAAAAATTGTAAATTATTTTTAATAAAAGACCTAATTTCACGTCAAACCTATTCAGAGATGGGTGTGTTTTTGGCATCAGAAGCAGTTACAGGCAAAGAAGCGGTTGCAGGTATAGACATTGCTTCTAAAGGAACGCTTACAGGTATAGAAACTGCTGCTGGTAAAGGAGCGATTGCAGATAGAACAGGCGGTTCAGGGTCTACAGATAAAGGTTCGGTTAATAATATCACAGTAGATGGTAATGTGATTTTTGGTGGTAAAATAGCAACAACTGGCTGTTTCTTAAGTGGCGTTCTTCTTTTTTTGGCAATTGATGGTGTCGATGGTGTGGGTGGTGGCGGTTTTTTCCCTTGCTCTATATCTCTTACTGTTTGTAACATCTTACCTGCTATAGGTGCGGCAGAATGAGTGGATATCGGTAAAAACGGAGATGTTTTGCCCGGACTATCATATCCAGTTAAAGCTACAGTTGTAACATAATCAGCTCCAGCTATAAAATTTGAATCTATAGGTGTGGTCATTACCGTCCATGTGGCGCTATTTTCACCAGTTGGTGAGCCTGCAGTTCCTGTTTTACCCCAAATTTTCCCCTCTTTACCAAGGCTAGCATAAGCACCTAATGTGCCACCTTCAAAAGGTGCGTGTAAATAATACCGCATTAACATTGGATCAATCATTCCCGAACATTCTTGTATATATCTATAGGTGTCTGGTAAAAACTGACTATCTGGATTATATGCAGTTGTGCTTGAATAACTGCCTTGAGGCGAAATTCTATCTCCCTGCGTATTGATGAAATAGGCCACAACTTGAGGCTTTGAATGTAAGATCTCCACACCAGTAGTCATGGTATAAACCAGATCGCTTACTTGTAAGGGAGAAATCTCTGTATTACCTGTGGCAGCTGTTCTTATTGATGCAAAGGACGGAACGTTTGGGCGTGTGTTGGAAAAACATTGAGTTAATTGATCTACTCTACGTCGATCAATTCCATGTGCTCTAGCAGACCATATCACTCCTGGAGTAGAAGAAATTCCTATCTTGTCATGTAAATCTGGAAATTTTCTTTCTGCCGCCCCAGCAATAAATATTTTACCCAGCGAAGCGGCAGAATAAGGATGTTCTAATCTAGAGCTTGTCATAGGTCCTTTTGTATTACCAACATACACGGCACGTATAGACTCATCTGGATGAGTAACAGCCATAGCAATACATGTCAAGGCAGGATCATCAATTCCCATCACTTTCAGCTGTCTCTGGCATGATTTTGCCGCAGTTGTCTGTAAGGTGGGACTGATATTCAAATGAATTGCTTCAATATTTCCTGTCCAATCTCCAGAAAAAGTGGCGCTTGTTTCTTGTATGACTTGACTTATTACTGGGAAAAAATCTGGATTCTTTAAAAGAGAAGTGATGTTAACTTGAGCTGGATCGTGAATAGTAATGTTATCAAATTGAGCTAATATTTTTGATCGTTGGCCTGAAGGGATTTGATTGTTTCCTGTTAACATATTAAGAGCCGCGATGGCTCTTGCTCTGATTAAATCTAAATTATGACCGTTATATGGGTATTTGGCCATAGCCGCTAAAAGTAATTGATGAGCGATGGTAAAATTTTTATCATATATACCGTTTTCTAACCCAAAATATCCCTGCGTACACAACTCTATTCCTCTTACTCTTGGAGCAAAATAACCATGCGTCCCATATAAAGCCACAATTTCTTCTGGACTATATCTACCATAAATCGCTAAACCAAGGGCGGACAATGAATCTATGACTTTTCTTGTAATTTTTGCCTGCCAGGCATCTTTACTAGTTTCACTAATACCATATTTTCGATATAATTCTGAACCGCTAAGAAGAGAACCGCTAGTTTGATCGGCAATAGATGATGTTCCCACCCCACCCGTGAGACCACTATAAATTCCTCTTAAACTAACGCCAAGTAAATCAGAATCCCCACCTTCATGTCCATGATCTTCTAAGGCAATAAGTGCTAAATAAAATTCTCTTAACTCTCCACCAATCTTTAAAGTATTTGGATCTATTGGAGCTGCATTCATACCATAATAATCACGATGGAGGCCTTCTGGATCAGCATAAGGGCCATATAACCACCCGATGGTTTCATAAGTTGAATCCGCCCCTTGTTCGCTGGAAGCAATAAGAGGAATAGCTTGTTTTTGTTGTCCTGCCTGCACTGCATAATCAGCGATTTGTATGCCTGTATATATTGCAGTTCCGCTTCCACCTAAAAAAAACGGACTGGCATATAACAAAAAACGTAAGGCTCTACGTATTTTACTTTGATGAGGTACTGTTTTGTCTTGCTTAGAGACATCAGACTCATCATTCCTTACTTCTTTTCCTTTAATTGAAGAAGGGCCCCTAAAACAATCTTTTATTCTTTGAAAATTCAACATAATTTTACGATTTTTACGTTACATTGTTAAATTCTAACAATATTTCGGCTAATTGTCAAACGCATCTATTACAAATATTTTTTTGAATATTAATATCTAATTGCAATATTATTGCATTTATAAAATTTACAGTATGACATATTTAAAATATGCAAAAAAATAACTAACTATAATTAAAATGAACACAATTTGGATTTATGCCCTTTCAATATTCCTGAATAAAAATTTCGCGCATTGGGATTAAACTATTTTTCTCATAAAAAGCCATAGATTCCCGATTCCAGTAACTCAATTCTAGTCTTCACGATGGAGCCATCTTTGGGAATTGAACCCAAGACCTCATCCTTACCATGGATGTGCTCTACCAACTGAGCTAAGATGGCGTATGATTTTTCGAACTATTGTTAAATTGACAATTAATAAAATTGCAGAAAAAAGCTTAGTTTTTTTTGAAAAATCATGCAAGAGCTAAATCTGAAATTCAGTTTTAGATCGTTTTAGCACAATATTTGTTGTTTTAGGTTTAGATTTCTTTGGCAATGCTCCAGATTAGTTCGAAAATAATATGACGATAAAAATGGGCAATATCCTGGTTGCCGATGATCGTGCAGCTGAGCTTGCCTTCCGTAAAAGCTAAAATTGCCAGATAATTATTCCAGGCAAAAATGCCAGATTTCCATTTGTACATTTCAGGTAGTAAACGAATCTGAATTTTGTATTTTTTTGCCTGTTGATTGACACGGTAAGCAAAATCGCAGGGCGGGAAAATCAGTCTGGTGCTAATGCCTTTTTTGGCGCGCCTTTGAAAATAATTTTCCAGATAATCAGGGTTTATCAATTTGGCAAATACGTCAACATAACTAAAGACCAAGACCTCATTTTTGGCTTCCAAAGTTTCTTCCAACATTTTTTTGAAACCATTCACGTCTTCATAAAGTTTGATCACCGGTATGTAGCGATCAATTTGGTCCACTTTATTTAATAAACCGACCAAATGATCTAAATTGATTTTCATTAGGTTAAGATCATTTTCTTTTTTTTGCATAATTTTGTACAGAACATCTGGTTTCTCAGCGGCAATTAAACGTTTTTTACCTTTTTTTGTTTCATACAATAAGCCTTTTTGTTTTAATTGTTCGGTGGCGCTATAAACAGTCACTCGGTTGTTTTTGAGAGCTTTGGCGATTTCTTGCACTGTTGCCGGACCTATTTTTAGTACTTTTAAATAGATTTGGGCTTCTTTTTCCGTGCAAGCAAAATTTTGCAATTGCCGGATAATGCGATTTAATTCCAAGTCGCTTATCATAAATGTAGAATATATTTCTACAAAATTATATATCATTAGAAATATGTCTGCAAGCTAATTCTTTGACATATTTTATTATTTTTTAATCAATTTGTATCATTTTAATGTACAAATTTTTGGTTTTCTTATATAGTAATGACCATTAATTAAAATTTTTTATGCCAAATTTTCTTGATCATTTTCGTTCACTTTTATTGGAAAACCCTCGGTATAATTTAAAAATCGTTAATAGTGAAAATTGTGATTATGCCGACACTGTCCTGAATTCCAAAAACTGCTATTACAGCTTCGGGATTTTTCACGGTGAGGATGTGTATTACAGCCGTTATTCCAGGGATTGCCGATCCTGTTCTGATCTTACTTTTTCATTTAATTGCCAATGGTGTTATCAATGCCTTGGATGTTCTAGATGTTATGATTGTGATTTTTGTAAATTTTGTAGTGGATGCAATAACTGTAGATTTTGTGAAAATTGCCTTGGATGTAAAAACTGTTTTGGATGTATTGGACTTAAACAAAAAGAATATTATTTTTTTAATCAAGACCTTAGTAAAGAAGAATATTTTAAAAAAACTTCTGAAATAGATTTAAACGAACCGAAAAATTTTCAACTGATAAATGATTATTTAGAAAATTTAAAAATCACTTTTCCTCAACTCGCAATACATCAAACAATGTGTGAAGACGTAGTTGGTGATAATATAGTTGAAGCAAAAAATTCTTATCAATGTTTCGATTCCTATGATCTTGAGGATTGTAATTATTGTATTGAGACAAATAGTTTAAAAAACTGCTGTGATATTACTATATGTTTTAAAGCGGAAGAATGCTATCAATGCGTTCATTCACCTGGTTGTTATAATTGTAATTTTTGTTATCATTGTGATTATTCCAGTGATAGTGAATTTTGTGCATTTAGCAAAAATCTAAAAAACTGTTTTGGATGTGTGTATTTAAAAGATAAAGAATATTACATTTTAAATGAGCCCTACTCAAAAGATCAATATTTAGAAAAAATTAAAATTATCAAAAAAGAACTTGTAGAAAGAGACATATATAATCTTGTGCCGTATTTTATTTCAGATTACGAAAAACAAAGATTTATTAATGAATCCGATCCGGTAATCAATAATTCTATCCCTGCTTAAATTTAAACTTTAATTTTTAAAACTCAAATATATGCAAACATCATATCCAACAATACATAATTGTAGTAGCTGTAATAAAAAATTTAATATCATAAAACAAGAAGCTGATTTTTATCAAAAAAAAGAACTCCCATTGCCAATATTTTGTCCAGCCTGTAGACACAAACAAAGAATGGCTCTTCGAAGTGAAAGAGTTCTTTATAAAAGAATTTGCTGTTATTGCCAGCAAGAATGTTTGTCTACATATTGCGAAACCGCTCCATATAAAATTGCCTGCCGTGACTGTTTTTGGAAAAATATTGCTTAAAAAACAAACAGCAATTGACTTCTTGGCTATAAAAAATTAAAGTTTTGAAGCATATTTAACTTTCAATTTTTAATTTTATAACTTTTAACTTATTTTATGGCTAAAGGTAAAAGACAATTTTTTACATTGTTTTGCTCTGTATGTAATTTGGGACGATATTTGATTTGTCGGACAGAAAAAAATAATTATCCGGAAATGGTGAAAAAATTCTGTAAAAAATGTCATAAACATACTGATCACAAACCGAAAAAGACGAAAAAAGCTTCTTAAATTTTTTAATAAAATTTAGTATATGAAATCCTTTTTTAAGGCTAATAAAAAAAATATTTTTTTAACGGCTGCTATTGTTCTAGTTATTATAATTGGAGCGGTTGCTTCTTACTCTGTTTTTTATCATAGTGATTTAAGCCGTTTTTACACTAAAGATGGTGCTTTTGAAGCTAATTTATCTCCTGATAATACAGTTTTGTTTGCTCAATTTTCTAATGCCGGCACTTCACAACGGACTAATTTGCAAAAAATCTGGGAAGCCTTTCCCAAGAATCAAGAAGCAGGAAATTTAGATACTTTTCTTAATGATAACTTAAGCACTTATGGCCTGAATTATAAGCAAGATATTCAACCGTTGTGGGGAGAATCTTCAAGAGTTTCTTTAAGTGTGGCTCCTGACATGAACACGCCTGAAAACAATGATGTGTTGGTGACTTTTGCCGTGAATGATCCAGCTAAAGCTATGAATTTATTTGATAGATTATCTTCCCAAACAGGATTTTTTAAAGAAAATTTAGATGATGCGGTTTTGGTTGGTAATTCTGAGGCGAATTTATATCTGACTATTTATAAAGATTTGGTCTTGGCTTCCAGTAGTCGGGATGTGCTGAGAAATACTTTGGATAGAGCAAATAAACATAGTCTATCTTTGGTTGATTCTGATGGTTTTAAACAGCAATTTATCAATAAATATCCTGATAATTTTATGTTTGTTTATTTAAATCCTGGCCAGTCACAAAAGGCATCATCAATAGCGCAATTAAATGATTTAAAGTTGAGTGAGTTTTTTGCATTATCAGCAGAAAAAGAGGGAATTTTGATCAGCGCTTATATGAAAGCTGATGGCAAAACTACTGCCAGCGACACTAAATCTTATAAAAACGGTATTGGTTTGATGAAAAACGTGTCCGTGGATGGTTTGATTGCTTATTTTGAAACGCCGAATTTTATTAAATTTTTGCACTTAGAAGACGCGCAAGCAATGCCTAGTATTGATCAGCTCTCATCAGCAGTGCAAGGATACTTAGGTCTGGATTTGAAGAAAGATATTTTAACTTGGATGGATAAAGGTTTAGCCATTTCTCTATCATCTCAGGACGATTCCATTATCCCTGGTGTGAACCTTTTAGTTGATGCTAGTTCTAATGTGGACGGTGCCAAAAATTTAGTTGCCAGAGTGGATGGACAATTAGATGGAGTGTTGACCCTAGTAAAAACGCAATTTGCTGGTTATGGCGATATTGTTTCTAAGCAAACGGAAGAAGTAAAAGACGGATTAGTCCATCGTTTAAAGCTGGATTTAAGCAAAGTGCCTGATGAAGTTTTTCAGGCTTTTTCACAGCTCCCAGATTCATTAAAAAAAGAATCTGTTAATTTAAATTATGGTTTAATTGCCAAAAATATTTTATTAATCAGTACTTTTAATAATCTGGAAATTCAAGATCCTTTAAGTGATGATGTGAACTTTAAGTTATTGCTTGATAAAATTGATGGTTATGAAAATGGCGTGCTTTATGTAATTCCGGCAAATGTAGCGCCATTGGCTGATCAATTAATTGCTTTAAATAGTCAGATGTCAGGGCCATTAACTGAAGAAGAACAGTTGGGTTATGGTTATTTCAAACAATATGTGACCTTGTTTAAAGGCGTAATTTTTGGTAATAAAATGATTTCGGATAATGAAATTGAAGCCAAAGGCTTTGTGGAGATTGGTCTTTAAAGTTTATATCCTGCAAAAAGGGCCATGGTGTTAATGGTAGCACAGCGGTCTCCAAAACCGTTAGTGAGGGTTCGAATCCTTCTGGCCCTGCCACTGCGAACGAGTGGCATATTTTACAATCAGATTAAAAGGGCTTTTGTATACTCTGCGTATTTATTGTTTTTGAGATAAAAAACTTTTAATAAAATTAAATTTTGATATATTGTTTACAGTTTTTATAAATCTATCAATCTTATGAATTACAAAATTGTTAAGGATTACTTAGATAAGCAGAGAATTAAGGTTGTTGAGATTTATGATTTTGAAAATAAGACAGTAAAATATTCTGAAAAGATTAAAGGATGGAAAATTGATAAATTTAGAGGGGATGAAGAGGTTGTTAGAGCTTTTGTTATTGCAAAACTTGTAAATGAATTAGGCTACAAACCTGAGAATATTGAGCTAGAAAAAGAATATAGTATTGGTCATCCAAACTTAAAAAAAGCAAGAATTGATATTATTGTTAAAGATAATAATAGCAATGCTTTTTTGTTTATTGAATTAAAAAGTCCGCAAGATTTTGAAAACGAGAAAAATAAAATTATTGAAGAACAATTATTTAAGCTTGCTTCTCAAGAAAAAGGACAAGGTAAAAATGTAAAATATCTTGTTCTTTATACTTTTGAACTTAATGAAAGTGAGATTAAAGATAAATGTATCTTGATTGACTATGAAAAATTTACTTCTTTTGATGGTTGGAGAGAGATTAGAGATTTTGCTGATGAACTGCCAGAAAGATATGGAAAAGCACAAAAAGAGCCATTTGTTAAAAGTGGTAAAAAAGATTTAGAAATAAGTTTTACTCATGAACAATTAGATGGGCTTAGAAAAAATTTACATAATGTACTTTGGGGTGGTGGTGGTACAGATGATAATGATGTTTTTTCTTCTCTTGTAAATATTATTCTTGCTAAAATCCAAGATGAAAGTGAAAAAAAGAAAGGTGAAAAATATGATTTCCAAATTTGTGCTTATGCAGATAAAAAAGATGAGGAAAAAACTAATTTTGAATCTAACGAAGAACTTTTTGAAAGAATAAATGAACTTTATAGGAGGGCTTTAAAACAAAGATTAAACATTGTAGATGAAGCAAAACTTAAAAAATCTTTTGTAATAGATGAAAATAAGTTTTCACTTAATAAACTAAAGTATACTGTTGCAGAATTGGAAAGGTTTAGTTTTGTTGATGGTAAGAATAGTTTCAATGGAAAAGATATTTTGGGAGATTTCTTTGAAGGAATTATCAGAGAAGGATTTAAACAAACTAAAGGACAATTTTTTACACATATAAATATAGTTAAATTTTTGTTGTGGGGTTTGCAGATTGATAAACTCGCCATTGAAAGAGTAAACAAAGACTTAGAAATACCTTATTTGATTGATCCAAGTGCAGGTAGTGGAACTTTCCTTATTGAATATATGAAGTTTGTTACAGAAAATTTAAAAAGAAGATTTAGAGATAAAATTGACGATTCAAGAGACATGGAAGAAAAGTTTGATAAATGGTTTTATCCAGACCATAGAGAAAACAAGTGGGCAGAGGAATATATTTGGGGAACTGAAATCAATTTTAATCTTGGAACAGCCACAAAAGTGAATATGATTTTGCACGGCGATGGTTCAAGCAATATTTTTGTAAAAGATGGTTTGGTTCCTTTTAGACAATATCAAAGAAATTTTGGCAGAAATTGGCTTTCTCAAGCAAAAGAAGATAAATCTTATTTTAATAAAGATGTGAATGAGGTTTTTGATGTGATTATTACCAATCCACCCTTTAGTGTTGATTTAGATAATGACACAAAAAAGAATGTCAAAAATGAATTTATTTTTGGCGATAAAAAGAACTCTGAAAATTTGTTTGTAGAAAGGTGGTATCAATTGCTTAAACCAAATGGTCGTTTTGGTGTGGTCTTACCTGAAAGTGTTTTTGATACGACAGAAAATAAATATATCAGACTTTTTATTTATAAATATTTCAAAGTTAAAGCGGTTGTGTCTTTGCCACAGCTTACTTTTGAACCATTTACCAGTACCAAAACGAGTCTTCTTTTTGCTCAAAAGAAAACCAAAGCTGAAATTGAAGAATGGAATAAACTTTGGAGCAAATACTCGAATGAGTGGAATAATCTTAAAACCAGATGTGAAAATTTATCAGCCGTTTATCTTGACGGAAAGGATCGTAAAAAACTGCCTTCAATCAAAGATTTAATCGAAAAAGAAGAAAAAGAAATTTTGGCAAGAATGCTTAAAAATTATATTGAAGAAAATGACAAAAAACTTTCATCTAAAGAATTAGTAGAAAAATACAAAGACGAACTGAAAGAACTTTGCAAATATGATAATGATACCAAAGATATTTTTGGATTTGTAAATACTTGGTGGGTTTTTGGTGAAGTTGCCAAAGAGCTAAATTATAAAATCTTTATGGCAGAAGTGGAGAATATCGGCTATAAGAGAACAAAAAGAGGCGAAAAGCCAATGCCAAATGAACTTTATCGTGTAAATGATAAAAGTGAGGTTCTGGTGGATGATGGAGTGAAAGAAACCGCTTTAGATTATTTAAGAAATGTATTATGGGATTAAATTTTTATTTAAAATGTAATAATTATGTATAAACCAAATAAATTACCGCCAAATTTTGATTTTGAGTCAAAAAATATTTTAAAAAAGTTAGCAGATGCTCGCTCTGCTTTAGCTGAATTAAAAGGCTTTGTACATACTATTCCCAATCAAAGTATTTTGATAAATTCTTTAGCACTGCAAGAAGCAAAAGATAGCTCGGCAGTAGAAAATATTATTACTACAGATGATGAAATTTTTAAGGCAGAATTAGATCAAAAATTGATTAAAAATATTGCGACAAAAGAAGTTCAAAATTATAATTTAGCTCTACAAGAAGGTTTTAAATTAGTTCAAAAAAACAAAATTATACAAAATAATTGTATTTTAGATATTCAAGAAATTTTAGAAGAAAACAAAGCGGGATATAGAAAATTACCTGGGACTAATTTAAAAAATGAATTAACAGGTGAAATTGTTTATGAACCACCGCAAAATTCTCTGGAAATTCAAAATCTTATGACTGATTTTGTTGATTATTTGAATAATGATGAAAAGCACAATATTGATCCTTTGATCAAAATGGCGATTATTCATTTTCAATTTGAATCAATTCATCCTTTTTATGATGGCAATGGGAGAACTGGCAGAATTTTAAATATTTTATATCTTATTTCAAAAAGACTTTTGGATTTACCTATTTTGTATTTGAGTCGTTTTATTATTCAAAATAAAAGTGATTATTATCGTCTTTTGCAAAATGTTCGTGATAAAAATGAATGGGAAAATTGGGTGATTTTTACGCTTCAAGGAGTGCAGTTAACCTCTTTGGATACTATTAATATTATTCGAGAGATTAAAATCTTGATGCAAGAATATAAAGATTTTTTGAGAAATAATTTTGGTTTTTATAGTCAAGATTTGTTAAATAATCTTTTTAAACATCCCTATACAAAAATTGAGTTTGTAGAAAAAGATTTAAGAATTACAAGACAAACGGCTTCAAAATATTTAAATGAAATAGCAAATCATCCTTTAAAACTGATTGAAAAAATTCAGGTGGGAAAATTTAGCTATTTTGTGAATGTGAAACTTTTTGAACTTTTAAGTCAAAAAAGAAATGTCATGTTAAAGAAATAAAAAAATCTTAACATGAAAAATTTATCATGTTAAAAAAGTAGAAAGATTTACTTATGAGAAATTTTTTATGGGTAAAAAATGATAAAATTTACCCATAATAATAATTTAAAGAAATAATTATGCTTAAAACTTTTACAGTAGATTTTGCAGAATTTTCTCAAGAATCATTAGTAAGATCTAATTATAAGACTACCATTTTAGGTGTTGAAATTAAAAAACATATTCAAAAAGCAGCAAATAAATTTGTCAGGCTAAAAGATTTCTTTTATATTGTTTCGGGTTTTGCTTTTAAAAGTACGGATTATGAACAAGAAGGATTGCCTTTGATTAGAATAGGAGATGTTGGGAATGATTTTGATGAAAATAATATGGTTTTTTTGCCAGAAGATTATAGAGAAGATTATCAAAGATTTTTGCTAAAAAAAGATGACATTGTTGTTTCATTGACAGGAGACGGAAAGCTAAAAAGTGATTTAATTTTGGAAAATGATAAATATTTATTAAATCAAAGAGTTGGAAGTTTAAGAGCAAAAGAGAATACAAATGTTTTGTTTTTTTATTACTTGATAAATTATTATTCGCTTACAAAAAAGCAGTTTTATTGGTGGTCAAATGGGAAAACGCAATTAAATATAAGTCCGTTTGACTTTCTAAAAATCAAAATTCCCCTAATCCCAAAACTAAAACAAGACCAAATCGTTGCTCAAATAGAACCGATTGAAAAGAAAATCAAAGAATTAAAAGCACAAATTAGACCACCACAAGAAGTAATCAATAAAGTATTTGCAAGAGAGTTTGGGTTTGATTTAGAAAAGTTTGAAAAATTAAAGAAAATTAAAAATTATTATTTAGATATTTCATTAGCATCTCAAAATAAAGATTTGAGAAATAGCGTTGCTTTTCATCAAGAATCTGCACAATTTGTAATGTCAGAACTAAAGAAAATAACAAAATCAAAAATAAAGCATTTTATTAATGAACCTATTGTATTAGGTGCAAGTATTTCTCCATCAAATTTTGATGAGCAAGGTGAACATTATTATATCTCAATGGCAACAGTAAAAAATTATTGTCTTGAACTTGATGATTCTCAGCTTATTTCATCAGAATATGCAAAAAATAATTTAAATAAAGCCGTTAATAAATATGATATAATAATGACCCGTTCTGGTGTCGCAATAGGTAAATTTGCTCTTATTGAAGAAGATGTTAATGGTATTTTTGCAGATTTTACAATGAGGATTAGATTAAAAGATTATAATCCTTATTTTGCCTATTACTATTTTAGATCAGAATATTTTCAGCATTTAATTCATAGCAATAAAAAAGGACTGCAAAATAAAAATATCTTTCCAAGCCAAATACAAGAATTGCCAATGATTGATATTTCTTTGGAAAAACAACAAAAAATTGTTGATGAAATTAAAGAGGAATTAGATAAGCAAAAAGAAATGAAGCAAAAGATTGAAAGTGAAAGAAGCAAGATTGATGAAATTATTGAGAACGCGATTAAGTAATTATAATAAAATTTATTCTTCAATTAAGGTTATTTTACATATTTCATCATCTCTTAATACTTCTTTAACATCATCTCTTATTTCAACTAAATTACCACTTAAAGATAATGTGTCATCTAATTCAAGTTCTTCACGTTCAAAATATCCATTCATAATCAATACAGTTTCTTCTGTGTCTGAAAAATTCATTATTTTAAGAATAAAAATATCAGAGGCTAATAGTAAAGATTTAATTTCTTCAAGATTGCCATTCGCTAAATTAGTCATTAAGTCGGCTTGATTACTTCCCATTAAGTCTCTTAAATTTTCAGTATTTATATTATATTGACCGACTTTATCAGGAGCTTCTTTTAAAAATTATTGCAATGTTAATAATAATTTTTGTTCTGTTTCTGATAAACCGTTAAATATTTCTAATCCATGAAAATAATTATTTGATCCATCTTGTGAATTAGTGCAATGTGCTAAATTTGGAATCATGTTTGAGAATTTTAATGGTACTCAAATATAAAATACAAATATTATATTTGTCAAATTAAAGAATATTAAATGTTGTATTTCATAAATATAAAAAAACATTAATAAATTTGAGTAATACTAATAAGCTGTTTGGAATGCAGGATATAAATTTCTGATTGCCTTTAGTTTATCCATGAAATAATCTATGTTTGGGATACATTCAAAGAATGAAAAAGTTCTAAATTCACTCATTAAGCCCTGCCATTTGCTGGACGATTCCTAGTGCTCTATGAGTTTTTACAAAATTTCGCCTTGACAATGGGATTCTCATCTATTAATATATACATTCTTAATTTTATTAAATTTATTTTTTATGAGCCTTGATAATCAATCTGTTCCTGAAAATTTTTCTCATGAAAACCAAAGGATAAATGAGTTGCTATTTTGTGTTGAAGGAGTTCATGGACAGTACTTTTTTTCAAAAATGACTCCTATTCAAATTCTAGGATCTCTATTGGTAGGTAGAATAATTGGGAAATTAACTGATGCTGACGTAGAAATAAATGGAATGATACAATCATTAGGAGTACAACCATCTCAAGCTCTTGCGGAATATAAAAATTTTAGGAGAAATTCTCTGGGTGATTATGAATATACTCTTCCTAAATTCTGATAAATTTACCTGGATTTAATTTCCATTATTTCTTTTACTCCTTTTCTAGTAGCACCTGAATTGTTTGTTGAATTTATTAATTGATCTATTTGTACCCAATCTACTCTTTCTGTAGCATAATTAGTGCGAAAGGGATCAGACTGAAGAGTATCTTCTCCTATTAACTCTTCTTTTACAAAAGATTGATCGGTCTTATTGAAAATCAAAAAAGCAATTTCTTTTCCATGATGCCGAATAATAATGTAGATGTGATTATTTCCTGGGCTATTATGGTGCATGTTTATTGAAACCACTTCATATTCCTCGTCTATACTTACACAATCATTATCACGATCGGGTAGCTTTTGAGTTCTTACTCTTGATTGATTTTGTGCGAAAAATTGCTGCCAAATTGAAAAATTTCTATATTTTCCTCTACATTCTACAAATTTAGTATATGACTCTTGAATACCACCCAATGCTGATATCGTCTCGGCATGATCTGCAATATCAAAGCGCAAATTATATTGCCCAAAACGATCATTACCATATGTGAATCTTGTACTGAGAAATTTATGAAAATCTGATATGTCGCTAATATTTTTTAGCTTAGAAGAATCAATCTCTAAGGTAATATAACCGGCAATTCCAAAGCTAACTTTTTTGATAAAATCAAGTCCCAGGGCCTGTAAGTGTTGTAAGGCGGCATCGCTAATTGGTAATGGTATCTTGTGATCGGCAAGGTTATGCATAACGCCAATCCAGAAAATTTCCTCTAGGCTAAAAGACTGTAAACTTTCTTGACTTGGGTTGGTTACATGATTTCTGGATAATAAACGTTTTGCTCTCTTACTAATGGCTTTAATGTCATTGGTTGCTTTAATTAATAAGTGCTGAATTGAGTTTCTCTGTTGTGAATCTTTTTTTTGCAACCCTCTAATACTCATTATAATTGGCTCAATTGATGTGGCGCTTAATCTATGATCTTCCCATTCAGGATAAATTTCTTGTATTCCTGCTAAATCTGTTGGTTGGATAGATGGTTCTGTTAATTCTTGCAAGGCAGTGAGCGCTGCTGCCAACTGTCCAGATGATCTATATATTGAATTATGTTCGGTAATAGCACTAATTTTTGCTCTTCTATTTAATGAAGCGCTATAGGCATCCATTAACATCCTACCTTGTACATCTAGACCTTCATGCACAGATAGTTCTTGCTGTTCTCTCATTGAAGTAAATAAGGTAATTATTTTGAGATTTTTTAAAACGTTATTGTATATTATACATTAAAGATAAAGTAAAATACAGATATTTTGTCACTCTTCTGTCTCAATATTTTGATACTTAGTGATGGTGTCGGTGATGAATTGCTTGGTTTCTTCTGGTCTGGACAAATCTGCAAAAGTAATATTGTGAAAGTTGGCAGCGCTTTCTACCTCCATACTGCCGTAGTTGAAAAAAGGAATAAATTCCAGAATGCCATGGCATTTAAAGGAGATATTTTGAATATCTTTAAGTTTGATGGAATACACTTCTTTTTTGAAGAGCGTTTTCCAGTTGATATGCATGATTCTTTGATTGCTGACTACTAATTTATCTAACCAATAAATCAAAAAAACATAAGTTGCGATACCTAGGCTTGTTAAGGTTAAAATGAAATAAAGCCAAACCGTATAAGTAGCAGGTAAATAATTTTGAACGAAACTAGCAATTATAAATAAGGGAATTACCAAGACAAGGATGATAGCGATATCAATTAAAAATGGAGAAAAATGATGCCTAAAAATTTTTAGAATTGTTTCATTTTCTTTCAAATGCATATTTTGGCGAAAAGATAATTTGATTATACAGTAAATTGGAGAAGATATTCAACGAGAGTTCAATCTGCCTTGTATGCAAAAATCATCACCTCCCAATAGTAGGAGTAATTAGGGCAAATTTCTGGCGAAATTTGGTGCCTAGGGGCGGAATTGAACCACCGACGCAAGGATTTTCAATCCTTCGCTCTACCACTGAGCTACCCAGGCATATATAGTAAGAATAGCAACTGTTGATAAATTTAACGAAGTGATTTTAACAATAATTAAAAAGAGAAACAACTGAAATTTATTAAAATCATTGAATCCTCAAAAACTTTTTCTTGATTTTTCATCTACCTTACCGCAAATTATAACCTTTTTTAAGGTTTTAATATTTTTTATAAATTAAATAATTGCACAAATTTTTTTTATATATTATAGTAAAAAATTCTGGATCTTCTCTATATGAACAAAATATTAACAATACTGATTATTGGAGCTATACTTCTTGGGAGCACACGAATAATAAGTAATTCAAATTTTAATTCATTAACCCCTCCAAAAAATTCAGATGTAAAAAGTTTAATTATTCATAATGTCCCTTTTGCTGCTCAAGCAGCTCTTGGAAATTGGGAAGATGAAAGACAGGCTGACGGATGTGAAGAAGCCTCAACTTTGATGGCAATGATGTGGATAAAAAATTTTAATCTAACCAAAGAAGAAGCTAAAACAATGATAATAAAAATTTCAGATTATGAAAAAAATACCTATGGAAGTTATGTCGATACTTCAATTGAAGATTCAGCCAAAAGAATTATTGAAGGATATTTTGGTTATAAAAATTATAAATTAATTTATGATTTTGATTTACAAACTTTGATTAACAAAATTTATGATGGCAATATCATAATCTTACCAGTAAACGGGAATAAACTTGCTAATCCGCATTTTAGAATTCCTGGCCCTGTAAAACACATGTTAGTGTTAGTGGGCTACGACCCAGAAACTAAAAAATTCATAACCAACGATCCAGGCACCAAATTCGGCCAACAATATAAATATGACGAACAACATTTGTATGATGTCATAAAAAACTACCAAACGACTAACCACAATGAATCTCTCACCGATAAATCAGCCATTTTGTTGAAAAAATATATTTTTTAGAAGCTCCACACAAATTAGAACATAAAAACGCAACCACGGCAGGTTAAAACTAAAAAAACAGTTGTTTTTTAAAAAATAAATGATTAAGATAATTAACTATTATTAAATTAATAATAGCTAGAAGCCCAAAAAAATATATTTTTACTATTATGCGCCACGAAATAAATGATTTTTTTAAGCAACCATTTCATCCTGACAGAAATACTTTGGACCTGCCCCCTGAAGAGTCGGAGACTATTAGAACAAGCATTAAAAAAATGATAGCACAAGCCCCATCAAGTCCGTCTAATGATGATGATTTCTCCTCTATATTTTCTTCCACTTTTTCGCCAATAGACAAGAAACGTTCACGCCCTTCTACTGATACATTACCACCAATCATTTCCAAACCAGATACAAACAGCTCACTCTCAGCAAATCTATCTCCAACGAGTGATGATAAAGACATTGCCACTCAGCCGCTAAACTCCGCCAAAACACCCATTCGCAGTAGACTAAGGAAATTAATAAAACCATTCGTGCTTGGTTTAACTTTGGCAGGATTAAGCTCTCCTTCCGTTAGTCCTCTCAACAATGGAAATCATGATAGTATCTCAAATGATGGTAATACTCATCAAATCGGCATAGAAATCAATACTAATCCAACCAGTAGCTCTTCAATAGTGGATCAAAATCCGTCAAACCCAGCTGAAGATGCCAAATTTGCTAAACTTGAACCAGGCGAGACTTTTTATGAATTCTTATGTCGTAAAGCTGATAAAAAAATACCGCATGAAAGTCCAGCCTCAATGTCAGCCATCATGAATGCTGCCTCTGATTATTTACAATCGCAAGGTAAAGAGATTTCCCAATACATCAATTTAGATACCCTGTATTATTTTCAAGCCAAGGAGCCAATAGCTTTAGCTCGTATTATCAATCAAATCAGACTAAGCGGTATAAGAACCCCTTCAGATACTGAAATTGTTCACCTCGATTTATCAGCAATTCCTGCCAACAGCGTTTATGAAAATTTTGTCCATCATTTATGGATGTACTTTGTAGATATTGATCAATCTAATCAATTTTATGAAATCTTATATCAGGCAAAACAAAATCTAAATAAAGCCAATGTTGATGAGTTTAGCAATCATAATGCTAAAAGAAATACATCTGAAAGCCTACACGGCTCAAACATAAATTTAAAAGTTTTAGAAACTCAACAAGAATCACTAGCGTTAACCAATCCTTTCAGAGAAAGCAATCAAGTCCAGTCTGACGATTATCAATTCAACCCTGAAGAATTCTTTGACACCGGCAATTATGACCAAGATGATGAACCTGAATTATTAACAGATGTTATTAAGGAGCCTGATGATGGTCAAATCGACGCCAGAGATTTTTTTGGGATAGACGGTGATAATAATTCATTAAATCTAAATGCAAACAGATCTGTTTCTCAAATCAAACAAGATGATGAACCTGAATTATTAACAGATGTTGTTAAGGAACCTGATGATGGTCAAATCGGCGCCAGAGATTTTTTTGAAATAGGCGATGAAACAATGACTGATTCTAAGCCAACTAAAAATGATGACAAAACCATTGCAACAAAAAATAGCTTTGCCTTAGCCGCTAGTTTACAAGAAACCAGAAAAAAAGGAAGCTTATTTCGTTCCATAGCTAGTGCCATTAGTGGTTTCTTTAAAAGCTTTAGACGTAAGAAGACTTAACCTTTAACTCCTTTGTTTTATGTTAAAAATCGGCGATCAAGCTCCCGCTTTTACCATTTTAAACCAAAATAACGAAAAAATCTCACTGACAAATTTCCTTGGACAATGGGTCGTTTTATATTTTTATCCAAAAGATAACACGCCCGGATGCACTGTAGAAGCTTGTACGTTTAGTGATAATTTAAATGAATTTAAAAAATTAAAGGCTGTTATCCTTGGGGTAAGCGCTGATTCCACACAAAGCCATAGAAAATTTATTGAAAAGAAAAATTTAAAAATCATGCTTCTATCTGATGAAGATCATAAAGTTTTAAAAAATTATGAAGCCTGGGGAGAAAAATCCCTGTACGGCAAAATATTCTTTGGCATTATAAGAAGCACCTTCCTTATTGACCCACAAGGCAAAATCGCCCACATCTGGCGCAAAGTCAAACCCAGTGGTCATACCCAGGAAATACAAAAAATTTTGAAAAACTTAACTAAAGAATAAAAATCAAAAACCTGACCGACAAAGTCTTTTTTTCATAGACCAGGCCAAAAATATGATCTATATTTTTTGATAGAATAAAGACAAATTCCTTTTTCCTAATTCATAACTAAAAGTTAATAGTCTTTTCCTCCACCCATGCCCCCTCTAGCGTCCACAATCCGCCCCAAAACCCTGAAAGAATTCATTGGCCAGCAACATCTGGTAGGTGAAGACAAACCTCTCAAAAACGCTATTGCCAAAAAACATCTTTTTTCCTTTATTCTCTGGGGACCTCCCGGCGTTGGCAAAACCACCTTAGCCAAAATTTATGCTTCCAGTTTAGACGCAATGCTTTACGAATTATCAGCCGTATCTGCTGGAAAAGATGAAATTCGCGCTATTGTGAAAGAAAATTCATGGGGCAAACCAAAAGTATTATTTTTAGATGAAATTCATAGATTTAACAAATCTCAACAAGACTTTTTACTCCCACATGTGGAAAGTGGAGAAATCACCCTAATCGGAGCTACAACTGAAAATCCTAGTTTTGAAGTTATTTCTCCCCTTCTTTCCAGATGCCGAGTTTTTGTTTTAAATCCTTTATCCAAAGAAGAAATAAAATTAATTATTAAAAGGACTAAACATGAAGTGGATCAAGAAGCTGAAGATTGGCTTTTGGAATTTGCCAATGGTGATGCCAGGCAGACAATTACAATGATAGAAAATACTCACCAACTTTATAAAAAAATTACTTTAAAAAATCTAAAAAATACTCTTCAATCCAAATTCTTGCGTTATGATAAAAAAGGCGAAGAACACTACAATCTTATCAGCGCTTTTATCAAATCCATGCGTGCCAGCCAGCCAAATGCCGCTCTTTATTATTTGGCACGGATGATTGAAGCTGGCGAGGACCCCAAATTTATTGCCAGACGAATGGTGATCTTCGCTAGTGAAGATATTGGTTTAATTAATTCCAATGCCCTGCTCCTTGCGAATGAAGTATTTAAAGCAGTTGAAACAATTGGACTGCCTGAATGCGCTATCAATCTAGCTCATGGCGTTACATATTTAGCTCAATCCACAAAAGATCGGTCGAGTTATAATGCTTATCAGCAAGCACAAGAAGATGTTAAAAAATACGACAATTTACCAATTCCTTTAAGCCTTCGAAATCCTGAAACAAAACTGATGCAAGAATTAGGTTATGGCAAAGACTACGAAAAATACACAAAAAAAAGTTTATTACCAGATGAAATTAAGGATAAAAAGTATTTTCTCTAGACTTAATTTTACGCAAGTTCTAAAATTTATTAGCAATTAATTTTGAATTTAAGTGCTTTTCAAAAATCAAGATGATCAAAAAAATCATAGTCAATTTAGCAATTAACATCGTAGCTTTGTATGCGGTAGTATATTTCATTGATAGCATTGATTACACTGGCGGCTGGGGAGTTTTTGTCTTCGCAGGGATTGTGATTAGCCTGCTAAACAGTATTGTCAAACCGGTGCTGAAACTTATTACTATGCCAGCAATTTTCTTTAGTGCTGGGCTGTTTTTAATCCTAATTAATGGCTTTATTTTTTATTTAACTGACTATATTATAAACGTTTTAAATTTTTATAATTTCCAACTGATAGTTACTGATCGCTTAGATTATTTATATGCCGCCATTGTCTTCGGTTTTTGCAATTATGCCGAAAAATTTGTCCTTAAAGCTTTGAAATAATGTATAACATAAATTGACAATATTATATTTCTAACCTACCAATAATTAACAATTAACAATTTAAAATGCACACTATCGTTCAAATCACTCAAATAATTAGCGCTATCCTACTTGTTATCTTCATTCTTGCCCAACAAAGAGGCTCAGGCCTGGGCAGTATGGCTGGCTATGGTGGTAATCAAGTTTTCACCAGTCGAAGAGGCGCTGAAAAAGTTATTTTCAATATTACCATAATTTTGACCGTCATTTTCGTCAGCTCTTCAATTTTGATATTCGTGTTATAAGCAAAATTTTTAGCAGCATTAATTATCACACAGCTATTATTAATAGCTAATAATTGAGAGCTAACAGCTCTTATAAAACCATGCAGACAAAAGAACTAGTTCAAACGTTTTATTTAACCATCAAATCTTTTTCTACCAAAGAACGGTATTTAATTTTAATATTATCGTTTATTTTAATATTTTCCACGACTAAATCTCTATTTAACTATGTAAAAGCTGATATTTGGAGTAATGATGATAAAAGTATTTATGTCGAAGGCATGGTTGGTAATTTAGGAGTATTAAATCCACTTTTTAGCCAACCAAGTAGCGTAGATAGAGATATTACCGCTCTGATTTATCAAGGCCTAAGCAAATATGACCCGCTGACACAACAGGTGGTTGACAACAAATCCATTGCTACTCATAGCCTCAGCCAAAATCAAAAAGAATATACTTTTTACCTCAATAAAAATGCTACCTGGCAAGATGGGAAACCTTTAACTGCTGATGACATAATCTTTACCTATCGAGATGTTATTCAAAACGCCAATTTTCCCAACGTCATCCTGAAAAAAACTTTCGATCAAATTACCATAGAAAAAATCGATGAATTTACTGTCGTTTTCAAATTACCGTTAAAAAATTCTTTTTTCTTTACCAGCACCCTGATTGGCCTGCTACCCAAACATATATGGGAAGGTACTAACGTTGAGAATATTGCTACCAGTGACCTCAATAAAAATCCGATTGGCAACGGCCCATACAGATTTGATTCTTCCACCCAAAGCGGCAATCTGACCAAAATTAATTTAACTCGTTTTGATAATTATCAAGGCGATAGAGCTAATATCCTTAACTTCAGCTTTGTCATTGCACCAACTATCGATGATTTGAAACAAAATATCGAAAAAATCCATGGACTTGCCAGACTATCAAAATTTGACAAGGCGGAATTAGTAAATAATCGCTTTGCTCTATATAAATACGATTTGCCAAGGTACACCGCTTTGTTTATTAACAACGATAAACCTTATTTAAAAAATCAAAAAATACGCTTAGCAATTCAAAAAGCCATTGATAAACAAGCCCTGGTTAATGAAATTGGCTATGAGCAGGTAATAGACACTCCCCTGCTAGAATTACAAGAAGACAAATGGATGTTCAAATCAAATAAGGAGGAAGCCATGGGAGCTTTGTATGATGCCGGTTGGAAATTAAACAAGGATACTAATGTTCGGGAAAATCGTAATGGAGACAAACTAACTTTGAGGCTATTAACTCGCACCTATGAAGACGTCAAACAGCAAGAAATCAACACTAAAAGCGTTAACTTTATCAAAACTGCTCTTGGTAATGTTGGCATCGACGTATCAATAGAGAGCTATCCATTCAGCTTCTTACAATATGTAATTCTTGATCGCGATTATGATTTACTGCTATACGGACAAAGTTTAGAATACAACCTTGACTTATATCCTTATCTTCATTCCAGCCAAGCCAAAGATCGCGGCTTAAATTTTTCCAATTATCGAAACGTCAAAGTAGATCAATTACTAGATGATCTTAGAAATACTTTTGATCATGACACTAAAACAGAAAAACTAAAAGCAATTGGCGATGAGCTCGAAAAAGATATACCTGCTGTTTATTTATATACACCTTATTATTATTATTTGGTCGATGAAAAATTTAGCATTGGCGAAATTGGCGAATTGGCCACGCACACTGACCGCTTTGCGAATATCACTAACTGGACAAAAGAAAAATGAAAAACCCTTGAGCTTTTCATGTCTGTATGTTAGAAGTATACATGCTTCGGAAATTTAAAAATCTACGAAGGGTTATTCTATTTTATTTTTTTAATTTATGATTGAAGTAGTTTTAAAAAAAGACATTAAACCTCTTGGATTCAAAGGTGATATCGTTAAGGTTAGGCCTGGATATTTCAGAAATTTTTTATCAGCCAATGGTTGGGCAGTTATGGCTGACAAACACAATAAAGAATTAGTGGAAACGCAAAAAAAACGCGCTGTTGTAAGACGAGAACAAATTGCTGTAAATGCCAAAGCTATTGCTGATCAACTCAAAAATGCGGCAATTAGATTTAAAGAAAAAGCTACCGACAAAGGACACTTATACGGCTCTATTGACGAAAGAGCAATTGTGGAAGCTTTGAAAGAGCAAATTAAGATTGACATTGACAGATCAAATGTGGAATTGTCTGAACATATCAAAACCACTGGAGAATTTGAAATTAGTTTAAAACTTAACGAAGAAATTTCCGCGCCCGTTAAAATTATTGTTGAAAATGCTTAAAGGTAAAGTTCTTGGTCTTGATTACGGCCAAAAAAGAATCGGGCTGGCAATTGGTGATCTAGAACAAAAAATTGCTGTACCCAAAGGCTTTTTAATAATTAAAAAACACAAAGAAGCCCTTCAAAAAATAAAAAAGCTCTGTTTGGAAAATCAGATCGTTTTGATTGTGCTGGGCTTACCATATTTATTAGATAGGCAAGAGACCAAAACCACTCAGAAAATCAAGCAATTTGGCGAGGTTTTAGCCAAAAAAACTCAAATTAAGGTGAATTTTATGGATGAGACTCTCAGTACTTTCGAAGCGGAAGAATCGATGTCTAATTTTAAAAAAGATAAAAAAGATAAAACCTCCGGCGAAAGAGATTGCCTAAGTGCCGCAATTATCTTAGAAAGATGGTTTAAAGGGAAATTTTGAATTTTGAATTTTGAATTCTAAATCACCTAAAGATCCATTATTTTCAATACAAAAATCAGGTTTTAAATTATCAAGATCTGTGTGAAAATTACTTAAATCATATTTTTCCTTAACTGAATTATCTCTTTTTAGCAAAATCCATTTATCAATTAAATCATTAATTTTGGCTTCTTTGCGATAAACTGAAATTTCAATAATAATATTTTCTTCTTTTGCCTTACTTATGAGCAATTTTACCTCATGCAAAACAAATGGATGTATAAATATCTCCAGTATTCTTAATTTCTGCGAATTGTTAAATACTGCCTTACGAAGTTTATTCCTATTAACAGAGCCGTCTTTTTTTAAATAGTCAGAGCCAAAAAAAGCTTCAATTTTTTGAGTGCCAAGTCCATTTGTTTCATATAATTTATGGACAATTTTATCTGTATCAATTCGTAAAAAGCCTTTTTTTTCAAAAATCTCAGAAACAGTGGTTTTACCAACTCCCGGAAGACCTACAATTGCAAAAATAGCCATATTGAGAGATAAAGAGCGTGAGCTGTGAGTGTCATTCCTGCCCCCATCTCCATTGGGGTAAACTCCGGCAGGAATCCAGTAAACATACTTATTATTTATGCATGAACTTTATATATAAATAAATTCCATCATGAAATTGCATACTATTTTTATTTTAACAAATTCTCAATATAAAATAAAAACAATACTATCGACTAAAGTCCTCTACTGGATACCAGCTTTCGCTGGTATGACACACTGGCGAAGCAATCAATAATTCCTTTCCTTTTTACTCAAAGCTCAAAACCCATAGCCCATAACTTTTCCCCTCTTTCACACTTTAACTCAACACATACGCCTTAGCTTCATCAAAATTTTGGTAACATGTGACAAGTTGCGTTAAGCCAACAACCTGTAAAATATCAACAATATTTTCTTTCGGTCCAGCAATACAAATTTTGCCTCCATCAGTCGTGATTCGGCTATACCAGTCAGTCAAATATCCAATGGATTTGCTATTCATATAATCAAGCTCAGCAAAATCAAAAAGTAAATTAACGTGTTTACCAGTCGGCACTGATTCCAAAACCTTATATATATCTTTGGCTTTTTCATCTACATTGCTTTCATCAAGCTGCCCTTTTATTTTCACCGCTTTGGCAATGATATTAGGATTTTGGCTGTCTAAATCAGTGATGGTAACAATAGCTTCTGTCATAAAGGGAATTTTAAATTTTAAATTTTAGATTGTGAATTATTTTCCTTAAAAGATTTTATCACCCTTACCCGAATTCCGCCACTATCAATATTTTCAAAAGTTACTTTATCACTCCAGGCATTCACTATCTGAGCTAATCCTCGCCCTCTAATGCCTAAATACTGACCTCGCCCATATAAATCCAATTTATTTCTATATATTTTTTCCATTTCTTCGGCTGTGACTTTTTTTGAGCCATGTCCAGGATCTTCTATCATTATTTCAATACTTTTATCAGTATGGGCCATTAGAGTAATCACTATCTGATCGCCTTCTCGACAACCATACTCCATGGCATTGCTAGCTAATTCATCCACAACTGTTTGAAACCTATAAGCCCATTGTTCACCAAATCCAGTCATGTTTTTCACAAAAGTCATTGTAAAATCCCTTAACCCTGACAAAAAATAAGCATTAGTAGTCAAAGTAATGCTAATTTTAACTTCGCCAATTGCATTTGTTTGATTTTTTGTTTTTGCAAGATCCATGAAATATATTAAATCTTTCGTATATTATACCAAATTCTTAGTTTAAGCACAAAATTTAGTTATATTTTTGAATTTTTTTAGAATAATTTACCACCAGGATAAATAAATCATTTAAAAAATCTTCTGACAAAACTTCATCTTTATGTTGTTTCCAAATCTCTTTTAATTTAATTTCCACCTCCGGCTGGGTCAATTTTAAATTTAATTTTTTTTTTATTTGGGCCGCCTGTAGACAATATTCAAATCTTTTTTTTAAAATCTTTAACATTTCCATATCGCATTCCGCTATGTTATTACGTACTGTCGTTAGTTTTTTCATAATATTTTCAATTTTATGAACTTTACAAGTTTTACAAACTTTCCTCTAATTTACCTTGATTTTTTCTCACTTGCAAAGTAACTTTACTTTGTTATATTCTTACTATAGATATATACTTAATTCTAATATGCCTTTAGAGGCTTTCTATCTGTATATCTCTTAATTTTTTGCATGAATACAATTAATTGTATCTACCAATTTAACTTTTTACCCTAAATTATGACAGAACTCACCTTAGAAAACGCTCCAAAATCAGAGCTTAAAACCATGATGGAAAACGCTTTGCATTTAGGTCATCAAACTCAAAAATGGCATCCAAAAATTCGCCAATACATATATACAAAAAAAAATGGTATCCATATTTTTGATTTAAGAAAAACATACTTACAGCTACAAAAAGCTTTGGAATATGTAGAAAAACTAGGCAATGAAGGCAAAGTCATGCTTTTTGTTAACACCAAACCTCAAGCACAAAAATTAATTATAGAAGCGGCTCAGGATTGCGAATGCCCTTATGTCGATTCCAAATGGTTCCCGGGCCTACTTACCAACTTCAAAACAATTAAAGCCAGAGTTCAATATTTCAAAAAACTTGAAGCTGAAGATAAAAGCGGCGAATTAGAAGAAAAATTTCTCAAAAAAGAAGTAAGTAAATTCAAAAAAGAAATTGAGAAACTCAAAGATGCTCTTGGCGGTGTGGAAAATCTTAATAAATTACCAGCCGCTTTATTTGTCACTGACATCAAAAGGGACAGCATTGCCGTCAAAGAAGCAAGAAAACTTAATATTCCACTGATAGCCATTACCGATTCCAACACCGATCCCACCTTAGTTGACTATCCAATCCCAGCTAACGACGATTCTTTGAGGGCTCTTGAATATATCGTAGAAAAAATTAAAGGCAGTTATGTAAAAGGCAAAAAATCTCCTAAGAAAAAGTAACATGGCGGATCCTCAAACTCCAAATATATTTGATAATGCTCCTGAGGCAAATTCAAATAATAATGCCAACGAATCAATTCCTGATTCTAATGCTCAATCAAAGGATAGTTTAAATGTGATTGCCCAGACTCCAGCAAATCAAAATTCTAGCGAACAAAATCAAGCAATTTCAAAAGAATCTTCCAAAAATTCAGCTACTATCAGTAATTCACTCACTCCTGAACAGGCTTTATTCTCTATCATGGCCTATTTGGATATTTTAATTTTCATCCCCATCACGGCTCAGCCAAAAAATGAGTTTATCAAGTTTCACATGAGGCAAGGATTAGCAGTGACAATATTTGACTTTTGCCTATTAATTGTCGCCAGTTTTTTGGCAAGATTAAGTGGTCGGTTAGGAGATTTTGTATTCTTAATTTTCTTTATTTTACCATATCTTGGGGGGCATACCTTCCTAATCTATCAGGTAATTGGGGCTCAAATGTGGAAAATTCCAATAATTGGTGATCTTATTCAAAAAATCAATTTAACCAAGTTAAATCCGAATCAAATTAACTTCCCCAGTGCTAATAAAGTTCAAACTTTACCAATCCAAACTACTAACAATATTCCGACTCAAAATACCAATCAATCTACCAACGATCAGCAATCAGCAATTAACAATCAACAACCTCCAGCTCAAAACAAATAATTATTATTGCGTTAGGCGTGAGTCGCAAATCGCACAACACATATCGCCTGTCATTCTCTTAATTCAAAATTTAAAATCTAAAATTTTTCCTAATGGTTACCATAGAACAAATCAAAAAACTTCGCGATGCTACCTCCGTATCAATTTCTCTTTGCAAAAAAGCCTTGGAAGACTCCAATGGCAACGAAGAGAAAGCCATTGAATACCTAAGAAAACAAGGAGCGATGAAGGCCGCTAGCAAAGCCGAAAGAGCCACAAATGAAGGAACTATTGCCATAAAAATAAAAAATAATAAAATCGCTATTGTCAAATTAGCTTGCGAAACTGATTTCGTGGCCAAAAATGAAAATTTTAAAACTTTAGCTCAAATACTTGCCGAAAAAACTCTTGAAGGCAAAAAACCTGAAGATATGAAAGATGATATTAATGATTATGTAGTCAAAGTTGGAGAAAATATTCAAATCCTAGATGCAACTATTATAGAGGCAGATTCATCAATGTCATCCTATTCTATTGGCTCTTATATCCATTCAACTGGAAAACTGGCCGCAATTGCTATCCTTGATGGTGGAGACAAAGAGCTTTCAAAAGACATTTGTATGCAAATTGCCGCAACCAATCCTCAATTTATTTCGCCAGATGAAGTCTCTGCAGATTTAATTCATAAAGAGAAAGAAATCTGGAGAGATCAACTAAAAAAAGAAAATAAACCAGAAGCAATTTGGGATAAAATTATAATTGGTAAAGAAAAAAAATTCCGTGAAGAAAATGCTCTTCTAACTCAAGAATTTGTCAAAGATCCAGAAAAACAAGTCAAAGACATTCTTGGAAATGTAAAAATTGTGAAAATGATGAGAGTTAGTTTATAAAAAATTTGGATTGACTTAACGCTATTCACTTCGCAAAAACTACAAGTTTCAGTATGTTTTACGAAAACACTTCGCATAAAAACGAGTTAGGCGACATATTTTTCAATATTTTTTCTCAAATAAGGAATTTTGTTGAAGAATTTAAAAAGGAATGGAATTTTTATTTTTTATTTTAATGAGGGGGATAAGCGGTTATTTTTTGCTCCGTTCCTCCGCAAAAAATGAATTTAATTTAAAGGTGGAAAAATTCAAGAAAATAAGTATATTATGAATACAAGATTTTAATTTATAAAGACGTTTGATATGGTTACTACAAATTCAAAACAAATGACGACGGGAAAAGCTTTTGAATATGCCTTACTGACTCAATTTCAAGAAAAATTGGAAGATAAAACGAATGTTGAAGTTATTGAAAATTCTTCATTTCATATTGCAAAAGGTTGTTTTGAAAATACGAGCAAAATAGAGCAAAGCGATTATTTACTTACGGCAAGTTTTGCCGTTAATTTTTTGATGGATATTGAACCAAGACTTTCCAATGATATTGGAGCAAAAGATAGACTTCAACTTGAAATATTATCTGACGATCATGGAAAATCTGGTGATGTTAGAGATGTGCTTGCTATTAGATTATTGCAAAAATGGGAAATTGGTGTTTCAGCTAAAAATAATCATAATGCTGTAAAACATTCTCGTTTATCACATTTGATAGATTTCGGTGAAAAATGGTTAGGTGTAAAAGTTTCAAAAGAGTATTTTGATACAGTTACTCCTATTTTTCAAAGTTTAGAAAAGTTAAGAAAAGATAGTAAGGCAACAAAAAAATGGAATGAATTAGGAGATTATCATACTATGGTATATCTTCCAATTTTAGAAGCATTCATCAAAGAACTAAGAAAACTTGATGAAAATAATGATAATATTTCATCAAATCTTGTTTCTTATTTGATAGGAAATAAAGATTTTTACAAAGTAATCAAAAGTAAAAATACAGTAGAGATACAAGCATACAATATACATGGAACTTTGAATTTACCTTTTGAGAAAATTGAGCCAAAATATAAAACACCAAAAGTTCCTTTGCCAACAGAAATAATTGATATTTCTTTTAAAGAAAATAGCAATACAACTGTCATAATAACGATGAATAATGATTGGACTCTGTCTTTTAGAATACATAATGCAAGTTCAAGAATAGAATCATCTTTAAAATTCGACATAAATCTTTTGAAATCTCCAAAAAAGTTATTCAAAAATACTTTAAATATTAGCAAGGATTAATTATGAAAATAATATCATTATTTACAGGTGCTGGTGGTCTTGATCTCGGGTTTAATAAAGTCGGTTTTGAGACTATTTGGGCAAATGAATACGATAGTACGATTTGGGAAACTTTTGAACATAATTTTCCCCATACTTATCTCGATAAAAGAAGTATTGTGAATATTCCTACTTCTGATGTACCAGAATGTATGGGAATTATCGGAGGTCCTCCATGTCAAAGCTGGAGTGAAGCTGGAGCAGGAAGAGGAATAAACGACAAAAGAGGACAACTTTTTTTTGAGTATATTAGAATTTTAAAAGAAAAAGAGCCTCTCTTTTTCTTAGCAGAAAATGTTTCTGGTATTTTACTCCCAAAACACGAGGAGGCTTTTCAAAATATATTAAACGAATTTAAGTCTTTGAATTATAATGTTTCCTATTTTCTTTTGAATGCGAATAATTACGGAATTCCGCAAGATAGACAAAGGGTTATTATCGTAGGATATCATAAAAAAATGGGAAAAATGTTTACTCCCCCAAAAGAAATTATACCAAGACCAACGATAAAAGATGCAATCTGGGATCTGAGACTCGCTAAACCTGCAAAGGACAAAAATTATGCAAACGATATTTGTGATCTCCAATGCTCAAATCATGAATATATGAATGGTGGGTTTTCTACTATTTATATGTCAAGAAACCGCGTAAGAAGCTGGGATGAACCGAGTTTTACTATTCAAGCTGGAGGTCGTCATGCTCCACTCCACCCACAAGCTCCAAAAATGCAATTTGTCGAACAAAATAAAAGAATTTTTGTGCCTGGAAAAGAAGACTTATATAGAAGACTTTCCGTTCGTGAATGTGCCAGAATACAAACTTTCCCCGATGATTTTTTATTTAAATACAAAAGTGTGGCAGATGGTTACAAAATGATCGGAAATGCTGTACCAGTAGAATTTGCAAAACACTTAGCAAGTGTGATTTATAAAGATATTTCTGAATATTTAACTATAAAACAAATTCAAAGATCACAGCTTGTAAATGAGAAAAAGGAAGCGGAAAGGGATTTGGTTACTTTTTAAAAAATGAATATGGAAAAATACTCAAAATTTATAGACATAAATGCTGTATTAAAAAAAACAAAAACAACTTTAGATTTAATTGAACAGAAATATAACGAATCCCTACATGATCAAGAAATTTCATCAGAATTACTCGTTGAAATAAAAGATTATTTGGGGAATTTAAGATCATCTTTGGATTATCTAAGAAGTAAGGTATCAAAATATAATTTTCCTATTTGTAAGACAGAAAAAGAATTTGATAATGCTACTACTGACCTAAATTCAGATTTAAAATCTGCTATAAAAAAATGGCAACCATTTCAAAATAATCAATGGATTGATTGGTTTAATATCTTGAACAACAAGTCAAAACATATCACTTTAATTCCACAAAAAAGAAAAGAAAATATTAAAATTACAGTGTCGTCTCCTAATAATGGAGGATCTGTTAGTTGGGGTTCTGGAGTAACTTTTGGTGGCGGAGTAAGTGTTATGGGAGTTCCAATTGATCCTCGAACTCAAATGCCTGTACCGAATAATATTGTAAAAACAGAAAAAACAATATGGGTTAGTTTTGAATTTGAACATGAAAATTTACCAAATGGAATATCGGCACTACCTTTTTTAAAAGAATGTTTTGATAAAATAGCAAAATTGATTGCTGAAATTGAAGTTTTTATAGAAAAATAAGGTGTTTTTCTTTTTCCAATTCACCCCTAACCCCTCTTGGAAAAAAGAAAAACGAAAAAATAAAAATTCCAAATAATGATAAAATTCTTCAACAAAATAATAAGGAATGAAAAAATATTGAAAAATACGCTTCGGGGTCGTTACACTTGACTTTCTTCCGTTATCACTCCAGAAAATCACCCTCGCACAACACAGTATATCTGGCTCGCTCCTGCCGTCGCTCCACCCATATTTGTCTCCGCTATCGCTACGGCAAACATCAGATATACTGAAACGTTGTACGACATAACAAAAAATGATATACTTTGATATATCTAAAAATTAATCTCAAAATATGGAATCACCTAGTCAACCGCCTACTACAACTCAAGAACTTTTGGATATAATCCCTATAGGTAGAACTAAATCTATTGATGGCTCTATGTATATACAAAAAGCTACAACTGGAGCTTCAGTTTGGCCTATAGATGATTCGGGAAATTTTCCAATAGCCACATTTAACACTCTAAGCTTGCAAGTTTCCCCTCCAAAACCAACAAACTTAAATCGAGATGAAAAAGATTTAATATTAGAATTTTATAATTTTTTAAATGAAAAGTTTGGTTTATAATTTTTTTGTTACCTCGTACAACAAGAGAATATGCGGTTCGCTCCACTCCTCACTTATTTAAAATTTTTGAATTTAAATAAATTTTCTGGTTTTCTAAAAATTCAATCTTAAAAATTCCGCTCTCTCAACTGGCAAAATGATAGGAAATATTATATCATTTCGCCAGTTCGCATATTCTCAAACGTTGTGTGCAATTCTTTTCCCTCACTATTTATGAGTAGTAACCAAATAAATGAACAA
>Ga0156454_127_pt1 | contig 51268 bp, 38 predicted proteins | sample RifOxyA2_FD_111901 | JGI IMG/M metagenome (GOLD analysis project Ga0156454, IMG submission 111901) | Candidatus Peregrinibacteria bacterium RIFOXYA2_FULL_33_21 | reverse complement strand
TCCTGTGCTACCCTGGTCACTGCTTCCTGTGCTATCCTGATCTTCACTCATATCTTCTCCACCTGATCCACCTTCTGTGCTACCCTGATCACTACTCATATCTTCTCCACCTGATCCGCCTTCTGTGCCACCTTGATCCGTTGTTCCTGTCCCCTGATCACTGCTTCCTGTGCTACCCTGATCACTACTTCCTGTGCTACCCTGATCACTGCTTCCTGTGCTACCCTGATCTTCACTCATATCTTCTCCACTCGATCCTTCTTGATTACTATTTGTACCATGATTATAGTTTTTAATAAGATTTAACAACCAATCCCAAAAACGTTGCCTAATCGTAAAATAAGAATTAACAGAAGCCACATCTTCTAAAGTAGAAGACATATTATCAGCCCAATCCAAGGCGAACATTGAATGATTAATTTTTCTTATATTGTTAGCATCTGCGGCATAAGTTATATGCTGGAAAGGCAAAAACAACACTAACAATATCATCCCTATCAAAAACATTTTTTTACTATTCCTTAATATAACATTTGCTGTTTTCATAATATAAAATTAAAAAATACAATAAAGTTCAAAAAAATAATTATGAACTAAAATACAATATATATGGTCTATCTCTTGATCTATATTCCTGGTGGTCAATAACAATAAAATTATCACAAAGATTTCCTACACAATGATAAAAAATGATAGATGTGAAAAAAAATTTGAACATATAAAAATGCTAGATTATATTACAACATTAACTATTATTAAAACAATAATAGTTAACTAGAATGCCAGACGAGAAAGCATTTTTCAACTATTACCATTTTACTAAAAACTAAAAATATATAATTAGAATATAACAATTTTATTGTTCAAAAAACGTGCATATACCCATTCCTAAAGGTCTTACCATAGAAATCCACATAAAAATAATTAACAAAAGTAATTTACAAAAATCAAATAATTACTTAAATCATGATAGAAAAGTGAACCGGATAAACTTGTACTATTTCACTAATAGTTCCTCTTTATGCCACAACTGTCAACGATAAAAACTGTACACAAAAAAAATAAATTATATAATATTAAACAATTTATCCATTTATTTGTAAGATATATGAAAAAATTTAAACTTATATTTTCTAACCTTTTTTGTCTATTATTTTTTTTGTTAGTACCGCCAGTTCAACAATATATCTTTGCCAAAGAACCTTTAAATGTACCGATAACAGTCACTAACAATTTAAATTTTCCAAGAATTGACGAGCCGATAACTACCGGCATCCCTCTGAGTCAAGATTATAATCTTAAATCAATTGATAAATTAAATATTTTAGACAGCGCAAATAACTATGTTCCTTCGCAGTTTACAATCACAGCTCGCTGGGGAGGCGCTGTTAATGATCAAAGCAAAGCCATCAAATGGCTTTTGATAACCTTCTATGGCAATGTCAATGCTTCAAGCACTAGTCAATATTATTTAGTAGATGATATTGCTAATGTCACTAGCACTAATTTAGCCATTACCTCCAACAACTCTCAAACAGTTATCATAGATACAGGCTCAGCTGAATTTACCATCGATAAGTTAAATTTTAACATTTTTAAAAAGGTAGTGGTTGATGGTCAAATTATTACAGATTCAAGCAGTAATGGCATAGAACTTATTGATCAAAACGGTAAAGTTTACAAATCAAATAACGCTAAAATAAACAATATGACAATTATCGAACAAGGACCCTTAAGATTGGGATTAAAACTTGAAGGAACTTTACAAGACGACAATCAAGCTGATCTTACAGATTATTTTTTGTATATTTATTTTTATGCCAACAAAAGTTATGCGCAAGTTCTATATACCATTGGTAATCATAACCAAGCGGCTCAGAAAGAACAGTGCTGTGGTTATGATGTCTATAATTATAATGGGCAAAGCAGCATTAGTTTTGAAGACCTCAATCTATACACATATTTATACCAACCTGTCGGCGATCTAAAGTATTTTATTCCATCCAGTTCTCAAAATCTCTCAGGCGTCGTCACTGATCTCTCCGTATATCAAGACTCCTCGGGAACTGATTATTGGAATCGATATAATAGCAGTGATAATCCTCGTCCAAACAGTTATTCGTCTTTTCGAGGCTACAAAACCAAAAATGGCAGTTCAGAAATAGATGCCGGCAACTATTTCCCAGGCTGGTTTGATGTTTCTGACAGTAAAAAAGGAGTGGCGGTAGCTATAAAAAATTTTTGGCAGAACTTTCCCAAAGGGCTATCAGCTACACAAGAGGGCAGAATTGCCGCTAATATTTTTCCAATACAATATAACGGACAATATAATTTCCGGGTTGGAGAAGAAAAAACCACAGAATTATTATTGTACTTTCACACTGGCACTGGTAGTCAAGCTAATGTCAATAACTTAACTCAAGCTTTTCAAAATCCTTTATTCGCTTTGGCTGGAGCTCAGTTTTATATTGATTCTCAAGCAATTGCTAAATTCACTCCAGAAACAACCTCTGCAGATAATCGCTTGGGACAAGTTAGCAGCTTAAATGATTTCGGCAAATATGCTTATTATAATGACCGCACTATTTTCCCTGACAATAGTTTTAATGGCACCTATTATTATCCTTTCCATAGTTTATGGGAAAGCACGCCAAATCAACCAAGCAGTATAGACTATTTCAATGATTACAGCTGGGCTTTTTACGGCAATCAGCCTTTGGAACAAGAATCTACAGCTGATGGCAAATCATCATTTCTTGATAATAAATATGATTTTGGCTTTGGGGCATGGATCCAGTTTTTACGAACCGGTGATCCCCGATGGGAAAATATGGCTGAAACTTTTTCGCGCAACACAGAATCATTAATGTTACATGACGTGATTACCGAAACAGGCTGGGATATTTATCGTTGGAAAGACGCAATTTTTGGACATTCACAGCATAATGAGAAAGGCGATCAAAATGGAGCCAGAAATTATTTAGGACCAGTAATGGATACCGCCTATGGAGTCAGAGAGGCTGCCTTGAATTACTATTTAACTGGCTATCAGCCAAATAAACGTGTTTTGGATAAAGCTGGCGAATATGCCTATAATTTTTATTTTGATCATTTTGAGAGCGATTATCTGTTAAATGCTAGCGAACGTTATGCCGCCAACTTATTATCAATTTTAGTGGAAGCTTTTGTTAGCACTGGCGACCGCAAATATCAACAATTAGCCCAAAACCTTATCGAACATTATGCCCCAGAAAAACAACCTTATATTAACGGGCCAGTAACTGATAGTACTGACTACGTCCGACCATGGATGCTTTCCATGTATCTCAACGCTATGGCGCGTTATATAGAAGCTACCAAAAATTTTGGATTAACTAATGAAAGTAACACAGCAAAAAATGATTTTCTAAATTTTATAAACTGGATAAAAACTTATGCAGTCTATGAAAATAATGGCTGGCTGACTACTTATTATAGCTATAACGTCAATGGCCAAAATGAACAAAATGCTGACATGATTAACAATTGGATGCTGACATTTGCGGATAATTTTGCCTACGCTTATGGCTTTACTAATGATGAAAATTATTTAACTTATGCCCAAAAAGCTTTCAGTACAGGTGTTAATAATCCTTTTTATTTAAGTAGCCCTTTAATTTATTCCGCCTCCAAAGAAGCGGTCAATCATGCCGTGTTTGGTAGCGTATATATGTATTATGCAGCAGGTGCCAATAGCGATCAAACAACTCCCAGCACTGATCCATCTCAAAATGACAATCAAATTGACCCGAATTCTGATCCCAATGGAGAAACTAACCCTAACCAAAATCAACAAAATAATAATACCAATGATAGCGGCAATACAAATAATAACAATCAAGATACTAGCTCTACTGATCCGGTAACAGGATCAAATTCTGAACCATCAGACTCAAGCAATAATGACCAAACAGCAAATAGCAGCAATTTAATTCAAAATGGCTCAGCTGATAATAATTTCGATTATTGGAATGCCAATTATGCTGTAAGTGAAATAAGAGCATTAAATGATGGCAATCAATATTTCGCCTTAATGTCCGGATATCTATCTCAGGATATTGATATTAGCTCTATAGGCAGGCTTGGTTCTGTACTACAATTACATCTCAGTGCGAATATGAAAAGTTATATTGATCAAGCTGATAAAGGAACTCCTTATATATACGGATATATTATTGGTAGTAAAGACGACCCTAATTTTATTAATACTTATTTTGCTCTGCCTGGAACGCCATCATCTACCTGGATTAATAACAGCAGCACTTTTACTGTCCCACAATATAGTAGGATCATTAGAGTGTTTTTAAGAAAAACCAGCGTGACTAACAGTAACAATAATAATCCCATTGCTTATTTTGATAATATTTCTATAACAATTGATGAACCAACTTCAAGCAATGATAATAATAATCAAAATCCTCAAAGTGACAATTCAAACAATGCTAACCCAACAGAAAATCAAAATAACTCCAACACCTCTAGTCAACAACCAAACTCTAATACACAAGGAAATGGCGATCAGTCCTCCGGAGAAAACACAACGACAAATAACAACCCCGATGAAACAAATGGAGCAAACGGTGATACCATCCTAAATCAGGTGATTGAACTCGATGCTTCTGCAGACGTTCAAATATTTAAACATTTATTTTACGGAGAACAAGAGGCTAATGGTAACTATGGAGCTTTGGATGCTTTATCCATTTATAACGGATCAGAGGAATCTGTTTACAGAAGTTTATTAAGGTTTGACTTGGAGCTATTATTTTTGCCAACGAATGCCAAAATTAACTCTGTGTACTTACAATTATGGTGCAATCAAACTGATGATGTTGCCAATAATATTTACAACATCATTCAACCTTGGACTGAAGGAACAGGAACCTATGGAGACATGGTTGACGGTGCTAGTTGGACTCGAAGCGATGGAGAAACACCATGGGAAAGCGAAGGTGGAAATTTCGATCCCAATCTTATCAGTTCAGGGAATCCACAGGTCGGTACTCTACAATTTGATATTACTGAACTAGCTAAAAAATGGCTAACAGGCGAAACCCCAAATTATGGCCTAATTATTGCTATGCCTGAAGATGTTAGTTATAAAACCACAGCTTATGAATCCAGAGAATCTGCCGATGCCAGCAAACGTCCAAAATTAATAATTCATTATGTGCAATAAGAAACAATTTATTCATTTAGCCTTGAAAATGATTCCTTGATAAAAATTTCAGATAATGTAAATTAAAAAAGAGCTAAGTTAAAAGAGCTAAAAACTAAGATTTTTTTCTTAGTGCTTAGCTCTTAGTTCTTAATTCTAATTCACATGGGAGTCTTCGATAAAGCCAAAGACATGTATAAATTGCAAAAACAAGCTAAAGAAATCAAAAAAAAACTAGAAAACATTCATATCGAATCGGCTGAGGAAGGTGTCACTATCACTATTGACGGGCATCAAACTGTTATTTCCGTGAAAATCGAACCAAGCGCTATGGAAAAAATGGAAATTTTGCCAGAAACACTTAAAAAGGCCTTCAACAAAGCCATCAAAAAGTCACAAGAAATCGCCGCGGCCGAAATGAAAAGCGTAATGGGTGATATGGGATTGGGGATGTAGAAATTCTAAATTCTAAATTCTAAATTTTAAATTCTTAATTTCGAATTTTGAATTATTTCCTTGCCAACACATTTCATAAAAAAAAATTTAGCTTTAAAAAGCTAATATCAATTTTTGTAATAATTTTTATTATTATAGTTTCTTGGTATTTGAAAAATATTAACTCCCCTTTTGACAAAAATAATTCGGAAAAAATTAATTTCAAAATTAAAAACGGTCAAACGGCTAAACAAATTGCACAAAATCTAGAAGATGAAAAAATTATTAATAGCAATTTAGCTTTTTATTTATATATAAGACTAAACAAGTTAAGTACAAATCTTAAATCCGGACTATATAAATTAAGCCCTTCGGAAAATGTTAAATCCATTGCTAATCAGATAACTGAAGGCAAAAACAGGCAAGGAATAATAACTATTCCTGAGGGATATACAATCCGCGATATTGATAAATTATTGACGCAAGAAGGATTAATCAATGAAAATAATTTTTATAATTGCACAAAAACTTGTGATTTTAGCAATTTTAAATTTTTAGCTAATCCAAAATTTCTTGAAGGTTATTTATTCCCTGATACATACTATGTTGATCCAGTAAATTTTGATATCAAAGCTTTCATCAATTTATTATTAAGAACATTTGAAAAAAAACTTTTAGCTGTTTATGAAAAAAGCAACTCAAACAGATCATTAAATGATGTAGTTAAAATGGCTTCCATAATTGAAAAAGAAGTAAGAACAGAAAAAGATCTTGCCATTGTTTCTGGAATTTTATGGAAAAGACTAGATAATGATTGGTATATTGGAGCTGATGCAACACTTCTATATTTAGCAAAAGATAAAGAAATCACAAAAGATGAGCTAGAAGATAACAATCCGTACAATTCAAGAAAAATAAAAGGGCTTCCGCCTACCGCCATTGGGAATCCAGGCGAAAAAACTTTCAATGCCGCACTAAATCCAACTGAAACCGATTACTGGTTCTATTTAACAGTCCCTGGCACTGGCGAAGTAAAATATGCAAAAACTAATGAAGAGCAAAATATAAACAGAGAAAAATATTTATGAGACTCTTAATTATTTTTTCACAATTACAAAATTTACTGTGGATGTTTTGTTCCCCGCATTATCAACTCCATAAACACTAAAATAATTTTCCCCTAAATGTAAATTATCAAATTCAGTTTTTGCAAAATACTTCCATTGACCTGAACCTGAAGAATACTGAGTAAGCTGAAATCCATTAACATAAACTTTAGATATATTTAAAGTTGCACTCCCAATTATTTCAACCCTTTCCTCAGTCGTTTCATATCTATTATTCAAATTGGATTCTCCATTAAAACTAACAACTGACAGCAATAATGCTGACATAGAATCAATAACTTCTTGTGAGGGTTTCTCTTCTTCAACTTTAAACGTCCCAACTGGTACATTAATTTCTACTGTAACTTTTTCTGAAATTTGACCATTTTCATCTTTTGCATAAACAGTGTATTTATTAAGACCTTCAGTTAAATTATTGTAATCTTTAAAGACTGTATAATTCCAGGTGGAAGAACCAGCTGTAAATTTACTTAAAGTATAAACATCCTTAACCCCTTTACCGTTCACAGAATCAACAACAACCGATTTCGCATAACCTTTGATTGCGCCCTGAAGAACATATTTTTCCGCATTTAATGTAAAAGGTGTAGTAGAAGGTTTAGTGACAAAAACAACAGGCTTTTCCTTAATAATTTCCTGAGGTGTTTCTTCTTCTTCAGTTTTAGGCTGATTTTCAGTAGCATTCAAATTCTCAACTACAGCGTTGTTAGTTGTATCAGTAATCTTAACCTCAGCTGTAGGACTAGCAAAATCAGTAGGATTTTGATCTTCCTGCACATTCCAATTATGCCAGGAACTTGTTTCCCATTCATTAGAAAGAGCGGCAATCAAATCTACGACTTTTCTTTCTTTAATGGACTCCAAGGCATCCTCATTCAAAGTTAATTGTTGACCGATTCCAACTACATAACTTTCTAAAACAACAATGTTATCACCCTGCTGTTCAGTTACATCAAATTGTACATTACCCTGTAATACCCGTAAAATTTCATTGGCCTTATTATCTATCGCAAAAATAGTACCCACTGAATAAACGCGACCATTATTAATTTTCAAAACATAGTCTCCATCAAAACTTTTTTTATTCATCCACATTTCTCCGTAAGAAAGCTCAATCAAAGTATGAATACCATTTTTCTTACTATGAGTTAGCTGATTAATTACCAACTGAGTATTTTCATTAATTCTTAACAGATTACCATCATTAAACTGCAAAACTGCTTTAGTCGCCGCTCCTGTTCTCAAGGTATCCCCAGCCACCAAAATACTGCCATTATACCCCTTGATCCAGTCTGTTTGCTGCCCGGGTAAAATCTGGATACTATCACCAATGCTATAAACACTAATTTTCGTACTCAAATCTTGTTTATTATCATCAAGAAAAGAAAAAACCAGTTGGGTAATTAAAATAATAATAATTCCTATACATATAATGATCAGGAAAGGCAATAAAAATTCTTTTTTCTGCCTTTGTCTCCTATAATAATAAGGTGATATGTGTTGCATAGTGAGATTAAAACTATTATCTAAGTTAACAAATTGTACCGTAAATTACAAACCCATTTCTCTTTTTATGGCATTTACATCTCTAACTAAGTTATAATCATCATCTAAAAGTTTTTTAATTTTTTCATAGGCATTCATGACAGTAGTATGGTTTTTCCCGCCAAACTCCAAGCCGATTTTTTCAAAAGACTGATTCAATTCTACCCGACACAAATACATGGAAATCTGCCTTGGCATTAAATACTCACGCTTCCTAACACTGCCTTTAATTTCATCATGGGAAATCTTATAATAAGCTGACACTACTTCAATCACATCATCAATAGTTCTAGCCGAACCATTAGCAGGCATATATTTATGGATATCACCTTGTATTTCCACTTTGGCATCAAATTTTTCTATATATCTGGCTACCATTTTCACGGTTGGAGTGGTGTGTTCAAGTTTTGCTTTAGCAATCGCTTGCAATAAAATTCCTTCCAAAGCTCTGACATTATCTTGAATATTATAGGCAATAAACTCCAAGACATCTAGCGGAATAATCGCTTGATGTCCCATGGTTTTTTGTTGCAAAATTGCCAACCTGGTTTCATAATCTGGTATACCGACATCTACCATCATGCCCATTTCAAAACGACTTCGCAGTCTATCTTCAATTCCTACTAATTCTCTAGGAGCCCTGTCACTACTTAATATAATCTGCTTATGATTATCATAAAGCTCATTAAAAGTATGAAAAAATTCTTCTTGGGTACGTTCTCTGGAAGCCAAAAACTGGACATCATCAATAATTAAACAATCAGCTTTACGATAATTTTTCTTAATATCATTCATTTTAAAAGTTCTAATCCCTTCTACAATTTCATTTACAAAATTTTCCGCAGTAGTATAAACAACGGCAAAATTAGAATGTCTTTTTAAAATTTCATTACCAGTAGCGTGTAAAAGATGGGTTTTGCCCAAACCAACCCCTCCATAAATAAAAAGCGGATTATAACTGCTACCTGGATTAGATGCCACCGCCGAGCAGGCCGCATGTGCTAGACGAGTCCCCTGTCCCACCACAAAATTATCCAATAAATAGCGGGAATTTAACCTTTTACTCCTAATACCCTGAACATTTACTTCTTCTTTATTAGGAATTTTACGCCCTTGAGTTTTGGATTTAGATCTGGCTGTTGTGGCATTGTTATCAACAATTTTCACGCTTCTTAAATCTTCAACGCTAGATAAAACTGAATGAATTTCAAAATCCAAATCAATCACGCTAGAATCAAAACTTCTAATAGCGTCTAATATCATATCACGATATTTCGTGTCAATCCAGTCACGGATGAAGACGCTGATTATCCCTATTTTTGCTACTCCATTATTGATGCCCAGCAGGGCGGTATTATTGAAGAATGTTACAAAATGCCGTCTGCCAATTTTTGGTTCTATGATTTTTAAAACCGGCTCCCAAATATCTTTCAAATTAGTCATTAAAAAGAGAAATTAACGGGCTTTCCATATTAAATTAAATAAATTGCGTTATCAAGAAAAAATTTCTTAAAAAATTCGCGGATCAAAATTATTTTTTAAAAAAAATCAAAAAATTCATCAAAAAACCAGAAAGTAAGAATAAAATCACTAAAAAATTAACTCAACCACTGCCCTTCTCTTACATTAAGAGAAGGGAGAGAAAGCATGCTGAATTTTGAGCTAGATATCCATCTTTTACCTCTACTTTATGAACTTTACAAACCTTATAAACTTTATAACTTCCCTTCTTTTCCCCATCAAATGTCTCTGGTGTGGATTTGAAGGGGAATGGATTTGCAAGAAATGTGAAAAAAATATCACTTTAAACGAATTCCAAAGTTGTCCAATTTGCAAACATGAAAAAACTGACGGAAGCGTTTGCAGTACATGCAAAAATAAAAAATCAGAACCTATATATTTTAACAGGCTTATAATTGCTGCAAAATATGAAAAAGAACATTTGATCCAAAAATTAATTAAAACTTTCAAATATAGGTTTATAAAAGATTTAAATATTTTTCTGGGAGATTTTTTAATAAAAATTATAAAAAAAGATATTTCTAATTTCCAAAATTACATCCTGATCCCTGTCCCGCTTCATAATAAAAAATTAAGATGGAGGGGATTTAATCAATCTGAACTTCTTGCAAAACATATTGCAGATGACTTAAAAATAAATATAGATAAAAACACTTTAAAAAGAATCAAACATACTAAACCTCAAGCAGAACTTGAAAGAAATGAAAGATTAAATAATCTCAAAAATGCTTTTGCCATTACCGATCAAAGTAAAATTTATGATAAAAAGATCATTTTAATTGATGACATCGCCACCACCCTCACGACCTTAAATGAATGCGCCAAAACTTTAAAAAATGCTCATGCCAAGGAGATAATTTGTGTAGTTATTGGCAGGGGGAAGTGAGCTGTGAGCTGTGAGCTGTGAGCTGTGAGCTGTGAGCTGTGAGCTGTGAGCTGTGAGTGTGGCAAGTGTCATTCCTGCGGAGGCAGGAATCCAGTAAACATACTCATTATTTATGCATGAACTTTACATATAAATAAATTTCATCATGAAATTGCGTATTGTTTTTGTTTTAACAAATTCTCAATGTAAAATAAAGAAACAATACTATCGACTAAAGTTCTCCACTGGATACCAGCTTTCGCTGGTATGACATTTGCTAAAAACAATTTAACAATTCCTCTGCTTCCTACTCAAAGCCCAAAACCAATAGCTCAAAGCTCACAGCTTCCTCAGCTTTTCACCCTAATCACCCTCTCCCCCGACGCCTTCGCAATACCGATAGCAAAAATGTCATTTTTCAAAGCACTAATTCTTTTATCTCCAAAATCCCCTTTCACCTCATTATTTGATAAAAATTGTTCGGCTTGCTTGTCATCAAGTTTAATGAAATTCTTAAATAAATATCCAAAAGCATTTGATATGTCTGAAACGAAATCAATGTCATGTTCGCGGCGCTTTTTGGCAAAAGGAAGTCCTAACGATTTAACAGGCAAAAACCTAAAAAAATTCCAAAAAATACTAGACTGGATCCAAAGTGTATTTTCATGTTCAACAACAGTAATATTTTTAAAAAATTCAGGCAATTCAAACCCAAAAAACTTAGCAAACCTTTTCAGAATTTCATGTGATTTTTTGTATGGATAAATATTCCACAATCTTTTTCCTTCAGAAATTTTTCTATTATTTTGATATCTCAAATTAGGCGATACCAATTCATATCCATCAGATTTCTTGGTAATCAAAGCACTAAAAAATCCTTCAACATTATCTTTATGCGGCCAGAATTTTTTAACTTTTAAAACTTTGAAGCTTTTACCATAAATCTTTTCCATTTCATTTAAAACACCTTCATTTTCAACTTCATTCATGGTGCACGTTGAATAAACCATGTGTCCGTCAGGCTTCAAAGCTTCGAATGCTGACGACAAAATTTTCACCTGCATTCGTGCAAAACCTTCAATATATTTAATATCCCATCTTTGCATAACTTCATTCGATTTAGCGATCATCCCTTCTCCGCTGCATGGTGCATCAACTAAAATTCTATCAAAAATATTTCGATAATTTTTTTCAAAATATGATGGATTTAAATTTGTCACCGCATAATTCCATATCCCCAACCTATAAATATTTTCTTTTAACTGAATAATTCTCGCTGGAGAAATCTCATTTGCAATAACAAAACCCCTGTTTTTCAATTTCTCGGCAATATGGGTTGTCTTACCACCAGGAGAACTACATAAATCCAAAACCACATCCCCCTCCTGAACATTGAGAAGCTCTACCGGATACATTGAAGTTGCTCCCTGAATATATCCATAACCTGCCAAATGAGGAATTGTATTGCCTAAAGGTTTATCTAAATTTTCAGGCAAATTTATATAAAATCCATCTTTACAAAAAGGAATTTTTTCAACTTTCCATCCCTCTTTTTTCGCCCATTTCTGAAAATCAGAAACTGTCCATTTCAAAGTATTGATGCGAAAAGCTTTTGGATAAAACTTATTCAAAGCAGACCGAAACAAATCAAATTCTTCCTCGCCAAGTAAGTTCTTATAATAATTTTGAAAATTTTGCGCTGACACCTTAAAAAATTAAAAAACAAAAAGACTTTAACATTTTTTTTCTTTGAAATTAATTTATCCAATTGACAAATAACAATGCTATGTTGGCATAAATTTCTTTTCAAGAAATACTAAACCAAAAAAATATTTCATTATGAAGCTACTATGTAAAAAGGTACCATTAGAACAAGATAGGTTTTTAGAATTTTTAGAAAAACAGGCAGGAAACACAAATTCCAAAACTAGAACACCAGTATTTGCTAGGGAATCGGAAAGCGATAACCATGTCTTACATTATCAATCTGGTGTTAAAGTTGAAATTATTAGCTGTCATGAAATTGAATTATTAGAAATATTATTCAAATTCAGAATAGAACACCAAAAATTACTGAAACAAAAAGGATTGTCACATCATTCTTCTGCTACTTTATACAGTATTTTATACAGAATGATAATTTTGGCTCAAATTTTAGGAATTGAACCTGAGTCTATAAAAAAATTTATGAATAGACTAAAATCTGTTTAAAGAAGGATCTTTGACTTCATAGAAAGAAATCTTTTCAGTTTTTTGGTTTGAAAAAATAATTTTAAAAATTCATAAAAACTCCAGAAAAGATGTATATTATTTGTCGTAAGGTCATTCCAGTGAAGACTGGAATCCAGTAAATATACTCATTATTTATAGATAAAACTTATTTTGTATATATTCTTGCTAGTAAACCTAATGGTACTTTATATGTAGGAATGACAAATAATTTAGAAAGAAGAATTTGATACTGCAATATCAGGAATTGAAAAAGAGAAACAAATTAAACATTTATATTATTTGTGCTAACTAATCCTCCATATAAAATATAAAAAACACTATCAACGTTAATCCTCTACCAGCCTACGTTTTACTTCGGAGTGGCACGCTGGATTCCAGACTAAATCTGGAATGACGACTGACGATAAATTAAAATTTCTTCAAACCATTTTCCGCTTGATCCTATTTTCCCCATTGACTAAATCCATAATAATAAGTTAAATTAATTTTCTCATTTATTTTAAAAAACAATTAATATTTCTTCTTTAATTTATGTCACTTTCCGAAGCTCCTACACATTCTGAAACAACCGATAATAAACTATTATTTGCGAGAAATGTAATTGCTTCTTTTCAAGAAGATGATAGTTCATATGCTGTTTGGCGCACACGAGCTTTCGATCAAGAAAATCTACAAGTAACTATAACCTCATTAGAAAAATTTATATCGCAATATATACCGCAAGATGACCCAGTCTTATCTACTGAAGTTAAAGAATTCATGATTGCAACAGTTTTATTAAAATTTTATAGAAAAAAGGTAAAGAATCCTAGAGATGAGTACAGACTATATATTAGAAGTAGGGAGGATTTTTTTAAACGTTTAAAAGGGCTACGAGATTTAACAAATAATCCTGAAGATCCAGGTAGAATTGTTGGTCTCCCTATTCCGAGAATAGGGACCGATGGTAGGTTAGGGTTATCTCCAAATATTATTGCAGAAGTAAAAAGGTTAGAAACCCCTTTGTATGAAGAACTTAAGAGACTAGAAACTGTCAATTCTCAAAAACGATTAGAAATAGCCACTTATTTGATTAGAGAAATGTTTAACGCCCAAAAAGAGGGAGATTTCGTCGTTTTTGACAGGTCCCTTTTAAATGGACACGTTGTTAAGTTTGAAAATATTCATACTATTGAAGATTTTGATCCTTTATTTGATGATGTATATCATGCTACCCCAACTATACAATTACTAGAAGGAGTAAAACCTGTAACAGGTGTAGATGGAGAATATGCTACAATTATTAAAAATAATTGTGACGCATTAAAAAGGGCACTAGCTGAAAACCAATTCACATGGAGACCAATAGCCACCAGACACGCTGCTGACTATCTCTTTTATTTTAGCCCTGAAAGCGAGCATGAAGAACTAAATAAATTAATAGAAGCTTCATTTAAAAATCATACAATAGAAGCAGTACAACTCTTATTTAGAAGATATTTAATAGGAGAGCCATTTGGTTTACAGCAGATTATTTGGCTACCAGACTATCGTCTTATGACAATTAGTTTAGAATATATTATGTCTAAAGCTGGGCTAAGTATCGAAACATTAGAAACGCTGACTCGTGACTCATTAAACCAAATTTTACAAGAATCACTGCCTAACAACGACGGCAACAAAGATGCTCAAAGTGCAAATGGTGGCGAAGAAGAAACCGATGACAACGATCTACCTCCTCTTACTCCCCCTCTTTCTCCATCCGTTGATGAATTTCTTACATTATTAAAAACCCCACAAAAAATCTAAGTATCTATCACTACATTCATCTCATTTAAACTAAATTATCGAATAGTTTTAATTAATTTTTTATAAATTCAAGTAGGCTTAATTTTAACCAATTTCTTTTTTAATTGTTCTAACCATGGCCTTAACGCAATAACTGTACTAATTCCATTTTCATCTAACCATGTAAAATTTTTTTCAATCATTTCTATTTGACGATCTATCCATTGTAAATTTTTCATAATATGATCATTTTCCATACTTAAAACTTTCTGAAACTCAATTGGTATCCTACTTATTTATAGTCCCATTAGCAGGGAAACAAGTTAATTGACCAAGAGTTTCAATATGTAGTGGTGAAAGTCTCTCTTCGTCACTTAAAAGTGAAAGGGATGGTTGATCACCACTACTCGAAAGTCCTTACTTAATATACATTATTTCTTTTACTTCCTTATAGTAGGGACGGGGTGAGTTTTCAAAAGAATATTCTTCATTTCTGGTCTTTTCATGATTTTCTTCAAACCAAAAATCAGATGATCCGTTTTTTTATGAGCTAAAACAAAAATTTGACTAAATCCATAATAATAAGTTAAATTAATTTCTTATTTAAAATTTATTTTATGCCAACAAAAAAATCAACATCTCCAGATACTGTTGTTATTAATAACGAGACTCCCCCATCAAAGACAGATGGTATTCTCACTCCATTCACTCCTCCTGATGTTGAACCTGCCGCAACAGTCGCCGATCAAAGATTGAGAACAAGAGAACAAATACAAGGAGCTGATGTCGACTCCAAAGTCCCTTTAGGTAAGTTATTCGCTGTATGGGGTGGATATGCTGATAGGGAGGAAGAGAATCGGGAATATAATATAGGTCAGCCTCTAGTAGATACAGGAGATGAGGAATGCCTTTACGATAGCGCTGACAAACTACATCATCGGTTTGCAAAGAGATGGCTTAACGATGATCGTTTGGCAATAAGCAACTTTAATAAAGTACCTGATTTATTGGTCTATCCAGATGATTTAATTATGTCAATTACCGTAGAATTCTTTAATGCAATTATCGCATTTATGAAAAAATACTCTCCAGAAACAAAAATTCCAGATCAAAAACAGCTTGATCCAACACAACGATCAAGATATCATCGATTTTCAGACATATTTCGTGTTTTTAAACATTTATCAACACCTAGTAAGAATGGTGCACAATTTTTAGCAACGTCAATGCCTGAAAAAGATTGCTACAAACTACCACATGACCTTTATCGTCAACTTAAAGCCTGGTTTGTTCAGGAAGTAAAAACTAATGGATGGCAAGATATAGAAAATTTAACTAGTCTAAGCGATTTTGCCATTACAACGTCAATGGGTAATAGGAAATGTTATCAAGACGCTCACCTGATGAAGACAGTATTAGATTATCACAAATACACCGCCAGCCAAGACCCTTTAATGTGGAAATGTATACTTATTGGAGAAAGTTTCAATGATTTCTTTTATGGAACTAGACGTGTTAGAAAACTTGCTCCCAATGACAATAAGAAAGGATTTAGATTTAAACTTTTAGATAAAAAGGGGGAAGAAATACCAATTGGAGAGTTTGAACAATCAGTAAGGGAAAGAATTACAAAATGGGAAGATGAAAATTTAAAATAAGAATTAAATATTTAAATGCCAGCAATGTTAGATCGAATAGATCACCAATTTAGACTTAATAATTTAAGCGATGAAATCTTAAATCAAGCTCCCAATCAAGCATTGGCAAGAGTTATAAAAATATTTAGGACCCAATTATTAGCCACTCAAATATCATCAGATAACACTACTGTAGAATATCCTGTGGGGATTTCAAAAACCATATTAATAAATACGTTGCTTGGATGTGCAATTGGGGATAGCTATGGAGCTGGTTTAGAAAATTATGCCCGAGAATGGATAGCTGATAATATCGATTTTACTCACTTTGTAGATTTAAGAACAAATCATGATGTCCAAGCTTTTAGAGATCCTAAATATAGAGTATGGGATTATACTGATGATACTCAAATGACCATTGGCCTTATAAAAGCTCTAATAAAAAGAGAATCATCCACTGCGTCAATTGAAGATTTAATAATGCAATGTTGGCTAAAAGAATACGAGCAAGATTGCCAAAGCAAAGGTGATCGTGGACATGGCTATATCCTTAGTTATTTTAAAGGTAATAAAGCAATTGATGAAATAAGAGAAAGGCAAAGAATTAAATTATATCCTGGCAATGCGGCCCCTATGAGAGCAACCCCAATTGGTTTTCTTCCAGAGGAAGAAATCAATAAAATTGCTACAATCAATGCTAACTTAACTCATCCTCATCCTAAATCAATTGCTGCAAGCATTTTGATAGCCAGAGCAACAAGATTTTTAGTAGTGGAGAGAGGAGACCCACGAAAACTAATTGAATATTGTTTAAAATATATAGAAAATACTGATCAAGAAACCATTGAGATGCTTAGACAGACAGATGAACTACCAACCCCATTAAATTTAACTAAAAATCAGTTACAATTTTTAACCAAATATAGAGATCCCAGTCCTCCTACCATTTTCATTGATGGTCAAACTGTTCCTATAAAATTTAGTCGCGGAGAAAATGGACTTTTTGCTGATGCTATGCTTACAGCAGTTTCCGCCCTTTATATTTTGAAACATTCACCAAATACCTTTTTAGGATTAATTAGCGCTGTACAATTAGGAGGGGATGTAGATTCTATAGCTTCAATTGTTACGGCAATATTAGGAGGTAGATATGGTCTTGGAAGTCTTCCTGAATATATGAGACAAAATGTTGAAGGGCAAGATTATTTACAAAAAATTGCAACCGATTTTCATGAATATCTAAAATCTCTAAATTAATCAAATAATTTTTTATTTTCTTTATTTTCATTATTTCGAAACGAAAGAAAATTTTGATAATAAAAATCGAAATGAAAAAAACTTAAATTTTTAAATTTAAATCAATATCAAATGAGCAAGTTGAAAAAGAAATATTTATAAATTCAAATAAACTTAATTCTAGCCAATTTCTTTTTTAATTGTTCTAACCATGGCCTTAACGCAATAACTGTACTAATTCTATTTTCATCTAACCATGTAAAACTTTTTTCAATCATTTCTATTTGACGATCTATCCATTGTAAATTTTTCATAATATGATCATTTTCCATACTTAAAACTTTCTCCAAAGCTTCTAACATTTCTTTAGTATATTTAAATCGTAAATTCTTCTCATTCTCTTGCATTTGATTCAAAAATTGCGAAATAGTATCATCATTTCTCGTCAATCTAAAAAAGAATGTAAGGTGTATTGATTGTGGATTTTCTACAAATGGCAACCATCCTTGCCCAATGACAATTGTACGATCTTCTACAATAAAACCTTCTCCAAAAATAAATATTTTTCCTTGCAAAGGAATAAAACGATTATTTATAGCATGAATTTGACTAGGAACTTCTTGTCCTGACGCAACTACTTTTAAAAAAGCAGATAATCTATCCCATCCTTCCCAAGTTAAAACCAATGCCTCTTCTAATGCTACATATTGCGAGTTATTAATAGACAGAAAACGTTCTAAAACAATTGCAGGTTGATCTGCTGTCACAGGCGTACGGCTCAAGATTCTATATCTTGTTACTGGTTTCTCTAACATCTGTTTATACGCTGTTATTGCAAAATCTGTCTGAACATTAAAATTCAATTCATCTTTTCTTGGAAAAAGATCAGCAACAATTTGACGACAAATTGATTTTTTATTTAAAGGTTCTCCAGAAGATTTTAAAAATTTAGCACATTCTCGCCTTAATCTTATTAATTCAGCTATCTCTCCTTTATCATGTAAAAGTCGATCATACAAAGGATCATTTGGATCTATTGCGTCTTTTAACACTGATCTTGCTACATATAAATCGTATCTTTTTTGTAATTTCCCTAACATAATAAAAATAAAATTTATTATTAGGTAAATATTTACCAAAAAATTTGACAAAAAGCAAGATTGATTTTAAAATAATTTAATAAAACCCACCTGTCAATCCTCCCAATCTATGCTATCTTACCCATGGATTTTTAATGAAATACTTTTCCCTTCAATTCAAAATTCAAAATTTAGAATTTAGAATTTCCTCCCCTTGTACGCCTCCCTCCTCCTCAACTCCAACACAAGCCAAAGACTCGGTACGCTCACCTACTTCGTACCAGAACATTTGCGTGACCAAATTCATGTTGGATCAATTGTCAAAGTGCCTTTAAGAAATAAAAAATATGCAGGTCTTGTTTTAGACATTCAAAAAGAACTTGATGAAAATTCTAAACATCGAATAAAAGATATTGAACAAATTATTTATTCAGAACCTATAATTTCAAAAGAGAAAATCAAAACAGCTCATTTTATTTCAAACTATTATTTTGCTGATCTATACAAAGTTTTATCTCTATTTTTGCCTGATAAAATTTGGGATGGCAAATTTAAAATGCAAAAAGAAAATTTTTACGAATTAATTGTAAATAAAGATGAAATTACAAAATTTATTGCCAAAAATCAAAAAAAATCAAAAAAAATATCTGCTCTTTTAAATTTATTTATTACCAATGAAAAAATCTCTGAAAATGAAATTAAAAAAACATATAAATTTTCTACACAACATATCAAAAGATTAGTTGATCTAAATTTTATAGAATTAATTGAAGGCAAAGCTTTAAATTCAAATAAAAATTATCATGACAAAAAAAACAATTTCAACCTTTCTACTGATCAAAAAAATGCTGTTGATACAATACAAAATTCAAACAAAAAAACTTTTTTAATTCATGGTGTCACAGGCTCAGGCAAAACTGAAATTTATTTGCAACTCGCAAAAGAAGCCTATGCTAACAATCAACAAACATTAATCTTAGTTCCTGAAATTGCTTTAACTCCTCAATTTTTGGCTTATTTCCAAAAAGAATTTGGTGATGGAATCGCTGTTTTGCATTCGAAATTAGGAGAACTAGAAAAATGCCAGCAATGGATGAGAATACTTCATGATGACGCAAAAATTATCATTGGATCAAGATCGGCTTTATTTTGCCCATTTCAAAATTTAAAATATTTAATTATTGATGAAGAACATTCATGGACTTATAAACAAGAAAATTCACCGAAATATGATGCCAGATTTGTTGCTTTTGAGATGTTAACACTTTATCCAGATTTAAAATTAATTTTGGGCTCAGCAACCCCTTCAATTGAAAATTATTTCTTAGCAGAAAAAAATGAAATTCAACTAATTAAACTAAAAACCAGAATTAATGATTTGAAAATGCCAAAAACTGCAATTGTTGATCTTAGAAACGAACTTAGAGCTAAAAATTTCTCTATCTTTTCCAATCTTTTACAAGAAAAAATTGCGGAAAAACTAAATCGCCATGAACAAATAATTTTGTTTTTAAACCGCAGAGGTTCTTCATCCTCAGTTATTTGTAGGGATTGTGGATATACCTGTAAATGCAAAACCTGCGAAATACCACTTACTTATCATGAAATTCAAAATTCAAAATTCAAAATTCAAAATTTCCTTCAATGTCACTACTGCGGTTACGTCACCCCAAATCCCCTCACCTGCCCTTCATGCAAATCTACCAGAATTAAATATATCGGCATTGGCACGCAAAAAGTTGAAACCGAGATACAAAAACTTTTCCCAAATGCCAAAATACTCAGAGCTGATAGCGACACTGTTTCCAAAAAAAATTCTTTTGAACAAATTTACAATTTATTCAAAGAACACAAGGCAGATATATTAGTTGGCACTCAAATGATTTCAAAAGGTCTGGATCTGCCAAAAGTAACTTTAGTTGGAATTATTCTTGCTGACATGGGTCTTGATATGCCTGATTTTCGGGCTGAGGAAAAGACATTTCAGCTTTTGACTCAAGTTTCAGGCAGGGCCGGAAGATCAATTAATAATGGTGAAGTTGTGATTCAAACATATAATCCAAATAATTTTGCAATTACCTGCGCTTCAAAACATGATTATGAAAGTTTTTATAAAAAGGAAATCAAAGATCGTGAAAATTTACATTACCCTCCATTCTCTTCACTTATTAAATTAACCTACACTGATCCTAATCAACAAAAATGCAAAACCACTGCAGAAAATTTATTTTCAAATTTAGGTACCAAAATTCAAAATTCAAAATTCAAAATTCAAAATTACATAGCTCCCCCTCTTCATCCCAAAATGTTTGGGAAATATCATTATAATATCTGGCTAAAAGGTGAAAATTCCGAACTAAAAAAAATCCTCCACTCTCTGGAATTCTCAGAAAAATGGAGGATTGATGTCGATCCGATAAATATATAAATCATTTCTTTCTCCCTTGACAAGGGGAGATGTCCGAAGGACAGAGGGGTTTTTTAGAATTGTCCTAATTTGTCTAAATCAACATTGCATTGAGATAAAGCTTTTTCTTTAACTTCATTTTTTACAGCAGAATCATTTTCGTATTTCCCTGCCGCAGTTTCAAAAGCTTCTTTTGTTTCAAAATCATATTTTTTATAAATTTCTTCAATTTGCGTTTCTAATTCTTTTTGTTTTGCATCAATTTCAGCCTTTAATTTTCCAATTTCTTCTAAATTCATTTTTGACACCCTATCCTGCAAAGTAGATGGATTAAATTGATCCATTACTGTTTTTGCTAAACAAGCAGAATCAACAGTGGCACTGATAACTCTGTCTTTTTCAGAAGCCTTGCAGGCAACCAAAATTACAACCAAAAGTGATAAAAGAGCAACAGATAAAATTTTCTTCATAAAAAATTGAAAATTAAAAAATACAAAAAATAAACATTATACTTTTACTTGTTTCAATCAATATAGTCAAAAAAACAAAATAGACCTTTTCACAAAACTTTGCTTAATAACAAGATTTATAATAAAGTTATTTCATATTCTACATTTTCAGCTTTAAATGTTGTTGTCAGTAGTCGGTTCGAACTGACTTCTGGTTACTCACTTCTGACTTCATCCTCTTTCATACTTTCCCTCCTCTATACTTTTACTCCCACTCGCCCATGCGTATCCTCTCAGGCATGCAACCATCAGGCATTGCTCATCTAGGTAATTATCTTGGAGCAATGAGACAACATATCGAAAGAACAAAAAATGAACAAAATGAATGTTTTTATTTTCTTGCCAATTATCATGCTTTAACTACTGTAAAAGACAAAAAAAAACTTGAAGAAATGACTCTCAATCTGGCAATGGACTACATAGCTCTTGGAATCGACAATGATAACACTGCCTTTTTCAAACAAAGCGATGTGCCAGAACACACTGAATTATGCTGGATTTTTAACTGTATAACACACATGGGATTTCTTGAAAGAGCTCATGCCTGGAAAGATGCCAAAGAAAAAGGCAAAAAAGAAATGTCAGCCGGACTTTTCATTTATCCGATTTTACAGGCCGCGGATATTCTTATTTACAAACCAAATCTTGTGCCAGTCGGACAAGACCAGAAACAACACATTGAAATGAGTCGTGACATTGCAGAAAAATTTAATCAAACTTGGGGAGAAACTTTTCCTCTTCCAGAACCTTTAATTGAAAAATCTGTTGCTGTTGTTCCAGGAACTGATGGAGAAAAAATGAGTAAAAGTTACGGCAATACAATCGAAATGTTTGCTGAAGAAAAAGTCTTAAAATCGCAAGTTATGACTATCAAAACTGATTCAACACCTTTGGAATCACCAAAAAATCCTGACACCTGCAATGTTTTCAAGCTCTACAAACTTCTAGCAACAGAAAGCGAAATTAAATTAATGCGAGAAAATTATTTAAAAGGCGGATATGGCTACGGTCATGCCAAAACAACCCTTTTTGAAAAAATCCTAGAATATTTCCAAGATGCACGCGAAAAAAGAAAAAAACTTGAAAACAATAAAAATTATGTTGAAGAAGTTTTAAAAAAAGGAGCTTTAAAAGCAAGAAAAGTCGCTGAACAAACTATAAAAGAGGTAAGAGAAAAATGCGGACTTTAACCCCCCTACTCCCCCAATATCTTCTTATATTCCAACTTATATATATGTAAGAAAGTTAAGACCAAAGATAGAATATAAGGAGCAATAATCAATCCCACCATGCCAAAAGCAAAGATACCGCCGAAAATGGCTATAAAAGAAAGCAAAGGATGAATATGCGCTGTTCCGCCGATCAGATAAGGTTTGAGAAAATTATCCACCGTTCCCACCAAAAACATAGACCAACACAACAAAAAAATACCGGCAATAGCATGTCCAGAATAAAACAGATATAGCACGGCTGGCAGCCAGATAACGGTTGAGCCAATATATGGAACGATCGAGAAAAAAGCCATGACCGTTCCCCAGAAAGCCGCACTTTGAATTCCAACTACCGCAAAACCCACACCACCAAGAAAACCTTGAGCAATTGCCGATCCAAATACACCATAAAGCACCCCTTGGCTAATTTCATGCAATTTACTCACCAAAATATCTCTATATTGTCTTGGCAGGGGAATCAAATCCTTAATCCCATGAACAATTTTATCTCCATCTCTAAAAAAGAAAAAAGTGGAGATTAACAACACAAAAACGTACAAGGCTAAAATGGAAATTTGCTTGGCTAATCCTGCTGTTTTATCAATCAAAAACTGACTGACATTTTGCACTAACTTGCTGGCATATTGAATTAATTCATTAGGATTGATTGTCACATACTGACTGTATTTATCGATATAACTACCCAAAAAACTATCTCTCAAAATTTTCGGAATCAAAGTAAAATCAGAATTAATAAGTTCTGATACTTTTGACTCTAATAACAGATAGGTATTAATTGATTCGGAAGTGATATAAGAAATGAACCAGGTAATCGGTGTAATTATCACTATCAATAATAACAAACTAAAAATTATCGCCGCTAAAGTTGGCCTTTTAATAATTTTTAAAAATTTTAAATACAGTGGATAAAATCCTGTTGTAATAACTGAAGCGATTATCAATGAAGGCAAAAACGGCACCATCATCCAAAAAAATAAAATCAAAAGCACAGTCAGAGATATCAAAATAAAATATTTGGGGATATCAACTAGAACTGTATGCTGTTCCAATTTTGAATTTTTCATTTTATTAGTTGTAAATTTTTTAATGATATTTGGCATTATTATAATAAATGTTAATTGTTTATCCTAAATATATGTTAAAAAACATTCACTGTAAAATTTTTATACTACTACGCTTTAAAAAATCTGGATTAAAGTATATGCTCCGTAGCTTTTAATGCTTGCTAAATTCAATTTTAAAGCCATATCTCATGGATCATGTATCAGGCAATTCTCAAATTTAAAAGCAAAGGTGGTGGTGCCCAGGGAGGGAATCGAACCCTCAAGCCGTGAAGCACTAGTTCCTAAGACTAGCGTGTCTACCAATTTCACCACCTGGGCGCTAAATTATTGTATTAGAAATCCGCTAAAAAACAAGAATAAATTTATCTTACAACTCATTTTAGAATTTTTTATTTTCATTTCGTATTTTTCCGTGCTATAAGAATGTAGTAAATTTTTATTATTTATGACGGACATAAATCAAATTTATCTTACAGATATTCAAATTAAAGAAAAACCATGGGGATCAGAAATATGGTTCGCACATACTAATAAATATGCCGGAAAAATTTTAAAAATCAAAAAAAAACATCGTTTATCTCTGCAATATCATAAAATTAAGTGCGAAACGCAGTATGTCTTAAAAGGCCAAGTTAAATTAACCGTAGGAGATAATCAACAATCTTTGCAAGAACTTATTTTAACGCCGGGAGACAAAATTGATTTACTGCCAAAAACTATCCACCGCCTTGAAGCACTTGAAGATAGTGAAATTTTTGAAGTGTCTACACCTGAACTTGATGACGTGGTGAGAATTGAGGATGATTACAAGAGAGCATAAAGGAAAAAGAAAAAAGAAAAAAGTATTTATAACCACTTTTTTCTTTCCACTTTTTTCTTTCTAACTAACTCCCTATGAAACGTAATATCTTAATTAAGATTCTTATTATTGTAATATTTGCTATAGGTCTAGGATTCCTTGATCTGCCAAGCGAATATCAACAAAAAGTTATCCCTAATTTGCCACAATCGCTTAAGGAGATGAAATATAATTTAGGCTTAGATTTGCAGGGCGGAACGCAGCTTACCTATAAAATAGATTTAAACAAAGTTGATCCCAGTCAAAGACAAAAAATCATCGAAGGCGTAAAAGAGGTCATTACAAAACGTGTTAATGGCTTAGGTGTAAATGAACCTTATATATATGTTTCTGATTTCGGCGGCGAAAAATATATTGTAGTAGAATTAGCTGGTATAAAAGATATTGAAAAAGCCAAGGCCACTGTTGGCAAAGTAATTCAGTTAGAATTCAAAACGCAAAAAAACACCTCAGACGCTTCGGAAATTGAAGTTGTCAGAGTGGCTGCTAATGATACTTTAAAAAAGATAAAAAACGGCACAGCTATATCTCAGATAGGTCCTGAGTTACAATCAGCCAATCCACAAAAAGTGCAATACATTGAAAACAAAGATTATGTATATCAAGATCAACTAGTGCCAACCATCCAAAACGTGTTAGCTAAACTACCAGTGGGGAAAATTTTCTCTGAAATTGTAGAAGGTAATAATGGCAAATTTTTGGATTCCAGCGGACTAAAAGATCAAACTGGTTTCTTTGTTTTGCAATTAGTGGATAAAAAAACGCAAGATCGAGAAATTAAGCATGATAAATCAATTAAAGTCAGCCACCTCTTAATTTCATACAAAGGTGCTGAACGTGCTGCTCTCACTGTTACCAGATCAAAAGAAGAAGCCCAGAAACTTGCTAAGGAAGTGCTAACAAAATTACAAGCAGGCGAGGATTTCAGCACCTTAGTTAATGAATATTCTGACGATTTAAGCAATAAAGATAAAGGCGGAATTTTGGATCAGGAAGTCAACAAAGACAGCCAGTATGATCCTGATTTTATTGCCGGCGCTTTGGATTTACAAAACAACAATGAAATTTCACAAAAACCAGTGGAAACAAAATTTGGTTTTCATCTTATCAAAGCTGATAAAGTTACTCCAGAATACACAGAAACCAAATCAGAAGAAGCCTACAAATTACAAGAAATTTTCTTCTCCACTCTACCTGATCCATGGCAAGATACTGAACTTAATGGCGAATATTTTGAATCAGCCAGTGTGGCTTTCAATAATTTATATGTTCCTTATGTCAGCATTAAATTCAATGACGAAGGGGCGAAAATTTTCGAAAAATTAACCGAAGAAAATATAAATAAACCATTAGCAATATTTGTTGGCGGAGAATTAATTTCAGCACCAAATGTGCAACAAAAAATCAGCGGCGGACAAGCCCAGATTACAGGTAACTTCAGTGTGGATGAAGCCAATAAATTAGCCAGGGATTTGATGACCGGCGCTATTCCCGCTCCAATCACTTTGAGCGGGCAATATACGCTTGGTGCTAGTATTGGAGAGCAGGCCTTAAATGCAAGTTTCAAAGCCGGTCTTATTGGTATTATTGTGTTAGCATTATTTATGATTTTATATTACAGACTTCCAGGCCTCATTGCTAACATTGCCTTAACAATATATGCAATTATCTTGGCTTTCCTGATCAAGATGTCCATACCTATGATTGCCAGCACTTTAATTGCGGCGGTCATTTATGTTTTCATTATTATCAAGATTGTCCAAAGCGAAGAAAATGGACTGGAAAAATTAGCCTCATTTGTCATTGCTACTTTTGCGTTTTTCTTCCTCGCTTTCTTATTTTCCACCTCTATTACTCTGACCTTAGCCGGCTTTGCTGGTATCGTGTTGTCGGTGGGCATGGCAGTTGACGCGAACATCCTTATTTTTGAACGCATGAAAGAAGAGATGCGTAATGGCTCTACTTATTCTATGGCAATTGTTGCTGGTTTCAACAGAGCCTGGCCAAGTATTAGAGATAGTAATTTTACCACTCTCATTATCTGTGCCATCTTAATTGTTTTCGGTTCATCAATCATCAGAGGTTTTGCTTTCAACTTGGCGGCTGGTGTGGTCGTTTCCATGTTCACCGCAATTTCTATTTCTTACGTTTTCTTACAAGGCTTAAAATACACACCGCTCAAAGAATACCCTTGGTTATTTGGCGGACCTAGGGCTGGTAAAGAATATAAGAAACCAGATCTTAAAATAATGAAATACAGAAAATTCTTTTATGGCCTTTCAGTGGCGTCAATCTTACCTGGACTTATAGGTCTTGCAATCTGGGGCTTCAACTATGGAATGGATTTCAAAGGAGGAACATTGTTAGAAATAAAATTCCCGAATACTGTTACTAACATACAAATACAAGAAGAATTGAAAAAATTTGATGATGAATACAATAAAGATCTTAGCGATGAAACTAAAAAAATTGACCTAAGCGTTAACCCTCAAATTATTGCGTCAGGTGAAAATACTTTCATAATAAGACATAAATCAATTGAAGAAGAAGTGCACCAAAAACTACTTACTAAATTAAAAACTGATTTCGGAACTATTGAAGAATTAAGATTCACAACTATAGGTCCAACAGTAGGCGCAACTCTTAAGAAAAAAGCTTTAACTTCTCTAACTATAGCTCTAATTGCGATAATGAGTTATATTGCCTTTGCCTTCAGGAAAGTTCCAAAACAAATCAGTGCCTGGAAATTTGGCATTGCGGCTATAATTGCTCTTGCACATGACCTTGCTTGTCTAGTTGGAATATATGTAATTATCGGACATTTTCTGCCTGCGGCGGAAATTGACACCTTATTTATTACAGCCTTACTGACTCTTGCTGGTTTCTCTGTGCATGACACCATAGTGGTATTTGACAGGTTAAGAGAAAATCTCAAAATTCACAAAACCTCAACTGATCTGCTAGCTCTAACCGACACTTCAATCAACGAAACTCTTCATAGATCTATCAATACTTCCCTATCAACCGTAATTCCTTTGATTGCTATGTATTTTTTGGGAAGCGATTCAATCCAGTTTTTTGTCTTATCATTAATTATCGGTATAACAGTTGGTGCCTATTCATCAATTTTCATTGCCTCGCCATTACTAATCGAATTTGAAAGATTTAAAAGAAAATAAAGGTCTCCAACACAAAAAACTTAAACTAAAAAACCGTATATCCGCAAAAAATATACGGTTTTTTAAGCGTAAAATTTATAAGTTGCTAGATTTTTTTTTTAGACCTAAAATTAGGTTGTTTTTGCTTAATAAATTTTAAATCATGCTAAATTTTTTCTTTGAATTGGGCATGTTAAAAAAAATAAAACACTGCGGTACGATGTTCGCAGGTGTCCAGAATCCTGATAGTCTAGCGGAACATATTGCCAGAGCCAGCCAAATCGCTTTTGTAATTGCCAGTGAAGAAAAAGCTGATGCCTATAAAACAGCCATGATGATTATAATTCATGATAACGCCGAAATTCGCATTGGTGATTTTAATAATATCAATAAAAAATACCTTAAACCTGCTTTGGCAGAAAATCAGGCTTTTCGCGATCAGATTAAAGGTCTACCAACAAATACTGGCCAAACTTTTTATAAACTTTTCCATGAATTTGAAGAACAAAAAACATTAGAAAGCAAATGTGCCAGAGACGCAGATCATCTTGAAACCTGCCTCCAGGCAAAAGAATATTATGATCTTGGCTACAAAACTTGTATGAAATGGCTGACGAATACTGAAAAATACCTGCAAACCAAAACCGGCAAAGCTTTATTTAAAAAACTCAAAAAAACTAGATTTGATGACTGGTTTCAAACTATTGAGAATTAGAATTTTTAAATTTCTTACCCATGCCCACTTTCTTAGTTATCGGCTCCGGAATCGCTGGTTTGAATTTCGCTTTAAATGCCTCTAAATTAGGACAGGTTTTAATAATTACCAAAAAACATGCCATTGATACCAGCACCAATTATGCGCAAGGAGGCATTGCCGGCGTCTTGGATAAATATGATAGCTTTGATAAACACATAAAAGATACCCTGATCGCCGGTTCCTACCACAATGACCAAAAAGCGGTGAAATTCATGGTGAAAAATGCGCCATCAGCCATTAAAAACCTCATTAATTATGGCGTTAAATTTGCCAGCCATGACGGCGAATTGTTATTAACCAGAGAAGGCGGACACAGCGAGAGAAGGATTGCCTTTGTGGGAGATTATACTGGACAGGAAATAGAATTAGCCTTATTAGCCAATGTGAAAAAAAATAAAAATATTAAAATCTGGGAAAATTGTTTTGCCTGCGAACTGATTTTGAATAATGACCAAAAATCCTGCTTAGGCGCTACCGCCATCAAAAATCAAAAAATCATGGACTTATACGCGGACTATACGATATTAGCTACAGGCGGCTGCGGCCAAGTTTATCTGCACACCACTAATCCCAAAATCTCCACCGGCGATGGTTTAGCTATGGGCTATAGAGCAGGACTAAAATTTCAAGATCTTGAATTTATTCAGTTCCATCCGACAGCTTTTAATTATTGGGGTGAAGCGAAATTCTTGATTTCCGAAGCAGTGCGTGGAGAAGGCGCTTATTTAAAAAACAATAAAGGAGAGAGATTTATGTTGAAAAGACATAAATTAGCGGAATTAGCACCTCGAGATATTGTAGCTATCAATATTTATGAAGAAAGCAAAAAAAGCCCTATTTACTTGGATATTACTCACAAAGATCCCAATGAAGTAAAACTGCGCTTTCCAAAAATCTATGACTGGCTCAAAGACTATGGCTTTGATTTAACCAAAGATTTAATTCCTATTACTCCAGCGGCTCATTATTCTTGTGGCGGAATTAAAGTAAATTTAAAGAGTGAAACCGGCGTTAAAAATTTATATGCTTTTGGCGAAGTAGCTTGCACTGGCGTACATGGGGCCAATAGACTAGCGTCAAATTCATTAGTGGAAGCCTTGGTATTTTCCGATGCTATCATTAAAAATTTAGCCCAAAAAAATGCTGATAGAACTAACATTACAAAAATCCAAATCAAAAAAAATAAATCAGAATACCTTAAACTAAATAAAAAATTAGAAAACAAGCTAATAGCTATGCAAAAAAACCTCAAAAATTTAATGTGGGAAAAGGTCGGCATCCTAAGAAAAATGGCAGAAATGGCAGAAGCTCTAGAATCAATAAATCAGCTTAAATCCAATCTGCCCGCCAACACTAAGGGTTTAAATGAAATGCTACTGGAAACCGAAAATTTATTAATCACCGCTGAATTAATCACCAAATCAGCCATGGCTCGTCCTATCAGTCTGGGAGGGCATTATATAAAAGACCACTAGCAATAGACTCATAATTGAAAATAGATATCCATAACATCAAGGACTAACAGAATTTAAATGGATAAATTGGCTATAAGGTATATATATTCTGGGATGTGTTTCTCGCTTAATCCCGTTAATAAAATCAAGTAACATGCTTATCGGCAGTTCGTGAGAAACAAAAAGTATATTTTCACCCTTATAAAGAAAATTGGACTCTATTAATAAAGCCCCCACTCTTTCGCGAACGGCTGTCCATGTTTCAACTTGTATTGAGGCGCAATATCTGACATCATTTTCTTTCCAATAATTGGCCCATTCATCGATTGATCTGCCATCAAAAGCACCTACCTGATGCTCTATTAATCGCTCATCCGTCATAATAATCCCCCCACAGTATTCTTGAATAATTTCTGCTGATTGTCTTGTTCTCAAAATAGAAGAAGTAATAATACGATCAAATTCTATACCACTCTCTTTTGCAACTTTATGCATTTGAACTCTTCCTTCAGGTGTTAAAGGGTGAGATATCCCTGTTTTTTCAGTAGAAGATAACACACGATCTTCCCTGTTTTTGGCTAAAGCGTGTCTTATTGCATAGTAATCGTTATTTAGCATCATGGTGTTAATCCTTTTTTCCAAAGTTTTAATTTTTTAAATTATTGTTTCATGGCATCAATTAATAAATAATGATCACTAATATGACCATCACTAAATAAGCTGATAGATCTGCAGCCAGTAGCTGAAAAATCCCATAAAGTTACTTCCATGTCTTTGTAGTTATATACAGAATTGCCATGAAAATTTCTTATCTTTTGCATACCAAGTCCATTGATATCGACTAAATCCTCCCATTCAAGCACTTCACCAAACAGTTTTCTAAATGCCACTCTTTTTATACCCAAAGTCAAACAATGTCTCAAAAAAGCCGCACAATCTTCTCTATTAGTTAAACTTGTTAATCTAGAAATTTTTATAGGCATTTTTGCTAAATTTAATATCTGAGACAAGTCAAAGTTTGGAGACACTCCCATCATGGCCTTATAAACTTCAGGAGTAAACGATGGGATGGAAATAGTTGCTTTATCATATTGATTAAAAGTGCTTCTTCTTTTTACTGCTAATCTGCCATTGGTATGTAAAGATAACAAAACATTATCTCCCAATTCCCGACGAAGATCAGCAATAAGCTGTTCCTCATATCCATATAATTGAGGATCGGTGTTTGTTCCAGTAAAAATCACTTCTCGTACACCCTGTTTTTTTAGAAGTGCTACAAAAGGCTCTATATTCAATAATGGATAGATTTGCAAATTATTTAGTTGCTTTTTTGTCTCTTCCAGTAATTTCCCGATACATTCTGGGCATTTTGCATTACATGGTCCAGAAAAAAGAATGTTACCAAAATCATATCTTTCATTTTCCATAGTTATTTGTGATTTAATTCTATGAGATGTTTTTTTACAGAACCTGAATAAAAAAGAGCAATTATTCCATTATAATATTGCTCACCTTTTTCAGTTAATTGTAGATCCCCTAACGTAAACTCCATTAATTCATTTTCAATTACATATTTAACCTCTTCTGAAAAAGCTTCCTGAAATGTAATCCCAAAATTTCTTCTAAAACTTTCCAGATTAATTCCGCCTGAATAAAAAGCTACTGAAATCATTTTCGCCATAGCAGCTTCTTTTGAAAGATGATGTATATCCTGAATTGGCAACACTCCATGTTGATTTTTATCAACATAACTTTTTAATTCTTTACTATCAGCACCGACATTATAGGAAAGTGATCTCAGCGAAAATGTTTGAGCCCCTAAACCAAGTCCTAAATATGGGATTCCATCAACAACACGTGCATTTAAATAATTGCTTAAGCCATTTTCACCTTCCACTCTACTAAAAGTGTTTTTTCCATATTTGCCTGTATACCCCCCCCTCTTTTAATATAGTTTTCATCAAAGTAACCTGTCTATTTACATCCTCTAAACTTACATTTTCAGCATCACTTTTCAAAAGTGTGCCTTTATATCTCATTCTATAAAGAGTAATATAGTGCGGATCTAAGGCAATAGCATGACGAATGGTGGCTTCTACGCTTTCCAAGCTCTGTCTAGCAAAACCATACATCAAATCAACATTAAATCTTTCAAATCCCGCTCTATAAATATGTTCCGCAGCCTCAATATTCCACTGTGCTGAAGTTGCTATACGTCCCACATCCGCTAATAAAGCTGGATTAACCGTTTGAATCCCCATGCTAATACGTCTTATTCCCATATCATGTAACTCTTGCATTTTTTTAAAATCTAAGGCCGCAATTTTTGGAGTGGTTTCAATGGAAATATCAATATCACTAGATAGCCCAAAACATCCAACAGCAGAATCAATAACTTGTTTTATATGTCTAACGTCTACGAACGATGGAGTTCCTCCTCCAATATCAAAACCAACTATTTTTTTATCTTTTGGAACTATTAGATTCCCATACATGACAAATTCTCTTCCCAAAGCATCAAAATACATTGTCTCTTGTGGATACGATCTATCATTTTTTACCACTGTATATTCACAAAACCGACATCTTTGTTCACAAAAAGGTATATGTACATATAAAGACATTTCTGAAACGCCGTCCCATACTTGAACAGCAACAGATTCAATATCGTCATTAGGGACTTTATAAGGCTGCATAGTACTCCTATGAGCAATGGGAAAGGCTGTATTTGATATGCCATGATGCTTAAGCCCTGCCTGAAAGACAAGTTCTGGATCATATTTTTTGCCATCTTCCTGACTTGTTTCATGCCATGAAAAAGAGGGTGGAAATTTCATTTATATAATTTTTACAAAAATTAGCCAGCTAATTTAAGTCAACATTAAAACATTTAAAATATTTTTTGTCAAAATTTTATAGTTTCGCCATTTTTTCTGCAAATCAAATAAGCTGATCTAGTTCATAACTGACAATCAAAAATTCACAGTCATCTATATATTCGCCGCCAGTTTCTTCGCTTGTTCTTCAATTTGCAATGAATCAACGATATCCTGAATGTTCCCATCCATTACTCCAAAAATATTATTCCAGCTTTTGTGAATTCTATGATCAGTAACTCTATCTTGCGGAAAATTATAAGTGCGAATCTTGTCACTGCGGTCTCCATTACCAATTGACAAACGAATTTCCCCTAACTCTTTTTGTCTTTTTTCCTGTTCAATGGCATAAAGCCTAGCTCTTAACACTGACAAAGCCTTGGCTTTATTCTTTAACTGGGATTTCTCATCCTGACAAATAACTACCAAGCCACTCGGCAAATGAGTCACGCGCACTGCAGAATCAGTGGTATTGACTGATTGTCCGCCATGACCGCCTGATCGGAAAACATCAATACGCAAATCCTTTTCTTCAATTTTGATATCCACTTCTTCTACTTCCGGCATCACCACCACTGATATTGCGGAAGTATGAATTCGGCCCTGACTTTCCGTTACCGGCACTCTCTGCACACGATGCACTCCCCCTTCATACTTCATCAATCCGTAAGCGCCCTCGCCCACTACTCGAAATATAAATTCTTTCAAGCCATGATCAGCTTCTGTTCTGTTAATTATCTCTACTTTATATCTCTTAGTCTCCAAAAACTTCACATAACATCGACTCAATTCCTCGGTAAACAAACAAGACTCATCACCGCCTGTGCCTGGCCTCATTTCAATAATACAATTTTTCCCATCATCAGGATCTTTTGGCAAAAGTTCAATCTTGAGCTGTTCATCCAGCTGTTCTTTTTTATGCTTGGCTTCTCCTAATTCTGATCTTGCCAATTCAATCAATTCCTTATCTTTTTCCGTAGCCAAAATTTCCTGCGCTTCTTTGATTTGCTTATCAATTTTCTTCAAATTTCGAAACAAAGCCACTAATTTTTCAGTTTCTTTGCGCCTTTTCATGAGTTTCATGTATTGAGACTGATTGTTTATGACCACTGGATCACAGATTTGTTTTTCAATCTCCTCAAATTCAGTTTCGATTTTTTGCAGTTTTTCTAGCATTTATAAAAAACAATTTAAGCTTAATATTTATATCAAATCATCTAAATAAAATATATTATTTATAATACCACAAAGTATTGACAAGTTCATGAAAAACTATTTGAATAAACTTCTCACGCTATCACTCCCCTCCACAAACCTGCCAAATCTTTATAAAAACTAAATTGGCATTCAGATAAATTCACTTTTATCAAAGCTTCAAAAGCCTCTTTCTGGGAATCGCCAAATTCATAAGCCATCAGATTAAACTTAATTTTTGAACATTTTATTTGTTCGAATAGTTTTCGATATGAATCTAAACCATCATCACCACTAAATAATGCTAAACCGGGTTCATGTTTTTTCACACCATTTTGAACAAAATTATATTTTTTAGAACCAATATATGGAAGATTTGCTACTAAAATTTTCATGTCATTCCTGTTTTCACAGGAATCTTTTCTTTCGTAAGGATCTAAGATTCCTGCCTCCGCAGGAATGACAGAAGAGCAGACAGTCATAACAGGGGAAAGCAAATCCCCTTCTCTAATTTTAGTTATATCTTTTAATCCAAATTTATCCACATTTATCTTGGCTACCTCCAACGCCTCTCTTGAAATATCAGATAAAATTACTTTCAAATTTTCTTTTTTTATTCCAAATTTTTCCATTAATTCCAGCGCTACAGAAATGCCAATACAGCCGCTGCCCGCACCAATATCAATCACCTTAACTTTTTGACTAACAGCTAACAGTTGACAACCCATAGCTTTCATAACCTCCTCCACCAAACATTCCGTTTCAGGCCTAGGTATCAACACTCTCTCATCCACATAAAATTCCCGGCCATAAAATTCTTTTAATTTGGTGATGTAGGCAAGTGGATAGTTATCCGAAATTTTCAGCCATAATTTTTGAAATTTTTTGTAAATATTTTCATCAATTTCTAGACCATGATTAGCAAAAACGAAAACCCGATTCTGATTCAACAAAAATCCCAACAAAAGTTCTGCTTCCAAAATTTTATTTTGCTTTTTCGCCAATGTTAAAATGTCAGAAATCTTCATAAACTTAAGTTTATAAAATTTCTCAAATTTGTAAAGCTTTACCGATAACCAACAGATGACAACCTTTCATTTTTTCACTTTTGGTGCCGATGTTGAAACCTTACCATTCGCTGACGCATGGCCAGTCTCAATGGTGTTTTGATCGGAAATACTCTGCATATCATCATTTTCTGTATCTGAATTCCCAAGCCTGATTTTCACCAAACTATCAGGCAAATCTTTAAGCGATATGCCAGTTGCTACCACTTGATCATCTACAAATAAATCATAAACCACCTTGGTTTCGTAATCATATTTTCCATAGAAAGGAATGCCTTGATAAATACTTTTTTCGAAACTAAACAATCTAAATTCTTTATCATTTAAAGATTCCAAGCCCTGGATCTCCAGACCAGCATCCTTGAATTCATTATAAACATTTTGAATAATGGTGGCAGGGTTAATCCTTTTGCTCCCTGTATTGGGTTTGGCATCAATATTTAAATACTGATTTAATTGTGACAAATCTTGCTGCTTGGATAAAAATTCCTGGTAAGCATCATCAAAACTAGCATTGGAAGTTTTGAAATCTAAAGATTTGATAAAATCCACCAAACTCTGTAACTGCAAAATTTGTTGAGAAAAATAGACATGCACTTGGTTATTCTGATCATATTCAAAATCAGGATCGTCTAATAAAAATTTACTATGAAGCAAAATCCGATCAGCAAAATTCGTCATCTCATCGCCTTTAACAATCTTATTTTTGATCACAGCAATCAAATTATTTACAATACGCAAATCATTAGCTATCAAATCTTCAGCATAACTTTCTTTAACTTCAGTTTTTTTCACAATATCCCAAACTCGATTACTCAAATTTAAATATATATCCAGTAAATTATTTTTATAAAAATAGAAATAATTATAATAAAGATCATCAAGAATCTGTTTATGAAAAATCAATATCGATAAATAACGATCATCAGGCGTAACGTTATTAGTGGACAAAATATCATTCATGTCGCTTTGATATTCAACAAAAGTGCTAATAGCCAAAGTTGATTGTCCTTTTTTCAACAAATCCATAATGGCAAAAAGCCGATCTTTTTCTTTATCAAATTTTTTATAAATTGATTGAGGGCCAGCATCGTTCAAACTGGTTTCCAAATCTATCAACTGTGATTTCATTTGATAAAGATCATCCCCCGGCAACACAGAATAGAAATAAGCGCCATAATTATGAGCAATCGCCAGCACCAGATCACTGACCAAATTGCTATTAGCCTGCAAAAAACTAATTAACTCATCAGGATTATTATCATGCACTGATTTAGCCAAAAAATATTTAGAGCTATTCAAAACATACGATTTATTAGAAAATGGCAAGACTGATAAAACTCTTTTATAATTATTTATTTTATAAGCAATTTGATCTATCACTGAATAGGGCAGTAGATTTAAAACATTTTTGGTATAGCTATCGTAACTCTGTCTCAAAACCGTATCCTGCTGTAAGTTGCTTCTGATTGAAGTTCCCAAACTTTCGTCTGACAAATTCAAATATTTAATTTCGCTAATTTCATTATTTACAATATTAATCTCTTTCCCTGGAGTAAGGGTAAAATGATTATTTGTATTATTAAATTGACCAGCCACCGCATGATCAATACCCAATGCCACTTCATTCAGTTCACCAACCTCAATTGATACAATCGCCTGTTGAATTGAATATAAAGATGATTTAGTTTGCAAATTAATCGAAACCGGGAGGTAATTATTGTTAACCCAGACCTTACCCTGCAATAATTGCAAGCTTAACTGATTTTGCGCCAGATTATTTTGCGCAATTTTGATTTTGCTATTTTCGCTCAGGGTAAGACTGCCATAATCATCAATTAACAACATCACGGTTGTATTCGCATCAGTTGATAGGACTTGATTATTGATCAAATTATTTAAATTTGTGATTTTAGTTACTTGCGCATTATCTGATGTTTGCGAAAACAATGAATTACCCTTCAAAAACTTCAAACTAAAATGATCCGCCTCAGACATTCCATTCTCAGTGCCGGCAGAAAAAAATACTGAAATAAAAGTTAAAACAAATATAACTATGGCCGGAATAAAAACTTTCCATAACTTCTGAAAAGGAACGACCTGCAGTAATGGCCTTTGTAAATTTTCCAATTTAATATCCGTATTCATAGAAATTAATGTTTCTTAACAATCAACAATCTTTATATTTTAACATAAATTAGTTTTTTTTTATAGAGCTAATTGCGGACCATACAATTTAATATTGCAATAAGATTTTTTTGGATCATCTGATTTTTTGTTTGGAAAAATATAGATATCCTTTAAAAACTCACCCTAAATCCCTCTTCCCCGATCGGAGTCGAGGACAAGCTTGAAAGAGAGGGACGGGGTGAGTTTTCAAAAGAATATTCTTCATTTCTGGCTTTTTCATGATTTTCTTCAAACTAAAAATCAGATGATCCATTTTTTTTGACAAAACAGATAATAAAAAATTACCACCTTAATGGGTTCAGGGAACTAATAGCCTACGGAGGTCTTTCCTCTCTTCAGCTAAATCATTCTTTCCGCCTTTGCTTTGATTTTTATCACCTGCTGAACATTCATTTCGCCATCTTTTTATAAAACCTGTTATAGGTTGCATTATGACTCCTCCTGTTTCAAGTGTTTGTAAAGCTTGTCCTACAATATATTGGGCGCGGTTGTGAGGATCTTTCGCATTATAAGCTTCCCCACAATTCATGCCTGAAAAGAAACCATGGGCTGCAAAAACACTTATAATCGACCCAACATCAAAGCAATGAAACGGGACTTTACTCTCAAAAGTTATTAACCAATCAAAAACATCATTGATATTATCGAAATCTAAAGATTGTAATTTAACAATCAGTTCATTAGCTATAATACTGGTTTTTAATGATACCAGAGTCCCAGCTGTCAGCATCCCTTCAACATCTGCTGCTGTGCGGGTATAACTATGTATCTCATCATAAGATATAAAAGCCTCACGTCCATTGCAATATAGGACTACAGTCTTTGCTTTGCCACCAGGAGAGGCCATTTCACGCATGACAGGATACACCCTCTCTGTAAATGCCTGAAGGCTTTCATCGGGATTGCCTTCTAGTTCAATGAATTCCGGCATTTCTTTTGCAACTGGCTCTTCTAAGTTACTTCGCATAGTTATAATATTTATTTAATAGAATATTATATTAAGATTATTTTTCATCCTCAAGCCCTGGAGGTATTGTCCCAAATGGTTTTAATATTTTTAACATTTCTAACGCAGTTTCCTTTCTACGAGCTTCTATTATTTCGGACAGACTATCCACAGTGTCCATTCCTCCAATCATTTCTTGGATACTTTGAATATTATATAAATCCGCTGCTCTCAATAATTCACCTAAATTCAAAACAGTAAATAAAGTTTTCTCATCAAACGAACGATCCTCAGGTACTGAAGAGCTTAAGAAGCGTAAAAGCACAGTTAAGCCTGCTTTAATATCTGCTGAAGGAGTTTCATCTAATCCATATTCGTGAAAATCTAATGGAGTAGGCGGAGTAAAGTCAGATGTAAAGTCTATGACTCTACCATCAGGAGTGATTGCCATAATATTATAAATTAGTGAATAAAAATGTAATTTTATATAACATAATACATTTTTTATTCCTGTCTGTCAAATTTTGGAACAAGCGGAAAAGGTTCGCTATGCACCACCACTCTTTCTACGTTTGACATTTGTTCTTTGATTAAATATTCAAAATGGCTGGCTTCATTATGTACAGCTTCAAGTGGCAGATTATCAAACAAACAATGTAAAGAAATGAATAATTTATTATTGTTTTTAAGGATTCTAATATCATGAACGTTTTTCATTAATGGCATCTTTTTGGCAACCTTTAAAATAATTTTTTCTTTATCCAGATAAGCCAGCCCATTAACTAACTTGCCATTAATAGCTTCCGCTTTAAAAGGTTCAATATGGGTGGTAATTTCCAGATCATCCCCTAATTCATTTTTTATTTCACGTTCCAATTGATCAGCAATCGCATGCGCTTCTTTATTTTTCAATTTACCATCAACTTCCAAATCAAAACTTAAATATTTTTTCTTCTTTTGAGAATAATAAGCAATGTCATGAACTTCCAAACCATTATTTAAAGCAATAATATGTACTCGCTCAATCATACTTTCATTACTCAAAGTAACAGGTTTGGTTTTAACGGTAACGTCTGCCTCCAACATAAAATTTTTAATATTTTTTTCCACATTTTCCGTAATTTGGTGAACTTTTTCCAAAGATAACTTTCGGCTGACATTTACTGTCATATCCACAACAAAATAAGAGCCAACACTGCGAACACGGATATTTTCAACTGAAATTACCCCATCGACTTGTTGAGACAAATCAACGATTTTTCCCGCCAATCCTTCCGGTGCAGTATCAATCAAAACATCAATTGTTCGTCTTCCAAGTTGATAACCGGCATAACCAACAAATAATGATACTCCAATGGCGGCAATTGCATCAGCCCATTCAACCCCGATTAACACAAAAACCAAACCACATAAAACAACAATTGAGCTTAAAATATCAGAACTAAAATGCAAGGCATCAGCCTCCAAAGCATGACTTCTAGTTTCATCGGCCACTTTTTTCAAAGCCCTGGAGCGCGAAAAATCCACCAGAATCGCAATCATAATCACCACAAAAGAATACCAGGTCACTTCTATTTCCACTTGATGAAAAATCAATCTTTTTATGGCTTCATAGATTATGAAAACACTAGTTAAAAATAACAATCCGGTTTCAATCAAAGCGGAAACGCTTTCAATTTTGCCGTGTCCGTAAGGATGATTTTTATCTGCAGGTTTATCGCCGACTTTCACGGCAAAATAAGTCAACAAAGCCGCGCCAAAATCCAGAGCAGAATGCGCAGCCTCAGAAATAATACCCATGCTACCAGTCAATACACCAACAATAACTTTGATCAGGGTCAATCCTAAACTGGCAAAAACTGAACTCAAAGCTACTGATTCTTTTTTACTGGATTGCCGACTAATATTCATAAAATTTTATATAAGATTTAACTGTTCTAAAAGTTCAGATTCATTCAGAATTTTTACTTCTAATTTTTTAGCTTTTTCGACCTTGGATCCAGGATTAGCTCCAACTATCAAATAATCTAAATTTTTACTAACGCTATCCTGAACTTTACCGCCCAAAGACACGATCTGTTCTTTAACTCTCTCGCGCGGCATGGATAAGGTGCCAGTCATCACAAAAGTTTTATTTAGGAAAAAATTATTTTGAATTTGTTTCACTTCAGGTAAAATAAAATTTAAACCAGCAGATTCAAATTTACTTAAAAGTGTTTTATTTTTGTTATACTTAAACCACTGGCAAATTGATTGCATTACTTTTTCACCAACGCCTTCAATCTGCAATAAATCTTCTTCAGATAATTTGACAAAAAAATCATATAAATCAATTGGACTAATAAATACTCCATCCACTTTTTTCTTTACACTCTTTTCTTTACACTCGATTCCCATCCCAAACAAAGTTGGCTGTGCCTGAACATCAACAACCTCAGTAATTTTCTTAATATTACCTTTAAATTTCAATGCCACAAATTTCGCGATTTCATAAGACATTTGTTCCCCCAAATGGCGAATACCCAAAGCAAATAAAAAATTTTCTAATTTATTAATTTTAGATTTCTGAATTGAGTTAAAAACATTTTCCGCTTTTTTAATTTTAAACAAAGGCAAACCCAAAAAATCATCCACCGTTAAAAAATAAAAATCAGCACTATCTTGAATCAAACCAGCTTCAATTAAACTATCAATAATTTTTTCCCCCAGCCAATCAATATCCATCGCTCCTTTCGACGTGAAATGGATTAGTGTTTCTCTCTCTTTGGCAAAACACACTGGATTTGAACATCTAGCTACAGCTTCATCTTCCGGACGCACTACTTCATGTCCGCAAATTGGACATTTTTTGGGAAAAATAAAATCTTTTTCCTGGCCAGTTCTTAAATTTTGTAAAACACTCACAACTTCAGGAATAACATCTCCAGCTTTCTGAATAATCACACTATCCCCTATTTTGATATCTTTGGCTTTCAACTCATCTTCATTATGCAAGGTGGCTCTAGAAATTGTCGACCCAGCTAGAAATACCGGCCGCAAAATAGCCACAGGTGTCAAAGCTCCCGTTCTGCCGACCTGCACAATAATGTCCTCAACCACTGAAACCGCCTGTTCAGGCGGAAATTTATAAGCCGCCGCCCATCTGGGAAATTTGGCAGTATATCCCATTGATTTTTGCTGATCAAAAGAATTGACTTTCACCACTATTCCGTCAATTTCATAAGGTAAATTTTCTCTTTTTTCCTGCCAATTTTGACAAAAAGCCACAACTTCCCCAATATTTTCACAAAATGCAGAATATGGATTCACGCGAAGCCCCAACTTTTTCAAATTTTCCAAAAATTCACATTGAGTGTTTGACCCTGCCAAAATTTTGGAATTAGTGTCCCCGATTTGATAGAAAAAAACTTCCAATTTTCTTGAAGCCGTAATATTTGGATCAAGCTGCCTCACGCTTCCAGCTGCCGCATTCCTTGGATTAGCAAATAATTCTTCCTCATTTTTCCCTCTTTCTTCATTAATTTTCTCAAATACTTTCTTGGAAATATAAACTTCACCTGACACTTCCAAATCACAGACTTCATTCAATTTCAAAGGCACAGCTTCAATAGTTTTCACAGTGTGAGTAATATCTTCGCCAAACTCACCATCACCTCTAGTCAAAGCTTTCACAAAAACTCCTTTTTCATACCAAACCGTGATATTCAGTCCATCAATTTTCAGTTCACAAACAAAATTTATAACCTGATCCTCTACCAATTTGGCAATTCTTTCCTGAAAGCCTTGCAAATCACCTTGCGAAAAAACATCCTGCAGGCTCCATTTCCTGGTTTTATGGAGGACACTTGCAAATTTACCAGATAAAATTGCCCCCACTCTTTGCGTGGGAGAATCAGCCGTCACCAATTCAGGATATAATTTTTCCAATTCAATTAATTCTTTTTTCAAAGCATCACGCACAAACTCGCTCACCTCAGACTTATCCAACACAAAATACTGAAAATTAAGTCTATTAATTTCCTCTCTCAATTTCTCAATTCGAATTTTGCCTGATTCTTTTTGAATATAAAAAAATTAAATCTCAAGTATTATTCTAAACAAGAGAAAAAAAATATCAAATAAAGATAATCTATTTCTTATAATCTGAAATTTCTAAAATATTAGGATTAACAGTGCTAGCCTGTGTTTTCCATCCTGCATATTTAAAATGGAAAGGTATTACTTTTCCTATGTTATCTCTAATTTCATCAATACTACCAACCAATCGAATTCTAAAAATAACACTTCTAGAATCGCCATCAAATTTACTTGAAAATATTTCCATTTTACTAAAACCATTAGCCCTATAATAATCGTTTAACGCTCTTTCTAATCCAATAGGTATCTTTCTACTATTTAAATCTCCTTTAAATAAAAAATCTTGTAAAACAATGGAAATCTCACATCTAATTCTTTCCACACCATGATGCAAATATGTTTCAAAAGTAGGATCTCTTGTATCTTTCAAATCTATACCAAACAAATATCTATTAATCGCTTCAGCACTCGCAGCAAATAATTCATCAAAATTCCTTTGAGTAGCTACTCTAGAAAAATCTACACCATAAGTCACACTATTTATTTCGGATCTAACAGGCATTTTTTAAAAAACGAAGAGCAGTTAATATAATACATTTTTAAAAACCTGCAAGTTTTTTTTAAAAAAAGATTAAAACACACATTGTATGGTCAGACCATGTTTCCCAAAAAAATCTATTTTAATTTACCCTAAAAACCAAAAGCCAAAAGCTAAAAGCTCTTTTTTGTGCTAAAATATTAGGATTATTGCTGTCATTCTTGTAAAAACAAGAATTTTACATCCTACATTCCATGTTCTTTCACTCATGCTTCCTCAACAAATTCAAAATTCACAAATCAGACAAAATAATTTGCAGAATTTAAATTCAGATCAAATCAGAGTCTATGATAAAACTTATACCCCGCTTCATGATTTATATGATGAAGCTACCAATGACGCTCCCATAAGTGATAATTTACAGCAAAAAATGAATACTCCGCCTCTTGATCCAGACGGAGGAGATCTGACTGACCAGCAATATTTGGGAATTATCATGAAAATGGTTGAAAGCAAAAAAATCAATCTCATGAATCAAAATACTTTATTAAATTTAGAAATTTATGAAAAACTCAATCCTCAGCAAACTGTAAAAGTGGATATGAACACCCAAGTCATCATGTTCCGCTTACGAGAAATCCATAATTTATGGAAATCAGATTCCTCTATGACTTACCAGATGAAACACTTGATTACCGAATTAAGACAAATTGAATCAAGGGTTGAACAAGAATGCGGCAATGTTTATGTAATATAGAAATGATATTCGACTTGCATTGTGCATAAATCGCATATCGCAAAACCTCCCCTTTTCACACTTTCCCTATGGCTCCCACAGAACAACTACAAGAACCAAAAAATGACAATAAAGAACCATCTCAGGATAACATTAGAGAGGCTTTACAGCAGGTTCTTGGCGTAGAAGAAAAACTTGATCAGCTAGAACGGGACACTTATCAACGCTTAACTTCAACGGAACAAAAACAACTTTTGATAAAAACTGTTTTAGAAAATAAAGAAGCTATCAAAGGTAATCTTCCTCCTGACTTGCTTCTTAAATTAAACAATCTACAGCCAGGATTACTGTTCGATGTTTATGCCACCGAAATAAATACTGTTGATAATAGAAAGGTATATGAAGTAGATTTTGCCGGAAATAAGTTTGCTGAAAAAAAAATTGGCTTATGCACTCTTCAACCTGATGTCAGAGAAGTCACCGTCATTGACAAAACGGGTCGCACCAGAAAAGGTTTCAGACAAGGAATCACTGGTTCTTTTTTCGACGAACATGGATATATAAAAATATTAAGTGGATATAAAATAATTTTTGAGAAAGAAGAACCCAGCATTACAGCTCGAATCCAAGGCCTCAAAAATAAAGCTCAAAATTCAGCCACCCAATTAATGCAAAATCTTAAAAAGCCAGACTCCAGGAGTCGCACCACACTCAAAGACATCACAATACAGCCCGACTTGGACACAGAAATGGCAGGCGAAAAATCAGCTCAAGAAAAACTCATTACCAAACTTTTTGAAACCGCCTATTTAAATAATATTGATCCGCATTTCTTACTTTCACTTTATATTGAAAACACCAAAGATCCAACTCAGCCTTTCGCCGGATTAATTGATAATCAAGAAAAAATTGGTTTCGAAGCCAGACTTTATCTGTTAATTCGAAAAATTCAAATTATCCAGGACAAATTTGAACACATAGAAGGTTGGGACCATAAACTTCTTGAAAATTATGGAATTAGCCTTCCAGAAGGACAGAAAACTCTTGATGCTTTTGAAAAAGAGAGTGGTTATATTAATCCAATTTTTGCCATTTATTTCCTTTCTAACTGCCAATCAGCCCCAAATGTTCAAGCAAAAATATTAAAACGATATGATGGGATGGCGGATAGGCAAAAACATTTAATTAAAAACCAAGACACCGCCACAAAACAAATTACTAATACCATAAAACAATTTAAAAAAAATTTCCAGAATAAAGGCAAAAGGACTGATAGATTTAACTTAGATAGAGCTGGGGAATTACAACCATCAACCTTAGCCATTAAGCAAGCTAGCAATGAAAATGATTTAGCCATTTTACGAGGTATTAAACGAAAAACATTATCAGCTCTAAGTTCTCAAGAAACTTATGCTGTCACCAGAAGTATATTCGGTAATTCCTACGGTGCGGAATTATTAATCAGGTTGGATGAAGATCATCATGCCAACGGTAGAATTTGCAAAACTGTTATTGCGATTGGCAGCCACGAGGGTAATTTAAGGTTTGGCATTGCCAACCATGATCCTGCTGGTGGCTGGAGTAAAACCATTTTCCAGTTACATGATGATGGCGATGATACAGGTAGCACTGAATCCAAATACCAACAATGTCTTGACTTGGGTATGAAAAATTATGAAAAAACTTTTGGCGGAAATTTGCCAAACGAAACTTGTTTAAATGCCGAAGACAAAGACTTAATTGCTTATATTGGATACCTGGAATTGCTGGGAAAAAAGACAATAGGTGCCAAAAAAGCTGATGTTTTGACCTTAATCGCTGACAATTCATTATCTCAAAATGATTTTACTACTTTAGTGCATGACAAGATCCAAGGTGGCGCCCATCAATTAAAAAATGGTAAAAAAATATTCATTGGTGAAGATGTAAATGCCATGGTGAATGGTTCAATTTTCACAATTGATACTTCAAAAATTTCAGAAATTGACGATCTGCAAGATCCAGAATGGACCGGTGCAAATTTTACCAACATCGATAAATCAAGAATTCTCAAAGAACCAATCGAAACAAAAGAAATCGGTGGGGTAAAAGTCATAGCCAAAAAATCTGTTTTACTAGCTTTACAATTAGCTGATAATGATTTTTTCAAACAAACTGGAAAACATATTATCGTTAACTCAAGTTTTAGGACCAATGAACAACAAAGTAAAATGAATCCTAGCCTGGCAGCTCCAACTGGACATTCCTTCCACGAAATCGGCCAAGCCTTGGATATCAATCACGCAGGATTAGGTGAAAATTACGAATTAGCGAAAATTTGTTTGTTAAAATACGGATTTCAAGCCAATATTCGCAACGAGCCATGGCATTTCTCCATTGGCGAAAGCAATCCTATCAATGAAATGCTATGCATTCTGGAAAAACAGAATCATGATCAGGCCACAGCTTAATACCACTGTCATACGTCGTATTACAAAAATCTTTATTTTATAAAAAACACCGTGTTCAAAAAAATACTAAATCATCAGTTTCAAAACTTAATTGCCAAAAAAATATTTGCAGGGGAATGCCGTTTTGTGTTTGAAGAGATTCAACCAACAGAAGCTCCACCAGCACAAGAGATACCACCGTCAGAGCCCACAGAACTAGAACGTTCAACAGATAAAACAATTCAAGCTGCAGATGAAAAAGCCTTAATTACAGAGATCCAAACAGCTTTAAGTAACTCAGGTGAAGCAAATGCAGAAATTACTCCAGAACAGGTAACAGATATTTTAGGCCAGGCTTTACCTAAATTAGTAAAAGAATATTTAAAAGGGCAAGAAATTAAATTTGAACTCCCACTTATTGGGGAACAGACAATTGATTTAAGCAGTACAACAATAGAAAATTTACAAATCAGTTTTATTGGCAATCAAATCAAAATCAACTTTACTGCGAATGTAAACCACAGAATGATTCCCAATCTGCCCATGGAAGCTTTTTTGTACATTGATGCCAATGGCGATTTAATATTACGATCTATCACTAACGAAGGAATGCTTGCTAGATTTATAAATCCACAATTGGAAGCCTTAGCTGGTCAAAATTTAACTCCTGACTTGCAAGAATATTTTCAGACAAAAATCGGACGTCCATCAATTTCTTTAGTTAATATTTCTCAAATCAGCGTCAAGGGTGTCCAAGTCAAACTAAAATCAGAACAATCTCAGCCAACTGCCATGACTATGTCTCCAATACAACCCCCCGCACCCACATTTTCTCCTATAACAACAAATTCAGCCCCCGTCTCTCCCGCTGGATCTTCCGAACCTTCCCAATCATTATCTATAGCAAAAGCCTATCAAACTTTTACAGCTCAATCCCCAACAACGCCATCTGCTCCAGTGGCTTCACCAGAAACAACTTCTCAAACACCAAAAGCAACAAATTCCAATGAATGGACCGCATTAAGAGAAGGAATAAAAACCAAAAAAAATGGGGAAAAAATAATCGGCATTCAACTTTCAAAAAACTCTCAAATTAAAACTTTTGAAGCTTACGAATATGAAGGTCATAGAGGTAAAGACATGCTCAGACTGGTCGAACTTGATGATAATGGCAGACCTTGCTCTACATATGATATTTCTAAAAATTTAATTGAATCTGAAGTCGCCGCTATTTTAGACCCTGTCCCCTCTCAAGAAACATTTCAGCAAAATTTCCCAACAATAAACACTACTAATGATCCTTTTACTCCGATCAATCAGCCTGTCAAAACTCAAGAAATAACTATCGATCAAAATGGTAAGACTGAAAAATATCTCCTTGTTTCCAAAAATCCTGATCCAAATAACAACAACAAACCTCAACAAGTTGCTATATACAAAAAAGATTCAGCCAATCATATTATCGAAGCCAAATATTATAATGCCACTGGAAATTTAACTAAAGTTGAAAATCCGCCTGTCAAAGACAACAATAAACAGCCAGGTGACCTCATTGATGTCGATCCTAAAACTGGCGAGGAAAAAAGAGCAACGGAAGAATTAATCGCCCTAGCTAGCAGCAATAAAAAATATAATTTTTCTAAATATCCGCCATCTCGCTATGAATTATTTTTCAAGGCTTTAAATGATGTCATGCTGATTTGGGGTGATTTCAAATCAAGAATCTCCCGAGGCACAATTGACGAAATGGTTGCTTATAGCCAACCAGACCGAGTATCTATCAAAGATAGAAAAAACTATGCCCGAGCCAAATATTGCTTATGCGATGATATTCAGCCCTGGGCTTACGAAATATTTAGTTCTCAAATCACGGTCGCTGAATTCACTGGTGGCAAAAAACGCGATCCTAAACAATTTTTCAATAGTCCTAGTCAATATCAAGCTTTCCTAAATGATCCTAATAAAAACAAATTAACTAAAGACATGCTCAATAAAAGGATTTTAGGTAAACATTTCAAAGATATCAGAAATCAATTTGCAAACATAAATCCCTCTATCAAAAAATATCCAAAAGACGAAATTCTGGAAAATTTATTTCTATCATTATTGATTAACACCAACAGCAAATTAATGCTATCAGAAAAAGCTCAAAAAGAAAGAGAGAAAAATTTAGGACAGAATCTTTCCACTCTTAGTTTTGATGATCAGGTAAAGCCTGAAACATTACCAGCAAATTTAAAAATATCTGATTTTTTGGGAGATCAAAATGAGATGCACGAAATCATGAACTACCATCACAGTATTGATTCAAAAGCATTCAAAAAACATTTGATTGCAGTAGGATTTTCATCTGCAAATCTTTCTAATCATGAATATTTAAATGCTTTGCAACAAACATATTTAAACCAAATTAACCTATACTATCCTGAATACAGTTTCTCAGTGGTTGATTTCATGGACAGCTTAGCCGTCAAGACTCCCACAGAAAATGATAATTTGAATGAAGCGTTTACTGACGCCAGCCATGACAGCTTCATTGATTTCGAGGAATATGAAAATCAAGACCAAGTTCAATTAATAAATGATGTTAGCAAATATTTGCAGGGAAATACTTTATCTTTAACCAATTTAAATCCACCACAAACAATAGATTTAACACCGGCCATGGCCAAGATATTATGCCTTGTCCCAGCCAAAGATTTTGTAAATGCTTATCAAATGCCAGTCAATGATCAAAATATTGAAATGGTATTAGGGAAAAACAATGGCGTTACGCAGATTTTATTCCCAATATTAAAGTTAATTAGTGAAGATTTTAAGATAAAATTTAAAGATAATCAGCCAGCACCTGAAGAATTAACAAAACAAACATTAGCAGATTTATTCCAGTCCCGCTCATATTTATATGAAAGGCAGTCAAAAGCAAATGAAACTGAAACTAAGGATGAAGCGGAAAAAACAGCCAAGACCAAAGCCGAAATTGCCTTAATTGGCGATACTCCAAAAAACCCCAAACTTACTGATATTCATGACAAATTTAATGCTGATCAATTTATCAATGGTTTAGCCGATATTTCTGAAAACAAGCTTAATGTTTTATATGATTTTAAAATTGCCCAATTAAGGCTTTTTGCGGAAAAAGGAATAATTGATGGCGAAGATTATAACAAATTAAGACCAATTCCTATTGACGTTGTCAGATACATATTAATAAAAGCTGTTTCTGCTAATGTTGATTTAACCGATCCCGCCAAAAATTTAAAAGATGCCATTGGAGCAAATCATGCCAGCTTTTTAGTACAATTATTCATTCCATTAAATACTCTCGCTGAGAAATTAGATGATAAACAAAAATATCGCCTGCCATACCAAAACTTCACTAAAGAAATCAGTAAAGTTTTTAATATTAATCTGCCAGAGTTCCTTTCAATGAATAAACTCAAGGCACTCCTATAAATCATCTCATTTCATGTCTGACAATACTCAATAGCCCCAGGAAATACTTCACTGATATAGATACATATCTCCTCATGTAATTCTGCTACATTTTGCCAAACCTCATGAAACCTTTGTTCCATATCCTTTTGCGAAATGCCATCATCATCTGTGTCTACATCTTCAAAATCTTCTACAGCTAACTTATCAAGATAAGGCTGCACAACATATAACCCTATTAATTCAACGAAGCCTTCAATCTCCTTAAGTTTATTAATTATTGCCATTTCAAAGGCAGACTGTTTTGGATGATCACCGGCCTGAAAAGCTTGCCACATCAATCTCCTATCATTTCTGTCACTGATCAATGGGGCATAAGTGCTTAAAAATTCTGGAAACAATACCCCTTTTATAATTAATCTAATAAAATCAATTAAATTCCTATCTGCTCCCTGGTAAACCTCTTCCTGCCCAGCCCCTAACAATTTTACCAATGTCTCAGGGTCATAATAAGGTATTATTTCGTAAAAACTTGCCTTCTCGTTCATATAGGTAAAAATATTAAAAACTCAGATTACCATTATCAAACGTAATCAAAGAAAAGTCAAGCCAAATAAAAACTCGCCAATAACGCCAAATTATCATCCAATATTATCTATTTGAGGATTGTTTATAATTTGTCTAAGCCTCGCTTTAATATTCTTTTCTCGATTAAACGTTGTTAACCCTTGATCCCTAGCATAATAATCCAATCTCATATAAACATCATCATATACACTTTTATTTTCATTTCGTTTTAATGCCAAAAGCCTTTGAGCTATTGCTTGCCTCATTTGCCTCATTTCAGGCATAGTTCTTGTTAGTTGTAATATCTGATTTAGCCCTGTTATATTACCTGTATCATCAAATTTAGCATCATTTATTATATGCACTATTTTTTGAAGAATTTCTATTGAAGCCATCTCAACTTTCCCCAGCATTAATTTTAAAGCAATTAAACTATTGGAAGCAGAGTTCAGATGATTAGGACTCAGTCTTGATTTAACTGGCTCATTCATATAAGTATCGATTTCTAATTTTATTTGCTCTTCCAAAATCCTTTGTTCTTCGATGAGCCTTACTAATTCCTCACCAACAAAAGCATCATCCTGATCATCAGTCCCTTCATATTCATTAATGGCCATTTTTTTTAAACCAATCACTCCTTCTATTTCTTTCCTTCCATTTCTAACCCCTGTTAATCCAATTTCCGCGTTATTTTCTCCATCTACTGATTTAGCACCCTCAACAACACTCAAAACCAGCCTTAACTCTGCAAGTGCTTCTGCATTTGGTCTTATACCAATTTTTGCGGCACTGATTAATATTGCAGCTACCTTATCAACATCATCTTGTCCGAATTCTTTGTCTTCTCCTCTATCAATTATTCTTTTAACCATAGATTTAAATTATTAATTAATTATAGCAAAAAAATCACTATAAATCAAAAATGTGATCTTGCTCTAAAACCGAAGTATTAATTAACGGATCAAGCGGAAAATGGTTTGAAGAAATTTTAATTTATCGTCAACCGTCATTCCTGCGAAGGCAGGAATCCAGTAGAGGAGTAACATCGATAGTGTTTTTTATATTTTATATGGAGGATTAGTTAAAACAAATAATATAAATGTTTAATTTGTTTCTCTTTTTCAATTCCTGA
>Ga0156454_119_pt1 | contig 59489 bp, 52 predicted proteins | sample RifOxyA2_FD_111901 | JGI IMG/M metagenome (GOLD analysis project Ga0156454, IMG submission 111901) | Candidatus Peregrinibacteria bacterium RIFOXYA2_FULL_33_21 | reverse complement strand
AAATTAATACAAGCTTTTCATCAAAATATAACGTATCAAGATTAGTATGGTATGAAGAATTTGATACTGCAATACCAGCAATTGAAAAAGAGAAACAAATTAAAACATGGAAAAGACAATGGAAAATAAATTTAATTGAAAAAGGCAATCCTAACTGGGAAAATCTATATTATTTGTTTTAACTAACTTTTGGATATTATAAAAGTTCAATACTATCGAAAAAGTCCTTTACCAGCCTACGTTTTACTTCGGAGTGGCACGCTGGATTCCAGTCTTCACTGGAATGACGGCTGACGATAAATTATTTTTTTTAAAACCATTTTCTGCTTGATCCAAAATCATAAAAAAATCAGATGATCCAATAAAATTTCCCCAGTTTTATTTCTTGACAAGAAATAAAAATTAAGTAACTCTGATTTCCATTTCAAATATAAATGTTAGTAAATTCAATAATATATTATAAATCCTAAAATAATTTTATGGGTAAAATAGGAATAAAAGATTTGAGAGACCTAAGTAAGGCAAGAGCAAAAAATAATCCTGATTTGACAGCGATGTTGGAGGAAATAAAGGCTGGTAAGGCAATCGAACTGCCTTCATGCCAACTAACTCCTGATCAAAATGAAGCCGTATTTAAAACCTGGACAAGCAGAAATCCTTATGGGGTTTTAAAAGGAAATTTCCTTCAATTAAATCTAAGCAGGCAATGCAGTGAAATCCCTCTTGGAGGTCGAAAAGAAGTAGCCATAAGATTTGAAACGAGCCGAGATGAACATAACCCAAATTGTGTACAATATAATCAAAGCGTGATAACCATCACAGGTTCAACAAAAATTGGATGCGGAATGTCAACAAATTTAGAACAATATAAAACTTTTTCTACATTCACCTGTGAACCAAAAGACCTACATCCAGTAATAGCTGATGCAACTAGCACAAGAACAGATTTAAAAAACACCCTACTAAATTCTGCTCCTACAAACTGCCCTACAGATACTCCTCAAAATCTAGCCTCTCCAACTAATCCACCTGAGACAAAAACTGATCCAACCACTCTATCTATATTACAGGAAGCCGAAGGTAAAGAATGGGAAAGAGGCTATCCATGCTACCCCATTGTTAAAGGCAGATTAGGTGAAGAATGGGTAGGTGAAGTCAATGAAGCTATAGAATGTGACATTGCGAGCACTTTGATAACAAGAGCTAACGGGAAATCTGTGCAAACCCGTGGTCTTAGATCCACAACAAGTCACTTATCTTATGAATTGAGAGTTGATGGGTTATATACAAAAGAAGGAAATAAACCAGTCTTAGCTTTTGACCCAACAATAACTGAGATTGTGGTTATCCTAACTACAAAAAAACCAGACACTACTCCAGCTCCAACAGAACAAAAACAAATTTCAACTCCAACCCTATCTATCTCTAATGGCACACTAGATAATACGTCAAAATCAACATTAAATAGATGGCTAGCTAGCAGAAGAAACTATACCCTCTGTCTACATCATGCGGATATAACAAGGCCAGTAGATTCATTTGTAATATCAGATCGCCCCAAAGCCGCATTAACATTTGATGGACGGCAGGAAATGGCCTGGATAATAACAGCACCTGATGGCGAAAGATATAATTTAAAAAATTATCAATCCATCACTCTTAATCCCCCATCAGAAACTGCAGAAACTGCTCCGCAAACGATTACAACAAAAGTTCCATTGGATCATGACGGAAATATAACGACAGCAGAAGCAATCAATGAACTAAAACGAATCGTAAAAGATCCTGCCTGTAGACCAATAACATTAAAAGGTAATTTTAGAAATTTAGCTTTTCAAGACACTCTTGACTCTTTATTAATTAATCCAGGAGATAATGTAAGTATATTGCCAAATTCTATCAAAATAAACTACTTAACATATCATTTTTGGTACTGTCTTTATTTTACTTATACATATCAACGCCCTTCGCAAAAGGCTAGCCAAACAACTCCTCCCTCCCCAGTCCCAGACCAGACCCCAAAGCCACAAATAGAAAATACTAACACAATAGAAGCAGAAATCGACTTTGACGCTTCCCATCCACACCTCATAACAGGAAGTTTTCAAAATAAATTATTAAAAGGGATAGATTTTTTTGCGGGAGGCCAAATGATATTAAAAAAAATAGGACCAGATGGTCACACAACTAAAGAACAAATCATTGAAATACCAACAGGAGGATTAGATAGAGGAGAATTTACACTCCACGATATTTACATTGCAGAATATATTATATATAAAGTAGTGCGAGATAAACAAGGTAACGTAATATGGGATAGTATACATAGCGCAACACCAAAAATGCTAACTATGGCTCACTGGTCGGAATTTACCCATATCGAATTTAAACCGTCAAGGGTTTCATAAGTGCTAAAATTAGCTAAACAATTAATATTGATGAAAGGCGGAAAACTATGGTAAAAGATAATCAGAATTAAAAACTAAATTAAATTCTTTACTTAGTTCTTAATTCTTAATTCTTAGTTCTTAGTTCTTAGTTATGGATGGCGTAAAAATCATTCCGTTAAAAAAATATACAGATGATCGCGGATTTGTTATAGAAACTTACAGATGTGATGAAGTTGACCATAAAGGTGCTATGACCTACAACTCTTTTTCGCATTTTAGGGTTATTCGTGGGCCGCATGAACATATTTATCAAAGTGATTATTTCCAGTTTTCAGGACCAGGCGATTTTGAAATGTATTTGTGGGATAACAGAAAAAATTCCAAAACCTTTGGAGAACATATTAAAATGACAGTTGGTGAAAGCAATCCGACTTCTATTTTAGTCCCACCAGGTGTAGTTCATGGTTACAAATGCATCTCAAAAAATGGCGCCTGGTATTTTAATTCACCAGATAAATTATATAAGGGTATTTTGAAAAAAGACGAAGTGGATGAAATTAGGCATGAGCATGACAAAAACTCCAAATTTAAAATAAAATAGTCTTAAAATTTATTCAATATATCGTTTATGTTCTTTTTATAGGCAAAGAAAAATGCAAAGAAAGGGGTAAATAAATTTATTAATAATTTATTTCCTAATTATTATTATTATTATTTTCCCTTAAATCGATAACTGGCGGTAAAGATATTTCTGTATCAGAGATTAATCCAACTATTGTTTCACGATCAGCCCCAATATCTCCAGTAATAATTTGTGGTACTTTATTAGTAGATAAAGCTTTAGCAACAAATCTCTTAAATTCGATGTCACTCATTATAATTAATTCTCTATCAAGACCCCATATTTCCATTAAAATTAGTGACATGAAATCATTTAATAAAGTTGGGAAAAATAAAGTAAAAGTATCTTCATTAAAGCCAATGCGATTCCCTCCAAAAATATCTATGAATGCTAAAACTAATTCCCAATATTTTGTGTTTAATGGAGTATCAGCTTTTTTAAATTCAGGCATGAAAACTTCTGAAATTTGATTTCCCAATTTGTGTTTCCAATCTGGATCTTGTAAATTAGGTATTTCTATTTTATCCAGACTTGATTCTATAAAATCGAATGCGAAATCAAAAAAACTTTCAAATGCTTTCATAATTCTATTAGATAAATCTTCATCAAGATCAAAATTAGGATCAAAAGTTTCGTCTTTTTTATATAGAAAATATTTTGTTGCATTAAATACATAATATCTGATCTTGCTTTGTATTACATCATCATTAAATACACGGCTTAAAATTCTCTCTTTATTTATTAAATGCTTGTAAGCTGAATTTATCTGACCCATAATAAAACTTCCGAACATTTATGTTTTAAAAAATAAATTTATTTTGTAGCAATACGAATATCCAAATTAGAAATAGGTCTATCTTCACATAATAAACCTTTCATTACATCATCCAAAACTCTGTCTCTCGTAGTTATTATAGATGATATGAGTGGTTGACCATAATACCCTGGCCTTGGTGAGCGCATTATATCCACACACCACTTTTCATCACCTAAATTAGTTATTTTTGCATACAAACAAGATCCACCCACCCCCAGTCGAGGTGATCCTACATCTGAAACACTACACGATTGGTTTTCTTCTAAGTGAGATAGTAATTGATCAAATATTTCTTTATCCATTATTTAAAATTAATGACCATATTACAGGATAATATATGTATGTATATCTGTCAAGCTCTATTTGTAGTTGTTAAACTTTATTCTTCCCTCCAGACTACTTTTTAATATATTATTGATGTCGGGCTGGTTTCCTTTTCCTTTATCCTAAAAAAAATAAAGTATTCTTAATGACACCGAAAACCATTCTTGTCACTGGTGGAGCAGGATTTATAGGGGCGAATTATTTGAATAAATATGTGCGATTAAATCCAAACATTCATTATATTTGCGTTGATAAACTGACTTACGCTGGATCTTTGGATAATTTGGAAATTAAAGACTTGCCAAATTTTACATTTGAAAAAATTGATATTGTAGATAAACCTGCTCTTAAAAATGTTTTTGAAAAATATACAGTTGATGGAATCATTCATTTCGCGGCAGAGAGTCATGTTGACAATAGTATTGCCAATCCAGATATCTTTGTAATGACAAATGTCATTGGCACTGCCAATTTACTTGACTTAGCTTTAAAATATAATGTTAAAAAATTTCATCATATTTCAACTGATGAAGTTTATGGCGAATTAGGAGCAAATGGGTATTTCACTGAAGAAAGCCCTTACAAACCAAACAGTCCATATTCAGCATCAAAAGCTGGAAGTGACCATTTAGTGAGGGCTTATCATGAAACTTATGGCTTAAACACAACAATCAGTAATTGCTCAAATAACTATGGCCCATATCAGCATGAAGAAAAATTAATACCTCTGTTTATAAAAAATTTAATACATGATAAAAAAGTACCTCTCTATTCAACCGGGCAAAACATTCGAGATTGGATATATGTAGAGGATCATTGTGATGCAGTTGATTTGATTTTCAGAGAAGGTAAAAGTGGTGAAACTTATTTGATTGGCGCAAAAGGAGAAAAAACAAATTTAGAAATCACAAAAATTCTTTTAAAAGCATTTGGAAAAGATGAAAGCTATATTCAAAACACAAAAGATAGAAAAGGTCATGATTTCCGTTATGCAATTAATTCCAGCAAATTAAAAAAAGAACTTGGCTGGACTCCAAAAATGACATTTGAAAACGGAATCAAAAAAACGATAGAATGGTATAAAAGAAAATTCTTAATTCTTAATTCTTAATTTTAAATTAGTTGTTCAATTTAATTTAGAATTTAGAATTCAAAATTTAAAATTCTCAATGAAAGGTCTCATTCTTGCCGGCGGTTCTGGCACTAGACTCTATCCGATTACCAAAGTAGTCAGCAAACAGTTAATGCCGATTTATGACAAACCGATGATTTATTATCCTTTGTCTACGTTGATGCTGGCGCGCATCAAAGAAATTCTGATCATTTCCACCCCTCATGATTTACCGCGTTTTCAGGATTTGTTAGGTGATGGCTCCCAGCTAGGAATATCTTTATCTTATGCTGAACAACCCAGGCCAGAGGGTTTAGCTCAGGCCTTTCTGATAGGCAAACAATTTATTGGTCAAGACACTGTATGCTTAACTTTGGGAGACAATATTTTTTATGGGCATGGTTTAACAAATATTCTTATCAAATCCAGTCAGATCACGGAAGGTGGTATTATTTTTGGTTATGCCGTCAAAAATCCTTCTGCTTACGGCGTGATCGAATTTGATAATAATAAAAACGTCTTATCAATTGAAGAAAAGCCCAAACGACCAAAATCAAAATATGCTGTACCAGGCATATATTTTTATGATAATCAAGTTATCAAAATCGCTGAAAGTATCAAACCTTCGGCTCGTGGCGAGCTAGAGATCACTGATGTAAACAAAGAATATTTATTAAAACGAAAACTTAAAGTTGAACTTCTAGGACGTGGTTATTGCTGGTTGGATACTGGTACTTACCAAGATATGCATTTTGCCTCTAACTTCGTAGAAGCTATAGAACAACGCCAGGGTTCATATATTGGCTGCATTGAAGAAATTGCTTTTTTGCTTGGCTATATTAATAATGAACAACTAAAAAATCTTGCCGAGCCAATGTTAAAAAACGATTACGGCAAATATCTTATGAGCCTTATCCATGAACATTAAAAAGAACAACAACCAAGAAGTCATTATCGCTAAAAAAGATGAAGGTAAAACGATTTTTGCTTATTTAAAAAAAAATTTACCAATCGCTTTTGTCCATAAATTATTTAGAAAAAATGGTTTTAGACTCAACAACTTACGAATAAAAGATGAAAAAACTATTTTACAAACTGGCGATAAAATCAAATTCTTCCTTAATCTAGAAAAAAAACCAGAACCGCAAATTCCAAATTCTGCCCAAAAATTTTCAGCCCAAACAAATTATAAACTGAACATTTTATTTGAAAATCAAGATTTTGCCGTTATCAACAAAGATCCAGGCATTGCCATGCAGGCCTGGACTGATGTCGTTTATGAAGACACCCTTGAATACAAATTAAAAAATTATTTCCAGACAAAAAACGAAAAAATCTTTCTGGTACATAGGCTAGATAAAGATACTTCCGGCTGTTTAATCATTGCCAAAACCGAACCGGTACAGGCTGATTTCGAAAAAATGCTTAGAGAAGGCCAGATCAAAAAAGAATATTTAACTTTGGTTAAGGGGCATTTTCAAAATAAAAAAGGCGCAGTCAAAATCAAATTACCAGGTCGCCAAAACAACCTGGTATCAGCTTTAACTTTTTATGAACTAGATAAATATTTTCCCCAAGAAAATTTGTCGCTGATCAAAGCCAAAATTAAAACCGGCCGTAAGCATCAAATCAGGCTTCACTTCGCCAAGATCGGACATCCGGTGGTTTTGGACAAAAAATATGGCGACTTCAAATTCAATAAATATTTTAGCAAAAAATACCACCTTTATCGCCAATTTTTACATGCTTATCATCTGGCATTTGAATACAAGAACACCCAAATTGATCTTAAATCGCCCTTAACATATGATTTAGAAAAAACACTTAAATCACTTCACTAAAAATTTTTTCAACTCCGTGTAAGGATAATTTAAGGCCCAATAAGTCACGCACCAAAGCTTGAGGATTAACCAGAACCTCAATCTGCTCATAAGGAATATCAAAAAAATATTGATAAGGATGTGGAGTCCTTCGCCTTGATCTTAACCTTTTTTTCTATATAATGCCCCTGGTTTTTATTTATTTACTCTCTGAGATTTTTAACAAAACCACATTCATGAAAAATTTTTTCTCATTTTTTTGTTGTTTTTTAATCTCCTGTCTTTTCTTCAGTCAAATTATTTTTGCCGAAAATATTTCTTTCTCTGATGTCTTTCCTAACGACCCTCTCAACACTGAAAGCACTTTAAATTACTTAGTCAACGCCAATATCATCAAAGGTTACGACGACGGCACTTTTCGCCCCCTGCAATTTATCAATCGCGCCGAATTTACTAAAATCATCGTCTCTGCCAATGGCCTTGATGTGACTCAAAAAGAATACACCCCCTGCTTCACGGATACGCCAAGATGGGAATGGTATACCCCTTATATCTGCGAAGCTTATGAGCAAGGCTGGGTAAAAGGATTTTCAGATAATTTATTTCACCCTGAAGAAACCTTATCGCTAGCGGAGAGTTTATCTATTCTTTCCAAAGCGTTTGATTGGGAGTTAAAAACGCCGGCCAGTATCAGACAAATGCCCTATCAAGATGTAAACAATACCGATTGGTCATTGCCTTATCTTGATTATGCGAAAAAAAATCTTATTTTACAGGAATTAAATCGATACATTTCTCCGCAACATATTCTTAACAGAAAGGAAGCGATCCAATATCTATACCGAACGATTTTATTAAATAAAGGCGAAAAAATAACCTGGAATAAAACAGGAAATGATGATCAGAGCTATCAAGAAATTCTAGCCACCGCCGTCAAACCTGCTATTCCTATTGATTTTGACTTTCCCCACCAAAGTCAGGCCGGTTATCCTTATGCTTGTTTTGGATTTTCCGCCATTAACCTTACAAATTACAAATATAATTTGGGACTGCAGGTAGAGGACATGGCTAGTAATATTGGTTGGGATAAAAATGGTATTTGGAACGACGAAGAGTTTGATGGTTTCGCTAAATATTACCACACGGATGTCATCTTCACTTATTACGCCTCTCCTGCTTACGTTTTTGAAAAACTAAAAAATGGCGAACCGGTGGTGATGTATCGATATTATTATATCAATGGAGAAAATGTCGGTCATCAGGCAGTTGCTTTTTCATTTGATGACCAGGGAATTTATTTTGGTGATAGTGCTAATGATTCAGTACAGCGAATCCCTTATGAAGATTTGTTCAAAGAGGAATGGAATAATGGCAAAACCTTGAATGTCTTTGAATTCCGCGAGGTAAAAGGAGAGGGACAGAAGAAAGAATAAATTTTAAAAATCTATTGTATTTTCAAGTTCAAGTTGATAGAATCCCAACGCTTTCAAGTAAATAGCTTTGATGATCTTTGTGATCAAGAAGCTTTCTTCCAGCCTATTTATTAGGGTGGATTTGCCCACAGAAAGCTAAATACGATTAAATATTTTCAAAATGGCCAAACAATTTAACTATGAACTTCTCGTTCTATGTACTCCAAGCATCCTGGAAAAAGAAAAAAAAGAATTGGAAAACTTTATAATCAAGGTTCTTGAATCTGAAACAGCCAAGGTTCATCATCATGAATTTTCGCAACTAACCAAGCTTGCTTATAAAATCAAGGGACAATCCGAAGGATATTATTTCTTGGTATATTTTGATATCGATGCGAACAAAATCAAAACCATGGAAAAGGAATTATTTTTGGAAACAAAAATTTTAAGGCATATGATAGTAAAAGTTGAGGAAGGTTATAGGTTTAAAGCGATAGACCTGCAAATTACCGAAACTGATAAAAATGAACGTGAACATGAAGACAATACTATTAACCGAAAAAAAATTCTTCCCAGGAAAATGATCGACAAACAAGAAGACAAGAAAGAGCCTATCCCAAGTGAAGATGTTGCCGAACAAACCACAGCAAAAAAGAAAAAAGACAGCAAACTCAAGAAAAAAGAAAGTTTAGACGAAAAAATTGAAAGTTTAGACGAAAAATTAGCTAAAATTGTTGCAGATCCTGACAGTCTTGGTCTTTAATTGCCAAGCTATCTTTCATTTTAATCTTTAATCTTAATTCTTATGAGAAGTGTTAATAAAGTGATATTAATAGGCAATCTCACCAGGGATCCTGTTGTCAAAACTACACCTCAAGGCATCAAATATGTCACTTGGGGAATGGCTACCAATCGTACCGTTGTTTCAAAAAACACCAATGAAAAAAAACAATTAGCTGAATTTCATGAATGCGCTTCGTTTAAACCATGGATTGTGAGTCTTGCGGAACATAGTTTTCTTAGAAAGGGTAAATATATTTTCGTAGAAGGTTATCTCAAAACCAGATCATGGGAAAATGAAAATGGTCAAAAAACTTATCGTACGGAAGTAAATGTTGATACCAACCTAATTATGCTACATCCAAATCCAGAAAGATCAAATGGCAATAGTGCTCCAGCAGAAGTCGGAGTTGCACCTGTTTCTTATGAAGACGAACCGTTAGCTCCAGCTGAAGCTGAGGACGATTTATTCTAAAATAATTCCTTAAAAAAATTAAGTTCATATGTCAAAATTAATTTATCCAAAAGGCAAAAACAGAGCTGGTTTAATTCACAAGCTTCATTATATTGATTATAAGGATGCCAATCTGCTTAAAATTTTTACAGATATGTATGGTCGTATTGTGCCTAGACGCTATACCGGTTTATCAGTAAAACAACAAAAAGATTTAGCTAAGGCAATAAAAAGATCTCGTCTCATGGGATTTTTACCTTTCATCAAATAAAACTGATAACTTAACAAAATTTTTAATGAGCAGTTTTCTCTAAAAACTGCTCATTTTTGTATCTAAAACATTTTTCTGCTGGTTATTCAAGCAAAAAACAGCTTAATTACAAGATTTATCAAGGTTTGTTACTATCTAATAAACCGTTTTTTTGCTAAAATATTAAGAATATTTTAAAAAAATTAACTTAAAAATGACTATTCACGAAAAACCTAAAAATCAAAACTACATCATTCAGTGGCTATCACCAGCTTACATCCATTTTCAAAAAGGCTGGAAATGGTTCTTGATCGCGGGAATCCTTATTGCTGTCGCCACTATTTATTCTCTCTGGCAAGGAGAAATTTTGGCGCCAATTTTATTTGTGCTAATGGCCGGAGTGTATACCATGCACTATTTGCAAGCTCCACCAATGATTGACGTGGGAATTTCACATTTAGGCCTTCAGGTTGGATCGAAATTCTATCCATTTAGTCATATTAAAGCTTTTTGGATCCATTATCTACCACCTATCAGCACAGTCAGTTTTCGTATTATATCTTCATCAAAAATCTATCGCGACCTGTCTATTTATTTAATGGATCAAGATCCTGTAAAGATAAGAAATTTCCTGATCAATCAAATTCCTGAACTGGAAGGCAAGCAAGAAAGCGCTTCTAATATTTTAATTCGTTTGCTTAAATTGTAATTTAAATGCTTAAATCCACCAACATCACTTCCATTCCTCGATATTCTGAAAAATTTATTTTTCAAGTAGTCTCTGCGCCTGAAACAAGCGACACCGCTTTATCATCAGCAGAAAAACCGGCATCGATAGAGACCATTCCCGATTTCCTGAATGCAGCTAGTGAAAAATTAATTAGCCAGGTATATACTGATGCCATTGCTTTAATTGGACTTCAATCAGAGCAGGATCGAAATTCTACTCAAAATGACAGTCAAATTCAGGCAATTCAAGTCAAGTATCAGGAAGGCGGAGATTATGCCCCGTACGCCACAGTTTTGGAACAAATAATAGGAAATTTAAATCAAAGCGGACAAAGTTTCCAGGAAAAAATGAAAACCAAGATCATGCAGCGAATTTTTGTCAGCTTAAATTATGGCTCTCCACTCAGAAAGGAAGATTTCCAATATTTAGTTGATATTTTGGGCTGTGACCATGTCGGTCCGGATGGAGGCTTTGAACAAATGGAAATTCGAGAAATTACAGTTTTGGTCATTAAGCTTCTCAAACAAAAAGAACACCTGGCTCCATACATCAACAGTTTAGATCCTAACAAGCGTGAAAATTTTTTAGCTTTGGCTAATTATTATGGCATGCTTACTATTCAGGAAATCAGCGATATCGTCATAAAAGCCCCAAATGCTCAAGATAGCCAGACTGTAATCAGTTCCATTTTGAACAAAAAACACGACATGCAAAAAACCATGCAAGGCATGGTGGAAAAAAATTTACAAATGAAAAAATTACTGCAGGATTTAGAAAAAATCTTAATTGAAAATCAATTTGATGAAAATAAACCAGAAGATTATGAAAAATTAAACGCTATATATATAAAATTACAGGCTCTAGGCTGGAATATGGATAGGGCCATCAGCTATGTTTCCACGCAGAAAAACTTGGCCATTGAACAAGGCTTAAGAGAAAAACTGGCACAAAAAAATAATTTAAACTCAAAGCTTCAGACAATTATCAAAATTTTTGAAAATTTAATTACTAATCCTAGCCAAACAGAACTTCCCGAGACCAATAATAATCTACATCAGGCTATCACTTTGGCTCAAGATCTGAATGATAATGTAGCCATCTCGGTTTTAACTTATATCAAAAACCAGTTATCCTCAAAAACTCCCAGTCCTGCTGACTGTCGAGAATATATCAATTTCATCACGGCTTACCAAAAAAACCCCGAGACTTTACGGAATATCGAAATAATTTTTGAGCAGGCCAGTCTTAATAATCAAAATATTCACACCCTATCTGCCAATGGGACAAATTTTCCAAATGCTTTAACTGAACTCAAGCAACACCTGGATCTTCTATCCAAAGCGCAAGTAGATGTCACCGCCCTGCAAAATTTTTACGCCAATCTATCTAAATTAGATCAGGGCTATCAACAAGTCAGACAAGCAATTTCTCAGCTTCAAAACCCTAGTTTAGATGAAATTTATAATACTTTAAATACCAACCCCTACGGTACTTATTTCATCCAAATCGCCTCTAATAATTTATCTTTAGAAAAACTCCCCAAAAAACAGCGAGCCAGAAAATTACGCCAATTTCTATTAACCATCAAAGAAAGCGATGTTGGTTTAACTATTCTGCAAAATCGCAAAGAAGTAGCCACTAGTTTGGCTGATCTGGAAAAAATCATAAGCTTGCCCAAATTCATTGAACAATACAAACAATTAGCAACAGATTTACAAAACCCTGATGGTTTTGACAAACAAAAAATGAAAACCCAAGCTCAAACCTTACTCAAATTAGCCAATGACTTAGATCTTGATCCTCTCTTGCGGCAAAATATTACTAATTGCCTCAATGATGATACCTTAACGGACCTCACTGATGACAAAATTAGAAAACAAATAAGCGTTTTGGAAAAACAAAGCGGCCAGATCAGTGGCGCCGATCTGCATGGAGAGTTAAGCCGATTGTCAACAGGACTAAATCCACAAGACACTCAACAGTTACAACAACGAATCGAAGCCATTCGTACTGATGATAGTTTAACTCCCGATCAAAAAGAATTAGAATATGGCAAACTTATTACTCAATATAACCAACAGTACTCCGTGTCAGTAGATAACTATCTGGAAACCGGCGCTGACATGGGCCAAGACATGGTCTATAAATCTCGAAATCGATTAATGAGGCACTGCACTTATAGTGGGCTGCTTAAAGTAGTCATCGGCACTTGGGGTATTGCCACCACCGCTGTTAATGGAGCCGCAACTCTTTTTAGTTTAGCCACTTCAGGCTATCGAGGGGATTTCAAAACTGCCTGGAATAGATTAACAAGCAATATGTTATACCTCGGTTTAGGCGCCGCCGCTATTAAATATTCTCACGACTCTCTCTCCACTAATCCTGACAAGCCTACTTATTTATACGGCATGGAAGGTTTGATGATGGCAAAATGGCTGCAGCCTGAACTGGATATAAACAATCCAAACGGTAACTTGGAAATCAGTGAAGAAAGACAAATTGCTTTATTCATTCTAGGAAACAGACAAATAATGAATAATGATGAGAACCTGGGCTTAAATATTGAGATTATGAAAGCCGTGGAAAAAGCTGGCGACCAGGCAGATCAAATTACTTCTTTAGATCAACTAAACAACTATTACCAACAGACGTTGAATTCTGACACACGTCCTAAATATCCATTAAACAAACCCAAGATCGCTGAATATTTAGCTCAAAAGGCTCAAGATAAAGATACCGCTAAGGCTGATTGGCTAGCTAAGCTCAATAATCAGGAAACAGAAAAACAAATAGTCCAGCATATCATTGAATTAGTCAGATATGGGCAGTGGAATAAATGCGATCCGAATGAATTATCCAAAACCGCCAACGCTTGCCTGGATTATTTACCAAATGAAGAACAAAAAAAACTTTATTCAGGGCTTGAAAAATAAAAAAAATTAAAATTTAAAATCCCCCTAATGTCTTCCCTTCAAGAAAAATACATTCTGGATCAAATGCTGATACCCGTTCTGCAGGGTGTTTATTTGCATATTCTTGAGGAAACAGGATACCTGGATCAATTCGAGGATAAAGAGAAAGAACAAATTTTAAAAGGGGAATTCGGCCCTAGCAACCCTCTTCAAATTAATTTATCTTGCTTTGGGTATGGGAATGTTCGAATCAATCAATTAACTGATTTCTTCAAAAAAGATTCCATGCGGACTTTTCAGTCACCGGAATTTAAATTATTAATGAATCCTCTGCTTGCCAAGGACGGGCAAGATGAAATAAAAAATTTATTGGCTGAAGAAATAAATGAATTTTTTGAAGAATTCAGCAATAATTCCTCCCCTTGGCTTGGCTTAGGCATCCATAGGACCCTTAAATTAATTGCCGAAGATCCTCACCTAAAAATTCAATTCAATAATTTATATGGAGAAAAACTAGCGGCCGATATTAAAAATTTGCATCAAAAATCCCCAGAGACCCAAAACATTACTGCTGGGCAAAATTTAGCGATCAAAAACGAACAAAAAATCGCCCTTTTGGTGAAATATTACCAAAGTCAAGGCTATAGCGAAGAACACGCTCAGGAATTAGCAGAAAATAATGCGGATTATTTTACCTTACAAAAAATCATCGAACCAAATCAAGAAACTGGATTTATCCTGCAGGGACAATATGATGCTGAACCGATTACTATCCCAGATGATATTGTTGTAGAAATAAAATTAATGGATTTGCTATCTTATCAAGTAGCTCAACCCTTGCCAGAATCAACTACCATACAAACTGAACAAAACAAAGAGACAACAACTCCTGCACAGGCTGCTTTCCAAAACGATTTTGAAACCTCTGACCTAGAAAGCAAAGAACCAGCTTCAGCTACTGGTGAATCAGAAAAATCCAGCTTAACTTCCGGCGAGCAATCATCAAAATTTCAATTAAAGCTACATGATGACAATGTTAAACCCCAGCCAGAGAGAAAAAAAGAGACAATTGACCTTATTTCTGCCCAAAGAAATTCCATCGAACAACTACCAGAAATAACAGAATTAAATCCGGAAGATCAAAATCAATTTACCCAAATAGCAAAAAATACCGGCAAACCTTATCTCAAAATGTCTGAACCATTACCGCCTTTCCCTCCTACCGAATCAACAGTGTCGGACGCAGATAAAATCACGGCTTATCTTAAAAACGCTCATCTCGGTACCAACGCAATTCCCCTAACCGAAGCAATGGTTGACGCCAAGACCGATTATCAGGATCAAATCAATATAGATGCTCTGGCCACATTAGTCACAGAAGAAAATTTATTGAACTCAAATCCAAAACTGCATCGAAGAGTAAATAGAGTTAGCGAGCTAGACTTAAAAACCCACGGAAACATATACAGAAACAAACATGGTCAAGCAATTGCCAGTAATGATCAAATTGAAAACAAAACCAGCCTTTCCCAACAAAACCAGCCAACAACCATAAATTCAAACAATTCCACTACGAATGAGGACAAAGATAAAATCCAGAATCCATCCTCTCACCACCCCTCCCTGACAACCACCCAAAATCAATCAAAAAAAGGGCATCGGGGCGGATTAATTGCCATGGCAACCGGATTAAGCGGTGTTGGATTTGGTCTGCTTACTGAGCTTCTTTAATTTGATTCCGCGCCTAACTAAACATTATTTCATTTCATGAACTTTCTCAAAAAACATCTTCATATCATTCTTGCCATCGTGATCTTGGCCATCATAATATTTGTGCCTGAATTTACTTTCGCCGCTGATGCTCCGAAATCAACCTGGACTGATATGTTGCACAAACTGACAACTTTGTTATCATTTGCGATTTACATTATTTACCCCATCACCTGGATAGCCATCGTGTTCATCGGTTTATTCATGGATAATGAATTTTTATTTAGTGGCGGAATTCAAGACGTGTTAATAAGTACTTGGCGAATGATCAGAGATCTAGTAAATATTGGCTTCGTTGCCGTTCTTTTGTTAATCGCTTTATACAATGTTACCGGTATTAGTTTCGGCAGTGCTGAAGCCTTGGAATTCAAAACTGCTTTAAAAAAATTCGTACTGGCGGTCATTTTGGTGAATTTTTCATTTTTTGGGACAAAAGTCATTATCGACGTCGCCAATGTCCTCACGGTCGGTATTTTTGCTATCCCAAATGATATTATTAACAATGAAATCAAAAAAGGAGAAGATGCTAGCGGTAAAAATTATATCTGTTATGAAGAAATTCTTGGCGTCACCACTATCCAAAACGCCAACAGCACGCCTGACCAACAAAAACTACAAGCAGTCGTCTATAATCCGAAGGAATCTACAATAACCCCATTTACTCCAGCAGATCCCAACTGGACAGAAGTCAACGACCTAGATGCGGTAGGAACGGTGGTTGCTTACCAGGCCGCTGACTGTCAGGTCCCCACTGATATCACGATTGATTTACAAAAACTAATTAGCACTTCTGACACCGGTAAAACGGATTGGAACGAAGTGATAAAATTCAATAAATATGAAAAACTTGATCCTGGTAAAAATTTTGGCAGTCATGATATTGCCTTAATTCTAGCGGAAAACATCTTAAAACTTAGAACCATTCCAAACATTGGATTACTAGCAGTCAAAGATGATACTCAAAAAATCGACGCCCTTTTGCAAATTTTCTTAAAAGGCGCTTTCGGCATTATTTTCATGGTATTATATGGAATCGGTTTTATCCTCGTGGCTATTACCCTGCTTGGCCGGGCAATTTATATTTGGGCTTTTATGTGCTTATCGCCAATCATTGCCCTGCTAACCTCCCTGGAAGGTTTCGCCGGTATTCAATCAGAAGTACAAGGCTTAAGTATCAAAAAATTCATTGATTACGCTTTTATCCCCGTCAAGGTTGCTTTGGTCACCTCTTTAGCTTTCTTATTAATTTTCAAATTTAACGCCATTACCAGAGAAGATTACGTCATGGGTAGTACTGGGCAAACGACTGAAAATCCGTCCTGTCCGCCCAGTCAGATTTGTTTAAACGGTCCGCACAGCAGTCTTAAGGCTACCGTAATCACTGCTGGTGTTTTCAGTAATTTCAATGATGTCAGACAAATTCCTTTTCACTTAATTGTAGTTTTCATACTTTATGTCGGTATTCAGTGGGCAACCAAAGACACTATTGTTAGTGGTTTCACTGACAAAATCTGGGGAGCAGTAAAGCAATGGGGCGAACATATCCCCCAAATCGGTCTGCATGCGGTTTCCATTCCTTATTATGCCGGCGATAACAATGGTATGAAACGTTTCGATTTAGTGGAAAGTTATCGCAAATTTACTAACGGCCCAGGCGTATGGCAAGGCGAGGAAAATGCTAAGAAGCCTCTTGACGAAGCTATCAATGGTATAAGCAGCAAGGCCAGTGTTAATTCAGTCTTGGAAAAGAACACCGACAATTTCTTAAATGCTCCGGAAAGCGCTGAACAAAGAAACAAATTAGGTCGACAAATGCTCAAACAATATCAAGATGTACTAAAAGAAAAATCTCAAGATATCAACCAAAAAACTAAAATTGATATGCCTAGCCTTCTAAATCGCACGGATTTCTCTAATCCTCAAGACATGATAAACTTAATCACAGCGGTTAGCGCTTTGAAAGGCGTTAGTGGCCTTGAGAAAGAGACTCAAGAAGCCGTACAAGGCTTATATCAAGCTATGGGTAAACCTAATCAACCTAACCTGACTAGAGCGGAGGTCGAATCATGGTATAGCAAAAAAACCGCTGATACTGGTATTGATATTGAAAAAGAACGTAATGACACTAAAGGCAAGTTAAGAGAGGAACATAAACAAATTTCCGGTTCTGATGATTACAAAAATCAATTCAAACCAGTTTTCCAAAAAATCAGTGAAGAAGAGATGCCAACATCAAAAGATGTTCAAAATGCCGCCGGTACGGGTGAAGGCATCAGAAAAGGAATTAACGCCATTTACAACATCACAGACAATACTAATAACCACACACAATTAACCAATAGCGAAATCCAGCAAATGAATGCTTTAGCCCCTGACCGCGCGATGAATGCTTTAAACGCCATTAATTTAATCTTAACTAACAAAAAGAAAAAAACAGAAATAAATAGCGAAGCTTATCAAGATGCCGTTGCAATTTTAAAAGCTGATCCGCAAGGCACTGCTTCCAAAGCAGTTAAATTGGATGATGAAGTGAAAAAAGATATTGGAGTGGGAACGAATCCTCCTGCTGCACCTAACCTCTCCTCCCCCGCGGCAGGCAGTTAATCTGACTAAACACAATAGAACCCCTCATCTCACCTTTCCAGTTCTTTCTCACTCTGCCTCATAATTAATTTGACGGTAAACAGATTGGCTCCAGACAAAATACCGCTCCGGCCCAAAATTCTGCCCTCCTGCCAATTACTTAAGCCCAATTCCGGACGATGATAAACATATTGTCCATCCACCCAACGAGTAAAGCCATTGCCAACAAAAGGCGCTTCAATCGTGTTTATAAATTGAGCTTGATGTTTCTTGTTAACAGAAATTAAACTGGCCACAAATCTTGAACTTTGCCTATTAAAAAATTCTATAGCACTATCCAAATCATCTACCGCATGAATAGTAATTTCCGGAACTTTATCCCATTCCCATTCCTGGCCAAGTTTATCCTCATCAATTAAATCAGCTTGAATCAGGTGTGGCAAAAAAACTTTAGCTGACTTACTCACATGTAACCTATAACCATGTCCTAACCCCTGACCTCTTTTTTCTAAAACTTTTAAAATTACTTTTATTATTGTTTTAGCATTCTTTTTCAAAACACAAATGGTATTCAAAGTATTACAAACTTTTCGATCCAAACTGTTGTAAATCAATAATTCTACTTTTTTCAAATCTACTTCCTCGTCAATAATCATCCACGCCCCGCCCTGTCCATGCAAACTAACCGGCACGCCACTGCCTCTAGCAATCCCCCCCAGAATTTCTACTGATCGTCCCGAACCACGCACCACCGCTAAACCTAATTTTTTGTTGGAAAATAAAGCATAGATAATTTCATATTCTTTCTCCAAGACCAGCACGGCATTTTCAGGCAAACGACTTTTTTTCAAAGCTGGCTTCAAAGCCAATTGCATCAGATTTTTCACTGTCTGCATCGCATCACTGCCAATCCGCAATATACAGGTATTGCCGAATTTCAAAACACCGCAGGCATCCACAAAAACATCAGGCCGACTTTCAAATACAAAAGCGATTATTCCATAAGGACTCAGCATTTCCTCAATGACAAAACCATTACGCTGAATGGTGTGTAAAACCTGATTACGGTGCGACTTTTCTTTGGCCCAATAATGCAAACCAGCTATCATTTTCCGCCTGACTTTATCATTTAATTCCAATCTAGCTACTGGTTTATGATCCGTTCGCGCTTTTTTTAAATCTTCCTGATTAGCTTCCAAAATTTTTCCCCAAATTTTGTCGTTTTGTAAATTATCAGCAAAAAACTTAAAAAAAGTGACCATTTGACGGTCAGTCACTTTGGACATTTGCTGAAAAGCTTTCTCTGACTTATCAATCACCTCATTAGCAATATCAACCTGCGCTTTGGATAAATAAAAAATTTCTTGGCTTTCTGGTAAGTTAATTAATTTATCGCCTTTTTTAAATTTATCAGCAATATGTTTTGGCATATTAACAATTTGGCCGCCAACAAAAATTTTACAATCCTTACCTGCTGACATAATTATAAGTTAAAAACAACAAAAAGATTATATGGTAAAGTCATCAAAAATAAAAACAAAAAATTAGCATTTTTACGTTCTAAATTGTATATTAAAATTAGTTATTAATTAAATATTAAAGCTCACTACCATGAACCACCACCAATCTCACCAGCAGCTAAAAACCATTAAAACCGCTGTTTATATTATAATTTTAATTTTAATTACCATTGGTATTTATAAATTTATGATCGCTACGCCTCTTGATCCTTTTCAGATCAAAACTGATGATCATGTCAAAGGCAATATCAATAGCAAAGTTATTTTGATTGAATACTCAGATTTTGAGTGTCCGGCCTGTAGCGCTTATTCCGCTTTAACAGATAAAATGATGGAAAAATACCAAAATGATATCCAATTAATTTACAGACACTATCCATTAACTAGCATCCATCCATACGCTCTGTTGGCAGCCAAGACTTCAGAAGCCGCCTCTCTCCAGAACAAATTCTGGGAAATGCATGATAAATTATTCGCGGAACAGGATTTATGGTCTAAAATGCAACAACCTCAAAACCGCTTTGAGTCCTATGCCAAAGAATTAAAATTAGATCTTAATAAATTTTTACAGGATTTAGCCGGCAATGCTGTTGAACAAAGGGTAAATGAAGATATCGCCATCGGTGATTATTTGAATCTTACTGGCACACCAAGTTTTTTCCTAAACGGAGTGAAACTCAAAAATCCCGGCAATTTAGATGAATTTTATTCAGTCCTAGACGCCGAAATCCAAAAAATGAATGACAAATAAGCTTGTTTCTTACTCAAAATCCATCGCTCACAGCTCTTTCCCTCCTTCAAATAATCTCAACGAAGGCAAAGGTAGTTTTTTATAAAATCTTGCTTCCAACGAACCATTTTGAGCCGGCTCTCCCACAACAAAAACTCGATCACCCTCTTGTATGTCCTGAAAATATTTAACTTCAGAAGTTTTGATAACTTTACGCTCTATCCCAAAAATATTCATTAATAATAAACTATCAGAATTGTTTTCTACCACCTCTCCAAAAGCGGCATATTTAGCATCTTTACTATCAAATAATTTTTCCAATTCATCTTTATTTTGCATAAAATTTCTAACTACGCTGGACAAGACAACGTCATTTTCTGACTTACCAGCTTCATAGCCTAACTTACTCCCAATCACATATCCTGAACCAAACGAAGCTATAAATAAAACCACAACAGAAGCCACCAAGTAAGCAATCAAGCTTTTCTTGGAATATTTATAAAATTTCATATAAAGGACTATTTAAAGGAATAATTTGTTGAGCGTTAAATTGTTTAATAAATCTATACAATAAATATCCACTCAAAATTAAACACAAAAAACTAAAAAATGGAAAAATTTCCAGCAAAGCTCTAATTCCGGCATCAGACAATAAGACTTTTGGCTGATCAGCAATTAAACTAAACATCAAAGAATTCTGCATCCCCATTAAATTCCGTAAATGAATCGCCAAAAAAATCAACAAAGCTAGCCCTGTGACTAAAATTTTTGCCACATTCATAATAAAGCTATAAAATTGTTTTTTAGCATGAACCAACCTTACCTCTACCATCACCTGCTTAGCAAAATTTTGAGATAATTTGATATCCTCATCTGCCAAAATCAATAATTTGCTAATAGAAGTTTTCATAAATTAGGTAAAATAATTTTTAATTATTATATTCCTGAACGTATTCCACTATTTTATCTTTGGCTCTCTTCAAGTGCGTACGGACAGTATTCAAAGGAATTTCCAGCATATCAGCAATTTCTTCGTAAGAAAATTCCTCAATATAATAAAGGGAAATCACGCTCGCATATTTTTTGGGAATTTTGGTTAGGGCAAAGCTTACTTTTTCTTTAAGTTCATGTTGGGAAACTTCTTTGGGGATATCAATGCTGGCATCTTCAAAGTAATTAGCGCTAGAACCTTCATTTTCTTTTTCATCGCCTTCAATTTCCGAGAAATTAAGATTCTTCTTTTTTTTGAAACGGCTTCGGCACAAATTGGTTGCTACTGTGTAAATCCAAGCTTTCAAAGGACTATCTAAATCAACTTTTTCAATATTTTCAAATAATTTAATGAAAGTCTGTTGAGCAATATCCTGCGCCTCCTCTCCGTCATTTGTGAATCGATAGCAATAACGGTACAATCCTTCTTCGTATTTTTTTATCAATAATTCAAAACTATCGACATCGCCAGCCAAATATTTTTCTACAATTTCTTTATCGCTTAACTGTATTTTAGTGTGATTCATTAATTAACACTTTAAATTTTATAAAAAGTTTCATTAAAATTGAATGTCAGTATCAGGAAGAATAGTTTTTACTTTCTGAATCTCCTCCTGGCTCAAAGGATTAGAATATAAAGATAAAATTTTTAAAACTTTCAAATTAGCAATTTCTGCAGGAATAACACTGATTTGGTTGTTTTCTATCCAGAGTTCTTGTAGATTTACAAGTTGCAAAAGCGCTGACGGGAACATGTCAAATTTATTGCTAGATATCGTTATATCATGAATATTTTGTAATGCTCCTAATTGTTGGGGCAGGGTTTGCAATTGATTAAGCGAAATATAAAATTTTTCTAACTTTTTCAAATTGCCGATGTTCACGGAAATGACGGAAATTTTATTAGAAACTAAATTCAAGGTTAGCAAATTTGTAAGCATCCAAAATTGATCAGGCAATTGACTAATATTATTAATTTGTAAATTTAAGACCTGCAAATTCTTCAGATTACCAATCTCTGCGGGAATTTCCAAAATTTGGTTTTCCGATAAGTTTAAACTCTGCAAGTTCTTCAAAGAAAAAATTTGCAACGGAATAGCGTTTAAATTCTGTTTGGTAAGATCTAGTGCATAAACTTGTTCCGGATTTTTCATCGCTTCCCGCCAATCGGTATAAATGCGTTCACTTTTCAGTTGATCAGCTGATAATAAGACTCCAGACTGAAAAACATCTTTGCCATTAGGTGTGTTAGCGCCAGAACAACTACTGAAAATTAAAACCGTTAGAAAAACAGCTAAAGTAAATTTTTTCATAACTTATAATATAAAAACTTGAATTTGCTCTTTCAGTGTATACCAAATTGAATTTTTTGCACGATATTTCTCTCCTTGAATAATTTTTAAAAAAGCTTAAAATATGGGTCCAAATAAATATAAAAGACCACTCATGCCACAAAATGATCAAAATACGATTGATACCAGTGCTTATCTGAAATCATTGGGACTTCAAGGTGATATTGAAAAAATCTCCTTTAAAGAAGCCTTAAATCAGGCTTTGGATGATAGTAAAAATAACTTCGTGGATGGAATTTGTCATCGGCCTTGGTGTCAAAGCATGGATGAATGTCTGTGGGTCAGCTTAAGAAATCTGCAAAATCAATTTAGCGAGTATTTTTTTGATCATAACTTAGCGGAAGAGGATCTGCTTATTAACGACGTTGACTTCATTCGTTTTGCCACCAAAGGTTGTTACTTGCCTGAGACGTACTATGAAAGAGCTTCACTGGAGAACAAATCAATTGCTTTCGTTTTGGAACTAATGCAGGCTTTAATATTTTGTAATTTAAGTGAACTTAGCTTGGAAGATTTAAGCGAAGAAGATGCTCGTCTAAAAGCTTTTGGCCAAGATTTATATAAATTTTTATTATATTCTCTCCATCAATCAGAGTTAAGCAAAAGACCGGCACAAATCGACAAACTCAAAGCGTTTTTAAGCGAAAATCAAATTTTTGACCGTGAAGACTCTAATGATTTTTTAATGATGGCTAAAAACATTTAAATAGATTGCCAAAGTCTCTTGCGCCATTTTTTCCCAACTGAAATCTTGCAAGCGCTTTTGGCCATTCAAAATTAATTTTTTTTGTAAATTCTCATCATTCCAAACTTTAAAAATTTTATCCGCCATATCATCAATATTATAAGGATCAAAAAATTCTGCATTACTTTGTCCGGCAATCTCTGGCAAAGAAGAAATGTTTGAACATACCAGGGGTTTATTCACCGCAAAAGCTTCCAAAACCGGCAAGCCAAATCCTTCATAAAAAGAAGGAAAAACATAAATTTGGCATTGATGATATAAACTAATTAAATCTTCCTCTGGCACTAAGCCTGTAAAAATCACCTCTTGGCTTAAATTTAAATCCTTGACTGTTTTTTTGACCTCTGGATAAAACGGATCGTTTTTGCCGGTAATTACCAATTGACCATCTAAATTAGCGTTATGTTTAAGCTTCGCAAACGCTTTAATCAAACCAACCACATTTTTATGGTCACGCCAAACCCCCGTATACAAAATAAAATCTTGTTTTAAATTATATTTAGATTTTAAATCCACCGGATGTTTTGGCTTTCGCAAAAATTCTTCCGCCACTGATTCATAAATCACGGAAATTTTATCAGCTGCTTTTGGGAAAATTTTTAAAATATCTTTTTCCGTATTCTGAGAAACAGCAATAATTTTTTTCGATCTTTTGATAATGGAACTTAAAATCAAATTATAACCTAATTTATACTGCCACTTATTAAATTTCTTGCCCGGGAAAAAAGAAGGCGTTAAATCATGAATAGTCACCACGCAAGGTTGGCGATACAAAATCGGGGCATTAAAATGAGTAAAATGCACTAAATCAAGCTTAGCTTCATAAAGCTTTTTCAAAAAAACCGTTTGTTCGCGAAAAGAATAATGTCCAGCATTTACTAAAATTCCTTTGCAATTTTTAAAATTTCTATGTGCACAAAAGGGATAGAATAAGGAATATTCCGGTTCATTGAAAAACAAAACGTATTCATTTTTTTGGTCAATTTCTAACAAATTCCGTACCAATTCAAAAGTATATCTGCCTATCCCAGTAAATTTAGAGGAATAAAACCGACAATCAATGCCAATACGCATGGTAAAAATTTTGAATTTTGAATTTTAGCTCACTGCTTCCACTTAATACTACATCCCATTGAAGATTTTTGTTCAAATGAGACTTTTTCATTTGTTAACAATTCTTCAAGGACATCGCGCAAATAATGTTTAGTCACGGCAAAAAAATCCTGCCAATTATCATCAATGGCTCCATGATATTTCAACTGCCAAATTTTATTTATATTTTTTTTATAAACAAAAATATCTGGTGTACAGACTGCGCCAAAATCTTTCGCTACCTGCTGACTTTCGTCTAACAAATACAAAAATTGAAAACTTAATTTCCTAGCGATTTGCTTCATATTTTCAAAACTATCATCCGGATAATTAGTGCTATCATTAGAATTAATGCCAATAAATTGAACTCCTTTTGAACGATAGACGTAAGCTAAAGAATTAATACGATCCAAAACCGCTTGCACATAAGGGCAATGATTACACATAAAAATCACTACCAGCACTTCAGCCTCAACAAAATCAGTCAAAGAATAAAATTCACCATTAACTTCCGGCAAATTTTTAAAATTTGGGATTTCTGATCCTAAAATGATTTTTTCAGATTCTAGTAAAGTCATAGATAAATTTAAAATTTCTACTTCTCCTCCTCCCACATGTATTTTTCCAAAACCTTATATTTTGCTCCGTCTGGTTTAAGCAAACTTTGAATCAAATGAATTTCATTAATTTCAAAAACTTTTTCTTCCACCGGAATTTTTTTCAAAGCTTCCTCCAATTGAGTAGTTCTAGGAATTTTGACCCTGGCCAGAGTAACATGAGGTAGAAAAACTTTTTCATTTTTGAATCCAACCAATTCAAGATTTTTTTCCAGCTCTTTTTGCAAATCAAGCAAAAGTTTAGAAATTTTTAAGCCAATCCAAATTACACGAATTTGCCCAAAACGATTTTTAAAAGTATTGATCGTACGAAGTTGAAACATCAAATTTTTATCAGGCATGGACTGTTCAAAGGTTTTTTTGATGGCCACTTTAATATCTGCTAATTTATCTTCTGGAATCTCATCGCCCAAGAATTGTAACGTTAAATGCAAATGATCATTAGGAAAAACTCCTTTAGACGGAATTTGTTTTTGTAATTGAAAAATATACTCCTGGATATCTTCAGGAATCGGCACAGCGATAAATATTCTCATAGTAAACAAAAACCCGACTGGGCTTATTAAAGATTAAATTTGATATTATTAAAATAAGATAATAATTTGCTGATTTTTAATGATAACAAAGATATTATACCCTTTATTGCCAATATAATTCAAGTTTTGTTCGTTTTTTAAACAATCCAATGATTAATGACTTAAAATAAGAAAATCGATTGTCGGCGTTTTGTTACAAAAAAACTATAAGCATGCTTGATTAATATAACAATTTTCACAATACACAATTCTACGCTGAAGCTTCGAATTGCAAGCAATTTCTTCTTCAGGTGAATAAGTAGTTTGAATTTCGGCATTACATTTCATACAATTTCTTGTCCAAAGTTTGCGTGGATTTCGAAGGGACATCCTTTTATTAAATCTTTCTTCTGGATGTAGATGGGGGATTGGTAAATTTTGATCACGATAAAATTTCAATTCAGATGGAATTATTTTAAATGGTCTTTTGGAAATTTCACATTGTATCGGCCAATTCAAAATATCATCAGGAATTTCTGAAATTGTATCTGGAATCATATTGCCAGGAATAATTTTATCAATTTGAGGGATGATAATAAGATCATCTTTCCATTTAATCCCCCTCAATCCCCCTTTATCAAGGGGGAAGCTTTGTATTTGTTCTTTTGAAAGGGGAAAATACATTTGTGCCATTGTTTCATTATAAGAAAAAGGTGAGATAGATATTGGAGGGAATTCTCCAAATTCTCCTAAATTTTGTATATGCTGAATAATTTTTGTTTTTAAATTTTCATATTCTTCTTTTGTATATTGTTTATTCAAAATGCAATATTCGGCATGTCTTAAGCCAACACATCCAAAAATATCATGGCAATTATTATTGCAAAGTTTGGAATAATAAACATTATAACAACCTGACCAAATTTGATCTGAATAATAAATATTTCGAATTGAATCTCCGATTTCATGATTATCACAGCTAAATTCTACTCCGCCAGGTCCGCCAAAAACTGTCATGTCATAAACTTTTTTTAAATTTCTGGCATTAAAAGCAAATTTGCAATCTTTTGCGTTATATGTGTCATAACATTCAGTGCAGTTACTGGTTTGATATAAATAATCGCCAGTTGAATTTTCATTTTGCACTCCATTCATTGATTTATGCGGAAAATTTTGTGAAAAGCCAAGAAACCATCCATAAATGCTTTGCAAACTTGAATAGCTTGTTAAATTTACTGTTGCTAATTTTTGCAAATATTCTTCTTTTGAACATTTTTCATTACAAAAATAATATGATTTATTTCTTAAATTTACAGAACCAAAACATTCCATACATCCAATACAGTTTTTTAGAAACCAGGAATTAGAGCTATTTTGACAGTTCTGCGAAAATTTTAAATTATAACATTGTCGGCAATCTATACATTCATAACAAAGTTCATTTTTTACAGAATGAGTACAGTCAAAACAAGTTTTGCAGTTATAAATATAATTTGAATAGGCGCAAAGTTCGTTTTCATCAGCTTCGCAAGTTAGATAACAATCTTTTGACCATCCGCATTGATTCACAAAATCACAATTCTGATTATTCATTGTTGATCTTGCAAGTTGAGGTACTTTTTGCATTAAAATTTGATATTGTTCAAAAAAACTTTTTGAAAAATCAAAATCCATTGCATAAGACTTTGCATTCCATTTATCTGAATACCAGTAATCATTGTTATAAACTGTGTAAGGTTTATCTGGTGAAAAAACAGAAAGCATTTCAACTCCTGTAGCATCACATTTTCGTTTATAAAGCCTATATTCATTTCTCCAAGCAAGCCTTCTTTGTTGTCTGCAGTCTGGACAAAATGTAGGTTCTGGCAGATTTAAACCACTATAAAATTCACTATCTTCAGAGCTGATTTCAAAATTATTTGTGCAATTTTTACATATTTTATTCACAAATTTAAATTTTACTTATTTGTTTAAAATTTGAAAATTAATACTGTCGCCTATTTATGACAACAAAAAAACAAACAAATCTAAATATTATACAGAAAAATTAGATATTTTTGAATGATAATCAACTTTTATAGCACTTTAGCCATTAAGGCTAGATGTTTATAAACTACTTGATCAAAGTGAGTAGTTTCTGTTGTTAGTTCCGTAACATTAGAAGTGTTCCATAATTCAAGCCCTGTTTTATTAGGATCTCGAATAATTTGTAAAATTTTAGTTTCTTTATTATAGCGAGCTTGTGCTATTACAGTTCCATTATATTTTATAATACAGCCAACTGAATTTTGATCTGCTCGATCTATAGTTAAGGTATATACATATTCTGTTTTATCAAGAGTTTTATTGCCATGTGTTACTTGGCCTGCTTGTGAATTAAGATTTTGCAATTTATTTATAACTTGCTCTCTATACCTAGAAGAATTTTTGACCTTATCTAAAGCTTCCGTGATTAAAGGTTCTATTTGTTTATAATTATTTGGTTCAAAGGAACATAAACTTCTTAAATTAATTTCATTGCCACCATGTTTTTGTCTGCTAATTTGAATTTGTACGATTGCCTCGCAATATAAAAAAGCATGTTCTGTGTCAGTGTTTGCAGTTTGTATCAATTTTAATAATAATAATTTTTGAATTGTTGTGACTAAATGTACTGTATTTAACTTTAATAACCAAGGACGATCTGCAAATTCTATATTTTGAAAATCTTCCTCTCTAAAAGATTGATATTCTACATAGCCTTTTGTGTTTATATCCATTTGAATTTGCTTGAATGCTCTACTTACTGCCACATCAATTATTTCTTGATAGTTTCGTTTTTCTGGTTTAGTCCAAATGTGGTGTAATTCTTTTGTGATTCTTTGACGTACTTGCCCTATCCATTTATTTATCATCTGTGTTGCTAATGCAAGTTTTTCAGGATTTTGCGCTAATCTTTCATTTACTAATTTTTGTATCCTTTGGAGTCTTTGTTCCTGTTCTTTTGGATCATCGTTATATCTGAATGCTAATTGATTGTCTGGATTTAAAACGCCTGTTTCTACTAATTTTTGACCTATAAGAAACTGTATATCTTCTACTTTTGTTGCATTTTCAAGCATTCTAGAAAATTCATTATAAAAACTGTTTATTATTACGTTTTCTTGATTATCCATTTTTGTGGAAATTTAAAAATTAAGAATATAGTTTAACAAAATTTACTAAGCTTGTCCATACTTTATGAAAATATATATAAATATTTGAATAAAAGCTTTGTTGCTGGCTATTTTTAGTTTGTCGGCATTTTATGACAAAAGAAAAGATAAAAAATACTTTAAAATTTTCATTAAATTGCAATTTTTTATTGTTTTTGTAAAATACTTGAAATTATAAATAATATTTGTTAGACTATAACCAGCAAAATATTGCATTTTTTATATATTATATTAATAAATATATGCCAATCATTAATAGAAATATTTTCCAGGAAATTATAAAAACTATAAATAAAACAATAACTGTTATACATGGAGCTAGACAGGTAGGCAAAACGACACTGATGAAATCAATAGAACATTATCTGAAAAAAGAAAAAAATATTTCAGAAAATCAGATTTTTTATTTTGATTTGGAAGATTTTGAGTTTCTTGATTTGTGCAATGGTGGATATAAAGAAGTTATTAAAAGTCTTGAGTTTAAAGGTGCAAATTTTAAAAAAGATACATATTTATTTATTGATGAAGTGCAATACCTTGATAATCCTAGTTCTTTCCTCAAATTATTAGCTGATCATAGTCAAATTCATGTTATTGTTTCTGGTTCTTCAAGTTTTAAAATTAAATCAAAATTTAAGGATTCTTTAGTGGGTAGAACTATTAATTATGAATTATTTGGACTTAGTTTTGATGAATTTTTGAAGTTTAAAAATAAAAAATTCGATTTAAAAAATACAGATAAAAAATTCCCAACAATAATTATTAAAGAATTAAGAGAACTTTTTGTTGAATATGTTATTTTTGGATCTTATCCAAAAGTTGTTTTAGAAAAAGATACAGACATAAAGAAAAAAATTATAAAACAAATAATAGAAACTTACGTTAGGAAAGATATTGCTGATTTAGCAGATGTCAGAGATATAAGGAAATTTAATAATTTGCTCAAATATTTATCAAAAATTTCTGGGAATATTCTTAATATTTTAGATATCAGTAAAATTTTAAATATTAATAGAGAAACTATTGAAAAATATTTATTTATTCTTGAGAATACTTATATTATTAAACTTGTTTCTCCTTTTTCAAAAAGTCCAAAGACTGAATTATCTAAAATGCCAAAAATTTATTTTGAAGATACTGGGCTTATGAATATTTTAAAACTTTATGATTTCCCAAAAGAAATTGATGGAGCACTTTTTGAAAATTCTATTTATAATTTACTTAGAAAAATAGCTGATATAGATGCTCTTTATTATTGGAGAACAACTCATGGTCAAGAGGTAGATTTTGTAATAGAGAATATTAATAAATTAATTGCAATAGAGACAAAACTGAATTTTTATAAAAATACTCATCCTGGGCTAAGATCTTTTAATGAAAGATATAATACAAAAAAAAGTTTTGTATGTAGCTTGGATGGTCAGAACATCATTTATCCATGGCAACTTATGAATTTATTGTAAGATTTATTTTTCCATCTTCATTAAATTGCAATAAAGATTCCAAAAGTCGTAGATGATGCATCCAAAAATTAATAAAATGGCAAGGGCTACAAAAGGCCATTTAATTGCGGGTAAAGCAATAGTTCCCAAAACTGTTGCAAAAGCTATTGAAAAACAGATGATGAGTAGGAAAATAAAAGTAGACAAATCAGCAAGCATACGATGATCAGCAGAATTAATATTTGTGTCTGAATAACGAAAAGCAAAATATGCGAACATAGCGCCAAGCGGAAAAATACTTAAAAAGAAAAACGCATCAAGCCCTCCTTCGCCTATTTCATTTGCATAAGGAATAACCCAAAGAGTTAACACAACAGTAGCCACAAGAACTGTTGTGTTTTTCAACAAATTTTGTATTTTTAAAAGTGTTTTAAATTTGTTGGGTTTACGAGAGGTATTCATAGATTTTTTAAATCAGGTTTTTTAGAAAAAATATAAATTAAATAATAAACGACAAAAGCAAATAATGGAGCAATAATTGTTCCTATTCCATCCATATCAGCAGTTATAAATGAATTTTTTAAATAAAATATATTATTCTCAATTCCAAATGAACTAGGACTTAGAATCCCAAATAGTAAGCGCACTATAAATCCTGTTAAAATTGCATAAAAAGCGGCGAAAGAACTTGGTTTCTTAAGATAAAATCCAAAAACAAAAGGAGCAAGAAGACTTGCAAACATTATATCAAATGAAACGGTAAGCAATATTCCTGGCGAAGGGAGCAGCATTGCAAAAATCATTGATATACAGGCAATAGGAATTAATGAAAAACGTGAAAAATAAAGAAAAGTTTTTTCTGATTCTTGATTGTTTGTGTTGTCTAAATGATCCTGAACACGCAGTAAATTTTGAGTTACAATATTGCCCATGCTTAGCATTGCTCCATCAATGGTAGAAAGAGAAGCGGAAATAATTCCACTTATTAATATTCCTCCAATAAATGAAGGCAAGATGTTATTTGCAAAAGTTAATAAAACTGGAGACCCTTCAACAATTGAAATATTTAAATATTTAAAAATTATTGGTAAAAGAGCAAAAGGAAGTCCAATTATCAAAGTTAAAATCCCACCAAAATAGCATCCTTTTTTAGCTGATATTGCCGATTTAGCAGAAAAAATACGTGTATTGAAATCAATTGCCAATATATTTCCAAATCCCAAAGCAACAATTGTAGCTAAGTTTATTAATCCACCATTTGAAATAGTGAATAATTGATTAAGGTTTAATCCATCATTGAATATCGTTGAATTTAAAAAGTTTGTAAAATCAAAATTTGTAAAAATAAAAATCAACGTTAATATCATACCAATTGCTAATATTAACATTTGCCACATATCTGACCAAATGTCTGCAATTATTCCACCAAATAAAGAATATGCCAAAATTATTAAACATATAAGAATAACTGTAGTTTCGTAATGAAGAGGCATGAAATTCATTGTTAATATGGCTACGGCCGCGACATTACCAGCTAATAAAATCCCAAATGATAAAAGCATTAGCAGAGATGTTATAATTTCAATTTTGCGATTATATTTGATTGAAAAAAAGTCTCCTAAAGTCATTAACTTCATACTATTTAATTTCTCTGCAAAGAATTTCCCGAGTAAAAAAAGTGATAAAGCAAGCCCAATTGGTAAAGCTGCTGCGGCCCAGAATCCAAAATCAAAACCCAAGCTCACACCTCCCAGCGTTGCATTTCCATCAATTGCCTGTGCCATTAACGCAAATCCAACCATTAACCATGATAAATTTCTGCCAGCTACATAAAAGTTTTCTCTTTTATTCTTTATTTTTCTTCCCGCTATTAATCCTATAATAATAGTTATTATAATAGTTACAAAAATTATAAGAGGAATCGTTCCCATATTTTTTTATAAATTTATCGTTGGCAGTATATAGATTTTTTGAGAAAGTTGAAAAGTAAGATTTTAAATTTATCGTTGTCATAATTTAATGACAGTAAAAATTTTAAATTTGCAAAAAGATTGTTGGTTTTGTATACCAAAGGTAAGAAAAAATTTTATCTTTAGTTCAAATTTATGAAATCACTCTTTCGACAACTTGGGATAAATGATAAAGAAATGTACGCGTTCTTGAAATTACTGGAACTTGGAGCCCAGCCAGCCAGCGTAATTGCCAAGCATGCGGGAGTGCCAAGATCTACCATGTACCTAATTCTGGACGATCTTAAAAAAAATCACCTAATCGAAGAATTCAACAGGGCCAACATCAAATATTTCAAATGCATACCGGTCAAAGACATTGAAAACATTTTACTGGCAAAGATAAAAATGCTGGAAAACACACTGGATATTTTGAAAAATCACATGGACGAACTGGAAGCTCTAGAAAATCGCTTATCCATTACGCCAAAAGTTAAATTCTTCGAAGGCAAGGAAGCCGTCATGAAAGTTTATGAGGAGGTTTTGAAAGAAAAAGAATTCCTAGCCTTCTTCAACCCTCATTTAGTGAAAAAAATCATGCCTGAATACCATTACAAAATCCCTGAAACTTTGAAAGCTACCAGCGGTAGAGCTAGAGAATTACTAATTGCCTGCGAAGAAGCCAGTGAATATAAAAATTTATATAATTCCAAAAATCATCAAATCAAAATCCTGCCCAAAAACGACGTTTTTGCTTCCGACACCATCATCTGCAGTGAAAAAATCTACATGATTTCTTACGGTGACAATGAAATCTGCGCTACAGAAATCTACAACAAATCCTTGGCTGAAACCCAAAAAGTGGTGTTCGAGGAAGTATGGAGGAAAAGTTTATAATCCCAATTTGAATAAAATTTTTGATAATGCCAATTCCAGTCTTCCTTCGGCTATGCATGACAAAATTGGCATTTCTGCTATTTTTTTCTCTTTAGAGGCTTTTTCTTGAATTACCTGTCCTTCTGCTTTTACAAATTCCATAATCGCTTCTAGAAGACTAATATATAACTCATAACTATTTATAAACCCTCTCGCCGGTTCATCGTTTATTACAGGATGTATTAACCTAGGCTCTCCTTGAGGGGATAAATCTATCCCTTTGTTTCTAAATTCTCGTATCTCTATATCATTTTCTCCGTCAGGTCTAAGCGAAAGATGCATGCGCATTATATAACTTATGCCGTCCACTTCATTATTTGTGTCACTTATTTCTAATTCCACATTTTCTCCACCTCTAATATTATTTGACCGTATCGCTTCAACCGGGGTTGGTCTAAGCCATACAATAATTCCTATCTTGTGAGTATCTAATCTGTTTAAAATTAACTGACAATATTGTTGAAGGCCTATTATTTGATGTTCTTCTGCAATAGATTGAATATTTTGAACGAATTGGATCGTAACTTGTACATCATGTGTTTCTAATATCGCATATTGTGAACTTGTATCTTTTTGATAAAGTTCGATTCTTCTAAAAGGTAAATTCATAAATCGTCTTAAAGAAGGATCAACCTCTCGTACAATGGCCATTATTTGCCCTCTGAAGTCCTTAAACCTTTCCGGGGTTAAGATTTTATGGATAAGTTTCATAAATAATCTTTGTTTTAGTAATTATCTTTACATATTTAACGCTCATTTATTTGAAATTAAACTGTCCCATCTGCTTTTTATTTGTAAAATTTTTCGTTCCTCACCAGTTAATTGAGCGTCCGGTGTTGCCGCAATATCATAAAGTCTTCGTTGCAGAGCCGCAGCAATAGCTTCGCCTGCACGAATAAATTCTGAATCATGACCTATAGCCAAAAAATCATTATGTGCCACTTCATGTGTCAAAACCGACATAGCCTCCCATATCTCTGCATCCAGGTCAGCCTCATGTAAACCAATATATTTCGCACCATGATTCAGGCCTAATAAGCCCCCACCCTGGAATAAATAAAGTGTTTGATTTATTGGATGATGAGTTAATAACGAGAATAATTCTTGTAATAATGATAATTGCTGAATTTGATTCTCTGTGGGATTTTCCACTATTCTATAATCTCCCGCCTCCATATTATCCTCTACAGAAAACTTTCTACCTTCCAAAGCTCCCCCTAAAGATTTCAATGCTTCAGCTATCCCCTCAAGAATACCATTATACGCATCTTGCGCTATTTGTGTCGGACTTGGCCAAACATCAGTTCTAAATGATGTTTGGTTAAAGTCTCTCAAAATATCAGATAATGATCTCGGATTGTCAATCTTTGGAGCTTTAATCCCATCATAAGCAGTAGTCGTATCAACTTCTGGATTTTTCATTTCCGTACCAGAAAAAACTGAAGGTAGGTTAGCCAAAGCTACAATTGCCAACGCTGCAGTCCCGATAACAGCTGATACTGAAGCTACAGCTCGCAAAGGCCTAAGTAAGAATCTTATTGGCGTTTTGTTTTGTCGCCTCTCTACAGCTAATTCTACTTCTGCTTTTGCTTTTTTTGCCTGCATTTCTACGGCTAATTCTGCTTCTGCTTCTACCTTTTTTGCCTGCATTTCTATGGCTAATTCTGCTTCTGCCTCCTTCTGCTTTTTGTCTAATTCCAACTGTATTTTTGCAATAGCAGTCTCAAGTTCAGTTTTTCTTTGATCCAGCTGAGCAACTTCTCTTTCTAGTCCGCTTCTATAAAAATCTGCGAAATCACCTGCTGATTTTCCTTGATCCTGTGCCGCCGCAATTCTGTTAACTCTTTCTCCATCATCCCCAGATTTAAACCCTTCCATAAATTCAGCTAAATTAACTGGAGTGGCGGTAATATTCAAAAAAACATCATCCGTTGAAGATGTATTATTTCTGACCAGTAATTCATGACCATATACCATAAAAGTACTAAAAAAATCACCTTGGGCAAAATAAGCATCTTCGAAACATTGATTCCTTAACCCAGCATAAACAATCCCTCTAATAAAATACATTATACCCTCTCCTGTATCTACTGACTCATGATGATTTATATCAACAAGACATTCCTTATCAATGTTACAGGATCTTTTAAAAACAATTTTTAAAGATTGCCCTTCAAGTCTTATATCCTCAATTATTTCAGCAAAAATTTGTTTTACAAAAGCTCCTATTCCTTGCATGTTCCGGCATCTTTGTAATTCTGGATATGACACTTTACAACCACACTGTTGACTTAGCTTAAATAATTCCTGCCCGGCCTGAAACCCCACTGGTTTTAAAGTTCGCGCATGTTCTGTGTCGGATAATTTAGCACTTGCTTTCGGCATCCCAATTTCAGTAAAAAACTTTGGACACAAAACATATCCTTCTTCTTCTAATTTGGCTTTTTGGTCATTATTCAGATTTTTATCCAAACATAGATATTTTTTATCAGAAAAATATTTAGGAAAATAAAGAAAACTAAATCCTAGATATCCTAATCTGCTAACTATATTCTCAATAAGCAAAAAAACAAAAAAATTACCACCATCGCTATATGGCAATTTTACCCATAAATGCTCTGAAGCCTGTAAATTAGAAATCAGATCTTGAGGATTCATTGCCCGTACCAAACACTTAACATGGCCATACAGTTCCCATTTATTCATCGGGGGCCTATCTATGCTCATTTCATACGTGACATTATTAACTACAATCGTAACTCCCTCAATCCCTCCCCAAAAATCAGTTTTTCGAGATCTATCCCCCTTATCTTCATCTTGAAATCTATATATCTGTCCATTTATAAATAATTTACCCAACTCTGCCCTCACCCTATTACTTTCAACATGAACCCAGGCCGAATCGCTTTCCGCAGTGTCTGTTAAGGAAGGATCTTCTGCTAAAGGTAGCCAGGTGATTGATCCAACTGATCCTTGAAAGTGTGGCTGTCTTAAATGGCGATTTTCTTTAGATACACCTAAATGTTTAAATTCCCTTAAATGTTCTATTACGGCTGGATTATCAGTCTCTATTATATAAGAAAATTGACCATGATTATCCACCGGCTCCACTTTCGCCAAAAGAGCACCTTCTTCAGCTGTAATTGCTTGTATTTGTTCCCATTCGTCTGGTGTTACGCTTTGAAATGGTGGAGGCCTGTGATCATAAGCTACAGGTGGTAATTTATCATTAATATCATCTTTTGTGACGTATTCATAATGAACTTTCCATCCTTCTCCCAATACTTCCACCTTTTTGACCCCATAATCCCTCATTAACCTCAAAGCTGCCTGCTTAAAACCAATACCATTACCCCCAGCAGCTTTGCCTTTTACATCAGATTTATCCGATCCGAAAGTTATTAATTTATCATAAGCTCGAAATGCCCACGGCCCAGCGAAAGTAAGTCGCTTTACACCATCATCAAGATCTTCTTCTGTGCAGTCCACTCCATCAAGTGTACCAGGATGCTCTTGGTTATGATCACAACAATTTTGTGGTAATTCTCTAGCTATCCATTCCAGCGGATATGAATTTCTAGAAGCGTACATAAAGCTCTGTAAAAATACGACTCTATAGCCCGGAAAAGCTCTTTCCGCTAAGTCAAGAGTATTAGGTCTTAAAATTGTTAATAAATTTTCCATTTTTAATTTTTTATAACACATTCGCCACTCTATGAACTTCTTCCAGCGTGGTAATGCCATCTAAAACCTTTAAAATCCCATCTTCCCGCATCGTCAGCATGCCTTTTTGACGAGCGAGTTCAATAAATTTAACCTGACTGGCTTCCTGTAAAATCAAATCGCGAATTTGAAAGTCAATTTTTAAAACCTCCGTAATTTGCGTTCGGCCCTTATAACCAGTATGACTGCAGACATCACACCCCGCTCCTTTCGGCAACTTATCTGGTAAGGTTAAATTCTGATATTCAGGACGAATTTGTTGAATAATTTTAAGAGAATCTTCTAATTCCTTTTTTGAAGAGTCATCAAGTTTTTGAATGACCTTGCAATTATCACAAACTTTACGGACTAACCTTTGCGCTATAATGATATAAATAGCTGGAGACAGCATAAATGGTTTGATGCCAAAATTTAAAATTCTTGGTATGGTTTCAATGGCACTGTTGGTATGCAAAGTGGACAGCATCACATGTCCGGTTAAAGCTGCCTGCACCGCCGTTTGAGCCGTATCAGTGTCCCTGATCTCACCGACCATTACCACATCAGGATCCTGCCTAAGAATAGCTTTCAGCCCATCTGCAAATGTATAGCCACGCTTAAAATTGGTCTGACTTTGCGAAATTCCCCCTAAATGATATTCAATCGGATCTTCCAAGGTGATAATTTTTTTACTTGGGTCATTAAATTTACTTAACATTGAATATAGAGTGGTGGTTTTACCAGATCCAGTCGGACCAGTTACCAAAATCATGCCGTGACTGATATCGCAGGCTTTTTGAATCTGTCTTAAATTATCTTCTTTTAAGCCCAAAGAATCGATATTAATAAACCCGCCTTTTTTATCGAGTAACCGACAAACAAACGTTTCCCCATACTCAGTTGGCAAAGAGGATACACGAACATCAATTTTTCGATCATTGACTACGAAAAAAAATCGCCCGTCTTGAGGAATATTATCCACATTCAACTGCATGGAAGCTTTATATTTCAACTGATTAATAATATTTTTGTAGACTTTTTGACTGATAGTGAAAATTTCATGCATCATGCCGTCTATCCTAAATCTGACTGTCACCATACCATTGTCTTCTGGCTGAAAATGCATATCAGAAGCGCCAGTTTTCAAAGCCCCCACGCTGACTTTATTCAAACCTTCTTCTGCAGTCAAATTTTCCAATTCAAACTTTAAATTTTGCAAATTTTTGATTTCCGACACAAAACTGCCTAATTTTTCTTCATTTACTAAATTTTTTACGGCTAAATCCTTATGTTCAATCGTTTGCGACCTGATACGATTAACACACTGTCGAATGCTAATTTCTGAAGCCAGAGACATATTTAACAAATACCCTTTTCCTCTTAAATCATTAATAATTTTTTTGGTATATTCACTGTCAGGATCAGCAAAAGCCAATCTCACTTTTTTCCCTGACACAAAAAACGGCACAATCAAATATTTTTCCGCAGTATCCAGATCAAGCACTGCAAACACATCTGGATTTACCGGAAAACTTGATAAATTAATGTAAGTCAACCCTAAATTGTCAGCTTTTTCTTTAGCGGCTTTTTCCGCTAACTCTTGATTAACAGAAGCGGTTCGCTCACCCAAAGGCTGTGAATTTATCGGCTTATTATCCGGAATTTGGATAGTTTGATTATCTTCTGCCATAAATAAAGCTAGAAATCTTTATATTATAACAAAAGACCAAGCTAATATCTAGATCTTATTTCACTTTCTTCATAGTATCTATTACAATTTTAGCCTCTTCTTTGTTTAAACCAATATCCACTAGATCTTCAGAACTTAAGCCTTTCACCTGCTCAACTTGAGTTAAATTGGCAATTTTTAATTTTTCAATAATAGCAGGATCAAGCTCAGTTAATTCCGAAATATCTTTAATCTCAATCTTATCAGCTACAGCTGGATTTTCTTCAATATTCTTAATATCCACCTCTAGCTTGGTTAATTTGGAGGCTAAACGAACATTTTGTCCATTTCTACCAATCGCCAAAGCTCTTTGATCTTCGTGAACATAAACACTGGCTCGGGCGGTCTTAGAATCAATCACAATTTTACCAACGGTAGCCGGAGCTAAGGCGGATTCAAGAAATTTAGCCTGATCTTCGCTCCATGGAATAATATCAATTCTTTCATCGCCAATTTCATTAGTAACCGCTTGAATTCTGACACCTTTCTGACCAACACTGGAGCCAACCGGATCAATTTTAGGATCTTTGGAATAGACTGCAACTTTGCATCTCACACCTGCTTCTCTGGCAATCGCTTTAATTTCCACTATGCCATCTTGAATTTCCGGGATTTCATTCTCCATTAATTTGCGAATCAATTCCGGATGAGTACGAGAAATCAAAAGTTGCGGACCTTTGGAGGTTTTGATCACTTTTTCCAAATATAACTTGATTCTCTGCCCGGGATTCAAATGCTCATTAGGAATTTTCTGATCAGCGCCTAAAGGAATTGTAATATTTTCAAGATTGATATAAACATTATCTCTTTCCACACGATGCACTAATGCTGTCAATAATTCATTCTCTCGATCTTTAAATTTTTTGAAAACGAGGTCTCGTTCTGCTTCCTGCAATCTCTGCATAATAACCTGCTTAGCGGCTTGAGCAGCAATACGTCCATATCCAACTGCCGGAGTGACATCGATTTTGATTACATCCTCTACTTTGGCCTTTTTATTATATTTTTTAGCTTCTTTTAAATCAATCTCCAAATCTGGATCAACTACCTCCTTCGCCACGGTTTTCAAAAGATAAACTGTGGCATTTTCGGCATTTTCAGATAATTCCACATCAATATTTTGGTTTTTATTGCCGTATTCTTTACGGTAAGCGGTGCGAAAAGCGGATTTCACTGCTTCCATAACAATATCTCTTGGAATATTTTTTTCAGCAGAAATTTGATTGATGGCAGCGATAAATTGTGATTGCATAAATTTAAGAAAAAAGTATTAAAAATGACTAATATTGTGAAAAAAGACAGGATTTTTGATCCTATCTTTTTGTTTATCGTTAAATTAACAATTAAAATTTACTCCAAAATCCATTTTTTTGCAAATTTTTTAAAATTAACGCAAAATCTGAATTTGAAATTTAGATTAAATTTTATTAAAAAAATGCCATAATTTTTGACTTGGGTAGAAAGTATAGGAAGCCATAAAAACTAATCCAATAATTTTGATTTGTAAAAAAATAAGAAATGGAGCTAAATACAAATGAATAAATTTACTTTTCATTACTCAACTTATGTTTAATAATAAGGAAAAAGCAATAATATCATTAATCTTAGCCACACTCATTTGGGCAAGTACATATTCTGTCGTTAAAATAGGATTAGAAAATATAGCTCCATTCACCTTAGCGTTAATTAGAGGGATTTTAGCGACAATAATCCTCTTAATTTTTTGTATTATTAAAGGATTATTAAAAGAAATTTTTAATTTTATTAAAATACATTTTTGGGTAACTTTATTACTAGGATTACTTGGAATGTTCCTAATACAATCTTTTCAAAATTTTGGACTCAAGTATTCCTCTTCGATAATGGGTGGTATTTTAATAAATGTAAGCCCGATTTTTATATTATTTTTATCTATTGCATTCTTAAAAGAATCTGCAAATCGTAATAAAATTCTGGGAATAATTTTGGGATTTGCTGGAATAATAATTATGACATTAATGGGGGAAAATTTTTCTAATTTTAGCGTCCAAAATACATTTTTAGGAAATATGATGCTACTTGGAGTGGCATTATCTTGGGCTATATATTCAGTTATTACTAAAAAATTCTTAAATGATTTTCAACCTCTAACAATTACTTTTGTTTCTTACTTGGTAGGGACAATATTTTTTGTACCAATCACTCTCATGAGTAGCGATATTAGTGAACTTTATACTTATAGTGTTACTTCATGGATTATTATTTTGTACCTTGGAATATTTGGATCTGCTGCTGCATATTTTCTTTGGAATTACGGAGTCAAATATATCGAAGTTTCGAGAGCCAGTATTTTTCAATATTTATCTCCTTCCATAGCTATTTTGATAGGATTTTTATTCTTGAATGAAAAAATTGATTTTTTTGACATATTAGGAATTATTTTTATATTTAGTGGTATTTATATTGCTGAACGAAAAAATTAAAAATCTAAAATTTAAAATGAAGCCTTAAATATCCTCTTACTTGTCTTAAAATCGGGCTATTAACTTCACTTATTTTGAAAATATTAACAAGTATGTGAGTTTATTTGTTGTTGCATCTTTAAGATTCCTGTTTTCACAGGAATGACACAGAAGTAGAAAGATTCTGGGTCCGCAAACGGACCAAAATGACAGTTAATAAGGATTGATCGTTATTTAAATAACTCAAATCTCTCAGTTAATTTTTCTACTATATTTTTCTTACCAAAAATTAAAACACCTAGATGTTCAACAATTTTTAAATCTTTTTGAGCTATTTCTTTCATAATTTTCTTATCATCTGAAGTTTCAATCATTTCCCTTATAAACTCTGAAATTTCAAGTTCCTGATCTTTTGCAATTTTAATCAAATCTAATATTTCTTTATTTGAATCAGCATTTTTTATCATTATTGCATGCTGAATATTAAGTTTAATATGTTCGTTATCTTTTGTAATAATTGAATCTTGTAATAAAAGCTGTTTCCCACATCTTGCCCCAAAAGCCGCATTAAGATGAGCAATTGTATTCATTTCCTGCCATCTTTCTAAGTTCAAGCCTTTATTTATAACGGCAACAGCAATTTTTGTTTCTTTAGCTTTTTGTGAATCTTTATAATCAGAAGATCTCATCATTGGAAACAAAACCACATCTCTCAAGTTTTCCTGTTCTGTTAGCAAAGTTACAAGGCGATCAATTCCCATTCCAAAGCCAGATATTGGTGGCATGCCGTGTTCCATGGAAATGATATATTCGTCGTCACCTTGCATGGCTTCCGTGTCGCCAAAAGCTTCTGCTTTTTTCTGTTCTTTAAATCTTTCCGCCTGATCAATTGGATCAACAAGCTCTGAATAGGCTTTGACTATTTCCCAACCATTTACAATTAGCTGAAATTGATCAACCATATTAAGATTTTTGTCACTGACTCGAGCAAGTGGCTGTAATGATTTTGGATAATTGTATAGGAAAATTGGACCGGTAATTTTTGGTCTGCAGACTTTTTTGTACAGATGATCAACAATTGTTGGATATAACATTTTATCAACAGCTTCTATTTTAATGCCTTTAACATTAAGTTCTTTTTTCAAAGTTTCTTCGCTGTCAAATTTCATAATATCAATGCCACTTTCTTTTTTCAGAAGTTCAACAAAATCGACTCGAGGCCATGGAGTTGTGAAATCAACTTCTTTTATGTCGCCATCTTTACTTTTTACCTTAATTTTTTTATTTAAATTCAAAGTTTCAAAAATAAAATCAAACATTTTTTCCGTAAAAATCATATTGTCTTCAAAATTCCAGTAAGCACAATAATGCTCCAAATGTGTATGTTCTGGCAAATGAGATGGATCAATCCCTTCATTTCGAAAAGCTTTGCCAAGTTCAAATATTTTTTCAAAACCGCCAACAATCGCCATTTTTAGAGGAAGTTCGTGAGAGATGCGTAACACTAAATCTAAATCCCAGGCGTTATTGTGGGTTTTATATGGGGTTGCCGCGGCTCCAGTGGCATTTTGTAAAAAAGTTGGCGTCTCCACTTCATAAAAATTTTCTTTCCAGTAAAATTGCCTAATGGCTTTGATTAAATTACTTCGAAGTTTAAATCTTTCCAAAGTTTCGTCATTACAAACTAAATCCAAATATCTTTGTCTATAAAGAATTTCCTCATCACAAATTCCATGAAATTTTTCTGGGAGTGGGAGTAGAGCTTTGCCAAGAAATTTCCATTCTTTTGCAAGTAATGTTTTTTCTCCATGTTTGGTTGTGAACATTTCACCTTTTGTACCAATGAAATCTCCCATATCAATATTATCCTGAATAGTTTTGAAATCTTTTTCTCCTATTTCATTTTGACTAAAAGCAAGTTGAATTCGTCCGCTTTCATCTTTTAAAACAATGAAAATTAATTTACCAAAACCTCTAATCATCATTACTCTTCCAGCTAAAGCCACATTTTTTATTCCATTTTCTAAAATTTTAGCTTCAGTACAAAAATGAGTTTTTTCAAATTTTTCTGGATATGGATGAATCCCTGATTTTTTTAAATTTTCAAGTTTTTCAATACGAATTTGACGAAGGTCAGACATTGGGAGTGGTGGAAAAAAGTTAATAGTTGGCAGTTAGCAGATGGCAGAATGGGAAAATGAAAGAAAGTATATTCACTATATAAGATTCTGGTTTTTACTGGAATGATATGCTTGAAATTATCTTGACAAAAAAAGAAAGCAGTAGTGTAATAGATTCTCTTTATTTGGTAAAAATATTTTTATGGAACAATCAGCCGAAATTACCTCCGATCAGATAGTTTTAATGGAAAGACAATTGGCTAAAATTGATTTTTTTGATTTTGATAATGAGCCTAAACCGGATATTTTATATTTAAATCAGCAGATAGAAGTAGTAAGAAATCAACTTTTTAGATATTGGGACGAAAGAACTGAACGAAATGGAGATGAAGAAAGAAGATTTTATTGTCCTTATCGATTGTTAGTTGAAAGGGATGGAGAAAAATGTTATTTACAGCTTACTATCATGATTGATGGGAAAAATTTTGAAGTGTATGGAGATGGTTTTGAAACATTATCAGGTAGTAACCCAACAGCTAAAAATTCAAATCAAGTAAGAGAGGAGGCTTTAAGAAAATTAGCTCAGGTTTATAATATAAAAGAAAATTTACATAAGCGTTTACAAGCATCCCCTGTAACTACAATTCCAAGCGCAAGAGATCAACTTTTTAGATATTGGGATGAAGGAACTGAACGAAATGGAGATGAAGAAAGAAGATTTTATTGTCCTTATCGATTGTTAGTTGAAAGGGGTGGGAAAAAATGTATTTTAACAATTACTGTTAAGATTGACGGAAAAGAATTTGAGATATATGGAGATGGTTTTGAAACATTATCAGGTAGTAACCCAACAGCTAAAAATTCAAATCAAGTAAGAGAGGAGGCTTTAAGGAAATTAGCTCAGGTTTATAAGATAGAAGAAAATTCACATAAGCGTTTACAAGCATTACCTGTAACTACAATTCCAAGTGTAACAGATCAACTTTTTAGATTTTGGGACGAAAAGACTAGACAAAATGGAGATGAAAAAAGAATATTTTTTTGTAAGTATCAATTAAAGAATGGGGGGAAAAGTTATTTAACGTTTACCATCAAGATTGATGGAAACAAATATGAAATACATGGAGATGATTTTGAAACATTATCAGGTGTCAGTTCACAAGCTTTAAATGCACGTCGAGTAGAAGCGGAGGCTTTACAAGCTTTAGCTGATGTTTATGGTATCAAAGAATTGAATTTATATAATAATGATAATTTAATTTTATTAGCTAGAGCTTGTAGTATTTATAAGTCAGTTGAAGATAAATGAAGCATTTTAGACTTTTATTGCTTCAATCAGGGCTTTTGCCTTGTGCAGTGTTTCTTCCCATTCTTTTTCTGGATTGCTGTCGATTGTTATGCCACCACCGGAATGGAAGAAAAGCTGTGAGCTATGAGCTGTGGGCTGTGGGCTGTGAGTTGTGGGCTGTGAGCTGTGGGTTGTGGGTTGTGGGTTGTGGGTTGTGAGCGATAGTATGGTGCGGATCATGATGTTGAACAAGCTGCTGTTAAACTTTTAAGTGAATATTATTCTAAAAGGGAAAAAACAATTACTTATATTAATCCTATTCATAACACTGCAATAATAAAATTTTAAACAAAAGCCTGGCGCAACTGACTAGCGGTTGGCTCTTCTTCATGAGTATAATCAATATCATAAAATCTCATCTGTTCTTTCTTAAACATTAACTCCACTCTACCGGTGGAACCATTTCGGTGCTTACGAATAAAAATATCGGTAATGCCTTTTCTTTCGGTATCTTCTTCATAATAATCCTCACGATACATCATCAGCACCACATCAGCATCCTGTTCAATCGCACCTGATTCTCTCAAATCGCTAAGCTGAGGCCGCTTGTCAGGCCTGTTTTCTACGGCGCGAGAAAGTTGTGATAAGGCAATAATCGGGATATGAAGTTCACGGGCTAAGGCTTTCAAGGATCTGGAAATTTCGGAGATTTCCTGCACGCGATTACCCCCATAACTGCTGTTCATGTTGGACATTAATTGCAAATAATCAATAATCAGCATATCCAATCCATGCTCCATTTGTAATCTTCTGGCTTTCGCCCGCAATTCTGGAATAGAACCGGTCAAGGCATCATCAATAAATAATTTATAACTGTTAAGCTCATCCATAATGGTTCCCATCCTGGCAAAATCAGCTTCCGTAAGCTGTCCGGTTTTCATTTTCCAGGAATCTACCTGCAGCAAACTGCAAAACATTCTTTCCACTAATTGTTCCTTGGACATTTCCAAAGACATAATACCGACAGATTTATGTTGCTTAGCGGCATTCTGGGCTACATTCAAAGATAAGGCAGTCTTACCCATGGAAGGCCTGGCCGCAATAATTACCAAATCTGACCCCTGAAACCCGGACAAAATTCGATCCAAACCAGAAAATCCACTCGGAATGCCCAAATATTTCTTGGCACCTTCTTCATCATGCAAATCAGAAATTTTTTCAAAAGTAGTGGCCAAAATTTCTTTGATATGGACAAATCTGTCTTTCAAAAAAGTCTGTGAAACATTAAACAAGGCTTTTTCGGCATCTTCCAAAATCACCTCAGTATCACGATCTTCAGTATAGCCAAGAGAAATAATCGCATTGCCGGCTTTGATCAGTTTGCGTAAAGTCGATTTTTGCTTGATAATCAAAGCATACGGGAAAATATTTTCCGTAGTTACCACGCTATCCGCCAATTCTGCTAAATACAAGTTCCCGCCAATCTGGTCTGTCAATTTCTTATCCTGAAGTAAATTTGCTACCGTCACCAAGTCAATCGCCTGTCTTTTTTGAAATAACTCCAAAATCGCTTCATAAATCAAGGCGTGTTTCGGTTCGTAAAAATCAACGTTTTCCAGTACATCAGCAATTTTGATAATGGCATCTTTATCAATCAGAACACAACCTAGGACATTTTGTTCAGCGTCAACATTATGAGGCGGAAGATTGGTATTCATAGTTAAAACGCAAATTTACATTAGCAGGGGTGGTATGATAATGTTTTCTTATGGGAAAATCAAAGAAAAATCTTGGCGATTATGGCGAAAATCTGGCGGCTCATTTCCTGAAAGCCAAAGGCTACGAAATTATTGATAATCATTTTTGCCTGCGCGGTGGGGAAATCGATTTAATAGCACAAAATGAAAATGAATTAGTTTTTGTAGAGGTAAAAACCAGATTAAACACTAATTTTGGCTATGCCAGTGATTGTGTCCCTCCTTATAAAATCAAAAAATTAATGTACAGCGCGGAAAAATATTTATCGCAAAAACAATTAAAACCAGAAAATTACCGCATTGATGTCGTTGGCATTGATTATGATCACGGCAAATTAGAAATTGAACATATTGTCGATGCCTTAATTTAAGAAAATGATAAATTATTAAATTGCTGATTGTTAAGACTTTTAAACTTTCATTGATTTTTTCAAGGTAATTTTAGGATCAAACGGAAAATGGTTTGAAAAAAAATTAATTTATCGTCAGATGTCATTCCAGATTTAGTCTGGAATCCAGTAGAGGACTAACATCGATAGTGTTTTTTATATTTTATATGGAGGATTAGTTAAAACAAATAATACAAATCTTTCCAGTTAGGATTATCTTTTTCAATTTTAAAAACCGCAAAAACTGCGAAATAAATATCAGAAATTTATAAAAAAATGAATTTTCTTGCTAATTTAAGCTCGCTTTCCCATATAAAAACTTTTTTTTACCGGTTCAAATTTCTCAATGGCATACCTCAGCATCGTTCTAGGCATGCTTTGGCAATGTTTTTTTAAAAAAATCTCTTCCACCTGTAAATCTTTTTTGCCGATTTCGCGTAGCATCCAGCCAACCGCTTTATGAATCAGGTCATGTTTATCCTCCAAAAGTAATTCGGAAATTTTCAAAGCATCGGCAAATTGATTTTCCTTAATAAAAGCAAAAGTGGCCAACACTGCAATTCTCCTTTCCCAAAGATCCCTGGATTTAGCAAATGCGTACAAAATTTTGCGATCATTATTTAATAAAAAATCACCCAAAATCTTCGGCGCGGATAAATCTACTAAATCCCAGTTATTAATATTCTTAGTGTTTTTTAAATAAAAATTAACAATTTCTTGCCTTAAAATTGCATTTTTTTTCGCTTTTTGATACTGAAAAATCAAAATAAACAAAGCGGTTAATCTCTGTTCGTGAAAACCGCTATTGAGAAGTCTCTGCAAATCTACCAATGACAAATCCTGATATTTTCTTGCTAAATTTCTTTGCTCAGGAACCATGATTCCCAAAAATTTATCCCCTTCACCGTATTGCCCTTTCCCGGTCTTAAAAAAACGAGCCAAAAGCCTAGCTCTTTTCGAATTAGTCAAAGCTCGAAAATCCATTTGTAAACTTTCTAGCATGCTTAATTAACAAAAAAAATCAAGAAGAAACATTATCTTTATACTATAAATTTAATCAAACTGATATTGACATACAGCAAGGAACCGTTATCTTATAACCTTCGTAAAACACCTAAATTATGGAGGGAGAAGGACATTTAAGACTAGTGGGAATTTCAGCAGAAAAACCTACTATCACAAAATTAATAAAAATTTTATCGTCTCTTAACTTAGAAAATTATGGAGATAGTCAAACTACTGATCAACAAGATTTTATAACAGGAACAATAGAAGTTTCCTCCAAATTTTTTATTGCTAATCCCCAGGAATATATTTATGTGGAAAGATTAGATTATCCCTCTCATCATGATCAGTTAATAATGAACATAACCGACATGCTCAGTTTTTATGACATAACGGAAGCAGAAGAATCATTGAAATTAGTTACGATATTATTTGGGCTTTCCAGAAACAATATTTGGCAGTTTTTAGAGGCAAGTTTAAAAAGATATCAACAAAAAATACTAATCATTAATTGCGAAACACGAAAATTTTTATTCGTTGATCCAGCAATTTTCAATAAAGTTAAAACAAGAAAGATTAATTTAATGTCCGCCACAGTTAGAAAACTAATAACCGCAGTATCATTGTCTGATTAATGGTTTTTTACTCGGCAGTGTTTCTTCAAAATCTTAATTTTTTCCCGGTATTTCTTATCCATCATTAAATTCATAACCATCTCTAAATCATGAATTATATCTTCCGCTTTTTCCGAACCAACCGAAACCCTCCAGCCATAAGGGGAAATACCAGCCTTAATTTTCTCAGCTTCGTTTAAAAACCGATGCACCATAAACCAGGAATTTTGCACCAAAGTATGAGTTTTCCCAAGGCTTACCGCCAAACAAATAAATGATTGCAGACCAAGAATGTCGCCAAAAGCTTCTGAAATTTCTAGCGCTTCTTTTTGACTTTTCCCAAATTTTTTCTCATCAAATTCAAAATACAAAATCGAACCATAACCTTCGCCGGTATAATATTTATCAGCCATCTGCTTAAATGGCTCCAAGCCTGGATAATTTACAAATTTCACCAAAGGATGTTTTTGCAAAAATTTTGCCAAGACCCAAGCACTCGCAGACTGATCTTTAACCCGGCTATACAAAGTCGGAATACCATGATGCAACACTGCGTCAGCATCAATCGATGACATGTTATAACCCATATCTTTTTGGAATAACAACATTTGCTTAAATTCCGACCAGTCTTTCAAAGATACATATCCCCAGCATACTCCATCCATGCCGCCAGTAAAAAACTTAGTGCCACTATGAACAATGCGTATCAATTTATGAGGATCGCCTTTCATAATTTCAATTGGCTTCTGCAAAATCGGGCTGGCAAAAGTATTATCCACAATAATTTCTTTAATTTTATATTTAAGCGCTAGTTTATAAACCGCCGGTAAATCCACCATGATCATGGTGGGATTGGCAGGCGACTCTAAATATAATTTATAAGGTTTATATTTTTTAATATCTTTCTCCAACTTATCCAAATTCCCAAAATCAGAAGCAATTGACTGGATACCATAATTAGAAAAAATGTGTTCCTGCGCGGCCCTAGTACAGTCATAAATAGGAACGGAATGCAGAACAGTAGCTCCTTTTGGCAAATCAAATAACACCGCCAAATGAGAGGCCGCTACTCCAGAAGGCGCCAAAACCCCTCCTGGCACTCTTTCCAAATAAGAAATAATAGCCGATAATTTCTCATGCTGAGGTGTCCCCATCCTGGCATAGAGATATTTAGCGCCAAAAGGATAGCCGTTAGCATTATCTTTCACTTTCTTTCCATCAAAATCCACAATACTTTGAAAAGCATAACCGCCTAATTCCAAAGTCGGAAATTCAAAAGTCGCGGTTTTGTAATCATAATTATGACTGGGCGCTCGATAAAGTTCACCTTCATGCCATCTGATCTTATCTGAAGCGATTAGGCACTCGCCATTATATTCCGGACCGATAATACAAACTGTTTGATCTGAATATTGATATTTTTTAAAATAATTATCCTTTGACATAAATAAAATAAATAAAAAAACAAAGCCAGTTTACACAGTTTCAAAAATAATTGACAGTATTTTTTAAAACCATATACTTAAGTTCGTAAAGTTTTTACTTGTCCCTGGTCTGTTCGTCTAATGGTTAGGACACCACCCTTTCACGGTGGTAATAGGGGTTCGATTCCCCTACAGACTACCAACACGGGCACTATTAGCACTCAATTCCCTTATACTTAGAAAGAAGGGCAGTCGAATTAAACATGCAAAAATCCTTTATAGGATTAAATTCCTACTAAAAATGTAAGTCAAAAGTTCTATTCCACTAGACTTATAAAGAGTGGGCAGTATTGGCAGTAAGATTTAAATTTTTATAAGCTTCTTATTCAATCTCCTGTTTTTCACTTTTTTTTTGTATCTAATTTTACAGGACCATTATAGTTTCCTAAATAAATCTAAAATTCTATAAACAGAAACCACATCTATCGTTTTTATTTTTTCTGCTATTTCGTAGGCATTTTGTGAAACATTAGAGTCTCCCAACATCTCTACAACAAGCACCCGTGGACTTGTAAGTTTAAAATTAAGCTTTTAATCGGTTTATTTTAAAAGCAACAAACTTAGAGCCATGAATGCCATCCCTCCAACCAATCCATACATTGCAAGATGATGTTCACCGTATTTTTTTGCTGTTGGTAAAAGTTGATCAAGAGATATAAAAACCATTATTCCAGCAATTGCTCCAAAAATTATCCCAAAAGCAATTCCATTAAAAATTGATGAAAGTATAAAATAACCAAGAATAGCTCCTATTGGTTCAGCAATTCCAGATGAGAAAGAATAAATAAATGCTTTTTTACGATTACCGGTAGCATAAAAAATTGGGATGGAGACAGCTATCCCTTCAGGAATATTATGAATAGCTATTGCTAATGCAATAATAATTCCCAATTTTATTTCTTTTAATGAACTAAAAAAAGTAACCATTCCTTCAGGAAAATTATGTATAGCTATTACAAGTGCTGTTAAAATTCCCATTTTAAAAAGTTTTCTGCATTTTTTAGCTAGTTCTTTATCACCTAATTCTTCTACTTTATGTATTTCATGTGGATTTTCAAATGATGGTAATAATTTATCTATTACAGCAACAATAAATATTCCCGAAAAAAATGCTAATATACTTGCCCAATCTCCAACAGTTTGTGTAATGTTTTCAGAAAAATACATTCGTGATTCTGGTAGAATTTCTACAAATGATACATATATCATAACTCCAGCAGAAAACCCAAGAGCTACGGAAAGAAATTTTGTATCTGTACGTTTTGTAAACAGTGCTAAAAGGCTACCTATACCTGTTGATAATCCAGCAAAAAGAGTCAATCCAAATGCTATTAAAATACTTTGAAATTCATCAGTCATAAAACATGTTAAATATTATATTTATTATTATTTTCCTTGATAAATAAAATCATAACTAATGTTGTAATAGGAGCTACCAAAATCAATCCAGCAGTAGAAATTAAAGTCCTTACAATTTCTTCTGCCATGACATCCATACTCAATATATATGACACAGAAAATGACCTTATTGAAAAAAGTAAAAATAATGACAACTCAGCCCCTGTATATGCTAAAACAAGAGTATTAATAACAGCAGAAATATGATCTTTGCCTATTATCATTGCTTCTTTAAACAAATCCATACTTTTTATTGATGGATTTTTTAATGCTAAACTATGTACTATAGAGGCTTGTGTAATTGCAATATCATCAAGTATACCTATAGCGGCAATAATAATCCCGCCTATAATTAAGCCAATCAGATTTATTTTTTGATCTGATTCTAAACTCAAATACATTGTTTCTTCGCTATTAATACCTGAAAAATTTAAATGATGAATAACATAATTTGCTGTAATACTGACAAAAATTAATGTAATTATTATGCCTAAAAATGCAGAAATTGATTTTTTACTTAACCCTTCGGATATATATATAACACCCATTAAAATTACAATTGCTCCAATTAAAGAAATCAGAATAGGATTCATTCCGTTGTATATTGATGGAATAATAAAGCCTATGATGATTGCTAAACTGAAAATTAGACCAATTAAAGAATATATACCTTTATATCCAGTAATAAGTATCAATAATAAAGAAAAAATAATTGTTAAATATATAATACCATTTGTTTTGTATGTATTTATTAGTGTAAAATTTTGTTCATCATTATATGTAAATTCCTGTAAAAATATTTTATCGTTTTTTTCTAGCGGAATAAAATCATTGAAAACCCTTTTTACAATTAACTGATCATTATATTTAATTTCTACATTTAAATCTTGTGTATATATTATCTCACCATTATCATTTTGTGCTTTTTCTTCATTAATTATGTCCAAAATTTTTCCTTCATATATTAAAAATTCAGAATTATTTTGTATATTTTTATTATTATAATTATTTATTTTGAAAAAAATAAATCCAATTGAAAGAAATAAGATTAGAATAATTATAAAAATATTTGGTTTTTTAGTATCTGAATGACTATACATTATATTAATACTCAATAATTAAAATAATACCCATAATAAACATAATAATACCCGCAATTAAGTGCAATATCTGTAAATTTTTTGTTCTGATTTCTTCAACTTTTTCTGTATTTAGACCAAAATAAACTCCTATAGTAATAGCAATCATTGGTAATACAAAAATAATATTATATAAAATTAAAAATAATAAAGCTTTAAAATAAGTTGTTTTTTCTCCCAACATACCAATAATTACAATATAAGGTCCGCTTGTGCATGGCAATAAGAAAAGACTCACTAAGAATCCAATAAAAAAAGCTCCAATAGGTCCAGTAATTGAATGTATTAAAGCTTTTAATTTTGGTCTCCATGATAAAGGAACTTCCATAAGAAAAACCTTACCATACCAAAAATAATCTTTTAAATTTAAAATTCCAATAATAATGGCTAAAGTACCAATAATTTTTATAAATATTTCTGAAGTTTCTATATTAGCCATAATTGAATAAAGACCTAATCCCATTAGTAAGTAAGATATAAAAATTGAAATGGAAAAAGCTATACCAGAAAATAGAGCTCTTTTTTTCCCTTTAGCATATAAAACTGTACTCATTAATATGATTAATACCGCAAATGCACATGGATTAATGGCATCAACTAATGCAGCACTAATAAGTATTGGAATTGTAAGTATATTATTGTTTTGAGATTTATATTGTTCTTTTTGTGTATCATTTTTTTCAATATTTTTTGTTTTTAAATTTTCTAAATAAGAAATAATTGAAGTGTCTCCAACATAATATTCATTTTGTCCTATATATAAAAATGGTACTCCTCTTTGAGATAATGCTATATCATTATTTTCACATATTTTATTAAACTCCTGTGCATTTTCAACATTTTGATAAATTTCTTTTTTTTCAATTTCTAAATTAATATTATTTTCTTTTAAATATTGTTCAATGTTTGCACAATGTGGACAGCCTTTCCCATAATATAAAATTGCTTTATCATTGTTAGCAGAAATTATATTAGTAAAAATCGTTGTTAATACAGAAACTATAAAGAAAAAAAATATTTTTTTTATCATATTTAATATTATAAATTAAGATAGCAATTTAATGTTTAGAATTATTTAATAATTTTAATAGCAAAACCTTTTACAATTGCTTGTCCTATTTTTTTTTGTGCAGAAGATAAAATCCTTTGTAAAGTACTTTGTGATGTTTCCATTTTTTTGGCGGATTCTATTTGATTAAGCTCTTCAGTATATTTTAACCGCAAAGTTTCCCATTCTTCATGTGTTAATTCAATAATTTCTAAAGAATGTAATGGAATACCTTGCGGTTTATAAAAAGTAACATTTGGATTTAACCTAATTTTTCTACACAATCTTGGTCGAGGCATTATTTTACAATTTTAGATTCTTCTTTAAGTTGACGAATATTTGCAAGTTTATTCTCTAGGAATTTTTCTTGTTCTTCAAGAGATACTGAATTTCGAAAAAAACCTTTTGTGCAACATCCTCCTTTCCTGCCCATTCCTTGCCCACGCCCCATACCTCTTCGAATAGAGCCTAACATACCTGACTGCTGATTGCCAACACAAGAACCTAATTTTTGTCCTGTCATAGAACCTTGTCCATCTGGACCAGTTTTATCAAAATTTGGCATAAAATTTTAATTAAAAAATAAAAACTATAATGAATATATACCCAAAATTAATAAAAATCAATATGATCCATTTGAAATTCCACCATTTTTGACGAAAATCAAATAAACATGGTTGGTTAGGGTTAGTATAGGAGAGAATCAAGTAAATGTTACATGAGAAATAATGGTAAGAATATTGATTAAGCTTTGAAGTATAATTATATATTTCTTTAGATATTGCGGTTGTTGCGGTATACATAATTTTAAATTTAAAAAATAAAAATATGTATACCACTAACCCCTTCCATTAAAAATGCTTTGGGCTTTTTTGCCAAAGTCAACTCTTTTTTGATGTTTTTGTTTTCTTGCTCTATTTCTGAGCGACAATATGTCGCTCCATCTACTATTTATCAGCATTTCCACTTAATTACTTTTTAGAATTGGTGGAACTTCAAACTTTCCATTCGTAATGTAGCAATGCCAGCTCTAAACCAATAAATCCACCCAATTTCCAAAAACCCGAGACATCCTTTTTTATAGTGTCTCATTTGTCTCATTTTGAAATTTTCAAAAACATAAAAAGGGTACTAGACCGGAGTGCTCTACCATAATGGGCATTATAGGCACTCAATTCCCTTATACTTAGAAAGAAGGGCAGTCGAATTAAACGTGGGCGGAATCTTTTGTGGGATTAAAGAGCATTTTATGGCAGCCTTGCATCTGATATTTTGTGCAGGTTTCTATTCGCCATTCAAATTAATATTAATCAAATCATAACAAAAAGACCATAATTCTTTAAGTCATGGCCCAAAATTTAAATTTAAATTCTAAAGAAAAGAAAAGGATTAAAGCTCAATATTTTTAAACCCTTAGCAGGCGGCGCACTCCAAGCTCAGGATCCTGAAAGCTGGGAACAGTCCTGCTGACGTAGACACCATCATCGACCGGATCGAAACCGACATAACGAGGAAGAGTTGACTTTTTTCCTGTTTCCTTGTCTATTACTTGACTAGCCACCCATATTCCATTCCACACCCCTTCTTTCAAACGTTCTACAATAGGTTTACCTGAATTTTGCATATATAATAGAACTTCTTTGCTAAATAAGCCTGATTCTGTCAGCTTCTTTAAAATCTCAGAATCTGATAATAATTTACCTTCATCATCTTTCAAATTTATATAACCACTTTGACTATTTTCATTATCCGGAAACATTTCATATCCTTGCCTTGAAACATAAGTTTGAGCAGCTAGCCATGTTTTATCTTGAGTATCCTTTGCAAATGAAGGGCATCCATCTGCAAATAAGGCTTTACCATTGCCATCTACTCCAATAAATGAACTGCTTTCAAGACCATCTGCTAAATCTATCATCAATTTCCCCTCATCTCTATTATTCAAAAGTCTTGTAGCAATTATATACCAAGCCAATTGCTGTTTTTCCTGATCATTCATTGTGCCTAATTCTCTTTGACAATTACCTTTCTCGTTTGGATCAGCTTTCGCAATTAATGTATTCAAATCTAATTGACCTCCTCCATTAGCTAATTTTTCAAATTGAGATTTAAATCCTGTTAATCTTGAATCCTCGGGAGCTTTTGGCATTGGACTGACAACTTGAGTTGTGGAATCTCGTAAATTAAGTGCATATTTATCATATTCAGAACGAAAAGCTTTAGCCAAAGGATTAGTAGGTCTTACCGCAGGATTGTTAAGACCTTGAACTACAAGAGCATCGTGTCCCGTAAATTTATCACCTTTCATAATTTTATATTTATGTGTTACAAGATTATATCTTAGCACATATTTCCGGTTAATGTAAATAGCAAATACTAAAAAAAACTCACAACTCCATCCGGATCAAGCGGAAAATGGTTTGAAAAAATAATTTAAAAAATTCATGAAAAAACCAGAAATGATGGATATTATTTGTCGTAAGGTCATTCCAGATTTAGTCTGGAATCCAGTAAATATACTCATTATTTATAGATAAAACTTATTTTGTATATATTCTTGCTAGTAAACGTAATGGTACTTTATATGTAGGAATGACAAATAATTTAGAAAGAAGAATTAATGAACATAAAGAACAAATTAATAAAAGCTTTTCATCAAAATATAACGTATCAAGATTAGTATGGTATGAAGAATTTGATACTGCAATACCAGCAATTGAAAAAGAGAAACAAATTAAACATTTATATTATTTGTTCTAACTAATCCTCAATATAAAATATAAAAAATACTATCGACGTTAGTCCTCTACTGGATTCCAGACTAAATCTGGAATGACGACTGACGATAAATTATTTTTTTAAAAACCATTTTCTGCTTGATCCCATATCACCAGTAAGAACTAAAACTTCCATCTTTTCTTTCAAATATAAACTGAGTATATCTATATGTTCACAAATCAAATTATTTCTATAGGATTAAATTTGTTAATCACAGTGCTAAATGTTTTAGCAGGGATATGATGACATTCATCTACTATCTTATATGCATATTCAAAACTAAATGGCGGATATTTTTGATATGAACAATCTCTGCACTTACCTTTTTGAAGTTTTAAACAAATTCCTTGCCTCCACTCATTATTACAAATAGGCATATAACCACTTTTACCACTATTCTTATTCTCCCATCTCTTTGGAAAAACATCTTTATAGTGTCTCATTTGTCTCATTTCATAATTTTTAAACCCAAAAAGGGTACTAGACCGGAGTGCTCTACCAAACCCTTCGCTCTTCACTTCGTTATAGGCTTCCAACAATTAGTCTATTTGCCCGAGAGCCTTTAAATGATCTTCCATCTTCATGATAAATATACCTTGAGTTGCCACTTGGATATGAACAAATGGCATCCAGGGATTTTTTTTATGTACAACTACAGAACTAGGTATATCAATTATTTGTATACCAAATTTCCCTTTCAACGCTAATTGCCAGCCAAATGGGGTTTTCCCATATAATCCCTCCTCAGCTCTTGATCCATCAATACCCCAGTCTTTATAGGTATCAAGTACATCTTGTCTTTGATCTGGACTTAAATCAAAGTATTTAGCAGATGCACTTTGCAAAACTTCTTCAGCATAATCTGGACTATCTATTCCTACTGCAATTTCAGAAGTTAACTTAGTAATATTCGGAATACCATTCACAGCTATCATTACTCTCAAATCCTGATCAGGTGTCGATCTAGATGAATCTATAGCCTGCGACAGATCGTTATTTTTTCTGACTTTATATAATCCATCGCCCCCAGTATCTACAGCCATTACAGCATCTATAGTACCAATTTCTTCTAATACTCTTTGTATATCCGCTCTAAGTTGATTTTCATTTTTATGATCTATAATAAGAAAAGCTCTTCTGTCTCTTGCTGGTATATTTTCAAAGAAACGACCACTTCCGCTACTTTGTTCGTCAATTTCATAAATTCTACCTTCAATCATTACGGCTTTTGGATTTGTTATTTCTCTTTTTATGCCAACCTTGCCTTTTGTGTCTTGTGATTCAGTTGTTGCTGTTCTGACTGATATTATAACTGGCACTTCTTTCCCGGCATTTTCAAGCATTTTTGCCTCTATAGCTCCCTGTATACAATCAGATCCGCCTCCTATAGCTACAACACCTATCCTTTCGCCTGGTAATTCTGAAAGATCTTTGATCCTAACGAAATTCTCGCTATTTATTTTTACTGGTTCTATTAGTTCTATTTGTCCATCATCTCGCACTTTTTCTACTTTAAACTCCAGTTCATTAATTTTAAATGGATTGATTGCAGCTATTTCTGCAACTTTCGAACACATAGAGGTATATACGCCATTACCTTCACGTTTCTTAATGGAAATTCTGGTTTCTTGAAATAATCTAGCTAAATGTTGAAACCCAATTGATAATGCACTCTCTAATGAGGTTTCTTTATTTCTCAACCCCTCAAAAATCAAATTTACTATAGGCAAACATTTTTCATCATAAAATTCTTCAAATCCACTTTGATCTTTGAGCTTGTTTATCTCTTCTAAAAATTCTCCGGTAAAATATTCTGATAGGATACCAGATGGTAAATTAAGAACAGATTTTATAAGGCTACTTTGATTGCCTTGCGTGCTGAAATCATCTATAAAAGTTTCTATTTTGGCAAAAGCAGCTATTAAGTTAGCCAAAAGAGCTGGTGAATAATAAAGTAAAGTAGCATAACCATCATTAGTGCCATTTATATTTAATTCATGATTTAGGATAACCTGTATATTTGGGTGGAGTCTTGCAAATACATTTTTAACTAGTTCTGCTTTTTCTTGGCTATAATATCTAAGCATGCAACATAATCTTGTGACAGCTCTATCTGTTGGATTACTTATATCCAAGCCTAGATCTGTTGCCCGCTTATTTAAATAGTCATCATAAACTTCATCAAAAGAGAGACCACTACTTAATTTTTCAATCGATCCTATTGCATATTCAAACCCATTATATGTAGATTCCGTCATTACAGCAGAGCCATTTTGGACATTATGTCCAGCAGCGCCTGCAATGTCATATAAGGCATGTAATAAATAAAATTGTAAACTGTTTGCATCTGTACCACTTAAACCCTGCAAACTTCTTGCCGGACATTCACCTTGGATAAATTGGGCTATATTAAATTCTGCTCGAAGTCCATTGAGTATGGATTCTTTTGCTTCTGCTTCTAATCTTTGAAAACTAGGAGCAATTTTACCAGAACAAATCTGTAATCCATTAACCAAAACTTTATCATGATCCACATCTGATTCGCCAACAGCTTGTTTTACTGTATTTACAATATCCTCAATTTTTGCCATTGTGTTCCTGTATGCATATTCAATGATTGACCATAATGCGGTATCAAATGATATAGCAATTTTACCATAGTTGAACGCCTTTTCCATTTTTATTTTTTCAACAACCGATTTTATCTTACCCAAATCATTAATTACGGTATAAGTTATCATCGCCTCTACTGACTCTTTGTCTGGTAAAAGTTTCTTAGTATATTCGTGCAGTCTGGCAAAACTTGACCGACTGAGTTTATCTCTCTTTTGACAGGCGGTAAAAGATTCATAATCACCACTTAACCCCCAAAGTAAACAAAGTATCCCTACGGCGGTTCTTTCAAATTCAATAAGATCTTTTTTCAATAATTTAGGAAACAATTTTTGCCCAATGGTTTGAGAACTTTCTGTGTTAATACTAGATTCAGGCGTTGCATCTACCGCTCCAGTCAGCATTGCCATTTCTGGATATATCAAAGTGATATTTCTAATAAAATCTAAGGAATCAACTATATGCAAAAAATCAATAGTAGACCTTATAACTGCTAATTGCGCTGAAATTGTATCTTGGTCACCTTCATGTTCTGTGGATCCAATATCATTTTCAGGTATTATTTTGCTTTGATCTTCTGCAGGAAATTTCTGTAAATCTACCATGTTTTTCCCATTTTTTAATAAGATTATATCATATAACATATATGAAATTTTTGCAAGTTGCTTTCTTTTTTCAAAGCGAAAAAAGGTAACAGTGGATCAAGCGGAAAATGGTTTGAAAAAATTTTAATTTATCGTCAGCCGTCATTCCTGCGAAGGCAGGAATCCAGTAGAGGACTAACATTGATAGTGTTTTTTTCTCCCCTGTTCTTGGTCAGTCAATTGCCATAAAAAAAACAAAATTTAACGGATCATCTGATTTTTGGTTTAAAAAAATTTATGGATGATTAATTTTTTATTTAAAATTCATAAAAACTCCATAAAT
>Ga0156454_124_pt1 | contig 81187 bp, 68 predicted proteins | sample RifOxyA2_FD_111901 | JGI IMG/M metagenome (GOLD analysis project Ga0156454, IMG submission 111901) | Candidatus Peregrinibacteria bacterium RIFOXYA2_FULL_33_21 | reverse complement strand
ATCTGGAATGACCTTAAGACAAATAATATCCATCATTTCTGGTCTTTTCATGAATTTTTAAAATTATTTCTTCAAACCAAAAATCAGATGATCCCTAAAAAAACCTAATTATTCCCTCTCCCCCTCCAGCACTGCCACATTCTCAATATGATAGGTATGTGGAAACATATCAACTGGCTGAATTTTAATTAATTTAAAACCATTTTCACAAAAAATCTTCAAATCTCGTGCTAATGTAGATGGATTACAAGAAACATAGATGAGTTTAAAGCCCTGGGAATTATGAACTGGATTATTTTTTTCTTTCTCAACTCTCAGCCCGCCTTCCATAATTCTCTCAGTTCTAATTTTCAAAATATTTTCCATCGCTTTTGGACTTAAACCTGCTCGCGGCGGATCAACTACAATAACATCAGGCTTATCTTGGAGAGAAGACAATAAAACTCCCGCATCGCCACATAAAAACTCAATATTACCAGCCTGATTCAATATTGCGTTAGCTTTCGCGTCATTTATTGCTTCCTCTACTATTTCCAGTCCGTAAACTCTCCGGCAAAATTTACTCAGCACAATACCAATAGTTCCAGTGCCACAATATAAATCATAAACTATTTCCTCACCCTTCAAATCAGCAAATTCTAAAACTTTTGAGTATAACCTTTGCGCCTGCCTGCTATTAGGTTGAAAAAAGGATTTTGGTGAAATTTTAAATCGATATTCGATATTCGATATTCCATGTTCCACATTCCCCACACTCATCTCCTCCTCTATCCATTCTTTTCCCCATAACAATTTTTCTTCATAACTTGTTTCCTGTCCTCTTTTTGCGGAAATTTTCGTTAAATAGATTGAACAAATTTTCCGATCAACACTTCTCATTAATTCCACAAACATCTTTTCATATTTGAAATTTTCCGCCACTACCAAATTAACCATAACCTCATTCCTAAATTTCCCTTCACGAATCACTAAATTACGAAGCAAACCCTGATTATCTTTCATCCTAAAAAAATTCAATTGCCAATCCTGGGCAAATTTTCTCACTGCCCCAAGAATTTGATTTGACAATGCTGATTGCAAATAACAACACTCAATATCCACCACATCAAATATTCTACCTGACTCATGCAATCCCAAAGCAAATTTTCTTTCCAAGGTATCGCCAAAAGTGAACTCCATTTTATTGCGATAGAACCATGGTTCCTCACAACCAATAATATTCTCCACATAATCTTCCGCGTTCTGAAAAAATCCTATATGTCCCAAAGCTTCCACCACCTGCGATTGTTTAAATTCCAACTGTTTCTGATAATCAAGAAATTGCCAGCTACAACCGCCGCACACCCCAAAATGCCTACATTTTGATTTAATTCGCAAGGATGAAGGTTTTATCATCTTTTCTAATTTTGCCTCAGCGTAATTTTTTTTTATTTTTTTCAAAGTCACCTGCACCAAATCTCCAGGCACGACCTTATCTACAAAAACTTTTAAATTTTCATAAACACCAATACCACTTCCACCAAACATCAATTTATCAATTTTCAACTCAATAATTTGTCCTTTTCTAAACGGCATTGATAAAAAAATAATTAAAATATAAAATTTTGCCAGTACCAACAAATGGCAATCTGCCTATATAAATTAAATTTCTCATTTTCCACATGTTAAACCATAAACTAAAACTCTTGTTTTTGACAATCTTTTTTATAATTACTTTAATTCCAAGCATAGCTTTTGCTCAAACCGATCAGGAAAAAAACTTTGATTTCATTATTTTCACCACCGACAAAGATGAATATAGTTGGTATGAAACTATAACCGCCACCATTTTGGTCACCAATACTTTTGATAATGTAATGACCATTCAATTTTCAGGCACCTGTTTTATTAACGCCATTATTACTGGCAATAATGTTAAATATGACGATCCCAGAAAAGTCTGTATGGATGAAGATAGTACGATTAAATTAAAACCGAAGGAATATAAATATTTTCAGTATACTATTAATTTAAGTGATTTAGCCGCTATCCAGGAAGGACAATATGATTTGAATGTCTACTTTAAACCTGTTATTTACCTAAACGGCGCTAGATATTCTGAAGATCCAATTCAGTTCATCAAACCATTTGATTTTAAAGGTAATATCGAAATTAAGGTATCTTTACTTAAAGAGCCAAAAATTTTTGAACCCAACGAAAATATCAAACTTAAGTGGCAACTGGTAAACAATAGCGATCGTTCCTATTCCTCGTCAATTTATCAATGCGGTAACTTAGTGGATATTTACGACTATTATTCCAAAAAACTAATCTTCACCACGCCAATTATGGATTGTACTAATGATAATGAATCTACCATCAAGGTCGCCAACAATGCCCAGACCACTGCTCAGACAATCATTGCTTATGACCCATCTCAGTATGGACAATTGATGCCTGGACAATATGTGTTGGTTTATAAACTCAATGAAAGCACTTTGAGTCCTTTCAGTCATTTTAGCGATGTATTTGAAATCAAAGGTCAAGAGAATATATTTACCGACACTCAAAACCACTGGGCGGAAAATTTCATCCGTAACCTATATAACGCCAAAATCATTAATGGCTATAGCGACGGCAGTTTCAAGCCAGATCAAACCATCAGCAAAGCTGAATTAATCAAAATTATTTTAAACAGTCTGAATAAAAAGATTCTAAAACTAAAAGATATTGTAAATCACCATTTTATAGATATACACGAAAACGACTGGTTTTTCCCTTATATTGAGACCGCTGCCAACCTGAACATGCTTAACTTAGACACTAAAACCCTGGCACCAAACCAAAATATCTTACGTAAAGAAGCCTTTGAAATTCTGGTTAAAGGATTGACGACCAAAAATCAAGATAGCTCATTCTATAATATCTTCAGCGATGTTCAAGCTGAAGATATTCCTGTTTTCATGACTTTATATAATTTAGGCATCATCCAGGGCTATAACGCCACCTTAGAAGCAAAACCAAATAATACGTTAACCAGGGCCGAAACTGCTAAAATCGCGGCCAAAGCTATAGAAGTGTCTCAAAAAGACATAGATGCTAACAATAAAAATGCCCTACTGAGATATTACAAATTTGCTACAGAATTATCCAATAGCCAGGAATATGATATTATTATCTGCGAAGATGGGAAATCAGGCTTTTTTACATTTGACCCAAACTCCCATGATGGCGGGCTTTACTTCGAAACAAAACTTAATCTTGAAGATATCACTGCAAAATTATTAGCTTCTCTCTATCAAAATAATTTTTTTGACCACCAAGGAAATTATGATTTATGCGCTAATAATGATTGTCAAAATTCCTACAATGAAGGTTTGGAATATTTCTATTCTAATCTTACCTCATTTATCAAAATAAATAGCGCTGACAATATTGATTCCACTTTATATCCACAAAAATTTAATGATCTCAGTCAATACTTAATTAATTATTTTTTAACTTTAAATCACGATCTGAAGCTAATTGAGGCCAAAAAAACTGGTAAATTTTTTGATGATAATTTCTGCCTGTAAACTCTTCTTTCAACCTATAATTTAAAATTTCTTAAGTGTTCAAAATCACCTTAATTGTTGTCGGAAAAATAAAAAAAGATTATGAAAACCTAGAGAAAGAATTCACAAAAAGGATAAAATCCTTTGCTGATCTACAAACAATTGAAATTCCAGAAGGCAAAACCAATGACAAAGAAAGAAACAAAGTTATTGAAGGCGAACGAATATTAACATCTCTCCCTAACGGTGATAACGCACCAATTTTCATCACTCTTGATGAACACGGACAAGAATTAAATTCTATTGCCTTCGCCAATCTTTTAAACAATGAAAAAAATTTTGGTAAAGGAAAAATCCTTTTTGTAATTGGTGGACCTTATGGCTTATCATCATCAATCTTAAATCAAGCCAAAATGAAATTATCACTATCAAAAATGACCTTCACCCACCAAATGGCGCGTCTCTTTTTTCTAGAGCAATTATATCGAGCTTTCACGATCATCGAGAAAAAAACTTATCATTATTAAGAAAATGTTTGATAAATTAATAGATAAATAATATAATAATTTTGTTGTATATTTTTTTTATTCTTAAATATGGTCAAAAAATCTAAAAAGCCTGTTAACAAGGCTGTTTCAAAAGGTAAAAGTTCAACTAAAAAGCCAGTTAAAAAAGTCATCAAGAAATCAACAAAGAAGGCCAGTCCTAAAACTACTAAGAAAAGTATCCAAAAAAAGAAGAAATAATTACCATTATTAATTCATTTTCGAACCCTGTCATATCATAATGACAGGGTTTTTTTATAAGTTCTATTGCGCTTGCAGGGAAATTGCCCTAAAATCATGAAGCTTTTTAAAAGGTAGCACAAAAAAGGGAACCTTCATAAAGAAGCTTTTTATTACCTAATTTCCCTTTGAAAAAATATCAATTATGAGTAATCAAACTACAACATCCACTGTCATGGATGAATTATTATCAAACTATCAAATGCCCACTGATTTAGAGGTAGGGCAATTAGTTGAAGGCACTGTTATTAATAAAAAGAAAAATTGTATCTTGATAGAAATTGATGGCATTACGACCGGCATGATCAGCGGCAAAGAGACAAAAGACAATACTAATACCGCAAAAAAAGCTAAAGTTGGCGATAAGTTAACAGCCGTAGTGATAGAAAAAGAAAATGATGATGGCTTCGTAATTTTATCTTTACGTGAATCAGGTCAACAGAAATCATGGGAAAACCTGGTTAAAATGTGTGCAAACAAGGAGGTCGTGAAAATCAAAGCAAAAGAGGCAAACAAAGGCGGATTACTGGTTGATTTTGATGGCATCACTGGCTTCCTGCCTGTATCACAATTAGCTCCACTACATTATCCTAGAGTTGATGACGCCGATGCCAGCAAAATTCTACAAAAACTACAAAGATTAGTGAATGTAGAATTCAATGCCAGAATTATTGCGATTGACAAGGACACCAATAAACTAATTTTCTCAGAAAAAGAATTATATAAAGAATTAAAAGACAAAGAACTTAAAAAACTCAAAATTGGACAAAAAATCAATGGCAAAATTAGTGGTATTGTCAAATTTGGTATATTTGTCACTTTCAATGATGGCTTAGAAGGACTAGTGCACATTTCAGAAATCGAGTGGGGTCATGTTGCTAATCCTGAGAACTATGGTGTAGTGGGGAAAGATCTTGAAGCTTTAGTGATTGGTATTGATGGAGAAAAAATTTCCTTAAGTATTAAACAATTATCCAAAGATCCTTGGGTTGAAGCTGCCAAAAACATCAAGATGGGACAAGTCATTAAAGGAAAAATCAACAGATTAAGTGATTTCGGGGCATTCTTAAGCATTGATGATCAGATTAATGGTTTAATCCATGTTTCAGAAATGTTTGATAAAGACGGCAAGCCTGCCAAGAAACCTGAAGATGCCGTTAAGATCGGTGATGAGCTTGAAACGCGTGTCATTGCCATTGATAGTAAAGAGCATCGTATTGGTTTAAGTATGAAATTAAAAGAAGAAAAAAAAGAAAGCGAAACAAAAGCTAACAAGGAAAAAGAGGCAAAAAATGATAAAAAAGAAGAAAAAAAGTCTAAGAAAGAAACAAAAAAAGAATAAGGTCAACGCAATTATCGTAAAAAAAGCCTGTTAATTGAATAATAGGCTTTTTTTTGATATAATATATAGAAATTTTGAATTCTTAATTTTGAATTTTGAATTAAGAAACACCAATTTAAAATTACCGCATTGCAATATAAAATCCCACAAGACGTACAGTTAGAGGACAAAATTATCGGTCCAATTACCATGAAACAGCTAGGAATATGTGCTATTGGCGGAACAATTGACTATGGTTTATATATGTCTTTGTCAAAGACTTATTATTGGGAGGTGTGGATACTGCCAGTGGCTTTCATCGCCCTCTTGACTATAGCCATTGCTTTTATAAAAATTATTAATTTAACATTCACCAAATTTGTCCTTCTTCTCGTTGAATACAATGTAAAACCTAAAAAAAGATTCTGGGTGAAGGGAGAAGGGATAATTTATCCCTCTTTAATTCAACCCACAAATAAAGACAAAGAAAAAATTGAGAATAAAATTAATAAAAAAATTAAAAAAGACAAAACCAACCTAGATTCAATAAATAAAATTTCAAAAATTTTAGATTCCTATTCAAAAAAATAATTTTTTACCGCATGCCTACCAATCCTCAAACTCAAAAGGAAAAAGATTCTGTCAAAAATGCTCATGCCCACATTGGGCAGAGCACTGTTTTACACCTACCAATTGCCGAAATAAGAGATGATGTCATTATTTTAAAAAATGGAGGCATCAGGGCTGTTTTGGAAACTTCTACTATTAATTTCAATCTCAAATCAGAAGAAGAACAAAACTCTATTATCTATAGTTATCAACATTTCCTAAATACTTTAGAATTTCCTATTCAAATATTAATTCGCTCCCGCAAGCTAAACATTGATGAATATATTAATAAAATGAGAGAAAAAGCCAAGACTCAATCAAACCCATTATTAAAGAAACAAACTATTGAATATGCGGATTATATTCAGAAACTAATTGAATATGCAGACATTATGGAAAAATCATTCTATATCATTGTCCCTTTCAATCCCCTTAGAGCAAACAACACCAATATATTTTCAGAATTTTTAGCAAGATTAAAAACTAAAGATAATGTGGCAGAAATCAGAAAAAGACAAATTGAATTTGAACAATTACATAAAGGTTTAATCCAGCGAGTTAATCTCATAAAAGCTGGTCTACAAAATTGTGGATTAACATCTGAACAATTAAAAACCACTGATTTAATCAAACTTTTATATAATGTATATAATCCAATCAGTTCTAGATATCAAAACATCAATAATCTAGAAGATTTTAGTTTAGAGATGAAAATATAAAAAGCATTGTCTTGGCGATGACCTACTCTCCCACCCCTCCTTAATTTACAAATTATTTTTATAAACTAAGGAGGGGTAGTACCATTGGCGCTGGTAGGCTTAACTTCTGTGTTCGGAATGAGAACAGGTGTACCACTACCGCCATAATCGCCAAGACAATGCTTTTTAAAAGTAAATTATTTATATTAAATGCTAGTTAACTTAAAACCTTAAGAGTAGATTTTATTACAAAATTTACTCTTAAGACTTACTCTGGTAATCAAGGAAAATTCAATCGCCTATTAGTATTGCTTGGCTACATCCTTCACAGGACTTATACCGGCAACCTATCAACCTGGTCATCTCCCAGGAGGCTAATGGGGAAATTTATCTTAGGTGAGGTTTCCCGCTTAGATGCCTTCAGCGGTTATCCTGCCCGAACTTGGCTACCCTGCGATGCTGTTGACACAACAACAGGTACACCAGAGGTTCGTCCATCCCGGTCCTCTCGTACTAGGGATAGATTCCTTCAAATTTCCGCGTGGTCATGGAGGATAAAGGCCGAACTGTCTCACGACGTTCTGAACCCAGCTCGCGTACCGCTTTAATGGGCGAACAGCCCAACCCTTGGGACCTTCTCCAGCCCCAGGATGCGACGAGCCGACATCGAGGTGCCAAACCGAGTCGTCGATGTGAACTCTTGGACTCGATCAGCCTGTTATCCCCGGCGTAACTTTTATCCGTTGAGCGATACCCCACCCACGTGGGGGTATCGGATCACTTTCACCTGCTTTCGCATCTGTTCGACTTGTTGGTCTAACAGTTAAGCTTTCTTGTGCGAATACACTACCACTCCGATTTCCATACGGAGTTAGAAAACCTTTGCGCGCCTCCGTTACTCTTTGGGAGGCAACCGCCCCAGTTAAACTACCCACCAAACAATGTCCCCCGCATTTATTACGAGGTTAGTATCTCAATGTAGCAAGGGTGGTATTTCAAGGATGACTCCCCTCGATCCAAAAACCGAAGATCAAAGTCTCCCACCTATCCTACGCAAGCTACACCAAGACACAATGTCAAGCTATAGTAAAGCTGCACAGGGTCTTTTCGTCCTACCATGACGTGACGGCATTTTTACCGTCTTTGTAATTTCACCGGGTCTATGCTCGAGACAGTGCTCATATCATTACGCCATTCGTGCGGGTCGGAACTTACCCGACAAGGAATTTCGCTACCTTAGGACCGTTATAGTTACGGCCGCCGTTCACCAGGGCTTAGATTCAGAGCGTGAACTCCTCCTCGTGACCTTCTGGCACTGGGCAGGCGTCAGCCCCTATACTGCGCTTTGCAGCTTAGCAGGGACCTGTGTTTTTGATAAACAGTTGCATGAGCTCGTTAATTGCATCCAGTCATAATTTTTAAACCACAACTGGAAGGCCGTATCCCGAAGTTAAGGCCGCTATTTTGCCGAGTTCCTTGAGCATAGTTATCCCGATCACCTTAGTATACTCTACCTATCCACCAGCGTTGGTTTGCGGTACGATAGCTTATAAATCTCACGACGAGGATTTTCTTGGCAGTTAAACACACCAGAATTTTCTTCCGCGAACGGAAAAATTTACATAACTCCTTGTAAGCCCTTACTGATTTACATATAAGGATATAAACTTGAAGCTTGTACGTGAATTCATTAACACGCTCTAACTATCTATCTGCGTCCCCCCTTCGTTAGCGCCACTTTCACAAAAACTATAAAAGACTTTATCCATCTCACCAAAGGCGAGACTTCAAAAATTTATCTATAATCATGCTCCAGTTTTGCTTGGGCGATTTATAAACTGTACAGGAATATTAACCTGTTATCCATCGGCTACGCTTTTCAGCTTGACCTTAGGATCGACTAACCCCAAGTCGATTAACGTTGCTTGGGAAACCTTGGACATTCGGTGAGCCGCTTTTTCAGCGACTTTGCGTTACTTATGCCAACATTTGCACTTCTTAGTACTCCATCCCACTTTACAGTGAGACTTCATCGCCTAAGAACGCTCCTCTACCATCCCGCCAAAAGGCGGGATCCGTATCTTCGGTTGGAAATTTGAGCCCCGTTACATTTTCGGCGCAAAATTTCTCGACCAGTGAGCTGTTACGCACTCTTTAAAGGGTGGCTGCTTCTAAGCCAACCTCCTGGTTGTATAAGAAACTTTACTTCCTTTTCCACTTAATTTCCATTTGGGACCTTAAATGACGGTCTGGGCTGTTTCCCTTTTGACAATGGCACTTAGCTGTCACTGTCTGACTCCCGTGGACATAAATATGGTATTCGAAGTTTGGTAAGGTTTGGTAGGCTTGTTTGGCCCCCTAGCCTTTCCAGTGCTCTACCCCCATATTTTTATAGCACGAGGCTAGCCCTAAAGCTATTTCGAGGAGAACCAGCTATCTCTGAGTTCGATTAGAATTTCTCCGCTATCCACAGCTCATCCCACAGTCTTGCATAACTGATGAGTTCGGCCCTCCATTCCGCTTTCGCGAAACTTCAGCCTGGCCATGGATAGATCACCCAGTTTCGGGTCTAGTATGTGAGACTAAAATGCGCCCTATTAAGACTCGCTTTCGCTGTGGCTCCGGGTATCATCCCCTTAACCAAGCCCCACATAGCTAACTCGTTGGCCCGTTCTACAAAAAGTACGCGGTCACCCCACATCTCGCTATGCTCGATAAGTAATTTATATACTATCGAACGTAATGAGACATGGGGCTCCCACTTCTTGAAAGCATATGGTTTCAGGTTCTATTTCATCCCCTTAACAAGGGTGCTTTTCACCTTTCCCTCATGGTACTTGTTCACTATCGATCTCTAAACCTATTTAGCCTTGGAAAGTGGTCTTCCCAGATTCAAACCGGATTACACGTGTCCGATCCTACTTAGGAAATCTACTTAGAAACAAATGTTATTTCATTTACAGGACTTTCACCTCCTATGGTTGCCCTTCCCAGGGTCATTCAACTATAACAACTGTTTCTAACGTCACCTGACAGAATGACATGCAGATTCCTGCAACACCCTACTGACAACGGCTGCCACCTTGGCATCAGTAAAGTTTAGGCTGTTCCCTGTTCGCTCGCCACTACTAAGGGAATCTCTTTTGATTTCTTTTCCTTAGCTACTGAGATGTTTCAGTTCACTAAGTATTCTTCCCGCAGTAAATGCGGGATAATTTGACATTACTCAAATTGGGTTTCCCCATTCGGAAATCCCCGGGTCAAAGCTTGCTTAGCAGCTCACCGAGGCTTATCGCAGCTTGCTACGTCCTTCGTCGAAGTTTAGAGTCAAGGCATTCACCATACGCCAATTTACGCAATTTTTCTTGAGTATTACCAGATGTTAACTAGCAATTAATACAAATAATATTTACAATCTAAAAATTCACTAAATCTCTTGTAAGACATTAGAGAATTTAGTTATACCGGAAGCTTTTATACAAAACTCAAGCCAACGGTATATATTTTAGATGCCAAATTGTTAAAGATCATTTATAGCCACTGACTGGCTACAAAAAAGGGTGTCTTTTTACGTACACCCCTAGCTTTTGTATGTGACATTTATTTCATACACAAGTCAGAGCTCCACGTAAATTATTTACTAAGTAAGAAATATTTTTAAATCTAAAAAATTTTAACGCCAGACTATTATATTTATCTTAAAAAAAAAGTCAACAAATTTTTTTAGAAATTCATATTTATAGCTTTTATAGCTTCTTTATTCCTCTAATTCAAAATTTCTTTTACTCCATCTCCCCTCCATTATAATCAACATTATCATTATCTTTCCATCCAATAACGTGTAATACTTCTACTTTTTGTGTTATTAATAGTTTTTCTTCTGAAGTTTCAAGATTTATAGCATAAATTGCACTTTCCCAATCTGTGCTATCTGGACTACCAAGGGAGGCTGCATAAGCAATTTTTTTGCCATCAGGTGAGAATTTAACATCTCCAGCTTGTCCGTATTTTTCTAAAACCTTGAAAGTTTTTACAGAATCATCAGTTATATTCAAAACATTAACTGAATGATTGTTAACATTTTCGTCAACATAAGCTACTAAATTACCGTCAGTTGAAACATCTGTTAAAGCGTATCCATTATCAGGCACATTAACTTTCTTTAAATTATTATTAGCTCTATCTAATTGATAAAGCTGATGAACTCCAGCATATAAAATATAACCTCCAATACCATTTCTAGTTAAACCAATAAAAATATATTTATCTGTTATTTTATAAACTGCCGCATCATATGGTCCTTCAGTGATAATTTCACCAACTTGATTATTATCTTGATCTTTAATTACAAATTTATCCAAAGTTTCATTACCTTCAATTGTCACTGATTTGGTTTTTAATTCCTGGTTTTGATCATGCTTAATTGTTAATACTTGAGGTTGAGTTAAAAGTCTTTCACCATTTTCATTATAGTAAACCTGCCCTTTATTTTCATTTTTTGAACATGAAAAAATAGATAAAATAAGGATAAAAAATGAAATAAAAGTAAATATTTTTTTCATATAAAAATTTAAGAATAATCCAAACAAAAATATACTCAATTTTTTTATGTAGTCAAATAAAACTCACTTGAAACTTTCCAAAGAAATTGTATCTTTTCAAAGCGCACTATTTAATTATTTTTTTTAAAAAATGTTTGTATTTATAAAAATTTTTACTGATTTTGTAACTTTTAATCTTTTTAAATTACAAGAAGGAACTAGAATCGCTGAAGCTGTAAATTTTTTCATATATGACACAATTAAGATTTTTATACTTTTAACTGTAATAATTTTTATTATTTCAATACTTAGATCTTTTTTACCAAAAGAAAAAATTAAAAAAATTCTATCACATAAAAACAAATATACTGGTCATTTTTTAGCTGCAGTTTTTGGTATTATTACGCCTTTTTGTACATGTAGTGCAATTCCACTTTTCTTGGGATTTCTTGAGGCTGGCGTACCTCTTGGTGTTACTTTCACTTTTTTAGTCGCTTCCCCCATGATAAATGAAGTTGCCGCTATCCTTCTTATATCAACTTTTGGAATAAAAATAGGAATAATATATATATTAAGTGGATTAATTATTGCCATTATCTCAGGTCTATTTATTGGACATCTACAAGTAGAAAGTTTAATTGAAAATCTGGATTATAATAAAAATTCTTCAAATACTATCTATAAAAACTGGTCAGAAAGAATTAATTATGCGAAAATTTATACTCTTAAAATTATAAAAAAAGTATGGCTTTATATAATTATTGGAGTTGGGCTGGGAGCTTATCTTCATGGATATATACCAACAGATTTTCTTGCACAATATGCAGGCAATGATAAATGGTATGCTGTCCCTTTTGCAGTAATCTTAGGCATTCCGCTTTACTCTAATGCCGCCGGAATAATTCCTTTGATAAGCGTTTTAACAGAAAAAGGTGTAAGCATTGGCACTACTTTAGCTTTCATGATGGCTGTAACAGGTCTATCTTTTCCGGAATTCATGATCCTTAAGAGAATAATGAAGCCAAAACTTATTATTATTTTTGCATCCATAGTTGGCTTCGGAATAATTCTTACAGGATATTTATTTAATTTTATTTTGTAATTTAATCTTTTTGTGTTTAATTTAAAATTTAGAATTTAGAATTCAAAATTTCTTAAATATTTACCCCAAAAAATATTCTTATCAAATAACCAATCACAAAAGAAAGTCCCGCCACCCCCAAACTGATAATAGCCATTTGTAAAAAATTCTTTCGAAAATTAGTATCCTGAATAACTGAAATATAGTAATTAAACAGAAAAATAATTAAAATGGCGATCAAAATTGTTGATCCCAGACATAAATACAGATTATGAAATAACAAATAAGGCATAATGAGAAATACCACAGTCATCATATAAATCCCGCCTGTATAAATAGACGCTCGAAAAGGATTATCACCCTGTTCGGCTTTTTGCGATAAAAACTCTGATGCGCCCATGGACAAAGCCGCAGCAACACCTGTTATCAAACCAGCAGTAGCAATTAAATGGGTGTCTTGAAAAGCAAAAGTCAAACCAGCCAAAGCACCTGTCAACTCCACCAAGGCATCATTAATGCCCAAAACCATGGAGCCGATATATTTAATTTTGTCCTCATTTAACAAAGCCAGCAGTTTCTGTTCATGTTCTTCCTCATCTTTAATAATTTGTTTAACATCAGGCACAAATTTTGAAATTTGTGCATAAGCTTCTTGAGCATTTTCTTCCCCTTTTTCCATCAATTTCAGCCCAAAAATAACGCCAAAAATTCTGGAAACAAGGTAATATTTCCAGATCTGAAATTTACTTGGTTTAACCTCCTTTTGGCTAAAATTTTTCCAAAAATTATAATGTTTCAATTCATCGTTAGATATTTCCACCAAAATTTTCTTATTATTCAGGTCACTGATAATCTCTGCTAATTTTTTATAAATAATATGTTCGGTAATTTCATTTTTCTGGGATTGCAGGGCCACATTTTGCACTTGAGAATCAATCATACTAGAAAGATAAAATTTTTATATCGGCATCATAACAGCTTTAGTCTCTTTTCGCAAAATTTCGAAATAAAACTTTTTAAAATAATCTATCATATTTTTTTCTGATCTGCTATATTTAAGTCCCTTAGAGATTCTTAATTTTTTCTTTTAACATTTTTAATTCCTATAGCGTCCTATGTCCTTTAGCGCGCAAATTCTAGACGGAAGATTAGTCGCTGACAATTTATTGTCAAAATTATCCGAGGACGTAAAATTTCTAAAAACTCAAAACCTTCAGCTCAAACTTAGTATTATTCTAGTGGGCAATAACCCTGCCAGCATTTCCTATATCAGTCAAAAAAGAAAAGCTTGTGAAAAAATTGGCATTATCGATGATCAAATTAATCTGCCTGCAACCACCTCGGAAAATGAACTTTTGCAAAAAATCAATGAACTAAATAATGATAGGAGCGTTCATGGAATTTTGGTCCAATTACCACTACCAAAACACATTAATGAAGCTAAAATTATTGAAGCCATTGACCACAAAAAAGACGTTGACGGTTTCCATCCCTACAATGTCGGTAAAATGTTTTTAAATAAGGATTTCGAAAATCTATCTCCTTGCACGCCAAAAGGCATAATAAAAATTTTAGAATTTTATAATATTGATTTAGTGGGCAAAGAAGTAACCATTGTCGGTCGAAGCAATATTGTCGGCAAACCATTATCAGCCATGCTAATCAATCGAAGCGCCACCGTTACTGTCTGCCATTCCAAAACAAAAAATTTAAAATTTCACACTGCCAGAGCGGACATTTTGATTGCCGCCATTGGCAAGGCAAAATTCATTACTACCAGCATGGTTAAAAAAGAAGCAATCGTGATTGATGTTGGCGTTAATAGAGTTAATGATACAAATTCCGAAAAAAGTTATAAATTAGTAGGCGACACAGATTTTGAAAATTTATTGACCAAAATTTCGGCCATTACGCCTGTCCCAGGGGGTTGCGGCCCGATGACTGTAGCTTGTCTGATGGAAAACACAGTAAAAGCAGCGTATCAAATTAAAAATCTTTCATAAATTAAAATTTCCTCCATGTGCGGAATCATAGGTATCACCTCCAATAGTCCAGTTGTGCAAGAAATATATGATGGTCTAATCATGCTCCAACATCGAGGTCAAGATGCGGCAGGTATTCTTACCTATGACATGCAACAATTTCATCTGCATAAAGGTGATGGACTCTTGCGAGATATTTTTGATGAAAAGAACATTACTGAGCTCAAAGGTAATTTCGGTATTGGCCATGTTCGATACCCCACCGCCGGAATTTATAGCAGTAGCGAATCTCAACCATTTTTAACTACCTGCCCATTTGGCATTACCATTGTTCATAATGGCAATCTTACTAACACCAAAAAACTAAAAAAAGAAATTATTGAAAAAAACATCAGATATTTAAACACCAAATCTGATTCTGAATTATTGCTAAATGTTCTGGCTGATGAAATTTTAAATTTAAAAAAATTAGAACTTAAAGCGGATAATTTTTTTACCGCTTTAACCAAATTGTACAAAAGAATTTCAGGCGCTTACGCTGTCGTGGGACTAATTGCTAACCACGGCTTATTTGCCTTCAGGGATCCTCACGGCATCAGGCCTCTAATCTTAGGAGTCAGAGAAAATCTAGTCACCGGCAAAGAATATGCTGTTGCTTCTGAAAGCGTGGCTTTTGACGCTTTGGGCTTTACCAAAGTCGGTGATATCAAGCCTGGCGAGGGAATATTTATTGATAAGCATTTCAATTTACATCGGAAACAATGTGTGCCAAGTAAATGGGCCCCTTGTATTTTTGAATATGTGTATTTGGCCAGACCTGATTCAATGATTGATGATATCAGTGTTTATAAAGCTCGCTACCGCATGGGACAAAAATTAGCCAGAAAAATCAGGGAAGCAAAAGTGGAAATAGATGTCGTCATCCCAGTACCAGACAGCTCTAGAAGCGCAGCTTTGGGATTAGCTGATGAATTGGGCGTAAAATACCGCGAAGGTTTAGTCAAAAACCGTTACATTGGCCGCACTTTTATCATGCCTGGACAAAAAGTTCGTCAAAAATCAGTCCGTTACAAATTAAATCCAATCGAGTTAGAAATCAGAAAAAAAAATGTTTTGATTGTTGATGACAGCATTGTCAGAGGCAATACTTCCAAAAAAATCATTGAAATGATCAGAGCCGCTGGTGCCAAAAAAGTCTACATTGCTTCCAGCGCGCCAGCTTTAAGAAATCCCTGCATGTATGGCGTAGATATGCCCACTCGTAGAGAATTTATCGCCCATAATTTAAACTCAGAAGAAATCACTAAGGCCATTGGTGCTGACATGTTGTTTTATCAAGACCTTGAGGATCTCCAATCAGCCGTCAGCGAAGGCAACCCTGACATTACTAATTTCTGTATGGCCTGCATGGATGGCAAATATCCTACTCCTGAAATCACCGAAGAGTTGCTAACTGAAATTGACACCGACCGCAGTATGGAAAAAATGGGTATTGAAAACGAAACCTGGACCGAAAGCGACTTACAGCCAAATTTATTATAAATATTTTGTCAAATTCTCTTCAATTCTTTCCAAAACCGGACCAACTTCAGCCACAAAATTTTCTCCAGTAATTAATTGATAAGCTTCAATATATCTCCTGGCGGTTTCGATAATCACTTCCTCAGGAATGTTCGGCACTGGACCATCTCCCATATAGCCACGATCAGCCAGCCAAATACGTAAATACTCTTTATTAATGTTATCCTGATTTAGCCCAGCCTCAAAATTCTGCTGATAAGTCGCTGATTTCCAAAATCTAGAAGAATCTGGGGTGTGGATTTCGTCGATTAAAATAATCTCATCATTATTATCAAGACCAAATTCATATTTGGTATCCACTAAAATGATGCCTTGCTTGGCGCAAATCTCCACGCCTTTCAAATATAATTCCATAGCTACTTTCATCAGATAATCCAATTGCTCTTTGGTCACTAATTTTCTATCCAACAAGACCTGTGGAGCCACAGACTCATCATGATTGCCATGTAAAGCTTTGGTCGAAGGCGTAATAATAGGGTGTACAAACTTTTGATCTTTTTTCATCCCATCTGGTAATTTATTATCGCAAAAATCTCTCACTCCCTTGGAGTAATTATACCAAGCCGAAGTAGAGGTGGTCCCAGTTAAATAACCTCTCACCACCATTTCCACTGGCAAAGCTTTACACTGCTTCCCAACCACCACATTTGGATCTGGAAAACTAAGGGCATGATTACCGCAAATATTTTTAGTCTGATCAAACCAGAACCTGGCCATTTGATTAAGCACCTGTCCCTTGAATGGAATATAACCCAAAACTCTATCAAAAGCTGAAACTTTATCTGTCACTATTAAAATTCTTCTATCGCCCTGAGTATAATTATCTCGAATTTTTCCTTCATATTTCTCGCCCAAAGATGGGAAATCAGTGTTTTTCAAAACACAAGGCAATTGCGACTTAAGTTGTGCAAGTGAAAGCATAAAAAAAAATTAATGGCTATTCAAAAATTAGCATATTAAAAGCGATTTTAAAAATGTAAAAAACGCAATAAATTTTCTGCAATTTCTAATTTTGAACCAATTTTGCGTTCCATTTTGTTTTCGGTAATAAAATAAAACTCACCGGTATCTTGCCCGATATTTGATGGTTTATTGGCTACAATCAAATCCAAATGTTTTTCTTTCAATTTTTTCTTAGCATTAGCAATTATATTTCCCGTTTCCAAAGCAAATCCAATTAATTTAAGCTTTGAGCTTTGAGCTTTGAGTTTTGAGTTTTTTTGAATTTTAAAATCTCCAACCCATTTCAAAATATCTACTGTTTTTTCAAAATCAATTGTCATTCTGGCTTGTTCAGAATCTTTCTTTAATTTTTGTTTCGAAATCTTCTCAGGCTTGAAATCACATACAGCCGCTGAAGAAATAAATATATCAACCTTATTAATATTTTTTTTCACCGCCTCAAACATTTCATCAGTAGTTTCTATATCAATAATTTCAATATTTTCATTTTCTATTCTCCATCCACTATTCCCTATTCCTGATATCATTATTACCTTTCCCCCCATTTCCAAAACTTTTTGTGCCAACGCTATCCCCATTTTCCCCGACGAGCCATTACTAATAAAACGAACCGGATCAAGATACTCCCTAGTTGCCCCAGCAGTTATCAAAACAGTCTTATTTCTCAACAAAAACTCCCTTCTCTTATAATAAGATAGGGGTTGGAAATGAGCTAACTTTTCCACTATCTCCTTCACTTCAATCATCCTTCCTATCCCCTCTTCCCCGCATGCCAATTTACCTTCAACTGGTCCTAGAATCTCAAATTTTTGAGAACTTAAATTTTCATTTTGTAATTGTTTCAACCTCTTAACATTTCGCTGAACAAAAAAATTGTTCCACATTCGGCTGTTCATTGCTGGAGCAATAAAAACCTGCCCTTCAAAAGCCATAATCAAAGTAGAAAGCAAATCATCAGCAATCCCATTAGCAATTTTCCCAATCAAATTAGCAGTGGCTGGAGCTAATAAAATTAAATCCGCCCATTTCGCCAAATCAAGATGCGGAAAAACAAATTTTGAATGATTGACTTTATTTTCAGACATTTCACTCCAAATCTTCTTTCCCAAATCCTTTTCAAGCTCCAAAAAATATTCTCCAAAAATTCCCAAGGCATTTTTCGTAGCCACAACTTCAACTTCAGCTCCTGTTTTTTGCAATAACTTAATCAAATTAGAAACTTTTTTCACGGCAATACTGCCCGAAATCCCCAATAAAATTTTTTTGTTGTTTAAAATATTCATTGCTAAAGTTTTAAATCCCAAAGATATTTTTTATGTTTTGATTTTCCAATTCAGCGACTTCCGCCAAATCCAAACTTTTACATTCCGCCAAACATTTGGCAGTTTCTATCATAAATGCTGGCTCATTCCTTTGTCCACGAAATTTCTGTGGACTTAAATATGGACAATCTGTTTCTAATAAAAATGAATTTATAGGACAGTTTTTTACTATTTCCCGTAATTCTATATTTTTCGGATATGTAATAATTCCAGTAAAAGATGTTATCCAATTATGATTCCAAAGTTTTTTCGCAAATTCTAAATTCCCGGCAAAACAATGAAAAATCACTTTTTTTAAATCATATTGAACTAAAATTTCATACACATCTTCATATGCTTCCCGACAATGAATAATCAAAGGTAAATTATATCTTTTTGCTAATCCTATCTGCGCGTTAAAAACTGTCTTTTGTTCTTCTTCAGTTGATAAATTTCGAAAATAATCAAGCCCTGTTTCCCCTATGCCAATAATTTTTTGATTGTTTTCTATCATCACTTCAAATTCATCTAAAATATCCTTTGAAAAATTCTTTGCTTCATGTGGATGCAAGCCAACTGTTGCATACATATAATCATATTTATCGGCTAAATCCAAAGCTCGCTTTGAAGTCTTTAAATCACATCCAACATTAATAACTCTACTTATTTTATTTTCAAACATTCTTTTCACAACTTCATCAAAATCCTGATCAAAATCTTTTATATTTAAATGGCAATGACTATCTATTAACATAAAAAAATTGCAAAAAATAAAAATTATTGTTACAATTATAATGTAACTTATTTTACAAATGAACACACTAAATAAAATATTTGGTTTTTGGTTTTATTTTTACTCTCCTATCGCCGTGAGGACCTTTTAAGTTACCAATAAATTTCAAACTTACAAAGCTCTCCTCACAAAGGAGAGCTTTTTTATTTCTTAATCTGATAACTTTATGAACTTTACAAACTTTAAATTAAATTCTTGGCAGTATTATCTCTTTTCCAATTTAAAAGATTTATTACTACTTAAAAATTTAAAAAATGATAAACTTAAGCCAAAACTCAAAAATTAAAAAAATAAATATTGCCTTTGAATCAATTTTAAATGCAAATAATTCAAAAACTAAAATTTATAATTTAAAATCTTCTTCCCATATGATTATCGTTATGAAACGCTACGCCAAACCAGAAAGCGTAGAACATATGATCAAATACATTGAATCAGTAAATTTAAAACCAGCACCATTATATGGTGTGGAAAGAACTGTCATTGCTGTTATCGGTGATGAAAGGATTTTAAACAAAAATCACTTAATGTCCTTCCCAGAAGTCAGTGACGTCATGTCCGTACTAGCTCCCTACAAACTAGTTGCCAGAGAAACTAAATATGAAGATACGATTATCACTCTACCTGATGGCACCACTATCGGCGACACCAAATTAGCCATTATGGCCGGTCCTTGCGCAGTTGAAAATCAGGAGCAGCTAGATAAATCAGCGGAAATTGCCAAAAATGGAGGCGCTACTATCCTTCGTGGAGGGGCTTTCAAGCCACGCACTTCACCATATGACTTCCAAGGACATGGTATCGAAGGTTTAAAAATGCTTCGCAAAACAGCTAACCAACTGAAAATGAACGTTATAAGTGAAATTATGACGCCTGAATACATAGATGATTTTGAAAAATATGTAGATATCATGCAGGTTGGAGCTAGAAATATGCAAAATTTTGATTTACTTAAGGCTGTCGGCCAAAGCAAAAAACCGGTCATGCTTAAAAGAGGCTTGTCCGCGACCTTAAAAGAATTCATGCTGGCAGCGGAATACATCATGCACGAAGGCAATCCTAATGTCATTCTGTGTGAAAGAGGCATTAGAACTTTTGAGACCGCCATGCGAAATACTTTGGATTTAGCCGCAGTCGCTTGGATGAAAAGAGAAAGTCACTTGCCAGTCATTGTTGACCCTAGTCATGCCACAGGCAAGCCAGAACTAATTCCGCCAATGGTATTGGCCTCTATTGCCGCTGGGGCAGATGGTATAATGATTGAAGTTCACTGCGATCCAGAAAAAGCCTTATGCGATGGACAACAAGCCATGACAGAAGAAACTTTCGGACAAATTATGACCAAAGCTGCCAAAGTCGCCGCAGCTGTAGGAAGAACAATATAAAATTAGTAAATTTTTTCAATTTTAAATTTGATTTTTTATCAATTTATGATATAATATCATATCTTTTTAACCTTATTCCCTAACTTTTACCTTATGGCTAAACAAGAAATAACTCCAGAACTAAATAGTTTTCTCGAACTGACTCGCGATGTACCTACTACAGAAAAAACAAATTTTCATGGATTTGAAATACCAAAAACACTTGCTCCTGAAATTGTTGCAACTCTAACAAAAGTAAGAATAGACGCTTTTTTAATGAAACGATATGGTATTAAAGATGATGATACTATATCTGTACTACCAGGAACAAAATTTAACGATGGCGACGACACCACAACCGAAATAACAGATTATGCCGCATATAGTCCAAATGGTCAATTTATTGGACCTATTATATCATCAGTTCTAGAAGAACATAAAATTAATTAATTAAAAAATCCCCTTTTTTCAAAGGGGATTTTAAAAAATTCTTTTTGTACGAACGAGCTATTAATATCTTTCTATCAGGCTCATGCCACTACTTTCACACAAGCAAACGTATCTTTGTATACCCTGCCATTGAATTTTTTTTGTTTTTTCTGTTTATAATAAACCACACCATCTTCCATGGCAAATAAAGTGAAATCTTTGCCCATGGCTACATGTTCACCAGGAAAATAATTAGTACCTTTTTGTCTGATAATGATATTTCCAGCTCTGGCGGTTTCCCCCTCATAAAGTTTCACTCCACGTCGCTTGGCCACTGAATCTCGACCGTTTCTACTGGATCCACCAGCTTTCTTATGTGCCATAAAATTAGTTAAAAGAATTAATGCGAAGAGGATTTTAATCCAAATTTTATATTTTGACAAGATTTTTATTGTAAATCTATTGAATTTAAGCTGAAATGAGCCTTTTAACATGATCTGAAAGCTAAAAAATGCTATACTTAAAAGATAATATTTTAACCTAAAGCTTAGTAAATTCAGAATGATTTCGAAAAAAATTCTATATCCAGTAATCACAATGCTGATTGTAAATTTAAGTCTCAACAATCTGGTTTTTGCCGATATGCCAACTGCTACTAACGCAGGATCTCAAAGTGCAAATAATCAGGAAATCATCTTTAACCAACCAAAAAACGAGAATAATTCAGAGGTAGACCAAAAATCCGCCTTACAACGAATTATTGATCGACAAATGCTAGCAATTCAAAGGATCAAAAATGCCATTGCTTCCAATAATAACGCTTTAAAAAACAGGAACAAAGTGGTAGATGCCGCCAAGGAACAAATAGACAATCTGGAGCAGGAGATTACCAAATTAGAGGACTTAATCAATTATTATAACTCAGAAATTAATCAAAAAGAACCAATTATAGAAAGCTTAGCCAAACAAGTAACTGTCAAAGAAAACGATATTATCATACTCAATGAAAAAGTTTCCCAAAAGGAAATCGAGCTTCAAAATCAAAAAGATGTCATGTCCAAAATCTTAGGCATCATCTATTTATCATATAATAACGTTCAAGATGCTGATACCGCTTCCAAAACCGACCGTAATCCACTCAAGGCTCTACTGTCAGCCAATAGTCTATCAAGCTTTGATCAGGAAATAACTTATTTATCAATTTTTGAAGTTACTTCGCAAAAAATCTTCACGGCCATTAAATCCAATCAAGAGGCCTTAAATTTCTTAAAACAAAATTTAGATGCCAAAAAAGAAAATCTCCAAAAAACCAAAAATCAATATGAAGATGAAAAAAAAGATCTTGAAGCCCTAAAAATAGCCAAAGAGAAAGCCTTAAGCGCCACCAAAGAACAAAAAAATATCTTTCAAAAAAGATTGGAATTGGCTAAAAAACAAGAAACGCAAATCTCCAAAGACACCGAAATCTTGTTTAGGACTCTACAGGTTCTTAATGATGATCTGGAAAAATACAAAAATGACCCGAATGTAGATTTAACACTGGCTTACAATATTCAAAACGAATTTAACACTTTAAATTTCAACTCTAGTGAAGACTTGATTTGGCCTGCCTCTCCTTATCGAGGCATAACCGCTTTATTTCATGACCAAACTTATCCATTTAGATCACAGATTGGCGAACATCAGGCGGTTGATATCAGAATACCGCAGGGTACGCCATTATTCGCCCCCATGAATGGCGTTATTACTTACGCCAATGGTTATGACATTAATGAAGACAGTCCTTTATATTACGCTTATCAAAAAATCGTCATTACTGATCCTACCGGTAGAAGCGTAGTGATGGGGCATGTCTCTGCCACTTTTGTAAAGAAAGGTGATTACGTTGTGCAGGGTGATTTATTAGGTTTAAGCGGCGCCTTACCAGGTACAAAAGGAGCCGGTCCATATACGACTGGCGCTCACTTACATCTGGAATTACATATCCCTATATATGATGAGCAAGGAAAGAAAAAAATTATCGCTGTTGACCCCTTACTATATTTCCCTCTGGATGATGTATCACTTGATTCACTCGATAAGACTTATTTATCAACCCTTTTGACCAAAAAAGAAGAAATATACGCAGAAAGTAATTTAAACAATCAAGTTAATAATCTACTTGAAGATTTACAGTAAATTGCTACATTTATACCGGCTTCACATACTACATAACAAATTTCACATATATGAAAAAATCGGTTTTATTGATACTTTCGGCTACAGCAATCACTTTAATATTGGCCTCCTGTAACAATGATAATGTTAGCGATAACGGTAAAGACAACCTAGTTAGCTCCAGAATGACTACCATAGAACAATACAGGAAGCAAAATCCCACTCCCGCCAAAGTCAAAAACATTGCTTATGTATTTTTGATCAACAAAAACGATAATTGTGATACGCAAAAATATGAAGATTTAGCAGTTACCAATAGCTCTGGAGATGTTAAAATTGCCAAAAAAGTTGATCTGTATACTTACACTCTTTTGAACTTATTAATACCTACTGATAGCGTAAACAAAATAGATAAAACCGATATGTGTTTAAAAATGGCATTTCCAAGAAGTGATAAGAAACAACTTGCAAGTATGCGTAAACTTCTTAAAAAGGATATGCAAGATTTAATTGAAAATACAAATTATGATGAAACTGCTTATGATCTGCCTACAGATTGTGATGAATTAAAAGAATTACTAAAAAATAAAGTTTCTACAGATAGGCTTGATTCAATTTATGAAAAATGCAAACAAAAGCAGCAAGATTTTCAATCTGATGAACAGGATAAAGAAGACATGTATAATACAACAACAGCCACATGTAATATTTCGCCTAACATAGATGGATGTTCACCGAAAATGACAGAGGAAGAATATGTAAAATATGCAATGAATTATATAACTCCAACGAATCAAACCGTTATTGATTATGCTCAACAATTTAAAAATTTAGCTGATCTTTATAAAGCGTATCAACAAAATCACTGGCAATCAGATAAAACAATATTTGGATGTGGTGATTATTTTCAAAAACCAGAATATTATCTTAACTCTTCACCAACATTAAAAAGTAATATGATTTGTTCGGGGAATTATGAAGATAAAGCTGGAGATTGTGATGACCAAAGCAATGCCTTCACTTCAAGCATAATTGCCTCAGGATTATATAAATCAGATGAAGTAAGAATTGCTCTTGGTAATGTTGACTTCGGTGATGGAGTTGGAGGTCATGAATGGACTGAAGTATGGATGAATGATCATTGGGTGGTTGTAGATCCAGTATGGGGCGATACTTGCTATGACAACGGGAAATGTTACATTTATGATCAAAATGATGCAAACCATGACGGATTTAGCGACAAAGATCTTATTCCATATGATTATTTTAATTATGTTCCATACAACGACTATATAGTTAATTATTGGGGCGTTGCCAATAATCAACATTATTGTACCTACGATACTGACACCAAAATATGGTCTTGTGATTCTTCAGCTCCATCAAGTTGGAAACAAAGTGCAAGAACAGCGTATTAAGCAAAATACCCTTCCCTTTCGGATCCAAAAAAATCAAATTTGGCTTTAAGGCTAGGATATTTTGATAATGATGGATCAATTTTTAACATTTTTTCGGCTTGATTACGAGCTTTCATAATCAAACGACCATCCGACAAAGAAGCCATTTTCAAATCTGGAATACCGCTTTGTTTAACACCATAAACTTCACCCGGACCGCGTAGCTTCAAATCAATTTCTGAAAGATCAAATCCTGAGGCATGCTGAACCATGGCCTTAAGCCTTTTAACATTGTCAGGACTGGATGAATTCGTGAACAAAAAACAATACGATTGATATTCTCCCCTTCCGACACGACCTCGAAACTGATGAAGCTGAGAAAGTCCAAATCTTTCTGCACCTTCAATTAGCATAATGGTTGCATTCGGAATATCAATTCCAACCTCAATTACTGAAGTTGAAACCAATATATCAATTTCTTTTTCAAGAAATTTATGCATCATCATATCTTTTTCCGCTTGTAAGAGCTTGCCATGAAGAAGACCAAGTTTAAGTTCAGAAAAAATTTCTTTTTGTAGTCTTTGATATTCTTCAGTCACAGCCTTAACCTCAATTTTATCTGATTCATCAATCAAAGGACAAATAATATAAACCTGACGACCTTTTTTTACCTGTTCTTTCATCCAATTATAAGCATCAAGTCTTTTACTTTCAGGCACAATTCGAGTGATAATTTCCTGCCTTCCTGGTGGCATTTCATCAATCACAGAAATATCCTGATCTCCATAAATTGTCAAAGCTAAAGTTCTTGGAATAGGAGTAGCTGTCAAATAAAGCAAATGTGGATTACCAAATTTAGCCAAATATTCACGCTGTTTAACTCCAAATCTATGTTGTTCATCAATAATCGCCAAAGCCAAATTCCTGAAATCAACTCCTTCCTGAATCAAAGCATGTGTCCCAATAACAACATCCGAAAGCCCAAGTTTCATATTTTCCAAAATTGATCTTTTTTGTTTTGCCGTAAAAGACCCAACTAATAGCTCAATGCGAATATCATAAGGACTTAATAATTTATTAAAAGTTTTGAAATGTTGTTTGGCCAAGATTTCAGTTGGAACCATTATAGAAACTTGCGGACGTTCATAGTTTTTTAAATTTTTATCAGTCAAAACTGTTAGCAGACTCGCAATAACAGCCACAATAGTTTTACCTGATCCAACATCTCCCTGAATAAGTCTGAGCATTGGATATGGTTTCTGTAAATCTTCCAAAACTTCATGCAAAGATTTCACCTGAGCTTTTGTTAATTTGAAAGGTAAATTCAGTAAAAATCTTTCTAATAATTCCCTGTCAATCTTCATAGTGTCCCTTGCCTCATCAATCCATGACATTTGCCAATCACGCTTTTTTTTCAAAGCATTTAATTGCAAAAAGAAAAGTTCATCAAACCCAAGTCTTTCTTTCGCTTTTTCCAATGCTTCCAAATTTGAAGGAAAATGGATTTGCTTAATAGCTTCTTTCAATGAAATCATATCTTCTTCATTCAAAATCTCTTCAGGCATATAATCTTCAAATAAATCAGCCATATACAAAATAGGCTGAATCTTCTCTCGAAGCCACTGACTGGAAATTTTGTATTTGGAATCTTTGATATCCGCTTGATAATATTTCGGAATAATGCGTCCGGTCTGAGCTTGTTCTGTTTTCACTTTCTCAAATTTCGGAGAAGCAAAAAATACTCGTCCACCTTCAAACTTCACCTTACCACTAAGAATCACTTCATCTCCATTCTTAAGTTGTTGCATGATGTAGGGCCGGTTAAACCAGATAATTTCAATCGAAGCACTTTGATCGGTAAATAAAGCCTTAATCAAAGCCATGCCTGACCGAACATGTTTCATGTTTAAATTGCTAATCACTCCTTTCACGATATTCACTTCTTCGGTAGACACTTCAATCACTGGTCGAAATTCACTCTCATCCTGATAAGCCCGTGGAAAATACATCAACAAATCCGCTACAGTAAAAATCCCCATTTCTTTCAATTGTTTGAGATGAGCCGAAGTGGTGCGTAAAATCTTCGAAAGAGGCGTATTGAGCATCAAAAAAATCATTTAAAAAGCTAAATGTATTATATAGACTGTCATTCCGGCTTGTCCAGAATCTTATATTCGTTGTGCCTCATACGTTTTAAGCTATGCGTCTTTCAACTCTTTAACACGTTTAGCCAAAAACGCATTTAAAGTTTTAATAGGTGTCTCATCTGATGCTAATGCCCATTTCTCTTTATCTTTACCATCAACCAATAAGACATAATCAAAAATATTTTGATCATCGCCTGTTTTTCTATAAACAGAAATAAAAATTTGAATCTGTTGTCCTCCCTCATTAATCACATCAAATTTAATATCTCGACTTTCCCCTGGCCTCAAACCACGTTTTTTATCTTTTAATTCCGATAATTGATCAATCTGAGCTTTCAATCCTTCCGCCGTTATTCCCTGCAAAGTTAATGGCGAGGAAATATCTAACGGTTTTTCCACAACTGGTCCTGGAGTTGGCACTGCTGATAGTCCTTGTACTGGCATCTTTATAATGCTCTTCTGTCTATCCATAGCGGCCTGTAATGTTATATCACTACCCCCAGGAATAGAAACCCCTACAGCCCTAACCACTAAGAACAATGAAGCCAATGTAAAGCCTGTAACAGCTAATCTGGCAGGACGACAGGTATTAACAAAACCCCTGAACCAATTCAGTCCTTGTACCGATCCTGGTGAAATAGATGCTGAATCTACTGGTTTTAAAACTTCGGTTTCTGGTACATTTCTCTGATAAGAACCCTCTCCTACTCCTGCCCCCACTAAATCCACTCTAATCTTTTCCACCATTTGACTGGTTTGATCGGTATCTGCAGGTACTAAAACGGCATTTGACTTTGCCGTCATTTCACCTTCAAACCAGGTGATTGATCTAAATTCTTCATCCTCTTCCGCCAAAACCTCTAACAAAGTTTTAAAAAAAATGGAAAATAATGGAAAATTTTGTAATTTATCTTTATAAAATCTATTTAAATAACCATATAAACTTATAAGATTCTTTTTAAGCTGTTGGTTAGCAACTTGACCTTTAAGATATTCAATAAGCGCAGCTTGATAATGTTGATCTGCAAGTAAATGTGTATTTAAGATATTTAAAAATGGGTGAACCATCTCATCAAATTGCAGAAAGCTTCGATAACTCACCCTCCTCCCCTCATCAAAATTTATTACAGGCAAAGCTTCTAAAAATTTACCTACAACTTCCTTAGCATCAATTTTCAACGTATCTAATTTCAGATAATAATAAAGATCACCGCCACCGCACTTTTCCACCGCTTCCCTCATAAAAAAATTCATAAAAATTACGAGATATTATATCTTACATCTTTTATTAAATTAGTCAATACTACATTTAACAATTATTTAACAAAAAACATCTAATATTCTTACACGACAAAAAAGATGAAAATACCTGGTTCAAGACTTCTTATGCCATTATTTCGCCAACTTCATCCCTAATTTGTGTTTGAATAGCGAACTCAGGATGAGCCACTAACAAAGCTAAAGGCTCTGGTAAATCAGTGACATCTGCCTCCCCCCCTCCTAAGGGTTGAATAGCGTCAGCAGGTAAATCATAAGTAGCTTCATCTGCCGGCTGGACATCGCTTAAGAATCCTCTTGCGGCCAGTGATCTACAGGCTGTAACAGCTTGCCCACCGCTACACTCAAATTGATCACCATGTATAGTTGTAATAATAAACTCTCCATTACCCTTCCCCACACCTAAAGAACTTATTAATTGACTGACTCCGCTGCATTCTGGATGTGCAGAAAAATAATTAAGATTACAACTCGCTCTGGGAATAGATTTATCAGCATAAAAACTCTTTAAATCTGTTTTTGGATCTTCTAGTTTTATTGGGATTCCTAATCGCACAATAGGTGCTTTTTGTTGAGATATTGAAGCTTCCATATACCCCATCCCAGCGCCATACTCACCTCCTGCAAAAGCTGATAGCGATGAAGCTGCTAATTGAGAATCAGAATATGAAGGTATAACATTTTGCAACCTGCCTTTGCTTGGTTTTTCAAAATTGATGACTGTAACTGTAGGCATAACTTGTGTATTTAAATTTTGCACACCAACAGTAAATGATTCTGTAAATTCTGTCCTAAGATTTTTCACTCCTTCTGGAGTAAGATAATGACATAAAGCACATTTAAAAAGAAATTCATTTTCATTCATCCACTCAGAAGCAGGTTGAATTGATCCATCTTTTCTTGGAAAATAATAACCGCGAGGTAAATACTGTTCAATTCTCGCCAAAACCCCTGGATCATTTAATTTTTCCCTAAAACCATCTACAACATAACCTTCTAAATCAAGAATCGTCATCTTTCCCAGCACATTTTGAAGCTGTGCTAATGTCAAAAAATGATCTCGCCCATCAACCTCGCCCTTATCATTCAGCTTGTAAAGAGGTATGCCTTCTTTAAACCCAGTATCTTCATGCCGTGTTCCGGCTTCGGCTTGTAATTGTCTTTTAGCTTGAATAGTGGAGGCTGGAGATTGTCTCCCTGAAACCGCCGATGACTCTCCATTAGCTAAATATCCCAACGCTAGTAAATCCTCTTTTGCCTCCGCTAACGACACATGTTCACCTTCTGATCCTTGATAAGATGGCTCTCCATTATTTAAAGTACTGGCATCCTGTGCAACAATCGATTGCCTGGAATCATTGCCAATTTCAGATTTGCCTAAAATTACAGCCACTGTAGCCGCTGTTGCTAACACTAACATTGCCACTTTGGCTGGAAAACTTGCCTCACGATTTTCTCTTGATCTCTCTAGGGAAGCTAATGTTGCTAAAGCTGAGGCTGGCTTTGCGACTTTGACTGCTGGAGCTGCTGTTCCCTCATAATCATCTACCCTTAACGCTTCATCTAATACCTTATTCCCTGTTAATTGAAATGGCCTTCTTGTTGCTGATCTTGCTAATTCAATCCTTGCTTTTACAGCTTTATTTTTATATCCAAAAAGCTGAGAATATAATTGCCTTTCCTGGCCACCATTTTTTCCATACAAAGCCACAAACATGCTACATAAATATCCGGCAACAGCTGGGCTTGGATTCAATGATCCTTCCTCCAATACAGTACGAATAAATAATATAAAATTTTGCTGTAAATAAGAATTACTCTCCTTATTCAGAAAATCACAAAATTCATTACGTTGACTTACACTCTGTTGTATCAAAGTTAATATATTGCTACACAAAGTCAATGTATCTGCTTTTTTAAATTTTAAAAACTCCATGCGCAGCAAAGCATTTAAAATTCTTCTAAATCCAGTTGGTGTTTGCTCAACGGCGTCCATCCCTTCTAATCTCGTTATTACTGTTCTTTTTACATCAACTCCCGCTCCATTGTTACTTATTTCCATCTCCAAACTAGCACCAATATCCCATGCTTGACTTGTGTTTTCGCTATCTCCTTCTAATGGTTCTAATCTTGAATTTGTTTCTGCTTCCATATTTATAATATTAATTGTTATTTTTTTACGAGTGTTAATTATACATTAAATCACAAAAACGTCAAATAATTTTCATAAAATTCAAAAAACAGGTAATTACTCTAACAATTATTACACCCAAAAATAAAGAAAAAGTTTCAAAAAGCAAAAAAATCAAAAAAAATCTTTAAGCATTTATCTTTTAATTTTTAGCCAATCTGATTGATAATTATCATCAAGCTCCGCAGCAATATAATTATTGAAGAAATATTGCCGCGGAGCAAAAAAGCTATTTCTCTTCTCTAGTTTTCTCCTCCTCCCGATTGGCAAACAAACCCTCTGCAAATTCCATTTTTCCTCCTTTCTTAACACCAAGAATATCCATACGATCAACGGTAATTTCAATCACATATTTTGTTTTGCCGTCTTTACCTTGATAATGATCATTATGAATTTCCCCAAAAACTTCTATCGCATCGCCTTTATGCAAATATTTCTCAGCTGTTTCGGCCATTCCCTGCCATACAGTAAGTCTATGGAAATCAGGGTGATCCTTTGCCTCACCATTTTCCATTTTTTTCCTTCTGGTGGTCAAAACTAGAGTGGCTACCTTCTTCTGGGTGGTGGTGTGTTTGATTTCCGGATCATCGGCCAGATAGCCGCGCAACATAACGCTGTTATAAGTACGCATATAACAAAAATTAAGAAATACATACGCTCAGCATAAAAAATGATTATGACTTTTTCATGAACTCAACCTGAATTTTTGCTGAATTTTTATTTTTAAACTTTACAAAAACATAAAAAGTTATCAAACATTATTCCTTCTAACCCCAAAAACCGCTATCTTTAAAAAGAGTTGAGTATAATTCAAAATTTAAAATTTTTAAAGTGTTCACAGGCATTATTCAAGAACTCGGACAGATAATTAATCTAAAAAAATCCCAACAAAATTTAGAAATTCGGATTTTTGCAGAAAAAATTTTGCTAAACAAAAAAATCGGCGACTCCATTGCTATCAACGGCGCTTGCCAGACAATTACAAAAATCAATAAAAACTATTTCCAAGTAATTGCCATCCCTGAAACCTTGCGCTGCACCAATTTTCAAAATTTCCAAAAAGACGACTTGGTCAACCTTGAAGCTCCCTTGAAAATTGGTGATAGTTTAGACGGACATTTTGTATTAGGACACGTTGACAGCACAGCAAAATGCCATTCCTGTCGCCACTTATGTCATCCCCGTAAAGACAGGAATCTTAATTTCAAAAACACCGAACCCATCCTCGAAATCGAAATTCCAAAATCAATTGCCAAATATATCGTTCACAAAGGATCAATCACAGTAAACGGCGTAAGCCTAACAATTTCCAAAATTAAAGAAAAAACATTTGAAATATCATTAATCCCTCATACACTCAAAAATACAAACCTTGGAAAACTTAAGAAAGGAGATTTGGTGAATTTGGAAGTGGATGTAATTGCAAGATATGTTGTAAACCACGCTTGTTTTGGCTCATAAAAGCCCAAAAGATAATTCATTTCGAAGTAATCCGAAAAATCCAATTAATAAAAAATTTGCCTATTAATTTCTATTGCCACTATTTCTTAATGTCCTCCATTCACCATCAGGATTCAACACTGAAAAGCTTTCTATGTAAATCGTATCTCCTCCGTTAACAGGATCTTGGGCTACACCATTCGCAACGTCAAAAGATGGCCCAATCATTCCATAAATGTCTTTAGGCTCAGCAATATTTTTAACAGCAAATATCTGACCGTTTATTTCTAACTCTCCACTACTTGGGTTCACAAATGGAGTAAACCTGAATCTATTTGATTCAGATACATTTAATATACCACAATCAAAAGGCACAGTAGCATCACCAGGCAGTGTATATGGCATGTAAAATGAACATTCTTGATTAAAAGGACTGTAAGTTACAATAACACTTTGAAGTTCAACGCCAGGATCTTTACCAACTGGAACAACCATAGACATAGACAGATGCATTTCATTTGAAAGCGGTATTTGACCTATAACCAGTTCTGTTCCTGAAAATCCTTCATAAGAAGAACTACAGGTTATAAGAGGATAAAAACCAAGACACTTCATCTCATCTTCTAAATCCAATGAGGTATCAAAAGGTATAGTTAAACCATCATCTGTTACAACAAAATTACCATTACCAGCACATTCAACAAAGTCATAACTACCTGGATTTTGGCAAAAATGGATTTCAAAGTCATCAAGTAATCTTTGATATGAATCATCACAGGTAAGATCAAAACTACCAGGTTCAGGAGAACTATCACAAGAACCATCATCAGACGAATCATTACAGGCAGCCACTATTAATAATAACAAAAAACTAGCTCTTAAGAGTGTCATATTTTTTGTTATTATAGGCTTCAAACCATACATTCTTCTAGATGAGCAAGGAGTTACATCTAATCTCGAACTTTCCATAAAAAAAAGATGAAGAAGATAGCGAAACTATATATTCAAATTACGTCAAAATCAATATTATTTTCCAAAAAAACGGATCAAATGGAAAATGGTTTGAAGAAATAATTAAAAAAATTCATGAAAAGACCAGAAATGATGGATATTATTTGTTTTAAGGTCATTCCAGATTTAGTCTGGAATCCAGTAAATATAATGATTATTTATGGATAAAACTTATTTTGTATATATTCTTGCTAGTAAACGTAATGGTACTTTATATGTAGGAATGACAAATAATTTAGAAAGGAGAATTACTGAACATAAAGAACAAATTAACAAAAGCTTTTCATCAAAATATAATGTATCAAGATTAGTATGGTATGAAGAAGTTGATACTGTAATATCAGGAATTGAAAAAGAGAAACAAATTAAACATTTATATCATTTGTGCTAACTAATCCTCCATATAAAATATAAAAAACACTATCGACGTTAATCCTCTACTGGATTCCAGACTAAATCTGGAATGACGACTGACGATAAATTAAAATGTCTTCAAATCATTTTCCGTATGATCCAAAAAAACCTTTCCTATATTATGCCCTACAACAAATTACTAAATACACTTTACAGTTAATAGCTTATTTTCCTTCCTTCCGCATCACGATGATATTTGCCAAAGTCAGTAAGTTTTCGAACGTCCTCATTCCACATAACTGGACCATTTTTGCATGAAGGTTTCCCTGTGCCATCATTTACACAATTACCACAAATGCCAAATCCGCATTTCATATATCTTTCAACACTGATTTGAGCTTTAATTCCTTTTTCGTAAGCAATATCAGAAATTTTCTTCATCATCACTTCTGGCCCACAAGTACAAATACAATTTATTTTTTCAGTTTCCAAAATCTTTTTCAAAAAATCTGTTGTATAGCCCTTGAATCCCATTGATCCATCATCAGTGCAAATATGTAAATTCACATTTTCTATTTCCTTAATTTTATCAATATATAAAAGTAAATCCTTATTCCTTGCTCCAACAATAAACTCTATCTTACAGCCATTTTGAGAGGCTTGCTGTGCAAAGTTAAAAAGTGGAGCCGCACCATAACCTCCAGCAATTAAAACCAAATGTTGATTTTTTTCACAAACAAAACCTGTGCCATACGGCCCTCTTATTCCAAGCTTTTGGCCGACTTTATAACTATCTAATTTTTCTGTAAAAGACCCGACTTTTGCAATTGAAAATTTCATTTTTTTACCATCATCCATTGCCACACTAAAAGGTTTTTCATTAAGCCCTGGTATCCATAAATTCACAAACTGCCCAGGATATGCTCCCAAACTTATATCCAAAGTATATGTTTTCACAATACTGTTTTCCTGAACAATATCTAGAATTTTCACCGCTTTTGGAATATCGATTCTCATAAATGAGAGCTAAGAACTGAGAACTGAGAACTTAGAATAGTAATCGGTAGTCAGTGGTCAGTAATCAATTCGAACTAATTTCTGATTACTCACTTCTGACTACATCCTATTTCCCCACCACCCCCACAATTTCCTCCACACTCTTGACTCCCTCCTTATCCAGCCATTCCTCCATTTCTTTTGCAACTAATCCAAACACTTCTGGGCCTCGATAGTATACTGCTGTTCCCATACCAACCAATCTCGCGCCAGCCATCATCATGGCAATTGCATCTCTGCCATTCATAACTCCTCCTAAACCAATAATTGGAATTTTCACTGCTTTATAAATATCATGTACAGCTTTGATTGCTATAGGTTTGATAGCTGGGCCTGATAGCCCCCCAACTTTATTTGCCAAAACAGGAGCTCTCATTTCTATATTTATCTCCATTCCTGGGCCTACCGTGTTAATAGCTGTGATTGCATCAGCTCCTGCAGATTCTACAGACTTTGCGATATCAGCAATATTTGAAACATTTGGAGATAATTTCACTGAAATTGGCAATTTCGTCATCTTACGAACTTCTTTAGTCACTTCAGCGGCATCAACACAAGAACAGGCAAAAGGTCTTCCAAATTCATCCTCAACATTTGGACAAGATATGTTGATTTCAATTAAATGAGGTTTAATTTTTGAAACTTCCTCTGCTATCAACCCATAATCAGTTTTTCTTGATGCAATAATATTGGCAATTAATGGTGAATCACAAGTTTTGAGAAAGTCACCCAATTCTTCTTTAGCTTTTTCAATCCCAGCATCTGGCACGCCAACAGCATTCAACATATAAAATTCATTGGCAATAATCACTGGGTTTGGATGACCTTTGTGTCCTTTTAACCAAATTGATTTTGATGTCACACCACCTGCTCCGCATTGAATTACATATTTCAAAGAATCACCAGTAATTCCAAGAATCCCTGAAGCCAAAACCAAAGGGTTTCGAAATTTCACTCCACAAAATGTAATTTCAAGATTTGCCATTAATTATTTTAACTTCTATTATTTTTATAGCAAATTTTCATTAAAAAAACAAAAAATAATATGCAAAAAAGATTAATTGAAATCGATTTTTTTCGTGGAATTGCTGTAATAACAATGGTTATTTTTCATTTGTTTTTTATTTTAAATTATTTCAATATATTACAGAATCAAATGTATAAAGGCTTTTTTGGTATTTTAGCTCTTTACACTCAAATATCATTTTTAACTTTAGCAGGAATAAGTATTGCACTTACAAGACAAAGTTTTGAACAAAAAAAATGTTCATCTGAAAAATTCTTAACTCATCAATTTAAAAGATCATTTATAATATTATTGAATGCTGGGGTTATTTCATTAGTAACATATATTTTTGCACCTAGTGAATATATTAAATTTGGCATACTTCATTTGATTGGAACAAGCACTTTAATTTTAAGTTTTTTTGCAAATAAAAAACATTTTTGTCTAATTTTAAGTATTTTAATATTTTCTTTAACTCCACTCTTAGCTTACAGAATAATTCCATCATCAAATTCCCTGGATAGATTCGATATTTTTCCTTGGATGAGTCTTATATCATTTGGGATTTTTCTTGGAAATATTTTATACAAAAATTTTCAGCCAATTTACGAAATTAGATTACCAAATTTTTACCTAATACAAAAAATAGCTTATTTAGGAAAACATTCATTAACAATCTATATGCTCCACATCCCAGCAATATTATTAATTTTATCTTCACTAAAACTCCCTATTGTCATTCCTGCGGAGGCAGGAATCTTAGGCCTTTAGCAATTAAGATCCCTGTTTTCACAGGGATGACATACAATATTTTTATTTTGCCAATTCTTCATCTATCACAGTCTTGAAAGAATCAAATGGCAAAGCTCCAACCAACATTCTTCCATTAACAAATAAAGTCGGAGTGCCTCTGACACCAGCAGTTCGTCCATCAGCAATATCTTTATTAATTTCTTCTGTATATTTATCTGAACTTAAACATGTTTCAAATTTACCAGCATTAACACCTAAATCAGACGCAAATGTTTTAAGCGCTGTATTTACATCAGAAGAACTTAACCAATCAGCAGGTTTTGAAAAAAGCAAATCATGCATATCCCAATATTTTTCTTCATCTTGTTCTCTGACACAATTAGCAGCCACTGCTCCTTGCATAGCATATTGATGAAAAGAAAGTGGAAAATCTCTAAATACAAGTTTAACTTTTCCTGTATCTATATATTGAGATTTAATCTGTGAATAAGCTCCATTAAAAAACCTGGCGCAATACGGACACTGAAAATCACTAAATTCAATTATAGTTACCTTTGCATCTTTATCTCCTTCAATCGGATCATCATCAACACTCACATCAACAACTATATTTGTATTTGGCTTAACTTGTTGATTTTGACTATTTTGTTGCTGATTTTGATTATTATTCTGAGCAATCACAGCATTTTGATTTTTATCTAAAGCTTTTGAAATCAAGCCATAACCTTGACTTAAACCAACTCCAATAATTAAGCCCAAAAGTAAAAAAGTAGCAATCATCCACGAATTATTTTTTTTATCGAACATAGAAAGAGAATTAAGAGTTAAGAACTAAGAACTAAAATTAAGTAGAAAAATAAAGAAAAATTTGTTATTTAAATTCATTCAAAACATTTCCCTATTTCTTAATTCTCAGAAATTTTTACCATAGCTGGATAAAAATTTCTGGTGCCCAGGGCGGGAATCGAACCCGCACTCACTTTAGGTGAACAGGATTTTAAGTCCTGCGCGTCTACCAATTCCGCCACCTGGGCAAAGCTCAAATTTGATAAAATTTTTTCAAAATTTTTTCAAATTTGCTCTACGCTCCACATATTTCTCCGAAATCTGTTCCGCTCCGAGACGCTTTCCTCGCAGCTCTCATCACCTGGGCAAAATCTTAAGCTATTAGCTAACAGCTTTTTCATACACATCATAAAATACTTTGATCAAATAAATTCGTCAATAAATTTATGGCAATGGAGGTCTCCATTTTTTTATATTTATCAATTTTGTTCTATCTAAATCAAATATAAAACTTAAATTACAATCATTATTGTATTGATTACTATAAGGAACAACTAATTCTATATAACCATTTTTAATATCTTTCTCATAAACTCCCAAAGTAATTGGTTGTTCTTTTGTCGTTTCAGAAAAATATTTTTTTACTAAATCCCAAACTTTAAAATTATTCCAAGTTAGACCATCATAATAATAATAATTATTTAGACCAGGAGTTTGAACATAAACATTATTTTCATCAATATACCTAACCCATAATCCAACCATATTTTGTACTGGATTTGAATTAATAGATTTATAAGTTAAAAAAGCATATTTAGGAATGGATATTCGATTTTCATTTTGGAAAAAATTTATATAAACCATATCAAAATTATCTTCAGCAACCATTTCATATCTCATACTTATATTATCCCTAAAAGAAACAAGATTCTCTGGACAATTATTTTTTAAACAATCTTCTGAAACGTCAAAACTATAAATAGCAGGAAAATCAGTTAAAGAATGTTCTGGATTTTCTTCCTTACAAATTTTCTCAAAATCAGGACTACTCACATCAGCTTCTTTCCCGCATCCAATCACAATCAAAATAAATCCAAAAAGAGTAATCAAAACACATAAAAACCAAATTTTATAATTTTTGTACAATGAATTAAAATTAAATTCTAAATCTCAATATCCCCTCCGCCAACTGCCATCTGCGAACTGCTAACTCATCTGGAGGCGACGGTCAGGATCGAACTGACGTATAGCGGTTTTGCAAACCGATGCCTTACCACTTGGCGACGTCGCCTAAATGCTGAAAAAAATTAACACAGAAAAAAGCCTTTTGCAAGAACTCCTCCTATCCCCGTTCCATATTCTGCATTTTTTGGGATGTGAACTTGGATTCCATATATTTTGGCTACTTCCAAAATTATGTCTGTTATTTCTTGGAATCTAATTAATTTACCTATCAAAACTATTTCTTTTACATTATTTGCTTTTGCAGCAAAAACTATATTTGTTCCAATTGCCTGACCAATTAAATTAACAATTCCAGCCGCCAAATCTTCTTTTTTAAATTGTACATTTCTCGCAAGTTTTCCCAGATTTGAGGCTGTGTTTTCTGATGAAACAATACCTATGCCTGACCCAACAATTTCCCCAACACTTAAATCAACCCTGCGTTTATCGCCTTTCAAAAACATTTTTCGTAATTTAGAAATATCCGTCTCGCCTAAAAGCTCTTTACACAACCCAAGAAAAGTACCACCACCAATACCTGTACCACCGATGTGAGAAATTGTTAAATTGTTAAATTGTTGATTGTTATTTTTAATTTTCAATTTTTCATTTTTCATTTTACATTTAACTATACACGTTCCTGTCCCTAAACTTGCAACTAATATTTGCTCTGGCAATTTTTTTTGAACAAATTTTTTATACAAATAAATTCCACCTCTGCCAATTGCGAAAATTTCATCTACTTTAATAATAGGTATATCTAAAATTTTATTTTCAAAAAATCTAGACTTGCCTCCTGTAACATAAATTTTTTCAATACCTTTTAAATTTATTTTTTGTAATTTTAAAAATTTTTCAATATCTGAAATAGATTTATGTTTTTGACTTTCAAAACTTTTTATATTCAAAATTTCATTATCTTTCCATAAAATCATGTCCAAAGTAGAAGCACCGAAATCTAAAGATAAACTTTTCATAAATAATAAAAATTTAAACTAAAATTACTTCATTCATTCTCCACTGAAACTCTTTTTTTAATTTAAAGTTTCCATGTTTCCGAACCATACCAAAGTAACTTCCTGCATTTTTCTGAGTAAGCCTAGAACTAATTCTATGCAAACTTCTTTTATTTAATTTTCTACCGTTTGGATACAAAATCATACCAAGAAATTTAATACCATGCTTTGGTCTCACAATTATATTATTTTTATCATGAACTTGTAATTTTAACTGATTATTTAAAAATTGAGTCGCTTGAATCTTTATTTTCTCTAATTTATCAAAATCATTTTCAATTACAAGGAAATCATCACCATAACGAATGTATCTTTTTGGTTTTAAATTATGAACAATATATCTATCAAATTCGTTGAGATAAATATTTGAAAATATCTGACTTGTGAGATTGCCTATAGGAATCCCAACGCCTTTTTCTTTTTCAAAACTTTGTATAATTTCTTTTAAGAGCCATATAGTCTTTTCATCTTTAATTTTGAAAAAAAGAATTTTTAAAAGTATTTCATGATCAATATTATCAAAAAATTTCTTTACATCTGATCTCCAAACAAAGGAATTAGGATATGAATGCAAAAATTTTTGAGTTCTTTCTATACATGCAAATAAACCTTTATCTTTTCTGCACGACCAAACATCATAAATAAATGTTTCGTTATAAATTTCTACTAAATAATTATAAATAAGCCTATGGACCACTCTATCTCTTATCGGAGCAACTGATATTTCTCTTTTTTTATTATCAGCTACAACAAATTTTCTATATTCCCCATACTGATAACTACGATTATTTAACTCTTGAAATAATTTAAAAATATTGGCTTCAAGATAATATTCAAATATATTGAGTTCCGCTGTTTTCTTTTTACCTTTTTTGAAATCAAACCAGCTTTTCCAAATATTTTTTAAACTTAAATCTATGGAGCAACTTCCAGTCATTAACAAAACTTATGAAATTTACAAAGAAATATTACAGCTAAATAATTCATTAAACAAAAAAATGAGATATTCATTGGGGACAAGCATGGAAAATTCAATTTTGGAATGTTTGGAAAATCTTATTATGACAAAAAATGCACCTAAAGCTTTTAAATCTTCATATCTAATCAAAGCCAGCAGTTTAGTTGAAATTACAACATATAAATTACGGATATGTTTAGAATTGAAACTCACGAATGAAACAAAAATATTCCAAATCCAATCAAAACTTCTTGAAATCGGAAGAATGGTCGGAGGCTGGCTCAAAGCCTTATCGAGCATATAGACCCTTATCAAGCGACGCACGCCAAGCTTAGGATTCTGATTGTTAGGATTAGTCTTGTTGACGTTAACCTTGCCATTGTTCGGATTGAAGTTGACATAACGAGGAGAATGCAAAACTCATTATTCGATGAAACCTTTCTATTGATATTCACAGCCACAGCCATGATATTTGCAATCTAAATTGCTTTTTCATCCCACACTTAATGCGAGATAGGCTTCACTCAAACCTAAGGGTCCATTTCTCTAAATAATCTTTCAAAACTTCTTTTTGAATTCAAAGTTTTTTTATGTAAAAGAGCATTTTACGGTAGCCTTACATTAGATATAAATATGCAGGTTACTATTCACCGTTCAAATTAATCTTAACTGTATCAAAACAAAAAAACCACAGTTTTTTAAAAAACTGTGGTTTAAAATTTAATTTTAAAAATTAAGAAAAAAATAAATATCAAATCCCAATATTTCTAGACCCTTAGCAAGCGACGCACGCCAAGCCCATGACGCTGACCGTTAGGACCAGACTCGCCGACGCGAACCTTGCCACTGTCCGGACGGAAGACGACAGAACGAGGAGAAATTGACTTTTCCTCTGTTTTGTCGCCTTGTGTTTCTTCTTTATCTTCTTCAAAATACAACCAGGTTCCATTCCATTCTCCATCTTTCAAGCATTCAATGATAGGCTTGCCAGTAGCTTGCATAGCTAACAAAACCTCTTTACTAAACAATTTTGATTCTAATAATTTCTTTAAAATTTCTGCATCTGATAAAAATTCATCGCTATTTTCTTTCTTTAAACTTATCCAATCACATTTATCTGCTTTATTATGTGGGAACATTTCTAGTCCTTGTTCATCAACAAAAGTATTAGCTTTTTCACATGTCATATTTTCAGTACCTGGAGCAAACGAAGGACCATCATCTGCAAATAACGCTTTTCCATCTAGTATTCCAATAAATCTGCCTTTTTTTTCTAGACTTTGTGCTACCTCTATTTTCTTCTTTTTAGTTCTGTTATTTTTTGGTCCTACATCAACCTCATCATTTAGAAGTCTTGTAGCAATTACATATTTAGCCACATTTTTCTTTTCCTCGTCAGTCGCGTTAATTAAATCATCACGACCTTTTCCCTTTAATTTAGATATTTGTAATTCCTTGTCTGTGGCAGAATTAATTAATGAATTCAAATCCAATTTACATGCTTGATTACTAGCCACTTGATCAAACTGTTCCATATAGTTATTCAGTCTTGAGTCTTCTGGAAGTTTCCATAATTCAGGAGAAATGGCTGAGGAAAGTTTATCTCTAACTGCTTCTGTCATAACATCTACTGGTCCTCTGGATGGGTTAATTACTAATCTATCAAATTTAGGATCAAATGGATTTAAAACATCTCTTCCATTTTGTAAAAGATTTCGTTGTACTCCACCTAGTAAAACTCTATCTTGAGAAACTCTCGAATCTTTACTTGGCTCCAAAAGTTCTTGTTCCTTTTTAGTAAATTTAAACATATTTAAAAATTTATGTTGTAAGATAATATTTTACTACCATAAAAGCAAAAACGCAAGCATTCTTCAATACTTACATTTCCCAAAATAGAACAAAATCCCTAAAATGTCATCTGTCTTTGAAATTAGAACTGAGAACTGAGAGTAAGTAATCAGTAGTCGGTAGTCAGTAGTTTCGAACTGACCACTGACTACATCTTCTTTCACACTTTCCTACATTCTACATTCCATATTCTATATTCTAAACTTCTCCCATGTCTATTCCAGTCATTGCTATCATATTAAGTTTATTATCACTTGCTTATGCCATATTTTTGATAACTCAAATTCTAAAAAAAAATAGCGGCACCCAAAAAATGCAAGAAATTGCCGCGGCTATTGAAGAAGGAGCAATGGCTTTTATCCATCGTGAATATAAGACAATAGCTATTTTTGCTATAATTATCTTTTTAATTATAGGATTTAGCCTTGGCAGTAAAGGTAAGTTCAATATTGGCTATTTAACAGCAATATCATTTTTAGTTGGAGCAATACTTTCTGCTCTTGCAGGATATATAGGTATGAGAACTGCGGTTAAATCAAATGTAAGAACAACTCATGGAGCAAAAGAAAGTTTACAGGAAGCACTTTCTATAGCTGTAAAAGGAGGTAGCGTAAGCGGACTTAGCATTGCAGGACTTGGACTGCTTGGACTTTCTGGACTTTATTATATATACACAAAAAAACTTGGAATACCTGTTGAAACAACAATGCAAATTTTAGTTGGATTAGGATTTGGGGCTTCACTAGTTTGTCTATTCGCAAGAGTTGCTGGAGGTATTTATACCAAAGCCGCTGATGTTGGAGCTGATTTGGTTGGTAAAGTTGAAGCTGGAATCCCTGAAGATGATCCAAGAAATCCTGCAGTTATTGCTGACAACGTTGGTGACAATGTTGGTGATTGTGCTGGTATGGCCGCTGATTTATTTGAAACTTATATTGTAACTTCAATTGCGGCAATGCTTATTGGAGTTAGTTTAAACGAACAGGTTGGAGAAAATGCTGTAGTACTTCCTTTAATAATAGGAGCTATTTCTATCATTGCTTCTATCATTGCAACTTTTTTCATCAAAGTTGGAAAAAATCAAAATATAATGAAAGCTCTTTATAAAGGTATTACGGTAAACGCTTTATTATCTGCAATAGGATTTTTCTTTGCTGTAAAATATTTATTTAGTGGAGATCTTTATATTTTCTTAGCAACTTTGATTGGACTTGCTGTTACTGGATTAATATTTATGGCTACAGAGTACTACACTTCAACACAATTCGGACCTGTAAGAAGAATTGCAAAAGCATCTGAAACTGGAGCAGGAACAAATATAATTATCGGACTTGGAGAGGGTATGTTAAGCGTAGTACCTATTTTAGCAATAATTGTTTTAGCTATTATTTTTGCTTATATATTTGGAGAAAGATCAATGCTTGAAAATGGAGTGTATGGTATAGCAATAGCCAGTGTATCAATGTTGTCTATGGCGGGAATGATTGTTACACTTGATAGTTACGGACCGATCACTGATAACGCAGGAGGTATTGCTGAAATGGCTGAACTTCCAGAAAGTGTACGTAAAATCACTGATGCTCTTGATGCAGTTGGAAACACAACAAAAGCTGTAACAAAAGGATTCGCAATTGGTTCTGCGGCACTTGCAGCAGTTGTTCTTATGCAGGCTTATAAAGAAGAATTAGTTAAGTATGTTACAACTGGATTTTCATTTGATTTAACTAACCCTGCAGTATTGGTTGGACTTTTTATTGGATCAGTACTTCCTTTTATTTTCTCTTCAGTTTGCATGACTTCAGTTGGCAAAGCGGCAAATACTATTGTTGAAGAAGTAAGAAGACAGTTCAGAGAAATTGCTGGAATTATGGAAGGCAAAGCTAAACCTGATTATGCAGCTTGTGTTGATATTGTTACAAAAGCGGCACTTAAACAAATGATAGTTCCTGGAATTATTGCTGTTTTAACTCCAATTCTTGTTGGCTTCATATTTGGACCTCTAGCACTTGCTGGACTTCTTGTTGGAGTTATCGTAAGCGGATTTGGTCTTGCTGTTTTCATGTCCAATACGGGTGGTGCCTGGGATAATGCCAAAAAATATATTGAAGGCGGCGAACATGGTGGTAAAGGTTCAGCTGCCCACAAAGCAGCAGTGACTGGCGATACCGTTGGTGATCCTTTCAAAGACACTGCCGGACCAGCTTTAAATGCTTTAATCAAAGTAATTAATACCGTCGCCCTTATCATTGCTCCGCTTATCGCTACTATTAAAGGAATATTTTAGAAATTTTAAATTCTTAATTCTTAATTTTGAATTAAAGGATTTGTAAAAAATTAAATTTTTTTAAATAAAATTTACCATAATTTAGAATTCAAAATTCAAAATTCAAAATTTTTTTCATGGGTTTACACAATTACGAAAAACCGCAGCTCTACACAATTGATGCCAAAGTCGAAGAAATCAATGATCAGTTTGCGATTCTTAAGTCTGCCTGCAATATCGAATTCAGATGGCCTACGGAAAAGCTCCCCCCAAAAATCAACATCGGCGACTCTGTAAAGCTAAAACTAATCACCAAAGAAACGGGTGAAGAGGAAAAATACACCGAAATGAGAAATCTGCTAAATGCGATTGTGGATTAGCGCTTTTATCATTCCCTGTACATGTGCATAAGCTTTTGTTAAAGCCTTACGTTCAGAATCGCTCAAATTGATTTCCACAATTTCCTCTAAACCATTTGCCCCTAGTTTCACCGGTACGCCTAAATAAACATTTTTAAATCCATATTCTCCTTGTAAATAAGCTGAAGCAGGTACAATTCGTCTTTGGTTACGAACAATTGCTTGCACCATTTCAAAAATTGATCCAGCCGGCGCAAAATAAGCACTGCCAGTTTTTAGATGAGCCACAATTTCTGCGCCGGCATGTCTTGTCCTATCGACACTTGCCTCAATATCTTTTTTTGACATTAAATCTTTCAAAGGAATGCCAGCCACAAAAGTATGATTAATCAACGGAATCATGGTGTCGCCATGAGTACCCAAAACCATCGTTTGAATTTGAGAAGCAGATACGTTCAGTTTTTCCGCCAAAAACGCTTTGAATCTCACGCTATCTAATAATCCGGCCATGCCAATCACTCTAGATGAATCAAATCCTGACAGTTTATAGACCAAATAAGTAATAATATCCAAAGGATTAGTCACGCAAATTATAATACAATTTGGTGCGTATTTAACAATCTGAGGAACAATACTTTTCATAATGGAAGCATTTTTGACCAACAAATCATCACGGCTCATCCCGGGCAATCTTGGTGATCCGGCGGTAATAATTACAATATTGGAATTAGCCATTTGCTTATAATCACTAGTACCAAAAATAACGACATCAGATGACAGAAATGGAGCCGCTTGTCTTAAATCTAAAGCTTTACCTTTGGCAATGCCTTCATTCACATCAAACAAAACAAGTTCATGACACATTTTTCGTTCAACAAGCCTATAAGCTGTTGTTGAACCAACGAATCCAGCTCCAATAATGGAAATTTTCATAATATTTAGTGAAAAGAAAAGAGTTAAAAGGAAAAAGTATAAAGCAAATTACTTTTTATATAAATTAGCATTTCCAATCAAAAAATCAAAAAAAATATTTCTAATTTTCAAAATCTGGAATAGAATAGTGAAAGTAGTAGTCGGTGGTCTTTTCCCATTTTACAAACTAAATTCCCCCTATGTCTTTCCCTCAAATGCTTCCTGTGCTCATTGGTATCTTAATTATTATCTGCCGTCTGCCTGGTCTTATATATCCAGCTAAATTTCAAAAAATAATAATTTCATATCTAGGCAATGAAAATTTAATGAGAATTGTTGGTGTTTGGGCGGTGCTATTAGGATCTCTACTAGTTTTAATGTGGGAATTTTATGTAGATGGCGTTTATATAATTTTCCCGATTATTGGAGCCTTATTGTTTTTTGTCGGCATTAGCTTTACCTGGATGCCTGAGCTGATCGTTCATAAAAAAATCATGAAATTTTTAAATAAAATGCAAACTAATGAAGTAAGATTCTTTGTGCTAGTGAAAATTTTGGCAGGGGTTCTATTTATATATTTAGGTTGGCATTATTAAAAATATTATCTTTTGACTCAATTCTCATTGTCTGCAATAGTATGGTCTAAAAATATTTTTTTATATGACTATCGAGCATACCAAACAGACAGTTTATATCACTGCTTCCAGTCATGCTCAAAGGACACTTCAGGATAAAGAAGCTTCAAATTTGAATTTAACGGATATGCTCGCAGAACAAATTATTTCTGCCATCCGAAAAAACCTCAACAACAGACTAAAAGATCAAAATCCACTGAAAATCTCCACGGTGGTTATTGCCAATCAACTATATTTTGACCGATTAAGAGAAGCTTCTGAAGTCAACCAATCATTGGGCATTAGGGGAAATGAACCGATAGAAGATGACAAAATTCAACGAATCAAACTGGAATTAGATAATACTGAACTTTTTTGTGCAGCAAAATTAAACCAAATAGCTTGGAGAGTCAGACAAAAAATTCTGGCTTTAACTGAAAATAATCTCTCCATACCTGAAGAAACAAAAGAAAGCTTAAGACAAGCAAAATTTATAGTTACTCGAGTAAAATCCAATGGCCAGCCTGCCATTCAAGAAGCCTGTCAATATGTGACAGCAGACGAAGCCGTAGTATTTGGAGGCGGAGAAATTATGAATGGTTTTAAAAACCCAAGTTATAGCTTGGCTGATACTGTCATTCCTGATTCTTTACGCTCTAGTGAAGAAAGCAACACCATGAGCAAAGTCATAGAGGGTATGATAATTAATTTAGGCCGAAACTTAAATATCCCTGATGAACTATTAAAAAAACATTTAGATTATGCGGCCGCTTATTCCAGATTAATGGCTTTCAAGAATCCTCAAGCTTTGAATCCTCAGAACAAAGAGAATGAATGGTTCGATCCATCTGATACTGATCAAAATAACTTCAAAAAAATTCTGGCAAAGATTCAAGATGACAGAGTTATGGACAATCATAAAATATTCAAAAAATCACATTGCTGTTTCAATGCTAACGGCGCTGGAGCAATTATCCTAGAGGATCAGCAAACAACTAAACATGCGTTAAAAATACGAGGAATGGTTACGGAAAGAAATATTTACAGCATTGCAGATAGATATCACGGAGTAAACGACGGAAAAACTATTAAATCTGACAAAACTATTCAAATAGCCTACAACAAATTAAAAGAATCAACTGATCTAACAAATGATGAAGCTCATAAAATGGCTATTTCGATTCACAATGCTTTCTCAATATTAGTGGCTTTATTTCTAAATCCGCTCGGGAAAATAGCTGGGGATAATTTAGCTGATCAAATGCAAAACTTTATAAATATGTGCGATAAAGATGTAACTCAATTAGAAAAATTAAGAATATGTCCCTTGGGTGGGCTTTTTGGCGGACATCCATCTTCAGCCACCGCCATTAGCATGATTGACCAATTCTTTGGATATTACAAACAACAAAATAATGCGCACCAAAATCTGACATTAATCACCAGCGTTTGGGGACCGCTTGAAGCAATTTCCTTAATGCTACTTGAATATTGCCAAAAGACTATTGCAAATTCTGCAGCAGCCAATCTGGCAATTGAGCAAGAGGAACTCGATCTTGTTGCATAGAATCCCTATCTCTTACTGTGACAGATTGATCAGCTTCAGTTTCAAAATCTATTGTGACGCAATAAGGAGTTCCAATTTCATCATGTCTTCGATACCTCTTACCAATTGATCCACTTTCGTCGTATTCACACATAAAATATTTTTTCAAATCATTATAAATTTTTCGAGCTGGTTCGCTTAATTTATTGGAAAGAGGGAAAATAGCAACCTTAATCGGAGCAATTCTTGGATGAAATTTCATAACAATACGACTTTCATTATTTTCTAAAATTTCTTCATTATAAGCATTGATCAAAAAAGCTAAAACTGTTCTATCAGCTCCAAATGAAGGTTCAATAACATGTGGAACATATACTTCATTTGTTTGAGGATCGCGATATTCTAATTTTTGCCCTGAAAATTTCGCATGTTGTGATAAATCGAAACATCCACGGTAAGCAATACCCTCCAATTCTCCCCATGTTTCTAAATTTTCCACATCAAATTTATCTTTCTTCTGTGCCTTGCCAAAAGGAAATTTAAATTCAATATCCTTTGTCATTGTTGAGTAATGGCTAAGTTCATCTTTCTGATGTTCTCGAAATCTAAGTTTATCCTTAGAAATGCCTAAATTTACAAACCAATTCATTGATTCAATACACCATTTTTCAAACCATTCTTTTTCAGTTCCAGGTTTAATAAAAAATTCAATTTCCATTTGTTCAAATTCGCGTGTCCGAAAAGTAAAATTCCCTGGAGTTATCTCATTTCGGAAAGCCTTACCAATCTGTGCAATTCCAAAAGGCACACGAACTCTGCAAGTATCAACAACATTTTTAAAATTAACAAAAATTCCCTGTGCTGTTTCAGGTCTCAAATAAACATCACTTCCTTCACCTTCCACAACTCCCTGATGAGTTTTAAACATAAGATTGAAACTTCTGGCCTCAGTAAAATCACAAGCTTTACATTTTGGACATGGAATTTTATTTTTTTCAATAATTTCACCTATTTCTTTTAATGATTTCCCAGCTACAGCTTCAACTCCAAATTTTTCTTCAATTAATTTATCCCCTCTAACTCTTTCTTTACATTTTTTACAATCCATCAAAGGATCAGAAAAACTTGCCACATGTCCTGAAGCCTCCCAAGTCTTCGGATTCATCAAAATTGCGGCATCTAAACCAACCATATCATCACGTTCTTGGACGAAAGCCTTCCACCATGCTAATTTGATATTATTTTTCAATAATACTCCATAAGGACCATAATCCCAAGTATTCGCCAGCCCACCATATATCTCAGAACCAGGAAATATAAATCCCCTTCTTTTGCAAAGTGCAACGATTTTGTCCATTACTGTTTCCATAAAATTTGATTTTTAAATTTGAAACAACAAAGAAAAAATACATTAAAAGCCATCTATTCTAAATATCTATCATGGCCTAAACTTGAAGTTAACTTGACTAATAATGTTAAAAATTTTGTAATATTGTGGTTTTTATTTTATATATTTGAAATTTAACTTTTAAAAGGTGTATATGATATAGTCACACTTTAAGTTACCCTTATGCTCTTTTTTAGCACATTACTGGGTAAAAAAATAATTGATGATGAAGATAAAGTAATTGGTAAAATAAAAGATGTAATAGTTGAAATTCCGACAAGCAATGAAAATGATGATTTTCCTGAAGTAATGGGGCTTTTAATGAAATCATTAAAAAAAGAAATTTATTTTGTACCGGCAAATGCAATTGAAAGATGGGGCAGACAAATAATTCTTTTTGATGGAATAAATAAACTAAAACAGGATTTACCAGACGCAACTAAATATGCATATTTAAAAAAATCTGTATTAGACAAACAAATTGTAGATTTGGAGGGGGTAAGAGTTGTAAGGGTTAATGATTTACAATTCAGTAAAATAAAACAAGCAATGTATTTAGTTGGAATTGATATAAGTAGTTTTGCTCTTCTGCGACGCTTAGGATTAAACTTTATCGAAATCAAACCTGAACTTGTTGAATGGAAAAATGTCCATATCGTTGAGAACAGACTCAAATTAGATATAGGAGTAAAAAATCTGACCAAAATGCACCCTGCGGATATTGCGAATATTATTGAAAAATTAAATTTACGAAGAGGAAGTTTATTATTACAATCATTAGATAAAGATATTGCCGCTAGAGTGCTTGAAGAAATCCAGCCGGAAGTTAAAACACTGCTTATTAAAACTCTTGGATCAGAAAGAGCCGCAACTTTGATGTCAAAAATGCCTATTGATGAACTTGTAGACTTAATTCAGCTTTTACCGTCACATGAAGCAAATAAAATAATTAATAAATTACCAGCTGAAGCAAAAGTTAAAAAAATAAAAAAAATCTTAGAATACGATGAAGATACAGCGGGTGGTTTGATGACAACTGAATTTGTAAAAGCTTCTGCAGAGGAAAGCGTTGATGAACTCATTGAAAAAATTAAAAAACTTTCCCCTCAATTTAATTCTATCCAGTTTGTATATGTTTTAGATGACGATGGGAAATTTATGGGCGTTATATCTTTAAGAAATTTAATTGTTGCAGATAAAATCAGAAAAATTAAAAAAATAATGAAACATGGAAATCTTATGCCGACCGCAGGAGTTAATGATAATTTAACTGATTTAGCTGAAACCATGACAAAATATAATTTATTTTCCATTGCTGTTTTGGATGAAGAAAAAAGAATGCTAGGAATCATAACTGTAGATGACATAATGAGAAGACTTTTACCAAGTGCTTAAGAAATTTTAAATTCTAAATTTTGAATTTTAAATTAATGGCGGAGAAAAAAACATATAACAAATTTATACCAAAACTTATCTTCTTTTTAAGTGTTATTGGTCCTGGAATTATAGCGGCTAATGCTGATAATGATGCTGGAGGTATAAGTACTTATTCTATTGTCGGAGCACATTTTGGATTAAAAATGCTATGGGTTTTATTTTTGATTACATTTTCTCTGGCAATAACACAGGAAATGGGGGTAAGAATTGGACTTATTACCAGACAGGGCCTTGGAGGAGTTATTAGAGAAAATTTTAGCCTTGGATGGACTGTATTCGCCATGATAACAATGATGTTTGCAAATTTAGGCACAATTACTGCTGAATTTGCAGGTATTGCTTCATCATTTGAAATTTTTGGAATCAGTAAATATTTAGTTGTACCAATTGCATCTATTATAATATTTTTTATCCTTTACAAAGGTTCTTTTAAAACTACTCAAAAAATCTTCCTTTTATTTTCAGCATTTTATATTGTTTACATTATTAATGGTTTTATTATTAAGCCTGATTTTGGAGAAGCAGTGAAACATTTATTTACTCCATACATTGAATGGACGCCAACTTTTCTGTTCACAATGATAGCCTTAATTGGTACCACAATCACACCGTGGGGACAATTTTTCATACAATCCTATGTTGTTGATAAAGGACTTGGAATCAAACACTATAAAGCAGAAAAAGCAGAAGTGTTTATAGGTGCTTTTCTTACAGATATTGTAAGTTTTTTTATAATCATCTCAACGGCTACAGTATTATATAAAAGCGGCGTACACATCACAGACGCAAAAGATGCCGCAATGGCTCTCAAACCTCTTGCTGGCAATTTTGCCCAATTATTATTTGCATTTGGATTATTCAGCGCATCAATGCTTGGAGCTTTTATTTTGCCAGTTGCAACCGCCTATGCCCTATGTGAAGCTTTTGGCTGGGAATATGGATTCAATACAAATTGGGAGGAAGGAAAAACTTTTTACACAATCATTATAATTTCAATATTAATCCCAGCAATTTTAGTTTTAATTCCACACGCTCCACTTATCAAAATCATGATTTTATCTCAAAACATTAACGGAATTTTACTGCCAATAATCCTGATATTTGTGATGAAAATTATAAACAACAAGGAAATTATGGGGGAAAATGTAAACAAACCAATTGGCAACATCATCTCATGGCTAACAATCATAGGAATTATCTTGGCTACAATTGTATTGGTAATTTCGTCAGTGTCATCCTGGTTTACCTATCCTGTCTAAGTGATCCGGAAATTAAAGTCTCAAGCATTATACAGCATGCAGTGATTGCAGTCTTGTTTCAGCTAACTGTCGGCATAATTCTGATTGTTGGCTAGATATTAAAATAATTTCAGGCAATAACTGTTCTACGTCCACTCTCCCATCTTTACGAATTAATTGACCTGTTTCTGCATTAAAAAGGGCAAATGAATGTCTATCTGAATCGTCTACGATCTCAATTAACAATTCCCTTCTAGGGGAAGAGATTGTGTCATTGTTTTCTCCTTCATATACCATACATGCTAAAATTTTTTCTAATGCCGCTTCTGGTAATATTAATTGATGGCTGTCAGTTACTCGAGCATCATCTTTAAGGCGTGAAAATCCTTGTTGTCTAACAAAACTGGCAAATTCTGCAATTTTTGCTGGAACTATTTGTTTCTCATTCAAGCCACTTTGCGTCAATTTTTGACTCCTTAAAAGCTGAATTAGATCATCTCTACTCTCCATTCTAGCAACTTGCAGACCAGGTTCTGCAACTACAATATCAGATTCGGTTAAATTAACTCTAGTTTTACCTTCCTGCTCTAATTTTGCCCCCTGAGCATCATATGATCGGACTATATCTCTTTCAGCATCGCTCAAATCTGGTAATTCCTTATCATAATCATGAGTTTCCCAAACTATTGGCTCCATAAAAATTAAATTATTAATTAAGCATATACATAATACAACTGTTAATTAATGTTGTCAAGTCTAAGGCCATAAAATGATTTATAACAATCCCCCATTCAAAACTTCCAGCGTCTTAGGTCCTACTCTGCCTGCTCCTTGATCATCAGGATCAACCACTATACCTTTATCAAGCTGAAAAGCTAACACTGCTTGCTTAGTATTTTCCCCGTAATAAGTGGAAATGAAAGTCGCTTTAAAATAACCTAGTTTTTTCAAAAGTTCCTGCAGTTTTTGCACCTCTTCATTATTATCACCAAAATCTAGTTCAGAGCTTAAAATATTATCCGCAATAATGACTGATTGTTCCGCTTGAGTCTGATTTTCAGCCATAACTATTGATCCTTGCGTCGTTATTTTCTCATAATCGTTACTGTTATCATCACTATCATCTGTCTTGCTAGCCAAAATCAACAATTCCTCTTCTTCTTTCCTTTTTACAGCAATCATCCCCTTTGTTTCAATTCTCTGTCCCACTAGATTATTCAAAAACAACTTGGTATTAGGGCCAACGATGCCTGCCCCAAAACTATTAAGACTAGCAATCAATCCAGTTTTTAATTGAAATTTTTTCAAAGCGTGTTCGGTCACTTCGCCAAAATATCCGGTTGCCTCCCCAATTCTTAAATAGCCTAAGGTGGAAAGTTGTTCTTGTAACAAAACCACCTCTGCTCCACTGACACCTTTTTTAAGTTCATTGAGAATGTATTCTGGATCCTCATCTAAATCCTGATATTTTTTAATTTCTTCTAAATAGTTGATCGGTTTTTTATATTTACCGGTTTTAAATAAATGCAAATCTGTTTCTAAATTTTTTCTAGTCTGCGGACCAACATAGCCTGCGCCAAAAGAGGTCTCATTATCGATAATGCCTTTACCAATCTGATAGCTAATCACGGCCATTCTGGTGTTTTGATCCAAAGTACCTGAAATCATATCTGCTTTTAAATAAGCAAAATTTTTCAAAGTTTCCTGCAAAAATTTTACACTTGATCCACTGTCATTCAGCCCTAAATCTGTTGTAAACGACTTTAAATTGACAGAAGCAGATACGCCATAACTATTATATGAAGAAGCTAGCGCCTCCAAAATTTGATTAACATATAAGTTCACATCCTGATTAAGATCAAAAAATACCTCTAACTTAGTATTTTCACTCTCCTGCTCATCATAAACCGTACCAACCACCGTTCTTCTTCCCCAGGCCAAAGCCCGATTCAAACCTTCGTCGCCAAACCCCATCCATAAATCAATCCGATTATTTTTGATCGCTCCGCCTCTATCTTGCACTTCTCCAGTGCCGAATCCTGGTATAAAAATCTTGGTGCCAAAAGAAAATGAAGAAGGCGCAGCAATAAATCCTGCAAAAACCTGAGCCCCTGATGCTCCGTTCGTGCCATTACCATTCAAACGCCGATCACCTTCATAAGAACCGGTAACATATCTATCCTGATTTGGAACTGGAGAATAATAAGATGTCACCACAAACGTAGATTGATACGAAGCATAAACAAAATCTGAAAAAGCAAAAAACAGAAATAATATTAATATTATATTAACCATTTTAAATCTAATTTTATTTGTTGCTAAATTCAAAATTTAAAAATTAAAAATCTCTTTAAATCTTATTATTATAACACAAAAATACGCTCCTAAACTGAATTAGCATTGCAAAAACAAGCTATTTGTGGCAAAAAAAGTTATCAGGCCGCCACTCCAATTCTTCGACAAATTTCACGATCAACGAATTCCACATCACGCCCATATTTAAGCCTTGATAATTGCTTAAAGGCATCTGCCGCTTGCTTATCACCAGCTTCAGTATATGGATTCAGAGGAATAATACTGAAAGGACGGCTTGGCTGGGTATCAATGCTTAACTTCATGACGGCTTTGAACTTGTCAATATTAATCAAATCTTGTTCGGAAAAGACAGGAGCCATTTCCTTAGCCATAAATTCCGCATCCTGAGCACCTATTTTATAACACATCATAGTACCAACGTTACCAAACACCGCTTCTTTTACCGGTGAGGGAGCGTTAGGTTTATCGCCTTCCAGCTGTTTAATGTACTGATGCGCAAGATTTAAACTAAGTCTATACTTACGAGCTTCTGACAAAATACTTTCAATTGATGGCGTAATAAAATTCTGAAATTCATCTATATATAAGAAAAAATCTTTTCTTTCGTTTTTTGGTATTCTTTCGCGGGCCAAAGCTGCATTTTGAATCCTACTAACCACAAGCATACCAAGAAGCTTGGCATTGATATCACCGGTTAAACCCTTCGCCAGATTAATTAACAAAATTTTGCCGTTCTGCATGGCTTTAGGCACATCAAAAGCTGAATGTGTTTGTCCAAGTATATTCCTCATCATTTTGTTAGTAATAAACTGGCCAAATTTCGCCGCAAAATATGGAATCATTTCTTGTTTTTCACGTTGCCCGGTTTTGGCCATCTGATTAGTCCAGAAACTTTTGACGACCGGATTTTTCAATTTGGAAACCATATGTTTCTCATAAGCATCATCTGTAAATAATCTCACGATATCAATCAATGTTCCTCTTTCTTCTTTTTCATCAGGGGCCATTAAGGTCAAAACACCATTACGAAAATAATCCTGGATACGCGGACCAAATATTTCCTCATTAAACAACTTAATCATGATATTCATCAAATCCAAAGCCACCATTTCTTTTTCATCATCAGTTTCCACATCCAACAAATTCCAACCTACCGGCCTTTCCAGATCAGCCGGATTGAAATAAATCACATCATCAGCTCTGGATCTTGGAATAAAAGGCATAATATCTTCAACCAGCGAACCGTGTGGATCAATAATGGCCAATCCCCTGCCCTCTCGTAAATCTTGTCTGATCATGGTTTGAAAAATTGACGATTTACCAGTACCAGTTTGTCCAATAACATAGAAATGCCTAAATCTATCTTCATTTTTCATATATATTGGCTGCTTAGTCCCTCTAAATATATTATGCCCAAGTAATAATCCTGAATCTGGAACGTTTTCTGGAGCCGGAGCAATTTTATATCTAAGCCAATTAATATTTGGCGCTTTGTTATATCTAATGCTTGGAAAGTGATAAAGTGATGCCAGTTCTTCTGACGAACAGATCATTTTGCGCTGAAAAATTCTTTGTAGCCAATTACGTTTTAAATGTCTATAAATAAAATTAAACACTAAATGCTTTGTCGAGCACCACTTAGTATGAGCCAAAGAATTATTATCAACCGAAGCAAATTGAGCAAAAGCACTTTTGATATTTGTCAAATGCTCCTTTGCCTGATGATAAGTCGGGGCTGAGGCAACAATCCTAATAATAGTTTCATAACCTACTTTTCGACACTTATTTTCTATAGCTTTAACTTTTTCATCAATACCAGGGGTAGTACGAGTCATGTTCTTCTCTTGATCAAAATTTTCAATTGAATCCATTTTCTCCGGCCCTATAAACAAAATATTCCATAATGTCCAAATTGGTCCTAAAATTTTCTTGGTAATGCCATGAAATTTTTTTTGTTCTTTACCTTTGCCAAAAAGTTCACCTGCATATTCTCTACCTTTATCCTGCCAGCCATCAGGTACAGGTCTGACCATAATTTGGATCGCTCCCCCTTCATCTTTACCAAATTTAGAAAAAACATTAGTAATCGTGCTCAAGGGATCGCTATGAGTAAATTGATAAGATTTAAATGGTAACCATGGACTCTGCGTAAATCTCATATAATAACCTTTTACTTTACAATAAGGTTTAAAAATATTGTAATCATCAACTCGTTCAATCAAGGCATCAGAGTAAAAAGTGGTAATTTGTTTTTCAATCAAATTTTCAAGTTGTCTGGGACAAACAATATAAAAATTAGTAATGCCGTCCACTACCGCAATTTCAAAAGACATAAATTCCTGCCCAAAAAAAATATATTCAAAATCATGATGGAAAACAGTATATAAATTATCAAAAAAATGATCCATGATCCCCACCACTTCCTTGAAATCCTGGCTTGAGGCGTAACGGTCTTTCTCCTTTTGCGCTTCTTTTTCATCTTCAATTCTAGGAATCTTAATCTGCAAAAAAATCATATTCATTGATCTCTTGAAATTGCAATACTGTCGAAAAGCATATAATCCTAATCCTAGCGCCAATAATCCTAGCGCCACCCAAACTAGCCAATGCAAATCCCCAATAAAATTTAAGATATTCTGTATCATTTATTTTGAATTTTTTTATTTTTTGTATGAATTAACCATTCTATTATATTTTAGCAAAAAAACTGTGCTAACCATATAGTAAAATAAATTTTCTTTAAATATTTCATAATTTTCTCCGCAATACCTATGTTTAAAAAAATTTGGAATTTGTTGTTTGAGATTTATTTTTTTTTAATCTAAAATACGCATTGTAAATTTTAAAAAATCATCATGATCAAAAAAATTAATTGGAAATTTATTTTAATTCTAGCGTTGGTCATTTTATTAGCGATAGTTTCGGTAAGTTGTAAAAAAACAGCCACAACACAAACTCAGCCAAACATCACGCTTCAGGTTTGGAATGTTTTTGATGATTCCAAGGTTTTTGATCCTATTTTTGCGGAATTTAAAGCTAAATATAAAGGGCTCAAGATTGAATATCGCAAATTTGAAGATCCACAGAAATATATGGATCTAATTGTGAACGAAATGGCGGAAGGAGAAGGGCCTGATATCTTTTTCCTCCAAAATTCTAGCCTTAAAAATAATTACAAAAAATTGACGCCAGCAGACAGCAATGCGGTTTCTCTTGATGCCTTTAAACAAACTTTCGTGGGAGTAGCGGCGAATGATTGTTTGTTGTCAGGTGATGACGGCGTTACCAGATTATACTGCATGCCGCTTTATATTGATAATTTAGCTTTGTATTATAACAAAGCTCATTTCGAGGAAATTCTTCCTTCCGACAATGGACCAGCGCAAACTTGGTCGCAAATTGAAGATCAAGTGTATAAATTGACTAAAGAAGATAATAGTTTTGAGAGATTTGCCAGGACTGGTTTAGCCTTTGGGCGGGCAGATAATATTGCTAGAGCTTATGATATTTTGGAAATGTTACTGTTACAAGGAGCTACCAAATTTTATGCAGAAGGCGGAGCTCAAGCAGTATTTGCGACTCAGCAAGGCGTGACCTCTATGGGACAGGCTTATTTTCCAGGCAGGGATGCTTTGGATCTTTACACTAGTTTCGGTATTCAAAGCAACAAGCAATATTCTTGGAATAAATATATGGCTAATCCCAACAGCGCGGAAAAGGAAATGATCCCTTTTGTAAATGGTAAAGTATCAATGATAGTAGGATATTCTTATCTTTATAATGATTTACTAGATCAAATTGAATTACAATCCAAAAAAGGCCTTAAGACTATTAACAAAAAAGACATTGTCGTAACAGCAATTCCACAAGTGTTCGATCCGTCTAAAGGCGAGGGACAAGTAACGTTAGCTAATTATTTTGCCCCGGTTGTTTCCAGAACTACACAATATCCGCAACTAGCTTGGGATTTGATTGGTTTCCTATCGACTAAAGACAGTCAAACTCAATATAATAAAGAGACGCGTAAACCCAGCGCCAGACGAGATCTTATCGATAGCCAATCTACTGATCCGATTTATGGAGTGTTCTCAAAACAGATCGGTTACAGCAAGACTTTTGATGTGACTGATGAAGCCAGATATCAAGAAATTTTTTTGAAAGCCATCAGTTCAGTAGTGGATAATAGTTTAAAACCGCTTGATGCTATGTTGGAAGCTCAAAACCAAATTAATGACATTTTAAAAAATAAAACTTTTAAAGTTGCAGAATAATTTTGTATATTTAATTGAGGCCAAAAAAGTGCTAAAACTGGCGTTAATGATGTTTCTGTTTTTATTGCCTTTCCAGATTAGCGATATTATTTATCAAAAGCCTTTTTTGGGGGGATTTAGTCCGTATTTGACTTTCAGCCTATATATTAATGATGTGATTTTTGGTGTGATTTTGATTTTATTTGGAATTTTGTGGATAAAGGAAGAACTCTTTTTGAATTTTGATCGGCAGAATGTGCTTTTCAATTTAATTGTGTTCTTAATCTTGATAGTGGTTGTGCAAAGTCTGCTTGTAAGAATAGATTTTTTTGGAGTTCTTAAATTATCACGTTTGTTTGAAATATTATTAGTGATGTTAGTTTTGAATAGTAATATTTTAAGTAAAAATGAAAAACGGGCAGTATATTTGATCACTATAGCAATTCAGGTTTTAATCGGTTTATTACAATTTACCACGCAAGGATCTATCGGGTTAAGGGTCCTGGGAGAAAGTTTGCTCAATCCAGCAATGATCGGAGTGGCCAAGCTGGATTTTTTACAAGAAAAACTTATCCGGAGTTATGGCACTTTTCCTCATCCGAATATTTTTGGAGGGTCTTGTGCGGTAGCGGTTTTTTTTGTAATGCAGTTTTGGCGCGAACATAAATTTTGGTCCTTACTATTAATGGCATGGTTTTTTCTAGGCCTTATCTTGAGCATGAGCAGATCAGCGATGATAGCGTTATCAATAAGTTTAATAATATATACGCTTTTAAGGAAAAAAATAGATGGGGAAGCAGGGGGGAGGGTAATCGTAAAACCTATTAGCAAATGGTATTTTAGCTGGAAGATTTTGTTGTGTGGATTATTATTAGCGGGATCAGTCTTGTTTGTTAAAAATTTTCAGATTATTCAGGAAAGATTTGCTTTTCGTGATTTAGCAACGATTACGGAGAGAGTGGAACAATTAAATATCAGCCTTGAGATGATAAAAAAATACATTTTTGGGGTGGGGATAGGGAATTTTGTACCCAAAATGCAGGAATTTAGTGACCAAGCTTTGGAACCATGGCAATTTCAGCCTGTTCATAATTCATTTTTATTGTTGAGCAATGAATTGGGAGTGTTGGCAGGTATTTTGGTCCTGGTAATATTCATAGTCGCAGTCAGGAAACTATATCAACAAAATAATTTCTGGGCGTTATCGCTTTTGTTATTTATATTTATAATTGCCAATCTGGACCATTATTTTTATGACATTTATTCTGGACAGATGTTGCTTGCGGTTGTTTTGGGACAGCTTCCTCTTCTCACCCCTTTTATAAAATACCTCTTTGACAAAGCATAATACCAAAAAGCTATAAATTTATTTTTCAACATTTTGTTGGCCAGCCAAATTAAAACCAACGACGGCAAAGAACCCAAAATTACAAAAATGGTTTTTTTCCATAAACCAGGAACTTTTTTCAATTCCGGATGCTTAGCATCAATAATATGAGCGGATTTTCCTATCGCAAACATTCTGTTTTTTAAAGATTTCTCATCCAAATAATGATAATGATACCCAATGGCTTTTGGGTTATAAAAAATTTTTAGGCCATATTGTTTATGCAAACGATAGCCAAGTTCAATATCTTCCCAACCATAAGCACCAAAATTAGGATCAAACTGATCATCTTTATCTTCCAGCATCTCTCTTTTCAAAGAAATATTGGAAGTGTAGAAAAAATTAAAATCGGCTTCTTTTTTACCCTCCAGTTTTTCAAACGCAAACTGATGCCCGCCGAATTTACCAAAAACTGAAGATCCATTGGTTAGCCAACTCATAAAAGGACTGATTTGCAGATCTTTATGCCATTCAATTTTACCCAAAACAGCCGCATTGCCAGATTTGTGTTCTTGATGAGTCTTCCAATGCTCTGATAAAAACACCTCATCCATAATGATATCATCCCCGATAAAAACTATAATTTTGCCGCTAGATTTGGAAATCCCTAAATTTCTTGCCAGTCCCTGACCAGCATTTTTTTGCTTAAAATATTTTAAATTCAAAGATTTATGATCCTGAATATATTTTTGAATCCTTATGGCTGTATCATCAGTACTACCATCATCAACAATAATGACCTCAAATTGATCCTTAGGGAAAGTTTGTTTACGCAAAGAATCCAGAGTTTTGAGTAAAATCTCCGCCCGGTTAAAAGTTGGAATGATAACTGAAAAAATTTTCTCCATAGCCACAATTTATCATACTTTTTAAATTATAAAAAAAAATCAATAAAACACCTCAAAATTACCCAAAAAACTTATTGCAATAATATTGCAATAGAAATAAACAACTACAATATTTTTAAACGAGGCGTTATACTCAAATCGCTACTCAAAAACATTTCATGTCCAAAATTGCCGTTGTCTATAATCCTGTTTCAGGCGCAAGAATACTTGGTGATTTGCGAACAAAAATCAAAAAAATTCTGACTGATAAAGGTTTTATACTGACCTGGATTGAGACCAAACCAGGTTTTCATCAAGATCTGCAAGAACTCCTGAACCATCAATTTCATCGAATTTTTGTGGTGGGCGGAGACGGTACTTTCGCTTCGGTAGCCAACTTCTGCCTTCAGCATCAAATCAGCACCCCCCTTGCCATAATCCCCAAAGGTTGCGCAAATTTACTAGCCTTAAGTCAGCATTTGCCTTTATTTAGCGTTAAAAAAGCGATTGACATTGGTTTAAATCGAAAAATCACTAAAATTGATGCCATGAAAATCAATCAAAACTTTTATGGATTTACCGGGGCTGGGTGCGGATTTGATGTTCGCATTCTCAAACATGCCACCAGAGCTATCAAACAAAAATTTGGTTTAATTTCGTATGTCATTGGATTTTTTAAACATTTTTTCACCCACCCTTCAGAAACCTTTAACTTAACTATTAATGACCAAGAAATTCAAATCACTGCTAAATCAATTATGGTTTTTAACGCTCTGCCTTTTAGCGAACTTAAATTCGCACAAATCCTGTTAAAACACAAAATCAAACCAGACGATGGAATCCTGAATGTTATCGCCTTCAATCCGCGTTTTCCCTGGAGTATTATCAAAATCGATAAAAAACAGGCTTTCACAGGTCAAAGAATCATCATAAAATCAGCCTACCAAGAAACATTCCAGGTCGACGGCAAAGTCTTCGAAGGTCAGCAACTTAAAATTGAAATAATGCCAAAAGTAATTGAAATAGTATGTTAACGAAACAAATTTTTCAAAAAAACAACTTGAACTTTCAATTCATGCTCCTAGAATTAAGATATTAAAATTTTAAATTTACTTAAGTGGCGGCTATTGAAGTAAAAAATTTAAGCAAAAAATATCGAGACATAGTCGCAATCGACAATCTAAATTTCCATGTCGATAAAGGGGAAGTTGTCGGTTTTCTTGGCCCAAATGGTGCTGGCAAAACCACCACCATGAAAATCCTGACCTGCTATATGCCAGCCACCAGCGGCGAAGCCAAAGTCGCCGGACATGATTGTTACGAAAACAATTTGGCAGTCAGGCGCAAAATCGGCTATCTACCGGAAAGTTGTCCCTTATACACGGAAATGAATGTTTGGGAATATTTAGCATTTATCGCTTCCCTCCACCAATTAGATTATAAGGAGGCCAAAACCCGCATCAAAGGCATTGTCTATTCTTGCGGTTTAGAAGATAAAATTTATTCCGACATCGCCGAATTATCAAAAGGCTACAAACAAAGAGTCGGCTTAGCTCAAGCACTGATAAATGATCCGGAAATTTTGATTTTGGACGAACCAACAACTGGTCTTGATCCTAATCAAAGAATAGAAATTAAAAATTTGATTAAAAACATCGGCAGTAAAAAAACCGTTTTACTGTCTTCTCATATTTTACCGGAAGTGGAAGCCACCTGTAATCGCGTTATCATTATCAATAAAGGCAAAATCGTGGCAGAAGGCAGTCCTGAAGAATTGGAAAGTAAAGCAAAAAATAAAGTTTCTCTACATATTATCGCCAAAGGCAAAGAAACAGACATTAAATCCATTCTGGAAAAAGTAAAGGGAATCAATGCTATTGAAGCCAAAGGTTTGGCTGATAAAAACGAATACGCTTTTGAAATTTTTATTGATTCTGATTTAGATTTAAGAAAAATAATCATGGAAATGTTCGGACGAAGCAAAAGTACTGATTTGCTGGAAATCTATAAACGAGAAATTACCCTGGAAGATGTATTCACGGAAGTGACTAAGGAGTAATCAGCAATCAGAAGTGAGTAGTCAGAGGGGAGGATGTGTAGTCAGAAGGGAGTAGTCAGTAGTCAGTAAGACTGTAGCTAACTGATTACCGACCACCGACCACCGACCACCGACCACCGACCACCGACCACCGACCACCGACTACAACCATTTATAATCTCTTCAATGAAAACCATTTCAGCCATAATTCGGAAAGAGCTACTCACCTATTTCAACTCACCAGTTGCTTATATTTTCATCAGTGTCTTTTTGGTCATGAGCAGCTGGTTATTCTTCCGCACTTTTTTCATTGATGGACAGGCTAGCATGAGAACTTATTTTTCTATCATTCCTTGGATATTTTTATTTATCATTCCGGCAATCACAATGAGGCTTTGGTCGGAAGAAAAAAAACTAGGCACTATTGAAATTTTGATGACTTTGCCAGTAAAAGATTATGATGTAGTAATTGGCAAATTTTTAGGTAGTCTCAGTTTTTTAATCATTATGATTGCTTTAAGCTTTCCTATCCCCATTTTGGTATTATCTTTAGGCAATGCTGATTTAGGTGTGATTGTGTCCAGTTATCTTGGGACAATTTTTTTGGGAGCTTCATACTTAGCTATTGGGCTTTATGTCTCCAGTTTCACCAAAAATCAAATAATTTCTTTCATTGTGGCGATTGCTTTATCTTTTTTCCTGTTTATTTTAGGGGAAGATATCGTTACCTATTTTGTGCCACAAACTCTAGTGCCTGTTGTCCAATATTTAGGCTTATCTAAGCATTTTGATTCAATTATTCGCGGCGTTTTGGATACCAGGGATATAATATATTATTTGTCGATAATTGGACTTTTCCTGTATTTAAACGTCAGAAGCATTGCCAAATGGAAAGCAAACTAAAAATTTAAAATTTTTTCAATGGATTTTTCTCACCACTTCCAACACAATAAACATTTAGTTATTAGAGGCTGGATTTTGCTAGGCATCTTAATACTGATAAATTTAATCTCTATTAGTCATTTTGCCAGAATTGATTTAACCAAAGAAAATAAATACAAAATTTCCTCAGCCAGTGAAAATATAATTAACAAATTAGACGATATTGTTAATATCAAAATTTATGTTTCTGATAAATTACCGCCAAATTTAAATAGCTCACTTCAATATGTAAAAGATCTGCTTTCTGAATATCAGGCTTTCAGTAAAGGCAATATCAAAGTCTCTTACCTTGATCCTTCTGCCGACACCAATACCATGCAAGAAGCGGGAAGCGTGGGCATCCCGCAAATCCAAATGGAAATCCTGGAAAAAGATAAATATCAGGTGCAAAATGGTTATTTTGGCTTGGCGGTGTTTTATGCCGGACAAACGGAAAGTATTCCCTTCATTCAAGATTTAGGCAATTTCGAGTACGATCTGACCAGTAAATTGAAAAAAGTCATTGATAATGACAACAAATCGATTGGTTTTTTAACTGGGCATCAAGAACACGGCTCTAATAATGATCTTCAAGCTCTAGCTCAAAGTTTAGAAAAAAACTATCAAATCAAAACAATCAATCTAGCTAATAATGACCCAATCGACACTGATACTTTGATCATCAGCGGTCCAAAAGACAAAATGAGTACTGATGATTTTAACAAAATCAGTGATTATTTGAAAAAAGGCGGAAAAATGATCCTTTTGGTTGACAGCCTTGACATTGGGCAAGGCCTGCAAACAACGGTCTTAGACATGAATTCAATCAATGATTTTTTGAAAAATTACGGACTATCAGTAAATAACGATATTTTATATGACAAATATCACGAAAACGCTTCCTTCTCGCAAGGAACCATGAATTTCTTATTGCCTTATCCTTTTTTTGTTAAACTAATTAATGATAATTTCGATAAACAAAATCCGATTGTCAGCGGTCTAAGTTCAGTAATAATACCCTGGACGAGCAGTTTAACAATTGAAAACAAAGAAGACATTAAAATTACCAAACTCCTACGAACTTCTGATTACGCTGATCATCAAGTTGGCAATTTCAACTTAGATCCCCAACAAAAATTTATTTTAAATGATCCGAAACAATTTGATATCGGTGTTATGGTCAACGATCAACTAATTATCATTGCTGATTCTGATTTTGTTACTGATTCTTTTGTCAGTCGCTACCCCCAGAATTTAAATTTCATGCTAAATGCTGTTGATTTTATTACGCTTGATCCTGATTTAATTGCTATCAGGTCCAAGACTTTTTCTGATAATCCTTTAACGCCAATTTCAGAAAATTATTATCTGCCAATTAAAATTCTTGGCACTTTCTTAAGCTCTCTTTTACTAATTGCTTTCGGGCTAGTTAGAGCTAAAAAAAGAAGAAAATTACAACAAAATTATTAGCTCTCATTTATGAAAACTGCTGTCAAATATAATATATATCTATTCATTACCGCTCTTGTTTTGGTGATATTCTTGCTCGCTGACTATGGCTTCTCCGTTTTTGGCGGAAAAATTTCTTCTCAACAAAACCTTTTTCCAACTTTTGCCAAAGACACAGTCAACAAAATCGTGATCTATATACCTGGTAAAGATTTGATAGAAATCGATAAAAACAATAACCAGTGGGTACTCAAAAATTTAAATAATTATCTGGCTGATCAGGATTTAATGAATAATTTCCTGACCAGCGTGCAAGAACTCAAATCATCTGAAGTTGTATCCAAAAATGCTAATAATCTCAAAACTTACGGGCTTGATGATATCAACGCCGCTCATTTAAAACTTTCCAAAAATGACAGCCCCTTGGCGGATATTTACATTGGTAAACCCGGTCCCAGTTATAATTCTCAATTCGTAAAACTAAGCGGTGATAATAAGGTGTTTTTGGTCAATGAAAATTTAGGAAATAAATTGCTAAAAACCGCGGATGATTTACGAGACAAAACTATTATCAAAATTGATCCCTCCCTCATAAAAAGCCTTACCATCGCCGGACAACAAATTACAGATTTGACCGCTGCCAATAATAAATTTAACCCTTTGAATGCCAACGGCTTCATTGACGCTGGCGAAAAAGTTGAAGAAGACACAACAAAAGAAGCTGAACCTTTTGCCATTAACATTGTCACCACCAACAAAACAATCACCATCAATGTCGGCAAAATGGATAAAAACGGTAATTATTTTGTAACTACCAGCGAATCCAATCAAATGTTCACTGTTAATTCCTACATCATTGATGAATTGAAAAAACTAAGCGAAAACTGAAATCCAGTTAACATGCTTACCTTAATGACTATAAATTCAGCATTTTCACAAAAACTTGTCTAGTTATATCAACATCTTTCATAGCTCGATGAGCGCCAGAAATATCAATACCAAAATGAGATGCTATTGTGCCTAATTTGTTATTTGAGGTGCCAAGAGACATATATTTTTTTGCCAATTCCAAAGTATCTACATAAGGATTTTTGAGTTCTGCCATATTCAAATTTCGCAAATGATGATTAATAAATTTCAAATCAAATCCAATATTATGTCCAACCAATGTCGATGTCCCACAAAAATTAACAAAAGCAGGAATTATTTCGCTTACTGCTTTCCCCTGTTCTTGCACTATCTTATGTGTAAGCCCATTTGTAAAAGAGGCTCCTTGTTCAATAAAACATTCTGGATTAACTATAAAATGAAATTCAGCTACAACATCCTGTCCTCGAAATTTCTGTGCCGCGATTTCAATTATACCACCTGGTTTAAGCCCTGTTGTTTCAGTATCAAGCACAACAAAAGGTATCCCAAATTTCAAAGCCTGTTTTAGTTGTTCAATATTCATAATGTTTAAAACGGGATTTCAAGATACATCAAAAACTTAAAATTTAGCAACTTTTATTTTCTGATCATTTACTATTTTTGAGAGGATAAAATGGTAAAGGATCATTATAATACTATTGACATATGGTAAAACTTTATGTTTTAATAATTTCTTTAAATTGGCAAACAATTTTCACCTTAATCTCCCTCCAATGCCTACTCAAGAAACATTACTACAGAAAGCAATTCGTGTAATTACTGAAGAACCAATTATCAAAGTGGAGTCATGCTCTGACAGATTAACAATTGCCATCCAGACTGAATTAACTAGGCGAAAAATACGCCTTGCCGTCAATGATGATGAAGTTGAAGTTGTCTACAGTAAAGATGATCAAATTACACCAGAAATGCTTCAAAAAGAACTCGCAAGGCATTCTTCTTTGCTAGAACTTGCACAACGCTTACGTTCAAAGCAGTACGCTTTAACTAAGCAAGTTGTTGATAATGAAATGGAGATACAGCGTGCTCTCCAATTCCTTTCACCACAACTTCAAACTATCACCGCAAAGATCGCCAAAGTCATTATAAGTATATTTATGCTTTTACAGTTCAAGTCTCCTTTCGTCCAAAAAAATATCAACAAAAGTGCGATGAACGAACTGGTAACTTTGGTTATGCTTCAACGAGGTATAGCTGAAATCAGTAAACAAAAGGTTGCTTACGAAGACGCACAAACAGAAAACCCAGATCAACAGCTTAATAAACTCGTGCAAATGATGGGGGAAATTATTTACACTCTAAATAATGTAGCGCAGTCAATGGAAAATAGTTCAAAAGCAAATTTAAGGTTATGCAAAAAATTTGTTCTTTGATCCGTTTTTTCACTTTCCCCTTGTTTCTTCTTATCCATCGTAGTCCTTGCGACGAAGATGGATTTTCTTTATACTCATTTTCGACAAAGTTCTTTAATTCAAAATTAAGAATTTAAAATTTTCTTTATGCAACTAATTCTAAAAGACGGCACGAAAATTGAAGGTGAAAATTTTGGTGCTAACAGCGAAGTTGCGGGTGAAGTTGTATTTTCTACAGGCATGGTTGGGTATCCTGAAACATTTACTGATCCATCGTTTGAAGGTCAGATTTTAGTTTTGACATACCCATTAATTGGTAATTATGGAGTCCCTGAAGAGATAATAAATAAAAAAACAAATCTATCTGATAACTTTGAAAGTGAGAAACCACATATTGTAGGGCTAATTGTAACTGAATACTCACATAATTATAGCCACTATCAGGCAAAAAAATCTCTCTCAGAGTGGTTAAAAGAGTATAATATTCCTGCTTTAACTGGGATAGACACACGAACTTTAACACAATATTTAAGAGAGAATGGTTCTACTTTAGGCAAAATTGTAAAATCTGATAAAAGTAAATGTAATTTCGTAGATCCAAATAAAAGAAATCTTGTTGCAGACGTATCAATTAAAGAACCAATACATTATAAAGCAGGCAAAAAACATGTTGCTTTTGTTCATACAGGAGCAAAAAACAACATAATAAGAAGCTTTTTAGAAAGGAATATAAGTTTGACGGTATTTCCATGGGACTATGATGTTTTCTCAACAAAAGAAAAATTTGATGGACTTTTTATAGCAAATGGACCTGGCGATCCAGAACTTTTGACTCCAATACATCAAAATATCCAAAAAGCTTTTGCAATGAAACTGCCTACTTTTGGTATATGTTTGGGTAATCAGCTTATGGCCATTGCGGCTGGCGCTAAAACGTACAAAATGAAATATGGGCACAGAGGACAAAATCAGCCATGTATAGATCTCGAAACAGGCAAATGTTACCTAACAGTTCAAAACCATGGGTTCGTTGTTGATCCAAAAACTCTTCCAAACAACTGGTCTGTTTGGTTTGAAAACGCTAATGATGGCACCGTTGAAGGCATTAGACACAAAAAATTTCCTTTCATGTCAGTTCAATTCCATCCTGAAGCCTCTCCCGGCCCAACTGATACAAATTATCTTTTTGACAAGTTCATAAAAATGATTTAAATTTACTCTCTTGTAAAATAACCAATTTACAAAATGAGAGAACAAACATCTGATTTTGAAAGATTAAAAAAATTTGGGATACTAATAGATTATTTAGGTCTAGATTGTATTTTAGCAACAGAAGAATCAGAAATATCAGAAGAATCAATTTTAGTTATTCAAAATACTAGGACAATATTAGTAACATTATTAGAATCATTATTTCAAATAAAAATCCCTCAAGATTTAAAAATAAAAATCAACGGAAAAGAATTAGACTTGTCGAATCCAGATGAAAAGAATTTAAATGAATATGGATTGAATAATCATTTTAGCGCCCAAATACCGATCATTATACTAGGCATAAATGGCACTAATTTAGAACTGGAATCTAAATATTATCAACTTAAAATTGCCTCATTAATCTTAGGTGTAAGGCCGTGGAATTTAAAAACAAATAAACGCCCTTTTTATCATAAAGGATTTAGAACCAATCCTGATTTAAATTAATTTCAATTACAATTTTTTTATCACAACACACTTTTTATATATTCTTTAAATAATAAGACTCTTTTTGTGTCATTTCTTTTAAAAAGAAAATATTCAAAATCAAATGCCAATTTTGTAAAATCTAAATTTTTGGAATTTCGTAAAATATATTTTTTTAATTCAACTTTATTTTTCACATCAATAGCTTTTTTCAAATAATTAAAATCAGGATCTACATTGAAAGACATTAAAAAGACAATATCATAAAAATCTCTTCCCTGAGTTCTTTTTCTCTGGAAAGCGGCATAAATCTTTTGAGCAAGCAGGATTGGTAACGGTGTAACATTAATTTCAGTAAATACACCAAATTTATTTAATAATTTTCGATCTACTTTGTAATCATAATAATGCGGTACTGTGTCAACTTGAATTAACAAAACTTCATTTTTATAAGGCGATATTTGATTTTGAAAAAGTATATCAGGAATTTTAATATAAGTTCTAAAAGCACTTTTAAAAACATTTCGCACGTCAACTTCAAATCCTTCTTTATGCAGTCTCTCTTTAATAATCAATGATAAATTCGCGAAATCATCTTTTGTTAAATTAAAATTATCAAAGTCTAAATCATCAGAAAATCTGCTATTGTTATAAACAATCCTAAGCGCAGTACCTCCTAAAAAAGATAACTTATTTGCATATTTAGAATCAAAAATTATCTCTAAAATTTTATACTGCAAATACTCTCTTAAAATATTTCGTTTTTGATCGTGTAAATAAGGAGAAAATTGTGAAATTATTTCATTTAAATTAAGCATTTTTTAAAAAAATTAAAAATTTTTGCATACGTTTTTCTAACTCTTTATTTTTAAAAACATTTAAATATCTGAAAAACTTCTCTTCATCAAATTGAGACAAAAACTCTTCAGCATTAAATCTCATTTCAAAAAAATCATCTTCAGTTTTTAAATTACTATGAATATAAAAATAATCTAAAACTGTTTTTTCAATGTCAGCCATATTATACGGAAGATTATTTCTGTCATATTTCACGCAATATCCAAACATCAACGTCTCTTTCAAAGAATTATAACTAAAATTAGCAACTGTAGTAAAAAATTCGGCTGTTTTTTTGCTTGTTGCGGAAGTTATCACAAAAACACCTTCTGGAATTAAATTATAACATGACAATGCTTGTTCAAATGAAATATATGACGGACTATAAATTTTATTTGCTATTACAAAAAGACTATATTCGTTAAGTCCTATATCGGAAAATATATAATATTTTTTTATAACTTTTTTTATATATCCTTTTTCTTGCCATTCAACCAGTCTTCTTCTGTCAAAAGCACTATCAATCTTCCTAATATCATTTAAAGAAAAAACTAAAAACTTACTTAAAGCGAATTTTAATTCTAAAAATGTCATTTTATTTCTCAAAAGTGTTATTTTTCACAACTTACAGAAATATAATGCCCCATATCTTAAAAAAAGTAAAATCATTTTATTCCTCAAAGAGGTTATTTTTCACAACTTAGAAAAACAAAATGTATAAAATTTTAAAATTTATTACATATATTGAAATTACATCAAATCTCTGAGATCATATGTTTATATATAGAAAGTTTGTATTATTTTCTAAATTTTTTTTAATTAAAATTATTAATTCCTTATGGATTTTCAAGATGTCATTAAACAAATTAATATTCCTGATCAAACATTAAAGGGAAAATTATTAAGTAAAATTGACAATTTAACTAAACCAATAGGTAGTCTTGGCAAAATTGAAAATATTGCTTTAAGGCTTGGATTAATTCAAGAAACACTTAATCCTCAAATTACTAACAAACGTCATCTAATTTTTGCAGGAGATCATGGAATTACCGCAGAATCTGTTAGTGCTTATCCACAATCTGTCACAGCACAAATGGTGCAAAATTTTCTTAATGGTGGGGCCGCTATCAATGTATTTTCGAGTATGCAAAATATTGAACTACATATTATTGATATTGGGGTAAATTTTGAATTTGAAAAAAATAACTGTTTAATTAATAAAAAAATCCGGAAAGGAACTCGTAATTTTTTGCATGGACCTGCGTTAACAACTCAGGAAGTGAAAGATGCTATAGAAATTGGGATTGAAATGGCATATAAAGCGGCAAATGATGGAATTCAATTATTAAGCATTGGAGAAATGGGGATTGGGAACACCACATCTACAACCGCAATAACATCCGTATTAACCAATATAAAACCTTTAGCTCTTACTTGTTATGGTACTGGGATCACTGAAGAGCAAAGAAAACACAAAGCTGATATAATTAATAGAAGTATCAGAAAAAATCAGCCTTGTTCAACTGATGCAATTGATATTCTTACTAAAATTGGTGGTTTAGAAATTGCAGGAATGACCGGTGTATGTATTGGGGCCGCAAAATATAAGATTCCTTGTATTCTTGATGGATATATATCTTTAAGTAGTGCCGCTTTAGCATGTTTATTAAATCCAAATATCAAAGAATACTTATTTGCTTCTCATAAAGGTGTTGAAAGAGCACATAAAGAGTTGATTAAGTATATTGGAATTGATGATTTTCTTGATCTTGATATGCGATTAGGAGAAGGAACTGGCGCGGTTTTAGCAGTATATATTTTTGATTTGGCTTGCAAAATGATGAGTGACATGGCATCATTCGAAAGTGCAAAAATTGATCAAAAATCTATATAAACACTTTGTAATATCATTGGTTTTTTTTACAAAAATACCTATCCCAAAGTTATTTTTTCCAAGTCAAAATGACGATATGAAACAACTAAAATATGCAATAGCTTACTTCCCATTAATTGGAGCCTTAATTGGTTTTGTCGCATGGATATTTATCAAAGTTAATTTAGAATTTCTACCAAAAAATATTCTTATTGTTCTTCTTCTTTGTTTGTTAATGTATATCACAGGAGGTTTGCATGAAGATGGTTTGGCAGATGCTTTCGATGCCTTTGGTTCACAATTCAAAAAAAAAGATATATTACGAGTTATGAAAGATAGTAGAATAGGTACTTTTGGAACTTTGGCTATTGTTGCAATATTTTTTCTTAAATTTACTACTTTATCTAATATAGAATCTACTTATTTAGGAGCTATAGTATGTACAGCTCAAATCCTATCAAGATGGATTATATTACCAATGATGTTGTTTTTACGCTATCCATATAAAAGTACCAGTCCAAGTAAATTTTTTGTTGAAAGTATAAATAATATGCCGTGGTGGATAGTTATAATATCAAGTATATTTAGTATTGGAAGCGTTATCCTAATACTAGGATATAACGCTTTATATCTAATATTGGCTACTAGTATAATCGGCATTGCTAGTGGTTTTTATTATCATCATAAGATTCAAGGAGCTACAGGCGACTGCTTAGGTGCAACACAACAAATATCTGAAGTGGTTATTTATCTAATTTTCATATTTATTAAATGAAAATAATTTATATCATAAGACATGGTGAAGTTGAAAAAAATTTCCAAAAAAGTTTCCGTGGTAAAAAATGTGATTGCGAACTTTCAAATAAAGGGATTGTGCAGTCAAAAGAAATTGCTAAATTTCTTAATAATATCAAAATTGATATTTGCATTACAACAGGTCTCAAAAGGACAGATTTTATCAGTCAATTTTTAAACCATAATATTAAAAATATTATTGAGCCAAATTTAAAAGAAATTGATTTTGGTTTATGGGATAATCTTAGAATTGAAGATATCGAAAATAATTTTCCTGAAGATTTAAAAAATTATTATAATTTTTGGGAAACAGGACAATTAGAAAAAATTTCATTCCCAGAAGGAGAAAATTATCAATCATTTTTTAAAAGAATTAAAACAAGCTGGGACAAATTAAAAAATAAATCATTTAAGCAAATGGCTATTGTTGGGCATAGTTTTAGCAATGCCTGTTTACATTCAATTATTAACAATCAACCATTACATACATTTCCCATTATGAAATACGGGTCTATGACAAAAATATGTTTGAATAGTTAACATTAATTATTCTTTAAATTTTCTACTTCTTCGTAAGCATCATAAACTTTTTGATAATCTAAATCATTTATAGGTCCTTCTCCTGTTTCTCTAATTCGTTTTGCGTCCCATATAGATAAATCTAAGGGATCACGAAGTAAACCTGTTTGCAGATATCTATTATAGATAAGTGTCCCAGGTATTGGATTTAATATATTTGGGTTAGGGTAATCAGGTTGTAGTTCTCTGAGTAATTCTATTGTTTGTCTTCGATCATCATCATTTTCATCAGCAAAACCAAATATGCAATTTAAGCCTATTTTAATTCCATATTTTTTACACAGATTGATAGCTTTAAAAGTAGCTTGTTTGTTCCATTTCCCTTTCAACTCTTGTCTCCCAATTCTTTCACTACCTGTTTCTAAACCGAACCATATAGTTACATCACCATTGAAATCAGCAACAACTTGAGCAACTAATTCGGTAAATCTCACAAATGTTGAATTAAGCGAAATTGTATTACCTGCAAATATATCACTTATAGATTCAAAAGTTGTATCAAAAAATGGGACACTGGTTGCAATTGAATCTATAAATCCAATATATTTTACACCAAATTTATCCTTTAATAATTCTACTTCCTTCAAGATCACCTCAGTTGGTCTAGCTCTTGTTCTTTGTCCATTTGAAGAATTACAAAATGAACAACTAAATGGGCAACCTCGTCCAAGCTGAACATAACCAGTCCTATATTCTGCTCCTTCATAGATATCATTATAAGGAAACCAATTAGCACCAACAACGATTGGACTATCTTGTAAATTTGGTACAGGCGATTGAATTATTAGCTGACGGTTAGGCATTCCATCTTTAATAAGTTTATCAGCAATTTCTACAATTATATCATCAGCTTCACCTCGTACAATTACGTTATATGGTCTAGTGTATAAATATGGTGCTGAAGAACAATGAGCTCCGCCAGCTATAATTGGCAATTTAGGGTTTTGATTACAAATTGCAAATGCAACTTGTTCGCTAAATTGTGCATTTGGAGATAAAAAAGAAAATCCAACTACGTCAGGCAATGCTTCTAGTACAGCATTTGCTAAATTAGATACATTTTGTTCATTTGTATTATTTGGATTAATTAACAATCTTGAATCAAATAAGCTAACAATCCAACCTCTAGCTTGCAATATTTCTGCTAAAAGAGGTGTTGTTAATGGAGGTGTCCATATCCTTTGAGAATCTGAATCTGAAGTTTGACACAATACCAATGCTATACGTTTACTCATGATTCATAATTTTTTAAGTTTACATATTATCAAAAATATGATAATTGTCAAAAAACTTTATTAAATCTCCATTCGCTACTTTTTCTAAAAAACTGTAAAGTGTTTTTGATCAAATATTTTCGCATATGCCTCAACAACTCTCCATCTTCGATCAAAATGAAAGCCCTTCGCAAGTCGCAAGTCGCAAATCGCATATCGCAAATCGCCAATTCATCTGCCTTGACATTGAAGCTACGGGCCTAAATCCTGAGAATGAAAAAGTGATTGAAATTGCTTTGGTTAAATTTGATGATAATAAAATTATTGATACTTATCAAACCCTAATTAATCCTGAAAGAGACGTCCCAGAAGAAATTACACACCTTACTGGAATAAAAAGTGAGGATTTATATAAAGCGCCAAAAATTGGAGAAGTTAAAAATAAAATTAAAGAATTTATTGGTGATTTGCCGGTTGTCGGGCATTTTATCGAATTTGATATAAATTTTTTAAATTATCATGGCTTTAATTTCAACAATATTCAATTAGATACTTATGAACTAGCAAAAATTATTTTACCTAGCGAAGAAAGTTACAACTTAGAAGTCCTAGGACATAAATTTCATATTACGCATGAAAATGCTCATCGCGCTTTGGATGATGTGCTGGCCTGCATTGAATTACTCAAAATTCTACAAGAACAGATCCGAGACATTGCCGATAATGTCTGGCCACAGATCAATCATATCCTAAAAAAAGGCCAATGCGTATGGGCAGAGGAATTTCTATTTTGGCAGAATAAAAGTCTCCAATCCAGCGATAATGATTTTCAAACATTTTTTCCTAATCAAAAAACTACGACAAAACAACAAGCCACTGAAAGTGATGTCTTAGATATTGAGTGCCAAGCTCTCAATAAGAATTTTATTGGTAATCAACCTGTTATTTTTCAACCCTCTTATTATTTAGATATCGATAAATTTATCATTTTATTAAAACAAGAAGTACTATCACCACTGGAAACAATTTTTTGTTTAAAAATGATCCTGGTTATCGATAAATTTCAAAAAAGCTATAGCCCTGATAATCCAGATTTAATCTCCAAAAAAATAGTTAAATTGTTTAACGAAGAAAAAAACTTGTGGCAAACAGTCAGCCACGACTTTTATTCTTTATTGCAAACCAAATTTTGGCGACAAACACAAAAAAACCTAGCAATCATGATTACACATGAATTTCTTTATGAATTAATAAAGGCGAATCCTGTTAATTTTAACAAAATGAAATCTCTAAGAATTTGCAATCCTGACCTGTTCATCAAACACCTGCTATCCAACGTTAACCAATCTATTTATTTAAACAACCTGCTAGCAACTGGCAAAAACAGCGCTAATCTCAATAACAATCTAACTATTTTATTTGGTTTATTAGGAATTTTTTACGAAAAGTTGTTCGGCACAGAAAAATCAGAACAAGAAATTATCCCTAAACAACTAAATGATATTAGCTGGCAACAAATTAAAAAAATGATAGAAAATTTTAAAAAGATTTATTCTCTACCGCTAAAAATTACCACGCTTTTGGATCTAATTTTAAATATTGATTTTGATAACTATGTTTTTACTTTAAACAAAACTGAAAAATCTGAGGTTTTTTTAAAATTTTACCCCAAAAATTTCCCACAAAAAATCAGCTTATTAAATAATTATTTTAGCGAAATAGAAACACATAATGAATTCCCTTTAAGCCTATCAGAAAATTGCTATATTCAACATTTTTTAGATACAAAAATTAACATTAATGATAAAGACAAAAAAACAGAAAAAAATCAAATTTTCTTATCCGATATCGAACAAATTTTAAGCATAATCAATAATCAAAACGACACTGATTATATATTTATCAGTAGTTCGGAAAGGAATTCTAATAATCTATATACATTATTATTTGATCAAATCGATAAAGAAAACACGGCAATTCTTGCTCAACAAGTCAACGGCAGTATCGGCAAAATCCAGGAACTTTGGGCCCAAAATACCTCCTCAAATCGGATTTTGATCCTAAAATACGAAAATCTGCATTCCTTCCTTTTCAAACATAATGAGAAACTGAAAGCCCATGTAGTATTGATAATTTACAACTTACCGTTTGATTATATGAAAAATCCAGTCAACAAAATAAGTTCAGCCAAATTCAAAAATACCTTCCTGGAATTTGCTATCCCCAGAGTCACTTTGGAAATCAAAAATATTATTAACAGTTTCTCTAAAATTCAAAATCGAGAGACTCAAACATTTTGTCTGGATCGACGTATCCAAAACTACAATAATGCTTTAATCGAAAATTTAAGTACCATGTCCGACATTATTCTTTAAAATCAAACTTTCTCATCAGCTTATCGTGAAAACCATCAGCAACACTAGTTACAATATCCTGACTGCTTAATACAATGGCATGAGGGTATTGGTATCGGAAATGTATGTAATAACTAATGCCCACAAAACTTGCTAAGGCTAAAACCAATAAATAAATTGACAAACTATTACTATGGAAATTTGCTAATAGACTATCTCCAACCACGTTAAATGGTACTTTGATATAAGAACTTTGATTACCATAAGCATCAATTACGGAAACGAACAAATCATGTGGACCAAAATCTAAAATATGAGTTGGCCGTGAAGAAATATTATCTCCCATCTGAATAGCAATCGCTCCACTCACAATACTATGCCAAACTAATTGCACATGTACATTAGGATTCTCGCCAACTTTCAATTTACCGGTAAAATTAGGCAAAGCTTCATTGATCTCCAAAGTTTTTAATCCATCTAAAACTTCTTGAGTAATTGTTTCGCCTCCCAGTGTCTTCGGTTGGAAATCCGTGTCTAAACTAAAATTGCTGTCGATTATAAATCTGACTGGTAAAGATCGTTCATTTTTGGTCTTAATATAAACATAGTAAGTACCGTCTATTAATTTATCCGCTGATTCAAAAATAAATTTATTGCCCTCACCCGCAACGACTGCCCCTAATTCAATATTTTCCCCATTTAAATCACGTTGCAAAAGAATCGTTACCTCTTCGCCACTTTTTGCCACCCCCTGGAAGAAAGGTTGGGCGGTAGCTAATTTCGCATCGTAACGAGGAAAAGTAAGTTGTAATTTAACCTCCGCATCCAGTTTCAAAGGATTGCTATGATAATCCAAAAACTCAGAACCATCAGACAAACCATCATTATCAGAATCAGCACTCTCAGGGTCAGTAGCAATTTCACATTCTACCGAATTTGGCAAACCGTCATTATCAGAATCCAGACTATATAATTCCGTCATCTGACAAATATCAGGATAACTAGAAGGGTCAAGCGGATCAGTATTATATTTTATTTCTAAACCATCAGCATATTTATCATTATCTGTGTCTACCACCAAAGGATTAGTTTTGTAATTATCAACTTCCTCGCCATCAGATAAGCCATCATTATCTGTATCAGCCATAAAAGGATTAGTGCCATAACGACATTCTTCTTTAGCGGTTAATCCATCTTCATCTATATCTAAATACACCGAATCTTTATCAGAAATATTATATACTTTCAAAATATCTTGATAATCCTTACCTGATCCATAATATTGAACACTGCAATTTTCCACATCAGCAATGGTTCTTTGAGTAGGGACTAAACTCACAGTAGTTTTCACTAAAATCGAATTATTGGAATTTCCATTTGTGGTAGAGAGTTTATCATCATTAAGACTATCTTCAGCTGAAGCGTGTTCAGTAGGTACATTAAGCGGAATGCCTTCTACTACAAGATTATTTTCAACTTCCACCTGAGCGTCCACAGCTGAACTTCCTGCTGCGGTTTCTGCAGGGACAGAACTGTTGTCAGCAGATTGATCAGTATTTAAGCCAGCTTCTATGCTGCTAATATTTGAAGAATCTTGAGAAGACTCGGTCAACTGAGAAGTATCATCAGTAGTTGTAGATGTGTCTTTAGTCTGATCTGATTGGGTATCTTGAGAATTTTCTGAATAAAAAGCCACTGTTACTTTACCGTTAAATTCATTATTGTTTTCATTTATTTCTTCCATTAAATTATTCGGATCTACTTTTGCATATACAGAATACTCATTATTTTCAGTTATATTATAAGCACTAAGTTCCCATGTCGCTAATTCTTTACATTGCCCATTAAAAATTGAACCGCCATAACGAAGATTTTGAGAAATTTCTCCAATTTTCACCAAAAATTCAACATCAGTTGCCTCATCTCCATCAGCACAAATTTTGACCCTAAATCCAGAGTTAACTTGTGTAACAGAATCTATATATAAATCTAATAAAACTTCTTTTTCAATTTGAGGCTCTGTTTCGGTGATAGGATTTTCATTTATATTAGTATCTTGAACTGTATCTTGTTCTGTATTTTGCACTCCTTCATCACCATCAGCTTGTCCCCCGAAATAACCATTAGCTCCATCCCCTGCTGTACCACCTGGACTTGTTTGATTTGTCAAAGCCACAACTGTTGCTGACACTTCAGTGCTTGCAAGTGAAGGATTTGAAGTTGTATCATAAGCTATTACTTTATAATAATATGTTGTTCCATCTGTAACTGCAGAATCAGTATAATTTGAAGTTATTCTTGATAATGAAGTAACTATTCTATTCAAGGTATTATCTGGTGTAAATCCGCTAGTCATTGATCTATATAGATCATAATGATCGAAATCTTCTTCACTGTTATCAGCCCAATTAAGCGACACTTGCGATTCGCCGGCTGTGGCTATCAAATTCGCTGGAGCTGACGGCGCTGTAGTGTCTAAAGGCGTAGCCGAAGCTTCACTACTAGATGCTGATGGATTACCGGTAACATCATAAGTAATCACTTTATAATAATACGTCGTACTATTAATTAATTCTGTATTACTATAATTGCTCGTTAATAAATCATTAGCAATTCTATTCTCTGTATTGCTTGGCGTAAATCCGCTAACAATTGACCGATAAACATCATAATGATCAAAATCTTCCTCACTGTTATCAGCCCAATCAAGTGACACCTGCGAGTCACCTGCTGTGGCAACTAAATTTGCTGGGGCTAACGGCGCAGTGCTGTCTGAAGGTGTAGCCGATACGACATCGCTTAAATCAGATTCATTACTGGAGAGATCAATGACACTGACTGCATAATAGTAAGTGCTGCCGTTTATTACCTCTTCATCAGTGTATGCAGAGGAAGTAAGTCCACTGGCTATCAAATTATCAACAGCTTGATTAACTTCTGGAGTAGCACTCCTATAAACATTATAATCATCTAAGTCTATATCAATATTATCATCCCAATTTAAAGTCACACTGCCATCCAACGCTTCAGCTGTTAAATTATCTGGTATATTTGGTGCAACCCCATCAGAAAATATAACAGCCCTACTTGATACATTAGTACTGTTACCAAGAAGATCAGTAACTTGAGCCACTACATAATTTCCAGCTGTAAAAGGCCCAACAATACTAGCTGAGCTTGATGCTACTATGCCTGTATTAATATAGTTTTCTGGTTCGCCATTGCCATCATCATAATAAAAATCAACATAACTGCCATTAGGAAAGCTGCCATCAACAGATACTGATAATATAGAAGTGTCTCGCGTAACAATACTAGGAGATATTCCTCCAATATTTAAACCCTCATTATCATTATCAAAAATGCTATTAAAACGAATTGTATTTTGAATTGTATTTGAATCAGTACTTATACCTCTATTATTATAAGCAATAATATTTGCCGCTTCCACTCCTTCAGATATACCAATAAAATTACCATTTGATCCTGTACTAATACTAATTCCAATACCATTACCAATATTACCTAAATCAACTACAGTACTTGAACCAATACCAATACGATTCAAAATGATAATATTACTATCAGAATTAGATCCAATTCCAATACCATACTCGTTATTAGCACTAATAGTATTGCCCGTGATAATGTTAGTTGATGCTCCTGTAAAATCAATACCAGCTTCAAGATTACCTTTCGCCAAAGTTCCATCAGAAGACAAACCTATAATATTGCCTTCAATAGTATTATTTTCGCCAGAAAGCAAAATACCATCTCCATTATTCCCTGAAATAATATTAATGCCCAAAGGGTTATCAGATCCAATTTGATTATAATTACCAGTTAATTCTATTCCTGGCCCAGGCGTGCCTTCAGATCCATTTGCTTTTACTGTAACGCCATCTCCAGCTAAACCAATAATATTAGCTTTAACAATATTATTATCACCACTAATTACTATTCCTCTTCCAATGCTACCGCCACTCGAATTACCAGAAATAATATTACCGGCACCGGCAAGATCATCACCAAGATAATTACCATCAGAAGCGATAGATACACCAGCCGCAGTATTTTCTGCAATAGCGCCACTAGGAGCTAATCCAATTATATTTCCATAAATTTTATTATTAGAAATCACGTCTCCTTCATTAGGCTCACTAAAAGATATTCCATATTGATTACCAACTATATAATTCTCTTCACCATCATTAGGCCCTCCAATGATATTATTAGAACCTTGACTAAATATTATACCAGAATTGCTGTTGCCATTAACAGTTGTTCCATCAGCTTCTAATCCTATATAATTACCTTTAATGATATTATCATCACCGCCAAAATTTATTCCATTACCACCATTATTAATAATTATATTTCTTTCAGCAATCGTATCTCCTCCTATAACATTATTATAGGAAGCATCACTGATATTAATTCCGTCTCCGGCACAATTTTCAATTATGAAACCACTAATAATTACATCATGCGCAGCAGGTGTATCACCTATATAAAGACAAGATCCATTTTTATAATTAATATTTGGTATATCTGGTCCAGTGATTGTAATATTACCTTCCGCTGTAGCAGTAATTGGTTTACCAATAGTTAAAGTATCCAAGAGAGTAATCGTCCCTCCAGACAGAGAAGAATCGAATTCTATTACGTCACCGCCAAAGGCTGATAATACTGCTGCTCGAAAACTGCCCGGGCCACTATCATCCAAATTAGTCACTGTCAAAGTATTCGCACGCCCAAATGGTGAATATTCCATCACATAATAAACAGATAACCCAATAAACAAGATGCTTAAAATGCCAATATAAAAATAAAAAAATCTTGAATGGAAAATGTTTTTAAGGGTCATAAAAATTTTGCTACACATTTAAAAAAGATTAAATCTTTATATTATAGCAGAAAATCAAAACTTTAAAAACCATAAATGAAAATTTAGAGCTGAGATAGGATCATCTGATTTTTGGTTTAAAAAAATTTATGGATGATTAATTTTTTATTTAAAATT
>Ga0156454_112_pt1 | contig 124323 bp, 79 predicted proteins | sample RifOxyA2_FD_111901 | JGI IMG/M metagenome (GOLD analysis project Ga0156454, IMG submission 111901) | Candidatus Peregrinibacteria bacterium RIFOXYA2_FULL_33_21 | reverse complement strand
ATCCTTTAGCTCTAACTTCTGCACCTGTAAAAAATCAACCTAAACCTGCTGCTGAGTCTGTTAAAACAACTCCTCAAGCTCCAGCAAATAAAACTACTGCACAACCTGTTCCCTTCTCTTCCACCTTCGAAAAACCCGAACATTTAAAACTGCCAGAATTTAATTTCTCTACAGGTGATCCGATCAACACCGCATTATCATTATATAATCAATGGAGTAGTATTAAAGACCAATTAATACAACTCGAAAATGAAAAACTAATCATCAAATACACCACCGCTTTGGGTAAAGCGCTCACTATGACTATCAAAGTTGATCCTAATCTACCAACTAGATTCAAAGTATGGAGACCAGATTTAAATCGGGTTATTGATACTGCTGATCCTTTGGGAGAGGTTTTTTCTACTCCAAATATTTTAAAATCAACTATCAAAAATCCTGACGAATTAAGCCAAGCCAGTATTCAAATTGGTGCTTTAACTAAATTCAAACAATATTCTTTCACTTTTGTAGCTGTACGTTCAGGAACTAAAGCTTTTTTCCGAATTGAAAAAAATGATCAGGTCACAATTTTATATAACGCTTCCAATAATCAAAAAATTAAAAAAATTGATGCGGCAAAATCATTATATGATGAACTTTTATATGAACTTTACCCAGGCACACCTGAAACTATTAAATTTAACCAGCAAGTATCAATCGCCAATAAAAATGTTGGATCTTTCTTGGAGCAATTCAATTATTTAAGGACTTCAAATGAGCCACGAGACATTAACCTGCCTTTTTATATGCTAGATAAAAATGGCAAGAATGTCCAAATACAAATTACCAAAATAGCAGCTTACAAACACCCGCAAAAAGCTTTCCAAATACAAATCGGCGATGCAAACCCCGAGTGGAGTACTGGACCATTGGAAACGTTGTTCAACAAACCTGAACGATTTTCTCTCAATACTAATTTAAATAGTCAAAAAGATGTAAATAATTTTGTTGATGAAATCCTACCTCAATTTGCACGCTATGGCTTAAATTTTAAATATACTATCTTTATTTCTTGTCCAAATGGTACTTGGATATTGAAAAAAACTGATAAAGATTTGCCTTACAGATTAGAAAATCCTGCTGATGCTCTGCAGAATATTAGTATCAGAACAGATAAACTCAAAGACAGATTAACAGAAAAACTACTCAAAGCTCCAGATGCAGACGTTATCTCAGTAAATATTCCTGAAAGAATTGAAAACTATAATGATGTTTTAGCTCAATTAAATTTTGCTCTTGATCCAGATCGTGCAAAGAATAGAATTATAAAATTTCAATCTAACAGCCAAGTTCTAGAATTTAGAATGGCAAAAGATATTCAAGATAATTTAATTACAGATACTTTTATAATTAAAAATCAATCAGGAAAAGAAACTACCATTCAAGGAGAACAGCAAGCCCTTTCATCACTTCTTAATAATGATCTTGGAATTTTGAGGCATCAATTCAGTGAACAAGATGCTGTAAAAGGACGTGCAAGTGTTGAATCTTTTCAATCTTTGATAATGTTACTAGAAAATGATGCAATTATAAGAAAAGCAAAAAATTATTCTATATTGATAAAAGGACCTGATGGCAAATCATACAAATTCGCAAAAACAACTGGAAATAAATATGAAATATATCTTGCAGAAAAGAAAGTTAATTTCAGTGATAATTTAGAAAATATTATTGAACAATTAAAATTAACTCTATATCCACCAACTCCATCAGAAAAAGCACAAACTTTAATTGCAAAAATTAATTTTGGAACAATAGAAAATCCAACAATTCTAGCTTTAATGAGAAAATTTGAACAAACTAAAAAACCTGATAATAATTATGACATAGCATCATATGAAAAACTCGAAACTTCATATAATGCTGTAACTTCAGCAATAGAATTATATAAATCTCCAGCTCTAAAGCTTGCAACTACTGATGAGGATAGAAAAATTAAACTTCAATCAACAGAAACATTTGATCAATTCATAGAAAAAAATAAAACTGCAATTGAGAATATTGCGAAAATTGTAGATTTAAGACAAACATTAGAAGAAATATGGAATTCTGTTCAATTAGATTCACTTTTAACTTTAAATTTTGCTAAATCATTAATTCAAGAAAAGGCTGATTTTGAAACTTTTAATGTAAATTTACTTCAAAAAATTACTGAAGCTCAATGGGAAAATCCTAATTTAGCCCCAAATTTCACAAAAAATATAGAAACTGTACCTGGCTCCTCCCTTGTTTTATTCATAGCAGAAAAACATTATAAAGAAGCTATATCTTCTTCAAAAGGATTCCAAATTAGTGATGAAATAAAACTTCGCCAAGACGCAACAATTATAGAACCTCAAATTGCTTCTAACTTAATTGACACAAATGGTTTAACTGCTGAAGCTAAAGCTAATTTAGAAAAATATATTTCAGGAAATAAATCAGATCTAACTTGGTCAAAATTCTGTTTAACTCCAACCAAAGTATTTAATCAACAAATAGATTCTGAAGCACAAGGAAATAATATTTTAAGACAAGGCTTCACCCAAATAACATTAGAACAATTAGAAAAATTTAAAGATATTAAAGACAAAAAAACATTAGATGAACTATTAAAATCAGTAATCAGTATTGCTAGTCTTGACACGACAAAAGGAAGAAAAATTGATGAAGTTTTAGACAAACTATATACTGAAAAATTAAAAAATCTTATCACAGGAACTTTTGATCAAGGTTTTCCATTTGAAATTTTAAAGGGGAAAATTAGCGATACAGAAATTCAAGCCTTGTACAAAGACTATTGTGATAAATATGCCCTTAAATTCTTCGAACAGGGCAACACAAGTGAAGACAAACTAACAGAAGCATTACTTGCTAACAATGGGATTGAAGACCAGCAAGAAAACAAAATTCTCAAAGATACCGCTCAAACAGCAATAGAAAACTTATTAACAAAAACTATTGTAACTTATGATAATTTGAGTGAAGCGTTAAGAAACATGCCTAAAGTGGACACAAGCAAACCTCGAACTATCTTATTAAAAGGAGTTTATTACTTCAGCGATGAAACATCATTAATAATCAGAATCACTCCAGCAAATGATTCAAATCCTAAACCTCAACTTACTGTATTGAATGTAGAAGGTAGTGCCTATGCCCCAATTATAAACAAACCTCAAGACTTCAATCCAAGTGAATTAGCTCAAATTTTTGGCTCATTAAATATAAAATCTACAGAAAAACTTTCATCTCAAGACCAGGCATTAAGAGATATTATTAATCCGGCAGTTCAAGAAAATTCAATGATTAAAACTCTTTCATCTCCTTCAGCGCGAAGATATATTTCAACACAAAAATATTGGGAGCAATATTCAAAAATTCAAGATAAAAATTCAGCCGAAGCAAAAGAAACTTTATTCAGAGCAAAATCTGCTTATATTATTGAATCAGCTTATAATCAATACTTTTTTGATGCGAATGGTGGTATCAGAACAGATTTAAATCCGTTTGAAATAAAAAACGAGAACCTGGTTGCAACTATATTTAACAATACGCAATTAAAAATATCACCTGAACAATTCCAAGCCTGTGTATCGATATCTTCAAATGTTAACGATATCTTACCTTTAACAAAAGCTTATTACCTATTCACTACTAAACAACCAGCTTTACAAACATCGCCTGAATATATTGCCACAATAACAAATGTCCAACGAGCCGTTCAACTGGAGACCTGGGAACAAGCTCAACGATCTTTATTTAATGCTAGTAAATATTCAGCGTTACCTCCAACCTTCCGTCCATCTCCTGATACTGATTATGGCAAAGAAACAATAACATATGCTCAACAGTATTATGCTACTCATGCGCTTGAAGGATCCGTTATCAATGCAAATTTACTTTCCTCTCCATCTACCGGTTTCGACAAAAATAATCCTCGACATCAACAAACTTTAACTGATTATATTAAGTCCAATCAAAATCTTAACGTATACAATTTTGCTTTAGCGCAAGGAGTAACTAATGACAAAAACGAAATACAACAATTAAGCGTAAACAATGAACTAAAAACCGCATTTGCTAATACCTACGCAGAAAATACCACTAATCTATCACAAAAACCGTCTGATTTTATCACCACTATTGAACAAATATCTGATCTAGAAAATATAACAACAAATACAAATCAACTAAGTGCCGTATTAAATAAATTAGGTGAGATTAGCTTTGAATATGCAAAACAACAACTTGCGTCTTCTCCAGACTTAATTGACTGGAAAGCGTTAACAAATGAGACCTATTTTGATTCTTTGCCAAATGATGCTAAATATAAAATTTTCACTGCCTACGCTTTGAAATGGCAAGAATTAAACACCCTTGAATTAAATACAAATCGTAGCCGACTAACCATTGCTTATGGTGAAAATCTAGCCAATTCTGGTGTTATTGGTCGAACTCAACTAATAAAATTTAAAGCTACAGCTCCTGTATCTATGACAAGCATAGATCTTGATCAACAACTCTCTCAAGCTTTCCAATCAAATCAGCCTAGTATTAATTTAAGCACAAATCCTGACATTTTACATAACGAACTTAACAAGGTAATAACAGCTCAGGGCCTAGCCAATGCCAGTTTTACAATATTAAACGCAAAAGTTGGCGTGGAACAAAATATTTCTGAAAATCAGCCTTGGCAATGCGTCTTACGAGAAACAAATAGAACACCAATTCTTGTACGAATAAAACTGGAAGGAACCAGAGCCTCAGTAAAATTCACTGCTTTAGATAATCAAGATTATCAAACCGCTTCATTTGATATTACCGCCACTCAAAATGAAGAAAAAAAATATCAATTTGACGTCACAGAATATGCAAAACTATTTTTCCAGAATATTCAGATTTTCTCTCCTGAGACTCAACCAGCAGATATTCAAACTGTACAATTATCAATGCCGGCCACGCAAGAAACTAAACCAGAAAAACAAGGAGAAATGGAAACTCAAGGATTAAGCGTTGAAGCTCAAATAATACCTCCAAACAGTCTTTCATGGGATATACTCACATATGAAGCTGATAACAACAGAAGCTATTTCCCAGGACTAGAATCAACGCTTTCAGAATATCTTACTGATACAGAAAAAACCCAAATTCAAGATTTCAAAAGAGGCTATAAAATAATAAAAGATTCAGAAGGAAAAGAACAAAAAATAAAAGTGACAGATAATCTTCTTAATTCAAAATATCAATTGGCTAAAACAGTGATTTTATCCATCGAAAAAGATTTAAGTGAGCCAGATATTAATAAATTAGGAAACACACTCACTGATGATAAAGGAAAGAAGAAAACGCTTGAGCATTTTTTCAGAGGACCTGACGGTGACTTCTATGATTTTGACTGGATTTTAGAGTTAGAGACTAATGAAATCCCTTCACGAAAAGTAAGAGACATTTTACAAGCAGAATTAGATGCCGCTTGGGCAAGATATGAAGGACGGGCGTCAACTGAAGCACAACAAGCTTTAGACACCAAAACATTCGGTTTAGATACAACACCAGAATCTTATAAAGAAATTTATCATGATGAAAATTATATTATATCTATTGACGCACAAGGTGAAAATTACAAAATCTCACCTACAGAAACATTAAAAGCTAAATCCGGAGAAAAAAATTCAGCTTTAGCTCAAAGCGTAGCCAAAGGCTTAGACCAAACATTTACAGGCATACCTGAATACGCAACATACAAAGAAATGCTAGCAAGCAAATATCCAGATCCAAACGAACAAGATAAACAGCTAGGTAAGACAATATTAAGGTTAGTTTGCGCTAACAATGCTATGCATAGCACTGCCTTAGGCTCAACAATCGGCATGCAAAGTTTAGACATTGCCGCCGAAGATAATTTACGTATTAATATTCCAAAATTCAAGCCACAGGCACAATCTTTCTTCGCTGAACAATTAAATATTTCTCAAAGACAACCAGCTAAATCACCTGAAGTTGACCTAAGAGCTGGTACACCAGACCAAAAAGCAAGCCTCCAGGAAAAAGCTTTCCGATCAGAACAAGATGTGACTCAATTATTGAGAGAAATTTATACTATTCAAGTCGAGGCTGGACACGCCACTCAACTCTCTGAAGCTAATCAACAAGAATTAGAAGAGCTAGACTCTCAAATTCTAGAAAAACAAAAACAATTAATTCAATGGCAAAGTTATGGTGTTTATGGCGATGGTTATGTTGCCATTCAACAACTAGAATTTGATATAGCTGATCTGCAAAGACAAAAAACAGACATCTTGGCCGCCAAAGTCCCTGACTACCAATACCGACTTGATAAAGCTAACAATCTTCTCACCAGCAGTCCTGCTTTGAAATTCTTAGAGCAAGAATATGATGGCACTGAGGCTACGAGCTTTACTACCAAGATGAGATTAATTGACAATACTTACGGACAAATTACCGTGCCAAGAGAAATGTTTGACCAGTGGGGGCGAGTGGGAAGACAAGCCCGAGAAGAATTTGAAAAAAATCTTCAATATGCGAATTTTGGCCAAAATATCAAAGCCATTGCTGATCAGATGTTTTTGTCTTTCAATCAATTACCAAGCATTATTTCCCGCGGCGATAACAATACTATCGAGCTCAATGATTTATTACTGCTTGGATTCAATTCTTTGCAAGGATCATCAGGATTCTTCCGTGGCATTTGGGATGGTTTGGAAAGAACAGCCAGTCCAGTCGCGGAATTCAAAGAAAGAATGTCCATCATGGAAGAATTAAAAAAATTAAGCCTTAAGCCAGACCCAACAAACTTCAAAAAATCAGTAAAATTACTAAAAGCTTGCGGTATTGATTATGGCAGATTGCCAATTTCCACCCAAAAAGAAATCAAAGCAGGCAGATGCTACATTACAGAAATCGCTGATCGTTATGAAAAAACTAATTTATTCTTAGAAAACGCTTATCTTTTGCTTAATGTTTTCCGAAAAATATTCGCTCACAAAGCCGACATTAGCACTCAGGAATCAGAAGAATATTACGATATCGCTTACCCATTAAATAGAGAACCAAGTAATCATGAGAACTACACTCTTTATGGCTTAGGCAATACCTACAGCTGGTATGAATTTAGCCCTAATCAAAGTCGAGTTGAACCAACTACTGCCGATGCCGCCATTGCCATCATCAAGAAAGAAATTTACAAAAAACATGGCGTAACCGATCCCAAAACTGCCGATGCCGAAAAGAGAACTGTGGCTGAATTAGAATTTAGAAAATTAATGGAAAATCCTCTTTTAATGAGACAAAAGTTGCAGGAGGTAATGGGAAATCAAAAAAACAAAACCGAATTAGACAGAATCCTTGAAGTCATGCAAAAAGATTTCGCGCAAGATAAAGAAAAATATGCCAAAGAATTGCAAAGTGCTAAACGAAAAATAATTGAAAAAATTAGTGGCTCCAACGATCCGCAAAAAGATTTAAAAGTCGCACGTACTGAAAAATTGTTTATTGAACTTAGTCAGAAATGGACTTATGAATACTATTTAAATGCTGTCAGACAAAACAGAATTGTCAAAGAAAGACTACGAATGAATTTGAAAAATTTAGAAAATATCAGCCAAATTGCTGGAGATTTTGAAGGCCCATACGGTTATCAAGATATAATTACTCAAACCCAAACAAAACTTGATCCAAGACTTAAAACAGAAGAGTCACTTGGCATCAGCAAACAAGCCATCAATAAATTCATAAACGGTTTACAGTCATCCACTAATCCAAAAATAAGCCGGTCAATTATTCATTATTGCCAGAACAATCCTGATGCTATTTTGAGGGCAGTTGCCTACACCGCCCACGAAGATCAATGGCTTGATTATGGCAATCAAATGTGGGCCTTGAGTTCAGTAAAACTTGATTCTGATATTAATGCGGCAATTGCGAGCTTGAATCCATTAACCCAAACCGTGCTTCACAACATGGCTTTTGGCAAAGATATTTATCGGGTATTAAACGACATACCAGATTTTTTAATGCCAAAACTAGTTGAAACTATTTATAAAAACAAAAAATGTTTCCGAACTAGAAATCCTCAAAAACTATCAACTTCACTATCTGAAGAAAGATATGCTGGCGCGCCAGACAAAGATAAAGCCAAATTAGCTGATATTTTGGATATTCATGCTTCAGGTCCAAGAATTTCGCTAAGTCTGGCCAGAAAAGTCGGTGCTTGGTTAAAAAAAGAAGAAATTGAAGAGGCTAGTTATCAAACCAGTACTTACGCAACAGAAGTCCGAGGTTATGGCGATATCACTGCTGATCATGAAGCTCTTTATGAATTTCTGACTCACCACGAAGGCGGGGCAATTGTTGGATTTAATAAATCACTTGAGCAAGCTTTCATATCAATGACAATCGACAGACAAAGATATATTGCTCAAGAAAAAAACAAGTATCTTGAAATAATCAGAAAAAAAACACAAGACATTAATAAATGGCAATTAGGATTAGAAAGCTCTGATGATACAACTAAAAAAGATTTAGAAGAAAAAATTACCAAAGCTAAAAAAGACATTCAAAAAGCACAACAAAAAATTACTGAAATAGATCAAAAATACCAAAATAAAAATCCAGATTATGAACTTGAAACGAGTGCTGGTTTGATCGGAAAATTCTGCGAAATTTGGACTCTCAAATCTGAAGAATATAGAAAAAAAGCTATCGCTGACGTACAAGCAGAAATTAGCGACCACCACACGAGATTGAATAATCTAAATGAACAAATCGATCAACAACAAACAATTATAGATGCTCAAAATGAATTACTTGACTCACAGTTTCCTCAAACACAAAATATGAATTTTGAGGATAGGATTAAATTTATTGATATTTTAAAAGCTTACAACAATCTAAGCAAGAAAGATCAAAACAAAATTAAAACACAACAAGATTTAATTGAGTCATATAGACAAGATATTGATAGAAATTTAAGAGCACTAAAAGAGCAAAAGCAAATATTTGAAAATCAACAAATTTTTATTAATGCCCCTAACAACGCAGGACTAGATGAAAAAATAAGCGACCTTGACAAAAAAATATCACCTATCCAAAGTCAAATAGAGGCAAATCAATCTGAAATTACTGCTCTACAAGAACAACTCGTTCCAAATCCAACAGAAATAAATAGATTAACTAAACTCAATAATGAGCTAACTACTCAACTTACAAACTTAAAGGCACAAAAATCTCAACTAGAAACACAGAAACAAGATGTTGATACAGCGCAAAGGGACATGTCCAAAGCTGAAAAGAGCATTCAATATTTACAACAAAACATTACTGAACTTTATTGTGGTCGGGCTAATAATGCTGAGCCTACTGCTTCAGTTAAAACCTCTTTCATTCAGATAAATGAAATTTTAGGAGTATCAGCCTTAGACACATCTTTTGACAGCTCTAGCATTATCTTTAATGCAAAACGCGCAGATGATGGTACAGTTGCTTTCACTGCTCCAGTTCAGCTAGAAAGCGCTATGAACTTCTTGCAGCCGATTTTTGAGTCAACAGATAACAACTCAAGTTCACAATCTACTGAATCAGAAACATCACTCAAAGATATACTTGAAGCTCTCAAACGCGCTCAAGATCAGTTAAAAAGTTTAAACAAAGCAAAAAATACTGAAAATTCAGCTATCTCGGCTTTGAAACAAGAAATAAACAGAATTCAAAATAGTCAAGACAGCATCGATAATTCTGACCGTTTGCGAAAACACTATGACACCGAATTGCAAACTAAACTTCAATTATTCAGAGATGATTCAGAAGACAAAGCTATAAATAAAATTCAAAAATATTTTTCTGAACATGCTGACTCAAGAGAATTATTTGATGTTTATAGCAATCTTAAACCTGAAGAATACGAAGTTCTAAGTAGAGTTGCTGCTAAAGGTACTGATAATTTAAGAAATATAGAATCAGCCAAACATACCATTGAATTAATTAGTGAATCATTCCCAGAACATCCAGAAATCCAAGAATCTCTTTTGAAAATTTTTGAAATGGCCAACAGCCAAGGACAAATCTTAAAAACTGAAACAATCTGGGAATATGCCAAACAACTCAAAGCATATTATGACAAAATAAAAAAAGGCACCCCTGAGCCAGATTATAATGCTATGGTTGATAAAGCATTTACCAGTAAAACAATATCAAAAGCTGTCAAAGAAATCCTTCCAGTTATTAATAACTCATTAATTAATCTTAAATTAGCCGTTAATAAATCTTTTGAATATTTCGCACATTATTCAGAGGATACTAATGGTTCAAGAAGATCACAAATCGGCTTTTCTTTAACAGAAACTTTAGACAATCCAAATATTAAAAGAATTTATACAGCCTATTTACCTTCAAATTTACAAGAAAAATATGCTAATGGCGAAGACCCTAATTTAAATTCAAATAAAATTGCTAATGATTGGATGGATTATTGCGAACTCACGATTACTGATCCTGAACAAGCCGCACAAGTATTCAATGATAGTCCAACTTTGCAAGCTTTGTATACTTTAATAAATGAAAAAAACGCTTTAACCGCCATTTTCAATCAAGCCAACAAAATTCCAAGTCCAGAAGCCAAAACTCAATATTTAGGTGGCGTGCTATTTGGCACTGTTTATGATTATCAAAGCAGTCTCACAGAAGAACAATACCAGCAACTTAATTCATGCTATCAAATTTTTGGACAACAAATCCCGTCCAGAGAACAATTAAGTCAAGATTGGTGTGATTTGAGATCCCAACTTAAAAAAGATATAAAAGAAAATATTGGAACTAATGCAGGTGAAGCTTGGCAAAATCTTATTTGTGGAAATATTGATATCCTTGGTGGGCTTTCTCATTTAGGTGATTTGATGGCATTTGAATTGCCAACACTTGAACTTGGCGAAGGTCCTGTAAAATTCAGAATTAAAGCTCAAGCGCCAGGACTTCAATCAATACAACTAAATGCAGAAGGTGAATTACAATTATCAAAAAAAGATACATTAGTTATTTCAGCTGGTATTGCAACTCAAATCAGATCAATACTCAGTCCAAATGGTATAATCGGACAAAACCCAGCTATTACGCCTATTGAATTTGCACAAGCATTTGGTTTGCATAGTGGGGTTGAATATACTCACGCCTTTAACGAAAACTCTGCTCTGTCTGGAGGAATAGATATTAGTGCAATAGGTGTTAGCGGTCACGTTGAAACAAAATTAAATGCAGTAACTCTATTTGCCAAAGCCAATATTGGAGTATTAGGTATGGGCGGATCAATTGGAATAATGCGTCAAAGCCTGGCAGAAGAAGCCAAGAAAAAATTTGATAATTTGCAAAATTCAACCCAGGAATATCTTGCTGAAACTTCCCAAAATCTACAAAAAGAAATTCAAGCGCAACTTTTGGCTTCCAGCGAAGCCCAATCTACGCTCAAAGAGCCAAACGATGCAAAAATCTTAGCAGAAAGCGTGACCAAGAAAGCCATGGATTTAATAATGCAATCTGACGAAACGGAATTCAAACTAGCCATGGCCAAAAAAGAAGGCCCAAGGTGGAGAGGATTAGAAATAGGCTGGCAAAACGGCACACCTTATTTCAAGATCCTCATTGATTTCGGACACAAAATTGAAACTTTCAGAGTCTTCCCTCCCGAAGCGGTAAGCAGAGAAATCCTAGATACTGTCACCACTGGCAAACTTAACCGAAACAGGGATATAATTGCCGGTTTTGGCTGGAAAATTTCCCCTGAATTAGAACAGTTACAAAACAATGCTATGCAGAGAGCTAAACACCGATTCTCTCGAGCTGATCTCCCGGGTGTAAGACTAAGTAGTGAAGGTCGTCCTGTTGTATTAGCCAGCCGTAGCGTTAATGTTGGCCAAGGCTTGCAACAAAAACCAAGATCATTAGGCTCTTTTAATAGCTATCTTGATGAATACAATGAGGCAGTCGCAGAGTCAGGTCTTAACTTTGAGAAAAATCAAAATTGCGAACCTAATAAATATGAAGCTAAAATGAATATTCAAGATGCAGACAATGCTTTGGTTGAAGTCTGGATTGATGAACCATTCAAACAATATTTACGTACTGATGGTCCAAATTTTTATTTATCATTCAGATCCGGATATACACCGCTGATCAGTCGCAACACCATTATTTACGCGGCAAAAAATGGTGGTTACGTTAAACATGAAATTATTTCAATCAGATTTGCAAGAATAGAAGAAGTAAGAGGATTTGAAAACTTTGCTGAATATTTGAAAAAACAAAATAAAAAAGACGTAATAAATGAAAACACTGCAAATAAATTTAAAAAAATTGGTAAGGATTTAAATAGACTAGAGAAAAAAGCAAATGCAAAAGAAAGAGAATATGAATACCCAACAGATATATTTACTTATATTGATACTATTAATGAAGATGACCTTTCAAAAATTTTTAGTGAATATTTCTCTTTCATGGGTATCACCATAAACGAAAATGAAAAACAAGGAGATCTAAAATCTTATTTAAAAGATAAAATTAATAATTATATATTAGCAATTTCAGGTAATAGATTAAAAGACGCAAAGGATATTCTGGAAGAATCATATTTCGCCGCCTTTTATCATTTGATGGCCATAGAAAGTTACAGACGCGAAACCGTGCCAAGTCTTGATTATATTATGAAACACAGCAGTAGCTATAGTTTGCAATATATCAATGGCACCAACCAAACTATCAGCGATGCCATGGACATCAAGAATGGCGATGCCAAAACAGAACATGACACTATTGCAGCTGGAATAGATCAAACCACTCAAGTTAATGGCAAATCGGCCATGGAAAGAGAATTAGATTTAAAAGCGAAATTAGATTTAGCTACTGAACTTAAAGAATTACATACTTATGACCAGCATGTAATCGAAACTCTCCGTTACGGTGGAGCAGAAAAAATTTATGAAGATATTGAATCAATGTCTGTAACTAACAGAGAATATCTATTATTTTTACAAACAACAGCAGAAAAATATAAAACTGATCTTGCCACAGACAAAAGGAAATATACACAAGAATATTTCAATTTTATAAAAACTAAACCGCAAGACCTTCAAGAAACTTTTGAAAACTACAAAACTTTCATTAAAGACATTAATTTCTCTTCACGCGATCAAATCAGCACAATCTTTAGAGCGAATGAATCTAACAAGATTGATCCAAAAAAATCTCTCCCAACTTATGTCAATGAGTTACTCGGCTCTCAAGTTTATGAAGCTTTGGCTTCTACCGGCATTTTCAAATCTGTAGAAAAATTTTATAAATCAGCTGATAATTTAACTTCAGTTAAAACTTTATTTGACAAAATTCTTTACGCCGTTATCAAATTCGGCGCCAAAAATAAACTTATTCAAAATTTAAATTCTTGCGAGTACACGGAAGCTGGATTACAAAATTATTTATCACAAAATCGAGATCAGTTTATCGCTCGTATGCCAACTATCTATCACTTATTGCTGGAAGAAAAACTAGGCTTAATAGATCCTCCATCAAACACCGATCAAACAGCTTTAGATGAGGTTCAATCTGAACTACAAAAATTAATTAATCAAGCTAACCCTAGTGAAAAAGATCAGCAAGGAATTACCGCCCTAAGGCAACAAGAAGCCAAATTAATAAAACAGATTCAACTTTATAATCTTAAACAAGCATTTAGCCTAAATAATCCTGAAGCATTCAGCCAAATCCAGCAAAGAGTGAATGATCTTGCCAAATACCTCACTCCAAATGAAGATCATCAATTCCCTATCGACAAAAAATTTATAGAATATCAATTGTTATCTGATCAACAGAAGAAAGACCTTAGATTAATGACTCCTGCTTTGGTTGGAACAAAAGACAAACACGGGCTTGAGTTCTTGCCTGAAGCAAAAGGCTTAATAAATATCGACAAAGTTCTTGCTGATACCATGATTGATATTCATAACATTGATGCTTACGATCCATCAACAATCATGGATGTTTTATACAATTATCCAGGATTTATATCTGAACTAAATGAAGCAATTAAATCTAATTCACTGCTAAAAGATGAATATAACAATGGTAGATATCCAACCGCGGCAGAAAGAGAATATCTATTATCTTATATTGTTTACTACACTTTAAGACAAACAACCAAGTTCATTCCTGCCAAGTGTCCTGGATTAGTAAACAGGTTAGACAACAATCCAACCATCGCAAAAGAAAATAAAGAAAATCCTGAATTTGGGGAACAATATAATTTATCTGATATGTATGATAGAGCAATTGGGGATTTACAATTAAAAACTTCTGAAGGCAACTACACCACCGCTGGCAAATTCTTAGTCAACATCATGCTTAATCATCCAAGCATTGCTAATTTGGAAGAGAGTGAAAAATTAGCTCAAGCGAATGATTTAGCTCAGAAAGTCTTAAATAAAATCACTGGAGTCTTGAGATCAGATCAATCCAAATTAAAAGCTTGGTTAAAACAAGCCAATTCAGAAGATTTGGAAACTTACATGCAATTAGTAGAAAATGTTCAGGTCCTCAAAATCACTTCTTACGCTGACCCTTTATCTACCGAAATGCAGGCGGCCATGGCTGAATTAAGCACTTTTATTCAGACCAAAAGCCCAAATATGCAAGTTGATCTATTAGGTCTCAATACCAGTGATCCAGATTGGGATTCAATCGTTTCCACCAGTGTTAAAAATAATCGATACAGCCGATCAGGCGCTAGGACATTGATCCACACTGATCCGGATATTTTATCCAAATTCATATTCAGCGATAACTACAAGAAACTATGGCTAGATTCAGGCGACTCTGACTTCAAAACCATTAATGATGCCTGCTTATATTTCTTAAGTCCGATCCCAGAAACTCCAGAATTAAGAACCTCAAGACTGGACAGAACTTCCTCTGAAACTCTGCAAGCATTCAATAACCAGAATATTGCTCAAAAAACAACTGAATTTAATACTCAACTTGAGGCTTTAATGGCAGATAAATCTATTACTAGCGCTGGCGATGTGATGGATATTGCCATCAAGTTAAAAACAGAACCATCGTTAAACGAAATTTTGAAAGCATATAATCACGGATCACTTTTGGACAAACCGCTTGATGATGTGTTATTCAGTTATATTTTGGATAAATACAAAAATACGATCACAAATTACGATCAAATCAGAAAAGAATATGAAATGGAAAAATTCGCTTTTGATACTTTCAATTCTCCACTCGGAGCGAAACTCAGCGCTACCTCTTCCGTATCTGATTTCCTAGAATATTTCATCCCTCAACACAGCGGCACAGAAGGTCAAATCTTACAAAATTTACAAAATTTAAGACAAACTTTTTATCAACCTCACTTAAATCAAGAAGCTTACAGACAAAATATTAATCAAAACTTATATGGCTCAAATGGAATTACGGAAGAACAACTTACCTCTTATAATCAAGCTCTGGAAAGCTTCAGATCAATTATTGAAATGTATCGATATTGTGAAACATTAGATATAAAGTCTGTTCCTGTTGAAAATCATGGCTCAATAACAGACCCAAGCAAGCATTATCAAATAAGCAAAATCACTGATGCCGAAATTGTAGACGAAAATTTAAATGTTCAATATGAAACACTGCTAAAAGTCAAAGATACTACCAATGGTTATGAATATTATTTGAAGCCAGATGCTTCCGGCGGGTTTGTTATCTTCTCTCCATGCACCAACCTTTCCACTGCTATCAGTGAAAAAGGCGGTATATATTACAAGAGAGTTGGCATTAGTTTACAACCTGACGCTAGGATTATAGCTGGCAAAGTAGGCAACCAAGAAACTATCCATGAATTATCCGAACAGTCAGCAGAAATCCAAGCAAAACAATTTGCAGTCGGAGGGATGGTTAAACTAAACCAATCATTTGCACCTCCTCCACCAACAACAGTAATCGAAGGTCAAGTAGCAGGCAATTGTGAAGTCGGCGGAACTACTGGAGATCCAGGTGCTACAACAACAATTACTCCAGGTGACGGTGTCAATCCAACTAATGGACCTCAATAAAAATAAATAAAAATTTAAAAAAACAAAAATGATAAAAACAAAAAAAATTCTGCTTTCTTTATTAGGAATTATAGCTGGTATATTCATAAATCAGATAATCATTTATGCCGCCACACCAGCATCCTCTGTTTCCTCAACATGTGGAACAGATTCTTCAAGTTGTAGCCAAACTATTGCTTGTACTGAAGATGAATATTTTGCTTATCATAAACATATTTTTGAAGACACTTCAGGGAAAAGTGATACAACATACAATTATTACACTTATCTTAATAGATACGCACTTAAATTTGATAAAAATTTTATAAATCAAGTTGATACAGAAAGATTAAAAATCACTACCATTGATGTTGATATAAATGGCAAAAAAGAAACCAAATTAGAATTTATTGACCCATCAAAATTAACAGCTAGTAAATCTGGTTTAACAAAATTGATAGAATATACTCAAACAGATGTATATCATAGAGGTGGACTTACTATTTATGCTAACTTTACACCAAGTGGTCCTTATACGTCTTCTGACGGTTTAACAAATATTGGCACACCATTTATTGAATGGGTATATGGGACTAAAACTCCTAACAACCAACCTGTTGTATATGGTTATAATAGTAACAATAGTTCAACTTGGGATGATACATGCTTTGGATCTGATTCAAACACGGTAAAAACTTCATGCAGACAATGGGCAGAGCTTATTTATATGCATCCAGAATCAGGATATACAGATTCTGTTTTATTAAAAACAAATTTTCAAGTTCAATATAAACAATATTATCAATATGTAAATGACCCTAACACATGGCCAGAACCGAAACCTTTAAATAACAAATGGTTTATAGATACAAACAACACAGCGGCTAGTACATTTGAACCATGTCAATGTACAAGCTTAAAATTACTAGAATCAAACCACGAAGTTTCAAGCGTTTATATTTCCGATTCGTCTACAACATACACATATTATGTTGAAACTGATGGTGAAGGATATCCTTGGTCAGATATAGTTAAGAATACAACAACAAATGGCACTATAATTCCCGCCTCATTCGCTATAGGAGATTCTGAGCCAACTCTAACACAACTTACCTTCACTCCAAACTATGACGGAAGATATATAGGTAAAGATAAAGAACAAAAAATTATATCTGATGCCGTGAATGATACAGGTGTTTGTTTGGATACAATAAAAATCCAGTATTGCGGTGACGGAACAATAAATGGCACTGAACAATGCGATGATGCTAATACAACAAATGGTGATGGCTGTGAAAATAATTGTACAATTACACCAATACCAGTTTGTCAGGATATCAATGTATCTGTTGTTGATAATGACATTTCAAATGGCTCAACAGTCAAATACACAATTAATTCTATTACCCCAGCAAATTGGGCAAGTAATGTTGTAATTGAAGTTTTCAATGATAAAGGATCACTTGCAACAGGGACAACAATCACAGCATATGACAAAAATTCAAAAAGTTTATGTCCACGAACTGCAACAAATACTTGTACTTTCGCATATAACAGTTCTGTAGTTTTACCAATTAATGTAACAATAACTGGAGTAAAAACAAATTACAAAATAAATATAAGAGATAATGACTCAACTACTGCTGATAGTGGAGTTGAAGATCCAACAGATAATAAAACAGATTGTTTTTATACAGATATAATTAATGGTTGTGGTGATGGTATAAGACAACCACCTGAAGAATGTGATGATGGCAATACTGTTGATGATGATGCCTGTTCAAATTCTTGCGAATTACCTATTTTACCTATTTGTGGTGATGGTATAATAAATCAACCTTCTGAAGAGTGTGATGATGGCAATAATATTAATGGTGATGGCTGTGATAATACTTGTACAAAAACTCCAGAAGTAGAAGTCGTCTGTAAAGATTTTGATTTTGAAAGCTACAAAGATTTAACCGCTGATCCTGCCTACATTGTTTATAATATTACCAATATAGACCCAGAAACTTGGTCAGGCGGTCTTACTGTAGAAGTTTCACAAGCAGTAGATTCAATTATTATTCAAACTTTTAAACAACCTGATCAAAATTGTTCGAATGTTTCCAAGTGTACTATGGAAAACGTAAAATATGATCCTGATTATGGCATTTTTGTTTATATAACTGGAATACATCCTTTAGATACAATTAATATTTATACAAGTGATTATGATGCTGATGTAAACACATGTGCAATAACAGAGACTATTCCACCTGAAATCCAAGAATGCAAAAATTTTGATTTAACCATGCCTAATAATTTTTATCTTACTAATTTAAATGACATTGTTCCTATTAATTATTTCATTCAAAGTTCTAGTGAAAATTGGCAAGGTATAGCAAAATTTGAAGATAAATTTGAAAATAATGACTTTAATGGTTTATTCACACCATCAGATACAATTCAAGTCCAAGGACTTACAACTGATGAAATTGTCAATTATACCATCAACCAAGAAGCTCTTAATCATGCCCCTTTATATATTAAGGGATACATAATTGATGAAGAAACTAAATGTTTTGATGATTTAACTTTTCATTATTGTGGCGACGGTACCATCCAAGAAAATCTAATTCCCGGCATGCCAACTGAACAATGTGATGATGGCAATAATATTAATGGTGATGGTTGTTCTACAACTTGCGAAACTGAAATATTAGCTTGTACAAATTTAGATATAGTATTGCCTAATGGCTCATATATATTTGATACAACTAAAACAATGCCAATCACTTATTATTTAAATGGATCAAATAATTTCTGGAAAGACTCAATTACATTTACTGATAATGGTGCTAATGGTACTTTTACTCCATCTAATATTTTTCAAACTGAAGGTTTAGAAAGCACCGGAACTGTGAATTACACAATTAATTTAACAGGTGCCAATCATAAACCAGTAAAAATTTCTGCTGATAACACAAGTTCAACCGATTTATGTTATGATGAAAAAACATTTTCATATTGCGGTGACAGTGAAATGTATGAATCACCTAATTATTCAGAACAATGTGATGATGGCAATAATATTGATGGTGATGGGTGTTCGGCTACTTGCGAAACTGAAATTATTGCCTGTATGAATCTTGATATTAGTATGCCTAATGGTTCGTATCTGAAAAATTTAAATAATCCTGTTAAAATTAATTATTTCCTTGAAGTTTCTAATATTCACTGGAAGGGGTTAATTAAATTTAATGATAACAATTCTAATGGCTCTTTCAGCCCTTCTGATTCATTAGACCCAACAGTAACTGAAGTGCAATTCGCTTCAGGTCCAAAATATATTAGTGAATCTTCTATTGATTATACTCTTAATAAAGATGGTTTAAATCATAAACCTCTCAAAATTTCTGCTTATGTTGATGGTGAAGATCAAGTTTGTTTTGATGAATTAACTTTCAATTATTGTGGTGATGGAGTGATAAATGATGACATTTCAACTACTCAAATAGAAGAGCAATGCGATGATGGCAATAATATTGATGGCGATACCTGTAACTCTATCTGCCAAATGGAAGCCTTAATATGCCAAAATTTTGAGACCCAAATAATAAATAACGATATTTCTGATCCAGAACAATCTGTTGAGTATCAAATCAATCAAATAAACCCAGAAGGTTGGTCGGGCAATATAATGGTAAGTGTAACTGACGATGCAGGATTATTAGTCCCCTATGACAAGATTGAAATAAAAAATTCAATCAATCAAACAACATGCACCGGCAATATTCCACCAAATCCAATGGATCCAATGGGTGGTTATACTGCAACTACATGTTCTCTTCAAACAACTACTAGTAATTTACCAATAACAGTAAAAGTGACTGGGGTACAAAGTGGTTATCAAATAAATATAAAAAGTGATGATAATGGATGTTCATATCAAGATATTGTCCCTGCATTAATATGTAAAGAAATTGATATTATTGCAACAGATAGAGACATTTCTCAAGATAATATTGTTAAATATTCAATTAATTCCATAGATCCAGATAATTGGACGGGAAAACTATGGGTGGAAATTTTTAGTGATCCAAAAAATCTAGTTGATGTTAACAACATTAAGTTCAAAGATGACCAGGAAAATATCATTACCCAATGTGAACTAGGCCCTTCATGCTCAATGCAAATAACAGATTTAACTGAATATCCAATTATTGTAGAAATTGAAGGAGTTAAAGCTGATTATACAATACAAATTCATTCATCAGACACAGATCCTTTATATATTAAATATGGTAGTTCCGCTACTCCTAATGTAACTAAAGGAACATGTTTATTCGAAGATACTTTGGCAAATCCATTAATACTTGGAGATTTCGTATGGATCGATAATGGTGACTACATTCAAAGCTCATCAGAACCAGGTATAAACAATATAAATGTAGCTTTATACCAAGGTGATGCAAATGGTGTTTGTGATTATAGTAAATCTCCAATTGCAACAACAACTACAGCCAATCATCCAACAAATGGACAACCTGGATATTATTATTTTGACGTTAGTCCAAATACAAAATACTGTGTTAAATTTGATGAAATCCAAGGTTATGGATTCTGTAAAGCCAATCAAGGGACTGATACAACTATAGACTCAAATCCTAATCCATTAACAGGTATTGCAACTGTAAGTATGGTTGAAACAGATGATCTAACTATTGATGCATGTTATAATAAAATAATATGTTCAAGTTTGACTATTGATAATCAAATAACCCTTACGGCAAATGATGCCACAACTGAAGTAAACATTAATGCCACTCTGAAGGTAAGTAGTTCAAAATGGACAGGCAAAGTTAAATTCAGTTCAACGGGAACAGGTTATTTCCAAAATCCATATGAATCAATCACTCAAACAACAAACCTAATACAAGGCAACCCTATTGAGGTTTCAATCAATGGAGATCAAGAAACTGCTTTATACAGCTTCATTGTCTCATATCATAATCCAAAAGCTGGAGATATTATCACTATTTCAGTAGTAGATGAAAATTATTGCAGTGCAAATATAACAGTAACACAAGAAAGTTCTGGCGGAAATGGAGGCAATCCTACTCCAGGTTGTGGCGATGGAAAATTACAGCCTTTGGAAGAATGTGATTATGCCGCAACAGAAGGTCAGGAAGGTTATAATCCAAACTGTGATGGATCATGTCATGTTAAAACAAGTACTGGAGGTAGCACTCCTCCATCTGGTCCAATATGTGGCGATGGCAACATGGATACAGGTGAAGAATGCGATGATGGTAGTTTAAATGGAACAAGTCAAAGTACTTGCCAAAGTACTTGTACGAAAAAAGTATCAACTGGTGGAGGACATGAAGAACCAGAATATGGAAATCCATTACTTGAGAAAACTGCAATAATGAACACAAACAGAACACAGGTTGCATATCTTCCAAAACAAGATGATCATGCCAATTATCAAATCACATATTGGAATAATAATTCACAATATAATGAAATAACAATCACAGATGATATTGGTAAAAGCTGTACTTATGAGAACTGCACATACAGTAATTCTGATGGAAAAGTTTTAGGCTATAGCAATAATAAAACAACCGGAGATTATATATATCCATGGATAAAATATAACTCTTCAACAGAACACTATTTCCATGGTGAATATATTGAAGGAGATTTTGAAAGAAATAAAATAGAAGATTGTCAAACAGATAATCCTGATACAGCAGAAATAGATGAAAGTACACAAACATTATGTCATGTTGCTGGTACAACCATCTATAGCCCAAATGGCACTCAATTCCTAAATGTTGAACCAGAAGATATTGTTATCGTTATTTATCAAGGAGCGTTTGAACTTGGAGCATATAGCTGTGATGATAAAAATTGCGGAGCAGAAGAATTTATAAATTATGCTTATTCAGTATCAACTAGTCCTAAAGGTGATACAAAAGAATTACAAGACGATGCTGTCCTTTATGGTCTATGCAAATATTTGATTACAAGAAATAGCGGAGATGTAATGTTATATACACCTATTGAAGGAGGAGCTGATCTGTCTTGTTTAACTAATGATGAAAGTAGAAACACTACTGGTTTGGCAATAAGCCCTGAAGTTAATAAAGAAGAAATAATTTCCGCTGGAATGGATGCAGAAAATAAAACTTCTTCTTTATGCGATAGTGATGCAAACAATTCAAGTATCATTTCTAATTTCTCAAGTTTCTTATGTGAAATTAAAACTACAATTCTTGATTCATGGATACCAGAAAAAATTTCAGAACAAATAACTGAAAATATTGATTTAACTGCAAAGAATAATAATAATCTAAACACATTAGATGAAAGCAATAAAGATCTAACAATTGAAACTTTGGATGATTTGCTTATGCTTAATAACAACGCTGATTCAAATGGAAAAATATTTAGAAAAACTGATGGCGGTAATTTAATTTTATCACCAACAACTCAATCTTTCTTCCAAGACGGAGCATATACATTTATTGTTGAAGGAGGCGGAAATCTTATAATAAACAAAAATTTAGGTTATGCCCAAAATTCATCTTCAGAATATGGAAAAATCCCTTCAGTTGCTTTCATAGTCATAGGAGGAAATGTGTTAATAAGTCCAAATGTAACTGACATAGTTGGTGTATATTATGTCTCCAGCAATGACGAAGGTATTGGAGGTAAAATACAATCAAACCATGGAAATGATTCAACAAAACAATTAAGGATCTATGGTTCAGTATTTGGAGACATACAAGATTTATTAAATACAAGACTTTACATCGGTAACCCTATGGCTGACGGTGCTAATGTTAAAATCATTTATGATAACAGAGTAATGCTCAATACGCCGCCAGGCTTAACTGATTTTGTTGACCAGACTCAGTTCATTGATGTGGCAAGATAAAACTCAATAAATTATGAAATCCCCCGCCCTAAAAAAACGGGGGATTTTTTTATGAAAATTTTGTATACTTAATATGAATTTTTAATTTTTCATTCTCGGCACTTGTATGTCTTTTCTAACTACATCACGAGAAATCTTAGGCATGAATGCCAGAAATTTGCTGTATATCGCCAAATATAATTCCGTCAGCAATAAAAAATTTGCTGATAATAAAATTTTTACTAAAAATTTTTTGCAAATGAGAGATTTAAGCGTGGCCAAATTATATGCAACGATTGCTAATCACAAATCTTTAAATAATTTTAATTTTAACGACCTGCCATCAAGCTTCGTTATTAAACCCAACAAAGGCTATGGCGGCAGTGGAATTTTAATCATCAAAGATAAAAAAAATGATGTATTTATTGAAAGCGATGGTTATAAAATCTCCAAATACGATCTCTATAAACACTGTGTTGATATTGTAGATGGGAAGTACGCTATATCTGGATTGAGTGATACTGTGATCATCGAAGAACGATTAGAATCCGATCCTTTTTTTAAACCCTTATTGGAAACAAACAGCCTGCCAGATATTAGGATTATCGTTTTTAATTTAATCCCAGTTATCGCCATGTTAAGATTGCCCACCAAAGAATCTGAAGGCAAAGCTAATTTGCATATGGGAGGCATTGGCATCGGTATAGATATTGGCACAGGTCAATGCACTTATGGAGTCAGGCATAACCAATTCATTACCAAACTACCCAATCAATTAAAAATCGAAGAAGTTAAAATACCTAAATGGGAAAATATCCTATTAATGGCCGCCAAAATTCAACAAGTCAGCAATATCGGTTATCTGGCTGTGGATTTAGCAATGACAAAAAACGGCGTAAAGGTACTGGAAGTGAATGCTAGAGCGGGATTATCCATACAAATAGCCAATAAAGCCCCGCTTAAGGTCAGACTAGAAAAAGTCAAAGATTTGAAAGTTTTAAACCCTGCCCAAGGTATAGAAATCGCCAAAACTTTATTTTCACAAAAATTAATTTCGAATAAACACAGTAAAAAGGAAATTATTGGCATCTATGAACCAATTCTAATTTTAGGTGGGAAACATATCAAAGCTACTGCCAAAGTCAGTTTCGAAAACGATAGCAATGAAATTGACCGCAATCTGGTGGTAGGCGATGAAGAAGTTATTAATGTTATTATTAAAGGAAAAAGATTGAAGCTGCAATTCAAGAAAGCTGATTTTAGTGGTAAAAGTTATAGTGTGATCCTTTCTTATCAGTATTTAAAAGACTTTTTAATTGATCCTTCTCATATTAATTTAAATAGCAATACTTTTAAAGATCTTAATGAAAAAATCATTATTAATATTGATAAAAAAATCTTTGAAATTGATAGTAAAATTAAACTTTTATCTCATTTAAAGCCTCTTAATCTAATTGAAGAAAAAACCAAATTTTTTCAAAATCCCACCATTTCTCCTCATTTTGTTTATAAAACACCAAACTTCGACTTCGACTCATTAAGAAAAGAACTGAACAAAATTCCCAGAGAAGTTGATCATGTATTATTGCCAATATATTTAAATAAAATCACTGAAATTAACAAAAAAATTAGTTTGATTGAATCCATAAATACTTTGGATTTTGGAGCTTATTCTGAGCAACTATATGGAATTGCCAACCGGTACATATATAAATCAGCCCTTGATTACATAGAAAACAATCAATTTCATCCTGACAAATCAAAATTCATCAATTTCAAAGATATTATCAAAAGCTTGGACAAATATCTTAACCAAAAAAAACTAAACAAATGGGATATTGTTGTAAGTGAAGAATCTCCAGCAGATATCCAAGTAAACAAAGACCACACAATTTTTTTGAACAAAAACGCCTTATTCACGGAAAATAGGCTCAAAGCAGTTATTGCTCATGAAATTGACACTCATATTTTCCGATTAGAAAATGGGCGCAAACAGAAATATGGAATTTTTGAACGAGGTACGGCAGGATATTTGGCCACTGAAGAAGGTTTAGCCATATATAATCAAGAAAAACTATCTGTCCCGCTAGGCATTAAACACATTCAACACGCTATCACCGCCATTGCTATCTATTTTGGCAAAAAAATGACTTTCTGCGAATTATTTCATTATCTAAAAGATACTTATCATATTTCAGAAGAGCTATCCTGGAAAATTTGCGTCAAAGTAAAAAGAGGACTGATCAATACTACTATCAAAACTTCATTCACCAAAAATCTAGTTTATTTCACCGGTTATCAAGAAATAAAAAAATATTTTAGCGTTGAGAATGAAAATCCTGAAATTAAACAAAACACCATAATGGATAGGATGAAAAAACTTTATGTCGGCAAAATCACGATTCAAGATCTGGAATTGCTAAAAAACTTTCCTCTAGAACCAGCTAGTTTAATCCCCTCCCCCTAAATCATCCCCTGAGTCATTCCCAAAATTTCAGCAACTTTCATTTCAAATTCACTATTCACATCAACCTGAACAGGTAAATTTAAAAAATGCCCATTTGGTAATTTTAATTTTACATTTCTGGATTTCCCTTGATTTTGCGTCAAAAATTCTTTTAAAGCTAACATTTGTTGACTGCTGGCATTCATAGGAATTTCAATCAAATATGGCTCCAAATCAAGTTCTATATGGCCATTAGAAGTCATATCAGTTAAAATCTGTTCCGGTTCTGACTCGTTAACACTATCTAATGATTCATTAATATCAGCCTCTTTATTGTCAAAATTAATCTTGCCCAAAAAGGCAATTTTTTCATTGGCATCATAACAACCCATTTCTTTAGCATTCTCAATCATGGTTTGCAAGGAGATAATTTTGGCCTCACTACACATATATTGAAGTTTATCACCTCTGATGTCCAACTTTCCATTCATAATGATAACTTCATCTTCCTTGAAAATATTACCGACTTTTTTTAAATACTTCGGAAAAATTACACAATCAACACTGGCAGTCGGATCTTCAATTGTGAAAGTCAGCATTAACTCATTACTACGGGTAAAAATTTTTTTCAAATTAGAAATGATCCCACCAATTTTAAGCGGCTTAGTTAAATCTTTTTTACTCAAGGTCGATAACAAACGTACTTTATGCTCAAAATATTTAGCTAAACCTTTCAGCGGGTGCCTACTGACATAAATACCCAAATAAGCTTTTTCTCGTTTTAATTTCTCAATTTCTGTTACAGGCTGAGTTTCATTTAATTTAAGTCTCAATATTTCGCTACTGGCAGAAGGATCAATCAAGCCAAAAAGATCAATCTGTCCAGAAGCCGCGTGTTGTTGTTCATTCTTAGCGAACTTTGAGATAGATTCTATGCTGGCCGCTAATTGATTTTGTTCCCCCAAACCTTCTAACGCTCCTGAAAAAATTAAAGCTTCTAAAGTTTTTTTATTAAGCAAATTAAAAGATACTCGTTTAGCCACCTCAGAAATAGAACTAAATTTACCACCCTGTTCACGGATTTTAATAATTTCATCAGCAGTATTACCACCAAGACCCTTGATAGCACCCAATCCAAACCTGATTGTCTCTTTATCCACTACAGTGAAATTTGTCAGCGATTCATTAATGGAAGGCGGATAAACCTTAATGCCCAAATTCTCACATTCAACAATTTCTATAGCCACACGATCAGTATTTGAGCTATCAGCCGACAACAAGGCCGCCATAAATTCCGCCGGAAAATGGGCTTTAAGGTAAGCCGTTTGATAAGCAATCATAGAATAACAAGCCGCATGAGCTTTATTAAACCCGTAACCGGCAAAAGGTTCAATCACTTCATCAAAAATTTTTATCGCTAATTTTTCCTCTTGTCCGTTTTTCAAAGATCCATCGATAAATTTTTGCCTTTGCGCCAATAATTCCGAACTAATCTTTTTCCCGATAGCTCTTCGCAGCAAATCCGCTTCACCCAGATTAAATCCCGCAAATTTCTGTGCTATCTGTAAAATCTGCTCTTGATAAATAGCAATGCCATAAGTTGGTTTCAAAATTTCCTCTAACGAAGAGTGTGGATAGTGAATTTTTTTTTGTCCATGCTTACCTTTAATATAATCAGGAATAAACTGCATCGGTCCTGGACGATATAATGAATTCATGGCAATTAAATCTTCAATTTGCGTTGGTTTTAAATCCTTCAAATATCGCTTCATGCCAGCGGATTCAAACTGAAAAACACCGGTAGTTTTACCTAGTTTAAATAAACTAAAAGTTTTTTTATCATCCAAAGGCAAACTATTAATATCTAGTTCAATACCATGCGTTCGTTTGATAATATTAATGGTATGTTCAATAATACTTAAATTGCTCAAGCCCAAAAAATCCATTTTAAGCAGCCCTAATTTTTCCAACGGCTTCATAGAAAACTGCGTCACAATACCGCCTTTATCACCTACAGCCTTTTGAATCGGCGTATGATTAATAAGCTTGTTAGGCGAAATAATCACCGCACAAGCATGAGTCCCAACGTTACGAACCGTCCCTTCGAATTTGATCGCATGATCAAGAATAGTTTTAGCTGATGCTTCTTTTTCGTAAACAGTTTTCAATTCAACAGCCTCTTCCACATATTTACTCAAAGATTGATATTTCCCCAAAACCGGCGGTGGCACCATCTTGGCAATTCTATCTACCTCGGTATACGAATAACCCAAAACACGACCCGCATCTCGAATAGCAGCTTTAGCGGCCATCGTTCCAAAAGTGATAATTTGCGCTACTTGTTCTTCTCCATATTTAGCAATCACATATTCCAACACTTCATCTCGCCGATAATCAGAAAAATCAATATCAATATCAGGCATGCTAATGCGCTCTGGGTTCAAAAACCTTTCAAAAATCAGATTATATTTAAGCGGATCAATAGTCGTAATATCTAAACAATAAGCCGTGATGGAGCCAGCCGCTGATCCTCTGCCCGGACCAACCACTATTCCTCTAGTTTTAGCAAAATGAATAAAATCCCAAACAATCAAAAAATAGCTATCAAATCCCATTTGATGAATAATTTTAAGCTCAAAATCCAATTGCCGCAAAGCCCCTTCTTTTTCCGAATCTGGATATTTTTCTTCCAAGCCTTTCACACATAATGCTCTTAAATAGACTTGCAAGTCTGTATCTGGCGACAATTCAAATTTTGGCAATAAATTTTGACCGAACTCAATTTGCATATCCACCATATCCGCAATTTTCATAGTATTTTCATAAGCAGATGGACAAAAATCAAACAACTTTTTCATCTCTTCCTGCCCCTTCAGAGAATAATCCCCCAAAAACTTCAGACGATTTGGATCATTCACCATCTGTCCTTTCTTAATACAACTAAACGCATCAAAAAACTGACTATCTTCGCTATTTACATATAGACAATGGTTCGTAGCCACTAAAGGTAAATTAACTTTCTCCTCAAATTTCAACAAAGATTCATTAATTTCCGAACTGAAAATTTCTTCCGGATGATTACGAATCTCTTGAAATACATTTTCAATACCAAAAATTTGCTGATATTTTTGCAAAGCCTCCGAAGCTGATTGCTGGTCATTAGTCAAAAGTTTTTGCGTTATTTCTCCAAACCTCCAACCGCAAATGACAATCAATCCCTTGCTATATTGCTCCAAAAGTTCAAAATCTATTCTTGGCACATAATAAAATCCTTCTAGATTAGCTTTTGTACTCAAAATTAATAAGTTTTTATAACCAATTTGATTTTTAGCTAACAAAATAAGGCTATACCTTCGATTATCAATATTTTTATTAAATCGTCCTTGACTGGCAATAGAAATTTGCATACCAATAATCGGCTTAATATCATTTTTTTTACAATTATCATAAAATTCAATCGCACCATAAAGCACACCGTTATCAGTAATCGCCAACGCTTGCATACCAGCTTTCTTAGCCTTGGCGATATACTCAGCCGGCTTACCAAGCGCTTCCAGCACGCTATAATGAGTATGGACATTTAAATGTACAAAAGACATTTATAAAAGTTTATAAAACCCCAAAATTCCCCAATGGCCAAAGAACTATCCAGGCTTTACCAGCAAAATTTTCTTTAGGTACATATGGAGTAGCTCCTTTACTCTCCGCAAATTCAGTAAAACTAGCACGGCTATCCAAGCTTTCAATTCGGTTATCCCCCATCATAAAGTATGAATTTTCCGGTACCGTGAATGTTGTCGCATTTCGAAAAGGCATAGTGTGTCCTAAATTTTCTCTACTTAGATATTGACTCTCATCAAGTTTAATCGGAGTCGGATTACTCTGATTCTGCAAGTAAACAAAGCCATCTTTCAAAATAACTATATCTCCAGGCAAGCCAATAATACGCTTAATAAAACTTTCTGTCCCGCCTGGCCTTTTAAAAACGACAATATCTCCTCTTTGCGGTTCACTAAAATCATACCAAAATTTATTAACAATTAAATATTCACCTTCCGCGTGATTACAAATTCCATTATCAAAATTCAAAGTTGGACACATCGAAGGTCCGCTTACTTCATAAGGACTAACAATAAACGTCCTGATTAAAACAACCAAGATAATAATAAAAGCTAAATCTTTCAAGGTATCTTTTATATTATCCTTAACTTTTTGGTTAAAAAAAATTGACATAAATATTAAAAAATACTATAAAACGATCTTTCCTTACCAGGCACATTTCAGATTAACAGATAAATTAATTTGTGCAAGAAAAGTCAAAAATTCATGATCACGAATCACAAAAACCCAAGGTATTTAATTTAAAACATTATTATTTAATGATATAATATCGGTGTAATCAACAAACGAATTAAAACTTTATGAATTTTATTAATTTTATCATATCTTTTTTCTACGCTCATCCTTTTGAAAAAGAAATTAAAAAGTTTTTACGTCAACTCAAAAAAAATAGCTATGCCGATGTAGTGGAAAAACAACTCACCAGCCTAATGCAAAAAGATTTGGCAATACTTAATATCTATTTGGAATGGAAATCACGGGGTTATAAATATCTCAAGAAAAGACATCGCCGGAAACTTTATGCAAATCTAATTGCACTAAAAGCCGATTTTCTTAAGCAAGTTGAAAATGATACGACAAAATTCAACCCGATCATCATGGAAGAACTGAAACAAAATAATTTGTCCTTTCCCGTTTACAAAGAAAAAGAGATTAATTATCTGTGGCAGATTATGCGTTATCTTGAACCAGGCAAAAGATTTATTTATCAAGAATCAACTAGTTTCGGACATCTCATCAACGATCCAACCAAAGAAAAGCTGATCGGCGATTGTAACCAAATTACCACGCTTTATGCCTATTTTTATGCTCTCAAATACCCGATCACTGATCTGAAAATTAAAATTTTACCTGAGCATGTCTGCCTTCATTTTGAAAACCTGGATATCGAAGCTACCAGTGGACATTTTGCCAATTATCAAAAAGATAATCAGGTTTTAAGCATCACCGAATTAATTTCCACCAACCTTTTAGATATCAGCGATTCCCGGGAAACACAAACAGAGATTTCGCCAAAAATAGTATTAAAAATCTCCCAACTAGCTTACAAAATCAGTTCTAACAAAGAACTAGTGGCCAAAAATCTCGAAATTGCCTACAAAAACTTGGCTATTACCTCAATGCGTGAAAATAATTTCGAAAGCGCGATATTTTTCATAAAACAAACTTCTGATCGGAATTTATTACTCAAAACTTACTATAATGCTGCCATTTATTATTTAAATAATAAAAATTTCAAAAAAGCCCATTATTATGCTGCGTTGCACGGAGACATTGACTTAAAATCCAATGTTAGCTTAAGCGAAGCAAATGATTATTATCAAAAAGACAACACCAAAGAGGCTATCAAAATTTATAAAAAACTTGGCAAACACGAGATGGTCAGAGCCTGCCTGCAAAAAGACTTTTTCAAATTCTATCAACAGGTCAAAGATATTCAAACTCTTGATCAGGCTAAAACCAAAAAATCAACCTATCTCAAACTTCGTGACCTTGCTCAGCAACTTCAAGATTCAGAAAAAACCCAATGGGTGGAAAGCATGCTGGGAAAAATCTAAAACCACCTCAAAAGGCCAAATTACCCTGCCAAAACCTGGAGAGATCAATAATCCTCTCCAAAAACTCTGTTGGATACATCGGAGGATTTTCTGCTAAAGCTTGATGATAAATTACGGTTGATGGTGTTAGCCCTGGCAAAGTATTAACCTCAATAATTATCAATTCACCTGTTTTGATGTGCATGAAGGCATCAATTCTTGCGTAACCTGAAATGTTCAAAGATTGAGCTACTTTTTCAATTCTAATTTTGGCTAAATCTATGGCTTTTTTACTGACAAATGGTTGAGGCGGAGGCGTAATATTCACACCAGTTCCACCTTGAAATTTCTCTTCCAAACTTAAAACATTTCCTTCAGCAACAGTTAAACTTGGATTTAGTGCTTTTATATTTTTTCCTTTGCCCAAAACTCCAACTGTAACCTCAATCCATCCTGTTTTATGCCCCCATTTAATTTTATTTTTTATAATTCTTGGCCTATCTGTTTCAATAAACTCTTCAAACATCAAATGCTTCATTTGCACCAAAGGCATTTCAATTATTCCATGTTGTTCTGTAAAAACACCGGGTTTAATAAATTTAGTGCCTTTCAATGCCGCCTCAATATATTTTTCTAAATCTGAGGCTTTAAAAAGTCTCACAATTCCAGCACTGCAACCATCATCTCTAGGTTTCACAATTACAGTTTGAGATCCTAAATTCTTATGCAAAAATCTCCAATAAATTTCAAAATCTTTTTTGGAAAAATTTTTAAATTTAGCTAAATCAGCCAAAACTTTTTTCGCAGTAAAAATTCCATCTTTCTCAAGTAATTTCAAACGCTCAGAAGTTTCAAATTTATCCATACAAATCTGAGACGCCAAAACACCTGAACCATTGTATTTTACTTTTTTTTGATCTAAAAGTTTTTGCAAAGTGCCATCCTCCCCTATCCCACCATGCAGTGCTATAAAAACTAAATTAGATTTTTTTATAAATTCATCCAAAGACATTTTTTCAGGCATTCCAATTTCTTCAGTAATTTGATTTGCTAATGGAAAAAGTTTTTCAATAACTCTTTTTTTCAAAACATACAATCTTGCTTCAGATTCTTTTGCTTTCTCACAAGTTTCCAAAATCTCTTCAACAGTGTGATTCAAAGTAAAACGATACGGCAAAGTCCAGACATTATTTTCCTTGTCCAAAATAAAAGGATGCGGCTCATATTTTTTCGATTTTCGAAGCTTTAACCAAACATTCGTTCCACTCATCAAAGAAACCTGACGCTCAGCAGTCGAACCACCAAAAAGGACGTTGACAGGGATGAGCTGTAAGCTGTGGGCTATGGGCTGTGGGCTGTAAGCTGTGGGTTGGGAATAGTAATCGGTTCGAACTGACTTCTGATTACTCACTTCTAACTTACATCCTTTCTTCCCCTTCTTCACACCTTCACACTTTCCTCCATTCCATATTCCATATTCTATCCCCTCCCTTCTCCCAGCACTCTCAACCACCCACCTCAGCAAATCCCTATGACTCATTCCTATTTGACTACTTTGTTGAAAAAGAAAACTGTTTTGTTCCATTCCGCTGACAGGATTAAAATCCGAAAACCAGATATTACCGTCATTTAAAAGCCATCCATCAAATCTTGCAAAATCACGCATTCCAAAAAGTTTAAAAAGCTGTTCAGCCTGAATCTGGATTTTTTCAATAACATCATTATCAAATCTAGGAGGACAATGATATTTAACCTGATTGGTTGCCAAATATTTTTTCCGATAATCAAAAATCTGATGATCTCTGTAATCCATTTCCATTTCTGTTGGCATAATTGCAACAGGAAGACTAAAACGATTTTGCAAAATGATAACTGTAAATTCCTTACCTTCACAAAAAGGTTCAACAACAACATTCGTATCTATTTTTTTATTAAAAATAAATTTAGCTTTTTCATAAGCCTCTTTTGCATTTGAAACAGAAAAAACTGCAATACTCGATCCCCCGCTTGAAGGTTTCACTACAGCACGTTTCAAGTTATTCTGAATAAAAAAATTATTCAATAATTTCTTATGATCATTCAAATGAGATTTCAAAACTATAGATGGAACAGTAAAAAAGCCATTTTCTTTAATAAATTCATTTGCTAAGTGCTTATCAAAACATTTTCTGCACGCATTATAATCAGAACCTATATATGGAACTTGATATTTTTCCAAAATTCTCTGTATCCCTCCATCCTCACCAAACTTACCATGCATCACAGGGAAAGCCATATCAACCGATTTAAGAAAATCTTTCAAACCAATTTTAGACAAAGGCTTAGCTTCTGATTTCAGCTTAAAATCAAAATCTGATGGAGTGTTAGAATAAAGCTGTGCTCTAGAAATCTCATAAGCATTTTTAAAATGATCAAAATAAATCGGTAAAACTTCAATGTCATCTCCATTCAAATGATCACAAACACTTCTCGCTGAATTCAAAGAAATTCCTCTCTCCAAAGAAGGCCCACCACACAACAACGCAATTTTAAGTTTTTTTTGCATAAAAAATTGTTATTGTACCCCGTCCAAAATCCTCCTCCCTCTTTTTTAAGAGAGGGCTGGGGTGAGTTATTTTTCGCCAAAATTATATATATAAAAACTCCGCTTTACAAGCTAAATTTAATAAAAAAATTTAAAATTATAATAAATTTTAATTATTTTTTGCTAACAAAAAATCAATAATATTAATTCTTTTTATTCCATCAAAATCCTCTCCAAATATTTTATCCATTGTTAATACATATTTTGGATAATTATCTTTAATTTTTCTCAAAGAATTAAATTCTCTTTCAATAGTTTCCTTTGAAGACAATAAATAACTTACCTGAACGTATATTTTTTCATGTTCTTTCTCAGCTATAAAATCAACTTCAAGATCATATATTTTACCAACTGAGACTTTATACCCTCTTCTTTTTAACTCAAGAAAAACAATATTCTCCAAAATCCCAGCTATATCAGAATCTCTATATCCAATCAAAGCATGCCTAATCCCAATATCACCAAGAAAATATTTTTCATTAATCTCAAGATTTTTTTTACCTTTAATATTATAGCGAGAAACTTTACTAATCATATAAGTAGACGTTAAATACATAAGATAATCCTGAATTGTATCAACCCCCACCTTGATTTTTTGCGATTTAAGATAATCTGATATTTTTTTTGCCGAAAACACATTCCCAATATTATCAAAAACAAATTTTGTAATATTTTCAAGCAATTGCGGATTTCTTATTTCATATTTCAAAATCACATCTTTCATTAAAATTGTATTATATATAGCAAACACATATGGATAAATAACATCTTCTTTTAATTCAAATTCATGTATTACAGGCAATCCTCCATACTTTACGAAATTAGCAAATTCATCATCTATAGTATTTTTTTTATCAGATCTAAATTCCAAAAACTCTTCAAAACTTAATGGAAAAATTTGCAATTCAACGTATCTTCCAGAGATATAAGTTGCAAGTTCAGACGACAAGAGGTGAGCATTTGAACCTGTAATATAAATATCAATATTTTTTTCTGTAAAAAAAGAAATAACAGCTTTTTCCCAAAATTTTATTTCCTGCACTTCATCAATAAATAAATATTTTTTACCACTTACCTTAACAAATTCTTTTTTTACAAAAGAATTCAAATCATGATAATCTTTGATAAAATCAAAATCCAAAGATTCTTTATTAATATAAAGGATATTTCTTTTATTAACTTTCTTTGTTTTTAAAAAATCCATTATCTGTTTCAAAAAAACACTTTTACCAACCCTTCTCATACCAGTAATAACCTTAATAACAGGTTTATTTATATAAGGTGTGATTTTTTCAACATATTTTGTTCGTACATGCATGAAATAAAGTATAATTAATTGATAAGTTTCGTCTATACACGAAACTTATTTAAATTATACAAAACTTTTGCTCATAAAGCAAGATTTTAATGAAGTTCACTACCTATAAATATCCTTTCTATGTGCTAAATCAAGAAACAACACTTCATTTTGAGAACTAAAAGTAAAGATAATACGATATTCTCTTGTGATTCTAAATAAAAATAATCTTTTTAATGGACCCGCCAATCCTTTTGTATACAAACTTGGATGAAAAGGATTATCTCGAAATAAATCTTCAAGGTGTACCGCTTTGCATTGAATATTTTTTGGCAATTTCTTAAAATGCTTAATAAAATCTTTATGATAAATAACTGTAATCATTTTATATAAGATCTTTTAATGATTTAACAGAATAATCAATTTTATTATTTTTTAAGAATATCAAATAAACGTTGAGTATCAAGTCCAATTGTCGGTCGAATAGGTTTAAGTGATACATCATCAAGTTGTATATCCATGTCACCTCTAGTTATAGCATCTATTACTACTTGATGCTGACCCTCTGAAGGTGCATACACAAAATTTTTCCATAAAACACAGCCATCTTTTGTTCGAACTGTATTCTTTGATACATAAGTTACTTTTTTAGCTTTTTCTTCGCCTTTTACATGAAAACGCTTAGCAATTAATTGCCCATTAATCACACATACCCCTTCTCTTCTATTTACAGCTTCATAAAAATTTCTATCCATACCACCACAACCAAACCCAGGATCTCCAGGCTCTACAATACGAACTTGTGCTAAAGTAGTATCTTCAATCATATTCTCTATTAATTCTTTCAAGTCTGGTGGAAAAGATTCTAATCCATAAGCAGAATTATATAATTGAAATATTGGCCTTAATGAGTCATCTAATAAAAAATTTCGACCCGACCTAAGTAAATTTTTAAAAAATTCATTAGGAAATAAATCAAAAAAATACTTTGAATAAATATAAAAAGACCAAGGAGAACTTTTATGTATAGAGATTAATCGCTCTCTTAATTCTTCATCAGGGATTAATACTCTTGCTTGTGAAACATCTTTTAACCATGCTCCTGGCTCTTCATTTTCCATAATAAATTTTACTTTCTCCCTTAATTCCGTAACATCAAAATAAGATCTCAATCTTCCAAATAAAGGCAATAATTCAGATGTTCTTAATGCACAAGCTAAAACTTCCGCTCTAATTGCGTCATGATTACCGGTATGTGTCCTAATTATTTTATTTAAAGATTTTTGATCTAAACTCATAAAAATATTATAATTATCATATTATATCATATTCATGACTAAATAATTAAATCAAGAACTGCCATTTTTGCGAAGATAGTTTATATTTACAACCTACAACCCTTTCACCGCTTCTACTACAAATTGAATATCAACATTCTCATTAGCAATTTTGGGTTTTGTCTCAAATTTCAAAATAGCAGAAGACACAATCCTGACAAGTTCTCCGACAGTAATATTATGTCCATACACCTGTACCTGAGCTTTATCATTATCCGAATATTTAATCAAAAAACCAATAAGCTCTTTTAACGCCTGTCCATCAAAAACTACATTCCCCCTTTTTAAAGAAACTGCTCCAGGCCTTTTCATATCACGAATAAATTTTTTTCGTTTAGCATCAGAAGATTTCAAAATAGTATCACGCAATTCCTTCACTACCATATTTTTCGAATCATGTTCTAACTGCTGTACAATCTCAAAGCCACTGGATCCTATTAAATCTATAACAAATTGATTAACAGCAGCCATTAATTGCAATCCCTCCTCTTCATCTTCTGTTTTCAAAGCCTCAATTCTTCGTGTAACAAAAGCGGGCAACCTTTCTTGTCGCTGATTCTCATATAAATCTACAATGAAATGTTCAATTTCTAAGGCGGCCATATTAGGAAAAAAATTGATCAAAGTGCAAAGATTAATTAAAAAAGCATTTTCATCTTTTATGGTTAATAGGTCATTTAATACTTTCTGGAAATGTAGTTTTTTTTGCTCACCTTTAAATTCTCTTACATACTCATCCCACAACAACCGCCATACTTTCTCCCTTAAACTAGCTTCATCAGGCGTTTTAGATTTAACCGATATTTGATCCGCAAAAAATCTACCAAATTCATCAGGCATAAGTGAATGCCCGACAGTTTCTTCTTCCAATCGTATCGCCAAAGCTTCTCTAACAAAACTGCTTACCAATGCCAACTGTTTATTCTTATCAGACCTACCGCCCCTCTCTGCCTTTGAAAGTCCAATTAAATTTTCAATACTTAATCCAGACCGTTGTAATTGTATTAATAGAGCCTGCCTTAACATTGCTTCATTAATTTCTCCTAGCTCCTGGGGTAACTCATTCATTTTATTTTTTTTAAAAAATATTTTTAATTATACTTAAAATTTATTTTTAGTCAATAGAAAATGCCAATAAATTAAGTTACTTTAACATTATATAATCTTTATTTTACAAAAAATATTATGAAAAAAAACCACTTTCGCTCTATTTTCTATTCTCTATTCTCTATTTTGTTATTCATTCCTTTCTTTTCCTCTGCCGCCAGCACTTATCTTCCCACCGACATTTCCTCCGCTTATCTCCCTACCGTCAAAATCCATACTTTTACTCTCGATTATGATGGCAATTTAGTTGCTGATTCACTTGGATCTGGAACTTTAATTGATGACAATGGGACTATCCTTACAAACAATCATGTTATTGAGGATTATTATGATTCAACCAAACCATATGATGCTTTTCAAATTTGTTTAACAAAAGCAAATGACATCGAAAATCCAGTTTGCGAATTTTCCGCTTCAGTGATTGAAAGAAATGTTGATTTAGATTTAGCTTTGCTAAAAATGGATCCAACTGATGCCAGAGGCAATCAAATAAGTTTTAACTTCTATCTGCCTTATATCAATTCTACTGTACCGGCAACCGGCGACAAACTGACCGTACTTGGCTATCCGGATATTGGCGGAAAAACTTTAACTGTAACTGAAGGCATTATCAGTGGTTCACTCGATATAGATTCAATTTCATATTTAAAAACTGATGCGAAAATTTCATTTGGAAATTCTGGAGGTACTGCTATTGATGCAAACGGAAATTTAGTTGGTATTCCTACTTATGTTAATTCAAGTTATTCATCTGAAACTCTTGGATATTTTTTACCTATTACTGAAGCTTCCACTTGGATTACAGACAATATTAAACTTGATCCTCAGGTAAATAAAATTGCAAATGAAAAACTTATTTCACTGATGCAAACATATATTAATGCAAATGAGAAAGGTTTTTATCAGAACGACTATCCTCCATATCAAATTTCTATAATTAATGGATGGGAAACTGGTAATTCTCTTGAAGGAGCTTTTGACGATCAAAGTTCGTATTCATCTGGATATTCAAATAGCGTTACAATTTTTCCAAATAAATATGAAGAAAATTCGATAATTTATGTATCTATTGCTACAACTTCTTATGGATATGATGTAACTTTGGATGATGTTATGAAATATCGCGAAGACCAAAGCTCTCTTTCCTCTAGCTATGATGAATACAAATACGAAAAAACTAAATTAAATGAAAAATATGATGCCGTAATTGAAACAAAATCATTGGAATTTTGGACATTAGGCAAAATCAGCTCTATAACTTACTATATTCCATATGGAGACAAAGTTATTTCATTAGCTTATGAATACTCTACTGCAGATGAAAAAAAATTAGATGATGTAAAGAAAATCATCGCTTCATTTGAAGTTGATATGTCAAAAATAAATTACACACCTATCTACACACTTACTAATAAAAATCCATATATCAAAGTAAATCTTCCTCAAGATTTAAAAAATGAAATTTATTTAAATGATGCTACTTTTGAATGGGATGGTGTAATGTATTTCGGAGCAAATTTTGTCAAGAAACTAGATTCAAATTTCTATCTTGAAATGTATTTAAGTTCATATGAAGATGAAAAATATAAAAATGATTTTGATTTATTCAAAAAAGATACAATTAAAAGTTTGGACTCATATTTAAGTGCTTCATATTATTCATTTATTTCAAAAGGAGCTTTAAAAATCGATGGATTGAAAGGATTCTACTATACTTATGAATATGATTACTACAACGATTCTTCTACCGCTTCATACACAACAAATATATATATCAACTTATCTTCTGATTCATATTTATCTATCACTTATTCTGATAAAATAGAGGAATTTGCAACAAATATTACTAAAGTTCAAAACATTTTGAAGGCATTGCAATTTGAGAACAAAGGAACTGGTATGTATATAGTACCTGATTTCAGCAAAGCAAAAGGTCAAACTTTGACGGATATTGAAAATTATGTGTATGAAGAAAATATTAAAGAACTAGCACAAAATTCAGTTTTTGGAGCAACAATACCTGAAAAATTTGCCCCAACTGCAAATCTAACAAGAAAAGATTTCATCATTTGGGCTGTAAAAAGTTTAACTGGAGATAAAGGAGAAAAAGTAAAAACTTTTGAAAAAAATTATATGGGTTGTAAAGAAAATTGTTTTGAAGACATAAATTATACTGATGGCGATTCTGCATATATTGCTTTCGCACAAGAAGAAAAAGCTATTTCTGGCACAGAAATTAATGACAAGAAATATCTTTATCCAGAAAATCAAATTTCATTAACAGCTGCTTTCAAAATTGCCTTAACCCTTTATAAATATGAAATCTGGCAAGCTCCATCATTAATTCCATGGTATATACCTTACCTTCAAATTGCCTATAAATTCGAATTAATGCCTTATGGAGTTGATGATATTAATTACGCTTTAACTCGTGGTGAAGGATCCTATATTATTGATAAAATATTTCAATTAGATACTGTTTCTGATGATTATGATTATGATTATTAAGATGTGCGATGTGCGATATGCGATGTGCGATACGCGATATGAATTATGAGTTTTCGCTAGTCGCATATCGCATAACTCCTATTTCATATTCGATAAATCTATATTCTATACCATTTTCAATTTGAACATTTGATTCTTTAGTTTTAACAAAACTACTTGGTATTTGCGGGAAAAAAGTATCGCAATCAAAATCTTTTTCAATTTGTGTTAAATAAATTTTAGTACACAAAGGATTTTTAATTGCTTTATTATAAATCTGCGCACCACCAATGATAAAAATCTCTCCACTGTCATTCCCGTCTCCTTTATCATTCCCGTCTCCTTTATCATTCCTGTCTCCTTTGTCATTCCTGCGAAAGCAGGAATCTTTCCTTTCTAAACTTTCCAAAACTTCCTCCAAAGATTTAAAAACTAAAACCCCATCAGGAACTTTATAATCAATATTTCTACTCAAAACAACGTTAACTCTATTTTTCAAAGGTCTATGTTTTTCAGGAATAGACTCCCAAGTCTTTCGCCCCATAATTACGACATTTTTATCATTCCCGTCCGCCTTGTCATTCCTGCGAAGGCAGGAATCTTGCCACTTTCCACTCGTCACCTCCTGAAAATACTTCATATCACCCTTAAGATGCCATGGAATCATTCCATTTTGCCCAATCCCCATCTTAGAATCAACTGCGACAATGATGCTGAAATTAACCATAATTAGAACTAAGAACTGAGAACTGAGAAAGTAATCGGTAGTCGGTAGTGAGTAATCGGTTTGAACTGATTTCTGATTACTCACTTCTGGCTACATCCTCTTTCCTCCTCCTTCACACTTTCACACCTTCCCTCCCCTCTCACACCGCTATCTCAAACTTAATAAACGGATCATATTCATAATTTTCTAATGTAAAATCATCTAATTTCAAATCCCAAAATGCTTTTTTAGCAATTTTTATTTTTGGCAAAACATGCGGTTTTCGAGTTAACTGCAATTTCAAACCTTCTATATGATTCAAATATATATGAGTATCTCCAGTTGTATGTGTAAAAATTCCCGCTTCCAAATTACATTCTTCAGCAATCATATGCATTAATACAGCATAACTGGCAATATTATAAGGCACGCCCAAAGCAACATCAGCACTTCTTTGATACAACTGACAATCAAGCCTTCCGTTAATCACATAAAACTGAAAAAACATATGACAGGGAGGAAGAGCCATTTTATCAATATCAGCAACATTCCAAGCATTGACCAGAATTCTACGCGAGCTTGGATTATGCCTAATCATATCAATTGCATTTTGAATCTGATCTATAAATTTACCATCATAAGTTTTCCATTTCCTCCACTGATATCCATACACAGGACCTAACTCGCCTTGTTTATCTGCCCAATCATCCCAAATTTTGGTAATTTCATGCAAACTTTTCCCATTTAATCTCTCTAATTTTTCATTGATATTAGTTGAACCACTTAAAAACCAAAGAAGTTCTGCAATAATATTTTGCAAATTAACTTTTTTTGTTGTGACTAATGGGAAACCTTCACATAAATCATATTTCCTCTGAGCGCCAAAAATTGAAATCGTCCCAGTACCTGTTCTATCTTTTCTTTCCTCACCATTCCGCAAAATTTCCCGAACTAAACTTAAATATTGTTGCATAGAATAGCAAAAAGTATAAAGAAAAAAGTTAAAAGTATTAATACAATTCAAGTATAAACAAAATTTCTAAAACAACAAAAGGAATTTGTGTCTTGCAAGTTTATATTTTAGATAATAAAATTCTACTGTTTATTATAATTTTCAAAGTCCTAATGCAATTAACTTCAGCCAGCGCACAAGCATTATAAAATCTTTTTCCACATTCTATCCTTTATGCCAAAAATTCAATTTACTTATGGAAATGAAAATAAAACTGTTGAAGCAGAAACAGGTAAAACAATTCTGCAAGTAGCACAAGCAAATAGTATTCCAATGATTTCAGCCTGCGGAGGGATGGGAATTTGCACCACTTGTATGTGTATGATTGAAAAAAATCCTGAAAATTTAGAACCAGCCACTCCAGCAGAAAAAAATATGGGGCTTGACGGCAAAATCAACCGCTTAGGTTGCCAGGCCAGAATCAAAGGCGCTACTTCTGTATTTTTATAAATCTCACAATTTAACAATAACAATTAACAACTTATCAACTATGCCTTACCTTCGCATATTCGACACCACTCTGCGTGACGGAGAACAATCTCCGGGATTTTCCATGAACGTGTCAGAAAAAATGAGATTAGCCCGACAACTAGAAAAACTAAATGTTGATGTTATTGAAGCCGGATTTCCTATGGCCTCTGAAGATGATTTTCAGGCTGTCAAAGCCATTGCTGAACAACTAACAAAACCTGAAATTTGCGGATTAGCTAGATGCCTGGAAAAAGATATTCAAACAGCCTGGGAAGCTTTGAAAAACGCTAAAAAACCCAGAATTCATACATTTCTTGCAACAAGTGATATACATTTACAACATAAATTAAAAATCACTCGTAATGAAGCTCTAAAAACAATTAAAGAAATGGTGACTTATGCAAAAAGTCTTTGTCCTAGAGTTGATTTTTCCCCAGAGGATGCGCTTAGGTCTGACCTTGGATTTCTTTACGAAGCTCTGACTGTTGCAATTGAAGCCGGAGCTGATGTCCTTAATATCCCTGATACTGTTGGATATTCTCTTCCTTATGAATTTGGTAAGGTCATTCAAAATATCAAAAAAAATGTAAAAAATATTGATAAGGTAATTATTTCAACTCATTGCCATAATGACTTGGGATTAGCAGTTGCAAATTCATTAAGTGGAGTCCTAAACGGCGCAAGACAGGTTGAATGTACAATAAATGGTATTGGCGAAAGAGCTGGCAATGCTGCACTTGAGGAAGTTGTTATGGCTGTCAAAACAAGACCAAAATATTTTGGAGTAAAAACTCAGATCAAAACAAAAGAAATTTATAAAACAAGTAAACTTTTGACTCAGATAACTGGAATAGGAGTCCAGCCAAATAAAGCTATTGTTGGTGCAAATGCTTTTGCTCATGAAGCGGGTATACACCAAGATGGAATACTTAAAGAAAGATCAACTTATGAAATTATGAAAGCTTCTGATCTTGGAATTAAAGAAGAAAGCAAATTAGTACTAGGCAAACATTCAGGAAGGCATGCTTTTTCAAAAAAATTAAAAGAACTTGGGCATGACTTAAGCAAAGAACAAATAAATAAAGCATTTATTGAATTTAAAAATTTAGCAGATAAGAAAAAAGAAATTTTTGATGAAGATTTAGAAGTTATAGCTCAAACAGAATCTGGAAAATCACAAGAAACATGGACATTAAGCCAAGTGCAAATTTCAAGCGGTAACATCAGTATCCCTACAGCCTCAGTACAATTAAAAAATTTAAAAACTGGCGAAATCAAAATGACTGCGGCAACAGGTACAGGTCCAGTTGATGCCATTTATCAAGGCATTGAAAATATCATGGGCGTACATCCGAAACTAACTGAATTTTCAATGTTAGCTGTAACAGCAGGAATAGATGCCCAGGCAGAAGTTACTGCCAAAATTCTTTATAAAGGAAAAACAATAACAGGACGTGGGGCTTCAACTGATATAATTGTTGCCAGTACTTTAGCTTACATAAACGCCTTAAATCGAGCTTTAAATTTGAAAAAATAAGAATTGCAAAACTTTATATTTAAAGGTTATATTTTTCTGTATGGACTAATTCAAAATTCCTATATGTCTCAAACTCTCTTCGATAAAATCTGGAATGCTCATGTCGTACACCAGGAGAAAGATGGACCAGCCATAATCTATATTGATAGGCAAATGCTTCATGAAGTCACCTCCCCTCAAGCATTTACCAATCTTCGTAAAAAAAATCTTCAAGTCAGAAAACCAGAAAAAAACACAGCAACATTTGATCATTCAAGCCCAACACTCCCCGAGCTTTATGGCAAAAAAGGCGCTGACTCCATTGCCACAAAACAATTAAATACTTTGGTTGAAAATTGCCAAGAATTTGGAATTACCTGCTATGACTGGAATACCGAAAAACAGGGCGTTGTTCATGTTATCGCTCCTGAATTAGGTTTAACTCAGCCTGGGATGACAATTGTTTGTGGGGATAGCCATACTTCAACGCATGGAGCCTTTGGAGCGCTTGCATTTGGAATAGGTACGAGCGAAGTCGAGCATGTGCTTGCGACACAGTGTCTTCTTCAGTTTAAGCCAAAAACAATGTTAATCAAAGTTAATGGAGAAATTCAAAAAGGAATAACTGCAAAAGATATTATTTTGGCAATAATTAGAGAAATAGGTTTTGATGGTGGAACAGGATATGTCATTGAATATACAGGATCAGCAATTAAAAATTTATCAATGGAAGGCAGAATGACTTTGTGCAACATGACGATTGAAGCTGGTGCCAGAGCAGGAATGATAGCCACTGATGAAACAACTTTTGAATATTTAAAAAATAAAGAATTTGCTCCAAAAGCGCTTGAATGGGAAAAATCTTTAAAATATTGGAAAACCTTGAAATCTGACAAAAATGCTAAATTTGATAAAACCATTGAAATTGATATCAGTGATCTTGAACCAATGGTCACCTGGGGAACAAACCCTAGCATGGGCATCAAAATCTCCGGAAATATCCCGTATTTAAAAAATTTTGAAACAGAAAACGAAAAACTAGCTACAAAAAAAGCATTAGAATATATGGGACTTAAAGAAGGACAAAAAATGGAAGGACAAAAAATTGATGTTGTTTTCATTGGATCTTGTACAAACGGAAGGATTGAGGATTTACGATCTGCAAGTCAAATTGTTAAAGGCCATAAAAAAGCTGATCATGTACGAGCTTTAGTTGTTCCCGGATCAAGACAAGTTGAAAAACAAGCAATTGCCGAGGGATTGGATAAAATTTTTATTCAAGCTGGTTTTGAATGGAGACGCCCTGGATGCAGTATGTGTCTAGCCATGAATGGTGATATGCTTGAGCCAGGCCAATATTGTGCTTCCACAAGTAATAGAAATTTTGAAGGTCGCCAAGGACCGAAAGGACGAACTTTCTTAATGAGTCCAATCATGGCCGCGGCTGCAGGAATTGAAGGGAGAATTGTGGATGTAAGGAAATATTTGTAGTAGTCGGTAGTCGGTAGTCGGTAGTCGGTAGTCAGTAGTCAGTGGTCAGTTCGAACTGACTACCGACTACTGACTACATCCTTCACACCTTCACCCTTTTTCTCCTCAATTTAAAATTTTCCCCCTAATGCCTCTCAAACTCTACAACACCCTCACGGCAAAATTAGAAACTTTTGAACCAACAGAAAAGAATAAAGTCAAAATGTACTGTTGTGGACCAACTGTTTATGATTATGCTCATCTCGGACATGGCCGATCAGCGGCAAGTTTTGATTTAATCCGCAGATATTTAATTTATAAAGGTTATGATGTTACTTTTGTTTCAAATTATACCGACATTGATGACAAAATGATCAATCGTGCAAATGAAGAAGAAATAACAGTCCCAGAACTTGCAAATAAAATCATTCCTGAATATGAAAAAGATTATGAGCAGTTGAATATTCTTCCGCCTAACCACAAGCCAAAAGCTACAGAACACATAGCCACAATGATCAAAATGGTTGAGGATTTAATAAAAAAAAATATTGCTTACGAACTTGATGATGGCATTTATTTTGATGTTAAAAAAATTAAAGCGTATGGAAAACTCTCCAAACAAAAATTAGAGGAATTAAATTCTGGAGCAAGAATTGAAATTGATACAAATAAACACAATCCTCAAGATTTTGTATTATGGAAAAAATCAAAACCAAATGAGCCAAAATGGAAAAGTCCATGGGGAGATGGTCGTCCAGGCTGGCATATTGAATGCAGCGCCATGAATTTCGATATTTTTGGCGATACCATTGATATTCATGGTGGAGGTCTTGATCTCATTTTTCCTCATCATGAGTGCGAAATTGCCCAAAGTGAAAGTTTTTCCAATAAACTCTTTGTTAAATACTGGCTGCACAATGGTTTTGTGAAAGTAAATAATGAAAAAATGAGCAAATCCTTAAAAAATTTTTTCACATTAAAAGAAATTTTTGCCAAATATGATCCACTAGTTGTCAGATTTTTATTAATCTCCAATCATTATCGAAACCCCATCGATTTCTCAGATGAAGTTTTGAACCAAGCCAAAAATGCCCTCCAAAGACTTCATGAATTTATTTTCAGACTGAATTCTGTGATTTCTGCTCCTTCATCTGTCATTCCTGCGAACTTGTCCTCCGAAGCTTTAGCGAAGGAAGAAGCAGGAATCTTAAACTCGCAAGTTACAAAACTCATCCAAACAGCCCAAGACTCATTCGAAAAACATATGGACAATGATTTTGATACCTCTGGAGCTTTGGGATCAATTTTTGATTTCATTAAGCAGGTCAACAAAATGATTGACGAAAAAACGTTAAATCAAAATGATATAAATGAAATTAAATCTTTTATTGCCAAAATTGATACTGTCTTGGCTGTATTCCAAACTAAAGGAGTCAAAATTCCTGCCGAAATTTTGGACTTAATTAAAGAACGGGAAAATTATCGCCAAGAAAAAAACTGGGCCAAGTCAGATGAACTTCGAAACATTATCAAAAACCAAGGTTATGAAATCGAGGACAGTAAAAACGGGACCAAGTGTAGGGTAATTTTATAAATTAATTTTTATCATTCCTTATCCTTATTTATTTCAAAGCAATGTTACAAAAGCTGGATGTTTGTTAAAAACTCCTATTAAAAAAGCATTAAATAAATCTAAATTTCTTTCCCTACGACAATAATCTAATAAGCTAAAGCAGACATTATCTGTTGATTGGGCAAAATTAAACTTACTTATCTTAAACCCAGCATCAGTTGCTAACTGTTTTAATTCTTCTGAAGTCGTAACATGTTCTGTAATTACACCACTTAACCATCCAAGTTTACAAGAAAATAAATCAATATCAAAAGGTATCAATTTCCCCTCTCGAATCATTTTTTCTGCAACTGATTTAATTGCTATTCTTACCTCGGCAATATTTTGAGGTAGCACTTGTGTTTTTTTCCATTCAAATTCAGGAGCATAACCCAACCGCACTATCTCAGCAGGAACCATTCTATTAATATCTGGGAATATTCTTGTGATTCCAGGATTTACGTCCAACATTTCAGCAACTAAATGAGCCATATTTATAAATTTAGATTATTTAATAGTGTAGCATTATCACGCTAACCTGTCAATCAAAATACGAGTAAAAATTCGTTTACCATATTCCAAAATAATATTACAATTTAACAGAAATACTGATAAATAGATAATGCAACCTGAACATTAAAATTATTCACTAATATTCTATTTTTACTTCATCTTCACCCCATACCAATCAATCTTCCTGCTCATAAACATACACAACGCCAATATCAAGAAAATTCCGATTGAGCCGATTAGAAGTGAATAATCTTGTAACTGAAGAAGTGTATAGAAAAATCCATATATCAAAGTTAAAATTACGCCTAAAACTAAACTTTCTTTATTATTTTGAAATACAGCTTTTGCATACAATGTGACCAAAAACACTGTTGAAACCGTTGAAATCAAATATGCATATCCGAACTCAAGATGTTCTGAAATTGAAAGTAAAAGTAAATAAAAAATACTTACTGCAAACCCAACCAAAAGATATTGTATTGGATGAAATCTTTTTTTATTAAATATTTCAGCAAAGAAAAACGCTAAAAATGTAAGTGCAATTGCCATCCCTGCATATTTCACAGAACGAACGTTTTTCTGATAAATATCCACTGGCAACAGAAATTTCACTCCAAATTCATACACTTGAGAGTCCAAAATAGCAGTTGTTGGACCATCATTATATCGGAAATCTGACTCTTGAGGTTCTAGCAAATTAGAGTCAAAATTATAAGCATTATTTATCCATGCTTGTGGATAATTTCTATTTATAGCCAAAACTTTCCATTTCGCATCAAATCCATCTTTTGTAATATTCCTTTCATCAGGCAAAAATGATCCATCAAAACTAGGATTGATCCATGAAGATTGTAAAGACACGTTAGTTTCTCTTCCCAAAGGCATAAAATATATTTCCTCACTTCCATTAAGATCTAAATTCAAAGAAAATGAATAAAAATTATTTTGTGTTTCTTTAATATTTATTGGTAATGAATAGACCAATTCTGAACTAAAAATACTTTGCCCTGCTTGTGATGAACTTAAATGAAGATTCGTTTCTGTATCAAAATTTAATGTTGGTTCCTTATTCAAACCTTTCATATCATTCACTCCAAAAGACAAATACGCCTTATCCCACAAAACATCATTTTCATTTAATCCTAGCGAGGCAATATCTGGATAAGCAAAATCACCCTTTAAATTCAAAATTGTCTTATAAACAACTGTATCATAAATTCCCCTGCTTCTTGTTTCAGTATTTAGATCTCCATTTATATTTAAATTTTCAGGTAAAAAATGCGCATAAGAAGTTTCTTTTTTTACAACACCTTTATCATCAATCAAATATTTATAAAAAGGCAAAGTCAAAACTGGCCCTCCAACAACTTGTCTCTCACCCCATTTAGAACTTATGTCGGATTTTACTTCAAAACTTCTATTCTCTCTTTCATTTATCAAACTCCCAATAATCCCCTGCGGAATCAAAAGTATTAAAATTAAAATCCCAATTGTGAACAATTTCAAACTCACAGAATTCCTTGCCCAACAATTAAATTTATCAAAAGTAGAATCTGTAGACATAAATTTATGTTTTTAAAAATAAAACAATTACAGCATAGACTTTAGATTTTAAAGTTTCAAATTGAATAATCCCACATGCTACAAATATTCTTTTAATAGTGCGCATTTTTTCCTCAGTCGTTTCAAGGCTTTTCCTTTTCTTTGTCTAACTGCCTCTCTTGTAATCCCCAATCCCTCACCAATCTTTTCTAAAGTTTGACCTTCCCCATATCGTTCATTGCCCATACCATAAAGTGCTATTATAACTTCCTTTTGTCTCTTAGGTAATAACATTATTGCTTCCATCAATGCTCTTCTTAACTGTATAGTATCTGCCACCTTTCTTCCGTCATCTCCTGGTATTTCTTCATGTAATTGCCTCTCATTTGGACCTCGAGAAGTCTCTTTGTGAGCTGATGCATCAAGAGATACAGATAACGACTTACTACCCTTTATTTGTCGTACACGCTGTTCAGTAAAAATTCCATCCGAGGCTTCTGCAATATCTAAATCAGTAGGCGAATCAATACCTTGAGCAATCAAACGTCTTTCTATTTGACGTATTTGATAATCCAATTCTTCTACATAACAAGGCCTTCTTACCGCACCAGAATAATATCTTTCTTGCAAAGCTCTCAACATAACTTGCCTAATCCACCATGTTGCATAAGTAGAAAACTTAAACCCTCTATTTAAATCAAATTTTTCCAAAGCTTTTAATACACCCAATAATCCTTCCTGATGTAAATCAGCTACTATTTGACGATTACCACAAGATATACGACAAGCTATTTTCCATACATATTTATCTACCCCTCGAATTAATAACCATTTAGCCTGCTCATCACCAGCCTGTGCAGACAATATAATTCGTGTTTGCCCTTCATCAGTAAACCATTCATCCACCGCATCATCTGCTATAGGAGAAGAAGTCGGTGTTGATTTATTGCGTCTTTTTTGTGTTCGCTCTCTTCTTTTTTTATATTTTTCATCTATTAATTCTTGTTCTAATATCCGAAGATCATCATCTGATGGTCCAATATCATCTGGCAATTCAACTTCATTCACAACTATTTCAGGCACACAATCTTTACTAAAATCAATCACTTCGTTCCCATTATCAAATATTTCATCTATTAAATCTGACCCACCTGCTGATTCAACTACTTTTGGTTCAACTACTTTTGTTTCTTCAGTTTGAACATCAGGAATAGCGTCACTTGTTATTGCTGGAAGCGAAGATTGAGCTAAACCTCTTTGTCCTCTTTGTCCTCTCATTTTTCTTATTACGACTGGTTCAGCCACACTATCTTTTGCTTCCACAGTATTACCAAATATTTGACCTGAATTTCCCATTTTTAGTTCTTCAACTTCTCTTACAAGACGCAAACCATGATCACCTTTTGGAGACAATAATGGACTTATTACACATTCATTATGTATTAACCTTAATTCAGGTAAAGCTGGTAATGGCATTTTAATAGCAGGCAAAGGCGACACTTTATAAGAATCTACTTCTTGAACAATTTGAAGATTAATAATAACATGACTTATTCCCTGATATCGATCAAGTGGTACACTTAATACCACTAAACATAATCCTCTTTGATGATCAGGACGGCTTATTTCAATTTGCGTTTTTTTACTAAGTCTATTCTTAAGAGCAGTCATAAAACTTAATTTTGAAATATTTCCCAATAATTGTCTCATTTGCGAACAAGATATTATCAATTTCGGATTATGTTGATGACAAAAAAGTAATATTTGCAACGCTCTTTCCGCTAACGTTCTTTCTCTTAAATTACTTATTAATGGTTGCGCTGTAGAAAATAATTGTTGATGGAAATTATCTAATAAAATGTAAATATCACCCCTCTCATTTAAAATTCGAAACGTCTGTTCAGATAATGGCATTCCTTTTACACAATGACTTATACATGGAAGAAAAGTAGATAATTCTGCTGTAGCTGTATCTATGTCAATTCCTTCTCCAAGTATTGCTGGTTTTTCCATACAAGCACTTAATTTTAACATAACTGTATTTCCTGACTTATCTAAACTTAAAAAAGGCATGTCCCATGTTCTACCATCACCATCAAATGTTTTTCGAAGGGAATCTCTAATATCATCAACTGCTAAATGAATATCTCGTAAAGATATATCTGATCGTTGTGATAATGCATTCAATGTTATACAACCTTGATCACTTGCTGCTGCTATTGTCATCAAAACTTTTCTTCTTACACCTGTTCTATCAGTATTAAGCCATGAAAAATAATATGAATTATCCTCAATAAAAGTTGTTATTCTTACTTTTGTTTCTAATCCTTCTGATTGAGCATTCGATATACTCATACTATAAATATCAAAAACTATTTACAGTATTACAACTCATTGACATGATGTCAAATCCGATAGAAATCATTAACCAAAGAATATATTTTTAACCTCTTCAATGTTACATACATAAAAAACTGAAAATTTTCAATAAATCTTCAAAAATTCTTCAACAGAAAGATCGATTTGTTTTAGGATTGCTCTAAATCATCAACCACACCCAAAGTAGGGCAAAAAGCTGTATACCCCCTTTTACCTGAACCAGTCTCAATATCTGGACTAACTATTATTCTATAATTTAATAATTTTGTTTGCATGAAACTAAAAATAAATCTAAATAAATTATAATATTTTTATAAAAATAAAGCAAAAATCAAAACATATATGTCTATAACCTCCCCATAGCCTCTCCAAACTCTTTATCTGTTGCCACTTCCCCATCCAAACATGAACATTTTTTATCTTGCCAATGGGATAAACTTTTCATGTTTTTGCGAGTTAATTTTTCGGCTTCCAATCTTGATGCAGATGTTGCACTCATAAAAAACCGTACCCCTCCTTCAAAAATCTCTTCACAGCTTTTCACAGTACCATCCGCCTTTGTGCAATGAATACAAGTTAAAGCTTTTTCGTTTCCACAGCCAAAATCCTCTTTGTTTACCATCGGCATACTACACGCAATACATTGTGTCATAAAAAAAAATTATTGTTTGAAAATTTTACACAAAATAATTTTAAATTTACTTTCTAAAAGAATCAACCCCTGCCCAGGCTAATTTAAAAACGGTTTTCATAGTTATATAAAAATGTTCATGCTCAATAACAACTCCAACCAAATCATCTTTGTGATATGAATAAATAGCCACTTTATTTTTTTCAAAAATATCTATATGAATCTGAATTGGAAAAATTTTAGCATCAATATATTTCAGTTCACGCAAATGTGATTTATCATCATGAGAATACTGTGTCGCCATTGGCAAAGATCCTGTAACAATACCAATATATTTAATGCCTCTTGCGATACGACGATTTAAAAAGTCTTCTTCATAATATTTATTAACTTCAGGATGAATTGTATTTTTATCAAACCCCATAAAACTATATCTTGTTGATCCTGGAATTTCCAAAAGCATCTCCCCTATTTGTTTAATACCTTCAACCCCTTCATAAAAAGTAATTTTTGGTTTTTGCGCATACTTATTTGTGATAGCGAGAAGTTCTGGTAAAAAACTTTTAAGAATTTTTCCATCATCAACAAAATGACCAATTAAAATTTGTGGATTTGTTGCTGAAAATATTTTTATATTTCTTTTTTCATAAAAATTAACAAATCCTTTTTTCAACATTGAATTAAGTAAACTATAAGTTGAAGTTCTATTCTCATCGATTGCTTTTGCAAGATTATTCACCCTTGCTTCACCAAATTCCAACAATTTTAAATATAAAACTACTTCTTTTTTTGTCATGCCAAGTTTTTCTAGAAATTTTTGATTCATAATATAAAATGAGTTGACTTAAATTATCAACACTTTAAATATACCAAAAAATGAATATAGAAGCAATATAAATTAACATATAAAAACTACTATTCGCAAGAATCTAGACAGTTTTTTAAAAAAAATTATAATTTGATCCAATTAAATAATTAAAAATTTATGCAAAAAATTTGTAAACAATGTTGTCAAAATTTTGAAATAACATCAGAAGATTTAAAATTTTATGAAAAACTATCTCCCGTTTTTAATGGGAAAAAATATTTAATTCCACCACCAAATCTTTGCTTTAATTGCAGACAACAAAGAAGACTTGCTTATAGAAATGAACGTTTTATGTATAAAAGAAAAAGTGATTTTACAGGAAAAAATATAATTTCAATGTATCCACCAGATTCTCCTTTCAAAATATATGAACAGGAAATTTGGTGGTCTGACAAATGGGACGCAATGAAATATGGTAGAGATTTTGACTTCAGCAGGTCATTTTTTGATCAATTTAGAGAGTTACAATTACAAGTACCGAGAGTTGCATTAGTCAACAAACACAGTGAAAATTCAATATTCACAAATCATTCTGGTAAAAACAAAAATTGTTATATGTCATCAGTCACCTTTGACTCAGAAAATATATTTTATTCTGATTGGGTTATTAAAAATTGCAAAGATTGTGTTGATTCTTCTTATTTAAACGAAGGATCAGAACTTTGTTATGAAACTTATTATGCTTGGGGAAGCTACATGACATTTTACTGTGAATTCATAAAACGATGCCAAAATGTTTGGTTTTGTTATGATTGTATAAATTGTAAAAATTGTTTCATGTGCTGGAATTTAAGAAATAAAGAATACTGTATTCGAAACAAACAATATTCAAAAAAAGATTATGAAATAGAAATAAATAAAATTTTGCAATTCAGATATTCTGAAATAGAAAAATTTAAGCTTGAATATATTAAGTCAAAAAAAACCATCGCAATTCATCAAGCCACATATTCAATTCAAGCAATTGATTCTTCTGGCGATTTACTATTTTATACCAAAAACTGCAATTCCTGCTTTGATTGTATAAACATGGAAGACTGCAAATATTGTATAGATGCAATAGACACAAAAGATTGTATGGATGTTTATCATGTTGGATGGGCTGAATTAATGTGTGAATGTCATGCAATAAGCAATGGATATAACTGTCTATTTTGCCATTTCACATATGATAATAGAAATTCAATTTACTGTGATTGTACGCAAAACTGTAATAATTGTTTTGGCTGTGCAGGTTTAAATCAAAAACAATATTGCATTTTGAATAAACAATATTCAAAAGAAGAATACAACATATTAGTTCCAAAAATCATTGAACACATGTCCTCCTACGCTAAAGCTTCGGAGGATAGACAAAATGGGGCTGTACCCCACGAAGCTTTAGCGCAATGGGGTGAGTTTTTCCCAATTAATTTTTCTCCGTTTGCATATAATCAATCAAGAGCACCAGAATATTATCCTTTAAATCATAAAAACGCGATTAATCATGTTTTTACATGGTCTGATTATGAACCAGAATTTCCTCACGTTGAAAAAACAATCCCTGCAAATTTATTGCCAGAAACAATAAATGAGATCCCAGATGATATTTTAAATTGGGCGATTTTACCTGTAGAAATATGCGATTCACATATTTCTACGAATCATCCATTTAAAATTATAAAATCTGAACTAGATTTTTACAGAAAAATGAATTTGCCAATTCCAAGAAAACATCCAGATCAAAGATATTTGGATCGAATATCACTTCGAAATCCAAGGAAACTTTGGAGAAGGAAATGTATAAAATGCGAAAAGGAAATTTTTTCTACATACTCACCTGAAAGGGAAGAGCTAGTTTACTGTGAAATGTGCTATTTAGAAGATATATATTAAACTAACACAGATTAAAATTTCCTTAACACCCCGAATGTAATAGAGAATCGTATTCCTGAAAAATTTTGTTACTAAGAACATTTGCATATTCTTACTCGGTAGCTGACGATGTGTCTTATAGCTCATTTCTAGTTATTGACTCGAAAACTCACTATTGAGAGCAGTATTTCTAGCATATAGCTAGTCTACCACCTCAAAGTTCATCCACGAACCAACAACCAGAAATGAGCTATAAGAACTCGCAGCAAATATTCCCCTATAAGGGAATGTTCCATCCGCAGGTTCTCCTACAGATACCTTGTTACGACTTAGTCCCAATCAGTGATTTCACCGTGGACCCCGCAAATTGCGGGGGCTTCGGGTGCTTCCACCTTTCATGACTTGACGGGCGGTGAGTACAAGGCCCAGGAACGGATTCACCGTAATATGGCTGACTTACGGTTACTAGCGATTCCAGCTTCATGAGGGCGAGTTGCAGCCCTCAATCCGAACTTTGACCAGTTTTAGGGATTGGCTCCATGTTACCATATTGCTACCCTCTGTACTGGCCATTGTAGCACGTGTGTCGCCCCAAGCATAAGGGCCATGCTGATTTGACGTCATCCCTACCTTCCTCCTAGTTAAACTAGGCAGTCTTGTATGAAAAATACAACATACAACAGGGGTTGCGCTCGTTTACGGACTTAACCGAACACCTCAAGGCACGAGCTGACGACAACCATGCAGCACCTGTCACCAAGTTCCTTGCGGCACCCCTACATTTCTGCAGGGTTCTTGGGATGTCAAGCCTGGGTAAGGTTCCGCGTTTACTGTCGAATTGAACCACATGCTCCACCGCTTGTGTGGGCCCCCGTCTATTCCTTTGAGTTTTAGCCTTGCGGCCGTACTCCTCAGGCGGGGTGCTTAATGCGTTAGCGTCGGCACTCAAAGGGAACCGAGTCCCTTCAAACACCTAGCACCCATAGTTTACAGCGTGGACTACCGGGGTATCTAATCCCGTTTGCTCCCCACGCTTTCGTCTCTAAGTGTCAGTACCTTGCCAGTATGCTGCCTTCGCTTTTGGTGTTCCTCTGCATATCTACGGATTTTATCCCTACATGCAGAATTCCGCATACCTCTCAAGGACTCAAGAAAATCAGTTTCGGGCATTGTTTTCTGGTTGAGCCAGAAGATTTAACACTCGACTTAATTAACCACCTACAGACGCTTTACGCCCAATGATTTCGGATAACGCTTGCACCCCCCGTATTACCGCGGCTGCTGGCACGGAGTTAGCCGGTGCTTATTCCTAGGGTACCGTCATAATTCTTCCCCCAGAAAAGATCTTTACATTCAAAAGAACTTCATCGATCACGCGGTGTTGCTTCGTCAGGCTTGCGCCCATTGCGAAAGATTCCCTACTGCTGCCTCCCGTAGGAGTATGGGCCTTGTCTCAGTCCCATTGTGGCTGATCATCCTCTCAGACCAGCTACCCGTCATAGCCTTGGTGAGCCATTACCTCACCAACTAGCTGATAGGCCGCAGGCCGCTCTCATACCGCCGTAGCTTTACCCTTGCGGGACCATCCGGTATTAATTCCGCTTTCGCGGAGCTATCCCTGAGTATGAGGCGCGTTCCAACGTGTTACGCACCCGTCCGCCGCTCCCCTTGCGGGTCGCTCGACTTGCATGTATTAGACACACCGCCAGCGTTAATCCTGAGCCAGGATCAAACTCTTCATAATAAGTTTTTGTCTCTTGCAATTAAATGCAAGAGGATCCATTTGAAATCAAAGAATAGATTCTCTATTACATCCGAGATGTTAAAGATCAGTCCAAAAAAAATAACTTTTTGTTAAAAAAGACGCGGATTAAAGTCTATATTCTCAATCTTAAAATGTCAAATCATTTTTATTCTTTTTCTCCGAGACCTTAAATTATCCCTACATAGTCTCAAAATATTTTTCTAATCAAAATAATATTTTATTATATCTGATCCCACTAAAATTAACAATAGCTTTCGCTAAAAAACAAAAATCAAATGACTGCAAATTATTATTATTTTTTTATATATTCAGAAAAACCTACCCAATAAGCACTTGTCAAAAAACAGGTATTATGATTTCATTTTTTCCCTGTCGTGCCATTCATAACTTTCTTGGCTTTTGATCTTAACTGCTTAGATTTTTTTTTGATAACTTGAGTAGCTTTTTCCTTAGCTTCTTGGAATTCACTAGATACATCATTAGTAATTTTATCTAAAGCTTCATCCCCTTTTTCCTTGACTTCATGTAAAACTTTTTTCCCTTTTTTAATAACTTCTTGCACTTCATCAGTCTGAGTGATTTCCTTAAAAGTATCTTTCATTTCGTCCCACATTTTTTTACACTCCTGTCCAATAGAATTAACTCCAGCACCGCCTTTTTTAATTTCATCCTTAACCTTCTTTCTTAATTCTCTACCTCTGACGGGAGCAAATAACATTGCCGTTACGGTGCCGATAGTAGCTCCAATTATTAACGAAAAAATATTTCGTCTACCCATAAATTTTAATTTTAAAAAATAAAGTATTCTCAATTTAACAAACTTTTTTCAAAAGCACAAAAAGCTATGATATAAATCAACAAATTCGTCTATTGATATTTATAAAACAAAATTTCAAGCAGCTTAATTCGTTTTGCGTGTTTCGTACTTCGTACAACGCACATCGCACGTCGCAAAACTCACCACTTATCACCTTTTGCCCTCCCCCTTTATCATCTGATACAACCTGCAAATTGGCAAACCAACAACATTAAAAAAATCTCCACTAATTTTTTTTACAAATAACGCCCCTTTCCCTTGCACAGCATAAGCCGCCGCCTTATCCTGCCATTCATTTTGATCAAGATACCACTCAATTTCCTCTTCTGTCATTTTTTCAAAAGTTATAACGGTTTTCTCGTGTTGAACATTTTTTTTATTCAACTTTAAATTTATCAAACATAAACCTGAATATACTTCATGTGTTGTTCCACTCAGCATAGAAATCATTTCTTTAGCATGCTCCCTGTCTTTGGGCTTTTCCAACACTTTCCCGTTACAAAAACCAATAGTGTCAATAGCGAGAATAATTCTCTCATCTTGCAAAAAAGATTCCTGCTTTCGCAGGAATGACGAATAAACATCAACAGCCTTTCCCTCAGCATGTTTCATTACCAACTCATGTGGCAATAATTTTTCATCAAAAATTTCTTCATAATTACTTGGAACAACTTCAAAATCAAAGCCAGCTTCTTTTAATAATTCAATCCTACGAGGCGATTTTGAGGCAAGAATTAATTTGGGAAACATATTTTTTCAAAAAACTTAATATTATCAAAACATATTATTCGGTAAAAAACCAGAACAAATCCGCCTCAACTCTTAACTCTTAGTTCTTAGTTCTTCTTTTTTGTGTTAAAATATTAAGAATATATTTTAAGAAATTTTGAATTCTAAAATTTTGAATTTAAATTTCTCTCTTACTTTCAATTAATGATTATCAATTCAAAGAACACATTTAACTTAGTGAATAAAAATTTGGTTTTTGCGTCCAGAGGAGAAAATCCATCTACAACAACTGAGGCACCAATAGAATTAACTAACGCCCAAAAACAATTTTTCTTTGAGCATTATCGTCAACTACAGGATATGCCTAAATTTGAAGGACCTACTGATTTTCCAAATCAAAGTGGCATGCTTACTGAAGATCAATTTGTGTTATGGTATTTAACCAAAAATTTTACCGCTGAAATGATACCTAATCCTATTAATACTCAAGAATTAGTAGCAATTGCTAAAAGGACCATTCTAGGAAAAATACTAAAGCCAGAGGTGGTTCTTGAAGGCAGATATACAGACCCAAGGCAATTCATAAGGCCTGATGGTTCAACGTATACCAGAAAAATGCCAAAAAATGTTGATGTGGGAGAAATAAACCTAAATTTCACGGCAGATCATATAAATAATTTCCAAAATCCACCGTCAGATAATTGGGTGACAAGTAATATCGAATATAATGACGATGGTGATTTAAGCATTGATGATAAAAGAACCTTAGCAAAAAAAATAGGAAATATAGAAGCAGAAGCTCTAGCCTTATATGCAAAATTACAACAAAATTGTAAAAATTATAATATTTTTCAAGAAGGCATTAAAGAATCTCAAGAATTCAATAATACCGTTAATGGTAATTTAGCAGCTTTGGCATTTAGAAGCGGTATTAATACATCAAACGTTCAATCAAATATTGCTAGACTTAAAGTCCAAGCTCAAATACCAGTAACTCCAGAAGATGCCAGCAGCATAGCAGAAATATTAACAAACGATAAAGGTTTCTTCATCTCCCTATTCCAGAAAAAAATAGAATTTGGTAATCCAAGAGATAACTTAATATCATTACTTTATATTTTATATAAATCCAAACCTAACGCTCTAGACAGCATTGAAAAAGGAACGTTAATTTCATCAGAAAATTTAAGAAATCAATTCTTAACTGTTGATGCTTCTTTATTACATTTGAAAGAAGATGTTGTTGATAAAGATGGGACTTCAGTTTTTACCTGGTTTGTTAACAAAAATAAAATTAAAAATCCAATAACAGATTTTAGTTCTGCACTTAGAGTGGCAAAAGAAGCTTCAAAAGAAAATTTGTCATTTCTTTCTACACTAACTAATGCTGAACAAGTACCATATATTGTTGATGCTTTATATGATAGCGAAACCAACCTGCAAGGGACACCTAGTACAGCTGCCCCTACATCTAAACCTTCTACTGTACCTGCAGTAATAACAGGTACAGAAACTACAACTAGTAAAACTACGCCTGACAAATCTACTCAAGAAGCAACAGCAGGATTACCTACTGCTCCTCAATCACCTGAAACAAAAGCTGCTATAGATAAAGTGAGTATAATGGAAATCCCTGCAATAGAAAATATGGATCCAGTTGATTTTAGAAAAATGCTTTTTAGTATTTTGGAAGGAAAAACACTATCAGCAACAAGCGACGATAAAGGTGAACAAATTTCTTTCACAAATACAATAATTGATGCTTTAAAAGATACACCATTAATTCAAACAAAAATAAAAGGATGTCTTAAGCAATTAGCACTATTAGACAAATATATAGGTCAATATCAAATGGCCCAACAAAATATTGAATTAAGTCCTAAGGGGACATATACAATTGATATAATGAAGAATCAATTAATTATCAAACAAATTAACATCGCCTCAAATCCCAAAAAACAACGATCATCTGAAACTGCTGCTAGACTTTCAGAACAACAAGAAGAAAGGAATAAGGGTAATTCATGGTCTTATTCTCTAGAACAAGCTCAGGATCTCCTTGCGGCCGGCATTGATCCTAATGAAATAGATATGCCAACTCAGAATGTTAAAATTCCCGGATTAGGTGTCGAAATACCTATAGATAAAGCAATGATAGCTTCAGTATTGGGTATTATTAAATTGCTAAAATGGTGTAGTTCAATGTTCGGCGGTAAAAAAGCTGATGATCCGGATTCATGGCTATCTATGTTCGTACGCAGAAAAGCAACGGATATAAAGAGAATTTTTCGACGATACAAACAAATTGAAGAAGCAATATTGGATGGAGACATCTTATCAATGCCTGTAGACAAAGATCATTCTTTTATATCAGGGAATATCACAGTACCAGCTAAAACAGAATCAACTGAACCAGAAACTCCCATCAAAATTTATGTAAATGGAGAAGAAGTAAAACGAACAGAAAAACCAGCAACAAAAACAGAATCAACTACTCCAAAGACACAGACTGAAACCGCTCCAACCACTAGTATCACACCTGCTACTGATTCTTCCATTATAAATCCATTGGATGACACTATTGAGAAACTAACTACGAATGCCGAAATATCCATTCCGCCTTTTCTACCACCAGAAGAAATTTTTAGCGATAGTTTCGCCACTTATTGGAAAGCTACTCATCCAGACAATCCAGATATTAATCAAATATCCATTGTTTTCCCAAATAAAACTAAATTCAATAACGTACAATATTCACAACAAACCTCTGTTCAAGATGAAACAGTTATTCCTTAGAATTATATCTCACCATGACAGTAACCTCTACAACTCAACAATCTAGGACCGAAATACCAACTGCCAGAACTTCTGATTTAAGCAGACCTAAAATAGAAACCGCAACCAAAGAAAATTTAGATAATATCGTAAACGCTCTGGGAAGTTTAAAGATAGAAGTTGACAGTAAAACCGGACAAACTGAAATTAAGTCAACAACTTCCTTACAAATGGCTAAAGCAAAAGATCAAATTTTGTTAAATATTCTTGACAACAAAGTAGAACCAGAAAAAATGACTGCTTTAATTGATGAAGCAAATTTTCAATATTTCAGGATATTAAATGAAATTTATCTAAATAATTTAGATAAAACGGCCGTAGAACCATGGAAAGATCCATCATATATTTCACAGATACACGCAAAAGCCTTAAATGAACTGCACGTTTCACCAGATATTCTGAAACTAATTGAAGCTTTTGAAACTGTAGCCAGTCAAATACCATACGATATGGATACTACACAAACGAAACTCCAGCCCATTCTTAAACTATGGCTAAAAAAAAGAGAACACAGTGTGGAAATAATCAAAACCCGTCTTGATTTAGAGAGACAAATTTCATCAATTCCTGGAGGGCAAACTTATGCAGAAATTCGTCATCACACTTTCAAAAAAAGCGCTTTCAGTGGCTTAAAAGATAGATTAACATATGGGAATTGGGGATATAGGTTGTTTACGTTAGGGGCGCTAGCTACTGCAGGCTATATTGGATACAGATTATTCAAAAAGATGAAAGAAAAAATAGGCGAAATCACAGGATGGGCTGATAAAAAAATAACAGAGTTAAAAGGAGATACAAGCAATCAGATAATGCGAACAATCCTAGGAAGCATCGGGATCAGTGCTGCAGGTACTGCCGCTATTTTGGCTATACATAATTCAGAGGCCATTTCTGCTGCTTGGAAAAAAGATGGAATTTCAGGCTTATTATCACTATTCAGTTCAAAAGAAGACAAATTACCGCCTGAAGTAAAAAACTGGATGAAAAATAAAAAAACTGAACTGCAAACAAAAGCTGGAGAAAAAGTTACTCAAGTTGCAGGCAAAGTAGGCGTGTCAGCTGAAACCCAAGCAAACATAAAAAGCTTAGCTGAACATCCAGATATTAAAGAAAACTGGGGAAAAACTAAAAGTGTTCTAAAAGGAGCTTTAACAAAAATTGGCATATCTGATTCAACTTTCGAATTATTGGATACAGAACTTGATAAAATTTTAGAGGCAACAGGTTATACTCCAGGACAAATAAAAAGTTATTTTGAAGGCACTGCTTTAGATATGGGTGATGGGAAACTGCCAGATTGGATATCTAAAAGTGCAAAAATAGGAGGTTTGGGACTTTTAACTTATGGGTTAATAAATTATCTAGGAAAAACAGCAATAGCAAAAAAATTAGGCATAGGCCCTGGCAAATTAATGCTTATTTTATGTGGATTATATTTTATTTTAAAAGTTTCCGGCTCAAAAGTACCTGTAGCTGACGAAATAATACCAAAACAAAATCAAGACACAATCGCAGCATTTGCTGAAAGCAAAAAAGTCGAAAAATACCTAGAAATAATAAATAAGCCAGAGACCAAAACATTTATAGATAACACTATTGCCTCTACTATTAAATATGGAGACAAGATGTTCTGTGATATAAGCAAAATACCAGGAATGCCATCTTTACGGGATATTAAAAATTTAAATCCTCTAATGTTGATAGGCCACATGATGCAAGAAGAATTAACGACTGATGACATTGAAAACGCTTTGAGATCAGGGACAAAAATAGGATTTGCTTATTTCATATTTAACAAATTAAAAGGTAAAACAACATTAAGGACAGGTCTGAAAGGAATAGTTATATTCATGTTATATTGCTCTTGGCAGGAAAGTAAAAAAATTGATGAGATACCAAATGATATTTTATCAAAGGATGGTTTATTATATATATTCAAAGGTATTGATGATACTTTCAAATATGGAAATGACTTCATAGATACTTTGAAAAAAAATCTATCTGAACATGAAAAAACCCGACCTATGGTCTCAGAAATTGATGCTTTAAAAGATAGACATGATATTACTCCATTATCATACGAATGGTTTACTATAGTGGGGGCAATGCTTCATAAATATGGAGATTATAGAATAATATTAAAAGAAGGCAGTTTTGCTCTTATTGGTACAGCTGGAGAAATAATATGTAATACTTTCTGCAATGTTTGGAGATCACTTGGGCTGATGGCGGAAGGGGCAATATCTGAAGGGACAGGAAATACTTTGAGTCATGGCGTGCTTGAACTGGGAAGGACATCAGTACCGTTTGTGGTAATAGGTTCAGTTTTAACGCCAGATCATGCTCTTATGACAGCAAAAACATTAGGATGGACTACTTGGGGTTTGAGCAGTTCAGTTGTAGGACATTTGACTCTCAAAGGTATTAAATATGCCTTTCGAGCTGAAGAAATATCAAAAATAGTTAATGGTGAAGTAGTGAAAGAGACAGGAAGATTAAAAATAATAAGTGTAATAAGCAAAAAAACACAAAGCTTAAAAAATACTTTTAAATTAACTAAACCTGAGCTACTAAAAAAAGGTGCTGGTATAGGTAAAGTTGCAATTGTCAAATTTGTCAGAGGATTTGGATGGTATGTCGCAATCATGAATATAGGTGAAGGTGCGCGTGATATATCAACTGCTAGAGATATTATGTCAACAAATCAAAGTTTAGGCGAAACAAAATTAGATAAAGGTTTGGTAGAATTGGAAAAAGGCGGTTTTGAAGCCATAATGCTAATAAAAGACACCAAAAAATTTCAAAGTTTAATAAGATTAATAAAAGGGGGAGCTGTTGCCTCTGGAGCTGGAGTCGTTACAATACCAGCCGCTTTAACAGGATTAGCGATTACAACCTTAGTAGAAATGTCAACCGATGTCATAATAGAAGGATTTGAATCAGGAGAGGAAATCTTAAAACGCTCTGAGGATTTCAGGCAAGAAAGCAGAGGAAATTTGATACATAAATTATTTTTAGATGATACTTTAAATTATGGTGATTTGGTGTTAAGTAATAGTGATGACGGAGAGACGTCAAAATCCTCACTCCTACCGAGTCCTTCGCCTGAAGAACTAAAAAAGTCAAAACATAGAACAAGAAGAGAAATATGTGAAACTTTAATATTAAAAGAAATGGAAGAAGATGAAGAACAAGGAACAGATGTGGAAATCCCATATAGGCTTAGATATCTTGAAATTTTAACAAATGGAACATTCCATTTTCAAGATGAAAACCAATGTAATTTAGCTTTACGAAATTCAAGAATTTACTATGACATGATGCTAAATTCAATCATCCAAAAACAAATACAGAAAAAGTCTAATCAACCACAACAATACACCATATTAATGGATAGCAAAGCCTACAATATTTTAGATTTTACTGTTCGTAGAAGCAGAGACATTAATTTTATAAATAAACTTTTACAAGCCTATATAGAACAACAAAAAAAAGATTTGGTTAAAGATTCTAATGATGAACTTTATATCCCGGAAATTTGTATGAGAAATTTAGACAAACTAAGTGAGGAAGAATTGCTTTATTATTGGAATTTAATTGATCTATTCACACGCACAAAAGCCCAAAACAAAGATAATGTAAATGTATTTAAGTTTAAAGATTACCTGCAAAGTTATGTTGAAAAAATCAGATTTGTGTATGCACAATCTGAATATATAAATACTAATGATATTAAATTTGAAAAAAGACTGATTGCCTTTGCCGATACTATGATGGGATTAAATAATTCCAATTCCTGGAGAGAGCATGAGCAAGTTGATTACGACCCAATTGCATTTGCTGTGTATGAACTTGCCACTGGATTTGGATATACCGGAGAAGGAGATGTGGAAAGTCTAAGAAATTATTTTATCAAAGATTCAGCAAATTATAAAGGCATATATTGGCAAAATGGACAATGGTATCTTGCAGAACAGGGCGATTATGAACGGGATGATCCTTATGGCAATAACGGAGAAGCTACAATTACAAACATAATTGAAAGAATTAAAAGAAACAAAGGAAATATTCTGTCATATAAAAGTGATACTTTTCTTGATGCTGGCAAAACAAATTATGAAGCCAGAAAATCTCAAGAACAATGGATAGCTGATAGATTAAAAAAAGGCTTAGATAGATATAAAACTTGCTTAAACACTCAACTTTTTAATGCCCCCCCATGTCCCCTCTAGACCCACAATTTGTTCAAAATATATTAAAATCCTCGATTGAAGCTAATTTACAACAGTTATTAATCAAAATCCTGCCCACACTTGACTCCAAAACTACGGGCAAAATTTACCAAATAATTGCCGATAATCTGAAACAACAAGATGAAATTTATGATCAATCACAGGCCAGAATTAACAAAACCTATAAATTCCTTGACGAAAATATAGCTAAATTTTGTAAAGACAGCAATGTAAGCGGTATGCAAACATAATTTTGCCAAAAAAAAGTCATTACACAGGAATCTTCTCCTCCTTCTGTTCTCCTGTTTCCATATTCTTCACAACATACACTCCCCTAGCCTTCTCATCCGGTCCCAAGATTACCACTTGAGGAATACCTAATTTATTGGCTTTTTCAAATTGCTTACCTAATTTCGAAGCTTCATAAGACACCTGTACTCGTAAACCTTTTGTTCGAAAATTTTGCGCTAAATGCAAAACATCCTTCTTCATTTCATTATTAAATAACACTAAAAACAGATCAGCTGGCGCGGTATTCTTAGGTCCCATTTTCTTTTCCGTCATCAACATACACAAAGGTTCAAACCCTACCGCCACCCCAACCGCATGAATTTCCTCATTACTAAACCTGCCACATAAACCATCATATCTGCCCCCCCCGGCCAAAGAGCCTGGAAAACCATCAACCACCACCTCAAAAATCGCTCCAGTATAGTAATCAAGTCCTCGTACTAAGCGAGGCGAAATTTGGATATTTTGACTAGGAATCCCGGCAAAAGCGCAAATCTCAATAATTTCCTTAAGTTCTGACAACCCTAACTCGCCTAGTTCATTACCTTTAACTAAATCCGCCAAAGTTGAAAGCATTACTTGATTATTATCGCCATCCAAAGATATAAATTCCAAAATTTTCGGAATAAATTGGCTTTGGATCCCTCTATCCAAAAGTTCTTTTTTCACACCTTCTTGACCGACTTTATCAAATTTATCAATAGCTCTATAAACCTCAATTGCCTGTTCTTGAGAAATATTTAACGATTGAATAAAACCACTCACTAATTTGCGGTGATTTAACAATATTTTATGTTCAGCAAAACCAAGTTTCATAAATCCAGCATATAAAACCTGCAAAATTTCGCTATCCGCCATCATGGAATCCGTCCCAGCAATATCAATATCACACTGATAAAATTCTCGGCGTCTACCTTTCCTGGCGGCATCAGCCCTCCAAACGCGAGAAATTTCATATCGCTTGAAAGGTAAAACAATTAAATTCCGATGTTGAGTCAAATATCTGGCAAAAGGCACGGTTTGATCATAACGCAAAGCCACTCGACGTCCCCCATGATCTTCAAAATGATAAATCAGTTTCTCCTCTTCACCATACTTGCCTGTTAGAATTTCCGAATACTCCAGGGAAGGAGTTTCAATCGCTGAATATCCAAAGTTTTGGAAAATATCTTCCCAAACATTCTTCACATGGTTTCTCACAATCATTTCCGCCCCATGCCTATCATCAAACCCTTGTAAAGTTCGCGGTTCGATTTTTTGATTTTGTAGCATAAATTTAAATAATTTTAAAAATAGATGTTTTAATGCATCAATACTTTTACACTTTTAACTTTTCCCTTTCAACTTTTAACTTTTCTTATGGGACGGACGATGGGATTTGAACCCACGACCCTCAGAGCCACAATCTGATGCTCTACCAACTAAGCTACGTCCGTCATAAATCCAAATTCTTCACCTGCTTTGCGTGTGTCTGGATAAATTTCTTTCTAGGCGCGACTTCAGAACCCATCAAAGTAGTAAATATTTGATCAGCCAATTCCGCATCTTCCACGGTAATTTTGATAAAACTTCTGGTTTCAGGATCCATGGTGGTTTCCCACAATTGTTCCGCATTCATTTCTCCCAAACCTTTATAACGCTGAATGTTTTGCGTGCCGATTTCCTCTTTTTTACAAATTTCTTCTCTTTCTTCTTCATTCAACACATACCATGTCTTTTTACCCTTGCTTAATTTGTACAAAGGGGGTTGTGCTATGTACAAATATCCCTTTTCAATAATTTGAGGAAAATGCCGATAAAAAATAGTCAAAAGAAGCGTCCTAATATGAGATCCATCCACATCCGCATCGGTCATGATCACGATTTTATGATATCTAATTCTACTCACATCAAAAGTTTCACCAATACCGGTACCAAGCGCAATCACCAAATTTTTAATTTCATTATTTTCGACAATTTTATCCAGTCTAATGTTCTCCGTGTTAAGAATTTTACCACGTAATGGTAAGATTGCTTGAATCTCTCTACTCCTGCCCTGCTTAGCTGAACCGCCGGCGCTATCGCCCTCCACTATAAACAACTCTGATTCTGCCGGTTCTTTGGAAGAACAGTCGGCTAATTTGCCTGGCAGAGTCATGCCTTCCAATATTCCCTTTCGAATAACTGTATCTCTGGCCGCTCTAGCCGCTAATCTAGCTCGTTGCGCTAATGAACATTTACTGAATATCAGATTAGCATCTTTAGGGTTTTCATTCAAAAAAGTTTCAAAGGCATCGCCAAATATGGACTCTACAGCAGTGCGAATTTCTGCATTCCCTAACTTCGATTTTGTCTGCCCTTCAAACTGAGGATTAGCTAATTTCACGGAAACAACCGCTGTTAAGCCTTCCCTCACGTCTTCGGCGCTGAAATTCTGATCTTTTTCTTTAAGAAAACCATTATTCCTGGCATAACTATTCAAAACTCTTGTTAGAGCCGATCTAAATCCAGTCAAATGCATCCCCCCCTCCGGCGTAAAAATATTATTCGCGTAAGTAAAAACATTTTCCAAAAACGTTTCCGTATATTGCAAAGCCACTTCAATAAATCCATCTGACGACTCATTTTCACAATAAAAAACTTTCCCCAAGTAAACTTTGTTATTATTTAAATGCTGGATATATGATTTGATACCACCTTCAAAATAAAACATATATTTAGCCTCGTGACCTTCTCTTTCATCAACAAATTTGATCGTAATGCCTTTAGTTAAGTATGCTTGTTGTCTCAATCTATTGAGAACTGTATTAGCATTAAATTCAATTTTTTCAAAGATTGTTGGATCAGGGAAAAAAGTGATTTTTGTCCCATTATGATCTGATTCGCCAACAACTTGAATATCAGAAGCCGGATTGCCCCCGTTGACATATTCCTGGCGATAAAGTTTATTATCACGCTTAACTTCAGCAATTAGCTTCGTAGACAAAGCATTAACTACCGAAACTCCCACCCCATGCAATCCACCTGAGACTTTGTATCCGCCATCACCAAATTTACCACCGGCATGAAGGATAGTAAGTACTGTTTCTAAAGCTGATTTCTTGGTTTTCTCATGCACATCAACTGGAATACCACGTCCATCATCATCCACTGAAACCGAACCGTCTTTATTCAAAACCACTTCAATATTTTTACAAAAACCAGCCATGGCCTCATCTATAGCATTATCAACCACTTCCCAAATTAAATGATGAAGTCCGGCTATATCGGTAGTACCAATATACATGCCAGGTCTTTTGCGTACCGCAGAAAGACCCTCAAGCACTTGAATATTTGAAGCGTCATAATTTTGCGAAGTCATATTTTTAAGCTTTGGCTTTTAATTTTGCGCTATAAATCGCGCGAATCCTAACCAGTCTTTTGGTTAAAAATTTACGTCTATATCTTTTGTTACGAACTAAAGGCACAATTTTCATGCCATGAATTCTCTTATATCTATTGACTAATCTTTCAAATGATTCGCCTTTCTTGCGAATGACTTTACGATAGACATAATGTTTTCCAAAAAAAACTGAGGGAGACTGAGCCATAATAAAATAATTTTAAATTCTTAATTCTTAATTCTTAATTAATTCAAAATTAAGAATTTAAAATTCAAAATTTCTTTCAAAGCTTACTGATTTTAAGCAAGAAAGATCAATAAATCAAGTGGTTTTTCCAGCATGCTTAATCTGAATATTTACAAAATCGAACTTAATAGCCAACCTTAACTACATAATACCCTCATCGTTCATTGTTTTGCCTCCCAATTGACTCTGCGATACCTTTTTCTCTACTTCTGACAAAATTTCCTGCAAAGTCATAGTCGCAAACTCATGAATTTCCTGAAAATCACGATTAACATGTTCTTTTTCAAAAAAATCTCTCACGATGAAGGCCGTTAGTTGAATGGCTGTGTGTTTCACCTTACCTTCCGCATCTTTTACAGTGCGTAAAATTTTGTATGGATTCTCCAAAGCTGTCGCAATAATGGTATTAGTCCACATTTTCAAAACTAATTTTTGCTCCAGCGTAATCATATTTTGATCTTTCTGCTCTTCCCATTCTTGCAAATCATGGTGATCACTAGCGATCTCACCAGCTGGCAAAGCCAAAATTATTCCAGCTTGTTGTTGTATTTCTTCATTACCCAATAAAATAATTGTTAAAATAAAACTGGCTGGTACATTTTCATTTAATAATCTGATAATCAAAGCTACCAAATCTTGCCTTTGATTACCCTTAATAAATTTCATAATAATCGCTACCAATTTATTATCTTTATCCCGCTGTTTTTTTTCTTGCTGTTTAATGGCCTTAATTACCGCAGCATTCTCCCTCATTTGCTCCATTAGCCTTTCCAGAGCATCAGCACTAATTGCATCACTGCCATCCAAGCCAAATTCTTCTAAACCCATTTGTTTAATTTATAATTTTTTTGTATAACGTATCTAGTATATTATAGCAAATAAATAAAAGCATGGAAATTATAAAAGTAAATCTAGTCAAATCAATTGATGACTCCTATGAAATTATGATCGGACAAGATTGGGGATCAAAAATAATTGCCTACCTGAAAGAAAAATCTTATGGACAAAAATATGCAATTATTACTGATTCAATCGTGCAACAACAGCTAGGAATGAAATTTAAAAATGCACTTAGAAGCGCAGGAATAAAATGCGATTTATTTGCTTTCCGTGCTGGTGAAACAAATAAAACTTTAGCGCAGATTCGTAAACTGGCGACAAAAATGCTACACAAATCTTATAACCGCTCTGACTGCGTCATTGCTTTGGGCGGCGGAATAGTGGGTGACATTGCGGGATTTTTAGCGGCAATTTTCATGCGTGGCATCCCTGTCATCCAAATTCCAACTAGTCTGCTGGCCATGGTTGATTCATCTATAGGTGGAAAAACCGGCGTTGATTTAGATATTGGCAAAAATTTGATTGGCGTTTTTTATCAACCCAAAAAAGTCTACATCGACATAAATTTTCTTAACACTCTCCCCCAAAAACAAATTTCCAATGCTTTGGCGGAAATCATTAAATATGGCTGTATTTATGATAAAGATTTCTTTACCTATTTAGAAAAAAATATTGATCAGATTTTCCAAAAAGATCCTAAAGTATTATCTTTTATAATTCAAAAATCCTGCGAAATTAAGGGAAAAATTATCGAAATGGATGAAAAAGAATCAAATATAAGAATGATTCTAAATTATGGACATACCATCGGCCATGCAGTCGAAAATTTAAGTAGATATAAAATTCTTCATGGATATGCTGTAGCTATAGGCATGGTCAAAATTAACGAAATAGCTGTTTCAGGAGGCTTAATGGGCAAAAATGACGCCGATCGAATAAAAAATTTACTCAATTTGGCAAAGCTCCCCACAGCCATTCCAGGTAAATTTACCTGGCCACAAATTGAAAAAGTTATGATGAAAGATAAAAAAGTTAAAAATGGCAAAATTAATTTCATCATCTGCCCGGAAATTGGCAAAGCTAAAACCATAGAGATTTAACAGGCCTAACTGATTATTATTTTTCTACTTATCTGAATCAGAAACAATCACTAACCTACTAACAGAGACAGGAAACTCATATTTACATTGCAACCTTTCTGGGGATATAAATGAGTGTAATCCTTGCATATCTTTGTTAGGACCTCTTCTGCCATTTAGTATTTGACTGGCAAAATTCGCAGACCACCCCTGACCTAAAGCGTCATCAAATGAAGTATTGACTATCCCCCAATCTTCATAGCTAGCAACCTGCATGTATAAATACAATGGAAATTGGCGTATTTCTAATCCTTCCGCTAACTGATTAAAATTTTTCAACAAAACAGCTCTCCCCTCTTCCTTAATTAATTCAGTTAAGATTCTATATGGTAGCCTTATACGCTCTCCAATAGGATTAGATTTAGGAGATTTACAATCTCTATTATAATTAGCAATTATTTGCCCAGTTAAAGACGAAGAAGGCAGGGTGAGATCATTTTCAGGAAAATTTTCCACAGCAACGACCATTGGATCTGATAAAAATCTCATTGATACAGGCTCAACATCTCGAGATTTAGCGAAACCCGTATAGCTAAATATCTCAGCTTGTACAAGATAACGTAAGAAAACTGACCCCAACGCAAAACTATCTTCACGATCTAAAACCCCAGGTATAAGTATATCAGGGCAATCTTCTCGAAATTTAGCTAAGGTATCTTCTGCTAACTCAATAACTGCTCCTAAACCAAGATTTGACCTACCCCCTTTTTCTGCTTGTTTTCTATAGTAAACTGATTTGCGAAATGCAGTTTGAAATCCAGTTAATATTTCTACTGCCTTAAGCGAACCACCTACAAAATAACGAGTTAACCCAAGATTTTTCATAACTTCAGACGGAACTTCTAAAAGTTCACGACCAGCTAATGATTCAACGTCAGTACCAGCAGCGGCAATTGCTTCAAGAGTAGGTTCCTTTATTGCAGTCATAATAATAGTGTTTAGAATGATAAAAATATAAGATAAAATCTTAATAAAAAGGCTTATTGAATGCAAGTTGATTTTTTTTAAAATCAATTCACCTGCGAAAAAAATTATGGACTTCATTATCTCGAACGGTTAAATTATTATTATGAAACTCAAAACTATCTACATCTGCGAAACCTGTAAATACGAATCCCAAAAATGGGCCGGAAAATGCCCAGAATGCAACGCTTGGAATAGTTTTGTGGAAGATGCTATTAATGTTGGCAAGGATGATTTTCTCAAAAACCTACCAAAGGCGCGAATCCACCAGCCATTAAATATTAATTTATCAGAAAATTTTGCCCAAAAAGTAAAAACCGGCATCAATGAATTTGATAATGTTTTGGGCGGAGGAATCGTCAAAGGCAGTCTAACAATTCTTGGCGGCGAGCCTGGTATTGGCAAATCAACGTTGATTCTGCAAATCTGCCAAAAACTTTGCGCGCAAAATCAAGATGTTTTTTATATTTCAGGCGAAGAATCCATTGATCAAATCTCCATGCGCGCCAATAGGCTAAATATTAATCACGACAAATTAAAGCTAATAAATTCAAATAATCTTGAAGAAATTATTGCCACACTACTTGAGCATAAACCTGACTTGGCAATTATTGATTCAATCCAAGTTATGGCAAGTGATGTGCAGGATTCATCATCAGGTTCAATTTCGCAAATAAGATTTGTAACAGAAAAATTAATGGATATCGCCAAAAATAAAGGAATAACAGTTATTCTGATCGGCCATGTCACCAAAGATGGTGTTCTGGCTGGACCAAAAGCGCTGGAACACTTAGTTGATACGGTTTTAAATCTAGAAGGAGACCGCTACCATGAACTGAGAATTTTAAGAGCATATAAAAATCGTTTTGGATCAACATCTGAAATCGGAATTTTTGAGATGGACGAATTAGGACTTAAGGAAGTGAAAAATCCATCACAAAAAATGATTGAAAGCAGGCAAAAAAACGCCATTGGATCATGCTTAAGTATGGCCATTGAAGGCAATCGCCCCCTGCTTATCGAAGTTCAGGCTTTGACAAATTTAAGCGTATTTGGTTATCCAAAAAGAACCGCAAGCGGCTTTGATACCAACAGACTTGATATTCTTGTTGCCGTGCTTCAAAAACACGCCGGAATAAATCTTACTAATCAGGATATATATGTAAACATTGTTGGTGGAATTAAAATCAAAGATCCAGCCATAGACTTGGCAGTTTGCTTGGCAATAATTTCTTCTTTCAAAAAAAATCCACTACCTGAAAATCTTGTGGCAATCGGAGAAATCGGTCTTTGCGGAGAGATACGAAAAACCAATCAATACGAAAAAAGACTCAAAGAAGTACAAAACTTAGGATTTAAATTAAATTTAGATTCAAAATTAACAAAAATATCAGAGGTAATAAATAAAATATTCTAATAAATTACATCGTTCTTTGCTGTGCTACATGTTTAATTGCAGCTCTAGTTTCTTCCTGCTCTACTGGCGCAGGCAAAGCCATTCTTGGCATTTGCCCTAGTGAAGCAACTTCTTGAGCTGCTTGAGCTCTTTGTTCTACGTCCGCTAGTACTCTTTGCAAATCATTTCCAATAGGATCATTAGCAAGTCGAACCAAAGCATCTATCCCATCTGTCACACTACGAGCAAGTGTTGGCACGGTCTCTTGTGCTCTTAAAACACCTTCTAACTTTGTCACCATATCCATTAAATCTCTGGTAATTATAGAACCCCTTAAAATGAACTTAAAAGCTGTTGCTTTCATTTCTTCAGTACAACCAGGCACTCTTAAAAATGAAGTACCAGTGGCATTATAACTTAAGGCAAGTCTATAACCCTCATATATTCGCATGAGTGCAACGTTAGGAATAGAAGCAAATCTTTTTGCATTATTTTTATAAACCGGACCTAAAAACATACAAGCAGCTAGGAATCTTTTTAATCCGCTTCTTGTCCATGATAAAACATCATTAACTTGTGCAATCAATTCAGCTTCTGGATTGAGGCCTAATCCTTCTGGAAACGTACACAATTCATCACCCTGCCCAGCATATAATTTATGCGCTGCATACTCTCTAAACCCTTTTTGAACTTTAGGGCGTTCTTTAAAATCAGGAAATTTTAACCGATGAGTAGCTAAAAATTTTCGTTCTATCTGTTCTAACCATTCACTTAAAGAATTTAATCCCTCAGGAATAGTAAATCTCTTTCTTGCTACTTGTTCTTCACTCTGTTTATGCCTCTCACATTCGGATTTCTCATTACGTGTTTGAGTTTTGGCTTTTCTTTTTCGTATCGCTTTAAACAGATAGTTATAAAAACATTCAACTGGGTTGCCGCTTACGACGCTTTCCTCAACATCCTCACCTAAATAATCAATAAGATTAGCGGTTATAATCGGCAAAACTCTGTCAACTTTACTATGAATTAAAATTTGTGGTGACTTGCGTGCCCCTCCTATTACTGAAGCTATCTCTCTAGCATCACTATCACCACATAAAATATATAGTAGACTATTAGAGACAGGAGTTAATAGTCGTCTGGTAGAAACATGAATATTTAATGTTCTAGGCTTATCGCCCAATTGAATATTTACTGTATTTGCTTCTTTGCAAATTATTACCGCTTCCCCTTCTTCACCTTTTCTGCCATTCAAGACACGAAATAAAAACTGATCCCTAGCCGGATCTTTTATATCGGGATCAATTATAATCGAGTCTAAAAAATCTGTAACAATATTAGGAACACGTTCAAATAAAACCGTCAAAATATTTTTCATGCTTTTGGCGGATTTTAATTCTTGTAAATCTAAAACAGATTTTATTTGGTCATCACCTGCCGCTAAAATGTCGTATAAAGAAGCTGAGGGTGTGCTTTTTGTTGCCTCTTTTATCGCCGCTCTAGCGGTCTGATCATATCCATCAGTATGGTCAATATCCCACAATTTTCGCTCTAATTGACTATCAATTGCAGCCATATCTCTATCAAACCCTGCCTGCACTGTTGCTAAATTTGCAGTGTATTGATCATATTTTGTTTGCGCTTCTGTTTTTTGTCGTTCATATTGCCCCAATATTTCAGTCACCCGCTGATCCAAATCTCTTAAAACATCCAAAACGTCAAAAGAAATATGATCTTTGCCTTCTGCACTGCTGCCTGATGGAACATCCATAAAGATATTTATTATTAAATGTTTTGTAATTATATCATAAAAAAATTTAATTTAAAACCTTTACTTTCGTTTTCTGTCCTAATATAATCTCAAAAAGCTTTATAAATTCCCTAATGAATCACAGAACAATCAACAATCCATTCGTGTTTATCATATTTGGAGCTTCCGGAGATTTGGCTAGAATCAAATTATTTCCTTCCCTTTATGACCTTTATGAAAAAAATAAATTTAATACTGACTTCATCATTTATGGTTTCGCCAGATCCAAAAAAAGCCAAGAAGAATTCAGAAAATATTTTGAAGAAAGCGTTTGCGCTAAAAGAAAAAATGTAAATTCAAAGAGACTTAAAGAATTATCTAGACAAATTTTCTACTTCACCGGACATTATGATAATTACGATGATTACAAAAAACTTTTTGAAAAAATCAACTCTCACAAACTGCCAAAATACAGCAAAAAAGTCGCTTATTTTTCTGTACCGCCGCAGGTTTTTAACCCTTTAATCCTCAATCTTGGCAAACTAAAAAAAGAAAACCAGGAAAACATTCAGCTGATCATTGAAAAACCATTCGGCGAGGATGGAAATTCCGCTCATGATTTATTCCTGCATGTTTCAGAATATTTTGATGAAGACAAAGAAGTGTATCTGCTCGATCATTACCTGGGTAAAACAGGCGTACAAAGCATTTTACCGTTACGATATGACAACAGCATTCTTAACCTCATGCTCAAAGGTAATGTTATCAAAAACATTCAAATTACGGTCAAAGAAAATTTTGGCATTTATCAGCGCGCCGGATATTTTGATCAGGTAGGGATCGTCAAAGATATGATCCAATCACACATGCTTCAAATCATGGCCCTGATTTCCATGTATATTCCGGTAGTTTATACCCCAAGAAACATTCAAAGAGAAAAATATAATATTTTATCTGCTTTAAGATTTCCGCCTGATATCAACAATGTCATCTTAGGGCAGTATGCCAGCTATCGAACTGAAAAAGACGTGCCGCCAAGCTCTTTAACTGCTACTTTTGTGGCTTTAAGGTTATTCATCGATCAAGTTGATTGGTATGCAGTGCCAATTTATCTTCGTGCTGGCAAAAAATTGGATGCCAAATCTTCATATATTACGATTGAATTCAAAAAATTACCTTTTCAAAAAGATCCAAATGCTCCCACTAACAAGTTAATTTTGGAATTATATCCAAATGAAAAAATTCATATCAGACTCATCAAAAAACAAAGCTCAGAATCTACTGTAATTTATGAAGATATAGTAACCAGCGAAACTTTAACCTGCAAAGGAGATGCTTATTCAGATGAATACGGTCGATTAATTTTGGAAATGCTTAATGAAGATAAAACCAATTTCCTAAGTTTCAACGAAATTATCGAATGCTGGAGGCTCGCTGATTATTTAGATAAATTTATTGAAAAACACCAAGTCCCAATCGTTATTTATCATGATAATTCGCAAGGCCCTGAACAACAGCATAATTTAACCAAAATTGATAATAATCAATGGTATGAAATTTAATTGGTTTGCCTTTACTCTGTCATTCCCGTGAGAACAGGAATCTTAAAAAAACTAAAAGACATGTCTTCAATATTAAAGGAGATTAAAATTCAACAAATTCGTAAACCCATTAAAGCTTCGATCCAAATCCCTGGTTCGAAATCCTACACCAATCGAGCTTTTTTAATTGCATCTTTAGCGGAAGGCAAAAGTATTATAAAAAATGCTCTTCTTTCTGACGATACAATTTACTGCTACAAAGCTTTAAAACAATTAGGGATAAATATAAAAAAACGAGGAACAACATTCAAGATTGAAGGAACAACTCACCTCTCCCCTAACCCCTCTCCTCTCTTAAAAGAGAGGAAAGGGGAATCTCTAAAATTATATCTAGGAAATGCTGGTACTGCAGTTCGTTTCTTATCTTCAACTTTAACTTTATTTCATCAAGACACCATCATCACCGGCAATCAAAGAATGCAAAATCGCCCAATTGATGATCTTGTTGAAAGTCTCAAAATTCTTGGAGTTGAAATTGAGTATTTAAAAAAACAAGGCTTCCCGCCAATCCTAATTCATGGAAAAGGCTTAAATGGAGGAAAAACCAAAATCAAAGGAAATAAATCCAGCCAATTTCTTTCTGGTCTACTAATCACTTCTCCTTTTGCCAAAAAAACAATTGAAATAGAAATTGAAGGCGAGCTTGTTTCCAAACCTTATGTGGATATGACCATTGAAATCATGAAAGAATTTGGAGTTAAAGTTGAAAATCAAAACTACAAAAAATTCATAATTACATCTGAACAAAAATATTATTCAAAAAATTACGAAGTCGAAGCAGACGCAAGTTCTGCCAGTTATTTTTTTGGAATTGCCGCCGCAAATAATTCAGAAATTACAGTAACAAATTTAAACAAAAATTCTCTTCAAGCAGATATCCATTTTCTTGATGTACTGGAAAAAATGGGATGCGAAATAAAAGCCCCCTTGATAAAGGGGGTTGGGGGATTAAATTTTAAAGGATCATATATCTCATATAACTCTAAATTAAAAGAATTCGCTAAACAAAATCGTAATAATCCAACAAGACCAGAATCTAAAATTTGGTATGAAATACTATGTGAAGATAAATTAAATGGTTATAGATTCCTTAGACAAAAACCTATCAATAATTTTATATTAGATTTTTATTGTTCTAAATTATTATTAGGCATTGAAATTGATGGAGAAAGTCACTCTGAACAGATAGAATATGATCATATAAGGACTGAATTATTAAATAATTATAATATTAAAATTATAAGATATTCTAATAATGAAGTAATGGAAAATATTGAAGGTGTATATGAAGATTTAAATGAACAAATAAAAAACAGAAAAAAAGAACTCAAATCCCCTAAGTCCCCTTTATCAAGGGGACTTACTTTAATTGGTCCAAAACAACACCTCTCCCCTCTCGGCACTATCAACTTAAATCACATGCCAGATTCCGCAATGACAGTTGCAGTCCTTTGTACTCTTGCAAAAGGTAAAAGTACTTTGACTGGACTTGCAAATTTGAGACTAAAAGAATGCGATCGACTCAAAGCTCTCACAACTGAACTAACAAAAATCGGAGCCAAAATTAAAGAATTTAATGACGGACTGGAAATCATTGGAAATCCAGAAAAACTACATGGAGCTGAAATAGAAACTTATGATGATCACCGCATGGCAATGTGTTTCGCAGTTCTTGGTACAAAGATACCAGGAATAATTATAAAAAACCCTGATTGTGTTAAAAAAACGTATCCTGGGTTTTGGGAAGAGTTGAAAAAAATTAATTAAATAAATAGATTCCTCAAATTAAACATATAATCAGGAATACATTCCCGAAAAGCGAATATCTTTCCCTTTCTATAATTCTTCATTTTACATTTTTAATTTCCTCACCACCACCTCATCTGCCACAAAATCAATTTTCACTTTGTCCCCCTCTTTGATTTTACCTTCAACTATCTGCAAGGCAAGTTCATCAAGAATTTTATTTTGAATTAATCGTTTCAAAGGTCGAGCCCCAAACAATTCATCAAATCCAGCAGATGCTAAATATTTCAAAGCAAAATCTGAAATTTGAATCTGAATACTTTTTTTATTCAATCTTTTCGCCACTTTATCCATCTGTAATTTCACAATTTGAGCAATTTCATCCTCATTCAAATGCTGAAACACAATAATATCATCTATCCTATTCAAAAATTCAGGTCTGAAAAATTTATGTAAAACCTGCATTACTTCGTTTTTTTGCTTCTCTTGCCTGTCCTTCAAAGCTTTTTTATCCAACGAAGCTTTAGCGAAGTTGGAAGCGAAAGACGAATCTTTCATGTTTTTTGCAATTTCACTACTGCCCAAATTGGAAGTCATGATAATGATCGTATTTTTGAAATCAACAGTTCGCCCTTTACTATCAGTAAGCCTACCATCATCCAAAACTTGTAAAAAAGTATTAAAAACCTCAGGATGAGCTTTCTCAATTTCATCAAACAAAACAACACTGTAAGGCCTTCTACGAACTGCCTCAGTTAATTGCCCGCCTTCTTCATAACCAACATAACCTGGAGGAGAACCAATCAGTCTTGCAATACTGTGTTTCTCACCATATTCACTCATATCAATCCTAATCATGGCATTATCATCATTAAACATAAATTCCGCCAATGCTTTTGCCAATTCTGTCTTACCAACACCAGTCGGCCCAAGGAAAATAAATGATCCGATTGGCTTGTTTTCTTCCTGAATCCCAGCCCTGCTTCTTCGAATAGCATTTGATACGGCCTTGATTGCCTCCTTTTGTCCTATGACTCTTTTGGCTATTTCTTGTTCCATATTTGCAAGTTTTGTAATTTCAGAACTCATCATCTTGGTCACAGGAACGCCAGTCCATTTAGCAACAATTTTTGCAATATCATCCTCATTAACCTCTTCTCGTAAAATTTTCTGATCTTTCTGAATGTCATCAAGTTTAGATTTCAAATCTTTAATTTTTTTCTCATTTTCCGGAATTTTGCCATAATTTATTTCGGCAACTTTTTGCAAATCACCCATCCTCTCGACCTTAATGGATTCTTCTTTCAAAGTATCAATCTCCTTGCTTAAATTTTTGATTTGATCAATAAAAGTTTTTTCATTTTTCCAGTGCATTTCAATTTTGCTGTTTTCTTCTTTTAAATCAGCAAGTTCTTTCTCAAGTTCTTTCAAACGTTTCATAGACTGCTCATCTTTTTCCTTTTTCAAAGCTTCTCTTTCAATCTCCAATTGCCTTATTCTTCTATGCAATTTATCAATTTCAGTTGGCTTGCTTTCGTTTTCTATTCTTATAACCGAACAGGCCTCATCCATCAAATCAATTGCCTTATCTGGTAAAAACCTATCTGTAATATAACGATCAGAAAGAGTCACCGCCGCAATCACAGCATTATCTCGAATTTTCACGCCATGATGAACTTCGTACTTTTCCTTAATGCCTCGCAAAATTGAAACTGCATCTTCAATTGATGGTTCCTCAACATTCACAGGCTGAAATCTCCTCTCCAAAGCCGCATCTTTTTCAATATATTTGCGATATTCTTTCAAAGTTGTTGCCCCAATCGTTCGAATCTTACCTCTAGCCAAAGCAGGCTTTAACAAATTTCCAGCATCCATTGCCCCTTCAGAAGCTCCAGCACCAACAATGGTGTGAAGCTCATCTATAAACAAAATGATATCGCCTTTGGAAGCTTCAATCTCTTTCAAAACCGCTTTCAACCTATCTTCAAATTCTCCGCGATATTTGGTCCCAGCTATCATTGCCCCTAAATCTAGACTTAAAAGTTTTTTATTTGCAATCACATCAGGCACATCATTATCAATAATTTTCTTTGCCAAACCTTCAACTATTGCTGTTTTTCCAGTGCCAGGCTCACCCACCAGGACTGGATTATTCTTAGTCCTTCTGGATAAAATTTGGATTACTCGTCTAATTTCATCATCTCGGCCAATAACAGGGTCAATCTTTCCCTGCCTCGCCAACGCCGTAAAATCCTGAGTATATTTCTCCAAAGCCTGATATTTGCCTTCCGGCTCCTGATCAGTCACTCGCTGATTGCCTCGAACAGTAGCTAAAACTTTTAAAACTTCATCCTTGGAAATATTTAAAATTTTCTTAACCTCACTTTGATCAAGCAAAGCTAAAAATAAATGCTCGGTAGAAATGTACTCATCGCGTAATTTACCAGCCGCACTTTCCGCCTCATCAAACACTTTTTTCATTTCCGCGCTGATATATGGCCCGGAAGCGCCAGAAACTTGCGGATAGGTTTTAATAATGTCTTGCGTTTGGCGTGAAATTTCTTCCGGTTTAAGTTCTAATTTCTGCAATAAAGTCGGAATGATACTGTCTTTTTGCTCTAACAAAACTAATAATAAATGCAGGGGCATTAAGGTTTGGTGAGACATTTTGGAAGCAAATGAAATCATGCCCTGCACTGCTTCCGCCGCTTTGGTGGTAAAATTATTGAAATCCATATTTTTAAAATTTTAAAAATTAAAATTCATCTCAAATTTACTCTTTTTCTTAGCACTCGTCAAACAAGAGTGCTAAAATTTAAAATAGCGCAAAATCGTACAAATAGAAAATTTTCTGCCCTAACCCACCTGCCACTTATCAGCTCCCCCTCCTTTCCCTAAACTCCTTCACCACTTCTGGATACCATTTCTTCTCTAAATCCTGAACTTTATTACGCAAACTTTCTACCGTTTCATTTGGGTCAATTAAACATGATTTTTGGCATAATACTTCACCTCCATCTACTTCTTCTGTTACAAGATGAATAGTCATACCTGTCTCTTTTTCTCCATTATCAAGAACTAATTGATGCACATTCCTATCCATACCGCCACCATATTTTGGGAGCAACGATGGATGAACATTCAGAATCCTACCTTCATATTCTTTAACAAAATAAGAACTGATAATCCGTTTGTAACCAACAAGACAAACAAGATCAACATTCTTATCTTTTAAAATTTTTACAGTTTCTCGATCATATTCCTCACGCGTTTTGCCGACAGGATCAAGAAAAATACCTTCTACCTGATATTGTTTGGCTTTTTCCAAAGCGCCATTATTATCTTTATTACTTAAAATGCAAGCTATATCTATTCCCTCTTTTCGACACATTTCAATAATTGGAGGAGCATCTGTCCCTCCACCAGAAGCCAAAATGGCAATAGTAAATTTTTTAGGCATATTATGTTTTCTTCACAAATTATTATACAACAGTGATATTTTATCAAATCTTTAAACAATGGAAAAGAGAATGACGGCTGACGATAAATTAAAATTTCTTCCAACCATTTTCCGCTTGATCCTAATTATTCTTTGTTGCGGTTGCGCAAATAATGATGTGATAAATTTGGCTCCACCTGATCATGGATATTTTTTAAACGAGCCACCAAAGATAAAGCATCTGAATAAGCACCAGCTCCATTGAAATACACAATATAATAGCCATCTTCTGGACTTTTACCTAAAAACGCTTCTATCCCTCTAATTAGTACCCGGTAACATATCGCTTGTTCTATTGGCTGTAAATCTGCTATACCAGCTTGAAAATTATGGAAAAACGTATCAGAATTAGGACTGAACCACATGATGTAACGTGCAAATTGCGGTACTGTCTGAACAGCACTGAATTCTCTAATTCGAAAAATCTTAAAAGCTTCTGCCGGATTTTGAGGCAAACGAGGTTGTTGCGTAGATTGCGCAGAGCTTATTCCATCTATTTCTTGATTTTGTCTGGCAGTTGCAATCACTTCATCAATTCTAGTGTATCTACAACTATTAACTAAAATTTGTAGCTCCGGATTCTTAGAATTATGATAAGCAAAAGCGTATAAAGCCCTGTAAAATGAATCTTGAATATTCTCACGAATAACTTCTTTATATTGTTCTAATTCCCGTGCGTCATCTAAGTCATATAGATCCTTTAACGGCTTTAATTGACTGATAATATCATTGATATTCTGGCTATTCACAGTGCTAATTTTATTAATCTTTGCTAGGATCGCTGATAATTTTAATGACTCTAGGGTAGCATATTCAGCTAACTGTAAATCATCAGTACGCGCTGATGGATCAGCCAGCAAGTACGAGGGACTAGCTAAAACAGCCAGTAGCGCTGGCGCAGTTATTGATCGTCCTAATCGACGTAACCAGGTTAATTCTGCTGGAGTTTGTGATATTTGTTTTCTACTAGTAATGCTAGGGAATCGTTCTCCAATATTTTTCATAAATTTAAATATAAAAAATTAAAATTTAATTATTATCAGATTAGTATGAGTTAATTTTAAAATCAAAACATTTTATTTGACTTAAGTCGTGTCAAATTGCGTAATCTTTCTTGTCTTAACTTTCCATGATTTTATACTTTTCTTAAATTATTATACAACAACGATAACTGATCAAATTTTTTATCAACCCCTATTTTTAAATCACTTAAACGCACTTCCATTAATTGTTTTAAATCAACCACAAGATGCTCCAAATAATCCTGCTTGTTTTCTATCTTAGATTGTTGCTCGCTTAATCTCCCAGACCATTGTTCTAAATCAGCCTGTCTTTCTGTTAATCTAACCTGTTTTTGCTCTTCTTCTAACTTACCCTGGGCACGTTCTAGCTTGATTAATTTATTATTTATATCTTCCAAATTACGAAGCACAACTTTTTGAAAATCTGCCGTTTCCATAAACAAAAACTTACTAAATATTGTTTATTATTTTAGCAAATTTTCAAAAAACCAACATAATTTTTAATTGCTTTTAATTGGAAAAATCATCGTAATAAAAAACTTTATCTAAAATACTTAACCGCATTTTCAAAAATCCTTAAACACTCACCCCCTTCTCGACCTTCAATATTCCAATCAGGGTGATGATTTTTTTTGCTATTACATTCTGGATGAGGCATTAAACCCATAATTTTGCCATTAGGAGAGCAAAGACCGGCAATGGCTTCAGTTGATCCATTAGGATTAACTGGATAATCCTGCGTTGAATTTCCATTTTCATCGACATAACGGAAGATCACTTGATTCTGATCCTTAATTCTCTTCAAAGCTTCATCATTGGCCAGAAATCGTCCTTCGCCATGAGCAGTAGGCATGCGCAATATTTGTCCTTCCATTCCTTTGGTAAAGACACAATTTGATGGTTGCACTTTCATATTTACCCAACGGCATTCAAAATGATTGGAAGCATTATGAGTAAGCGTTGCTTCAATTTGTCCGACATTGGCAAAAGGTAGCAGTCCAGTACGAATTAAAAATTGAAAACCATTGCAAATACCAATCACCAATTTATCCTCAGAAATAAATTTCTGCAGTTGAGTCTGAAAATGAGCTAAAGATTTGGAGGCCCAAATTTTGGCCGACATCACATCATCGCCATAAGAAAATCCGCCCGGACAAAGTAAAATTTGAAAATCATCAAGACGTTTCTCCCCCTTTTCCAGTTCAATTAATTGGATAATTTCATAGTCAGCGCCAGCCTGAATCAAAGCATATGATGTCTCCTGATCACGATTTATGCCAGGACTGAAAATAATAGCGGCTTTTGGTTTCATGTTGTAAGGTTTAGAAGGTTTAAAAGGTTTGGAAAAGTAAAAATGTAGAATTTTATGTCTATGGCGAAAAGTAATTTTAGGACAAAGTAATTTATAAAAATTTTAAATTTTGAACTACCCAAACACCTTCTTCATTGGCTCTTTCCAGCTCTTGAACAATTTATCAGTTTTTTCCTGAATTAAAATCTTATCTTTATCTTTAAAAATAATCTGTCCGTTATTATTAATTTCACCAATGATTTCACATGGAATATCACCGCAGATTTGTTTTAAATTTTCAAAATCATGTTCTGCTACCTCACCAACGAATCTACAAGGTGATTCTGAAAACAAATATTCAAAATTTTTCAGGTCTCGGTTCTCAATTCTCAACTCTATCTCCACCCCAAACATTTCTCCAAAAGCCATTTCTGTCACACAACCAGCCAAACCTCCTTCTGAAATATCGGCACAAGATTTGATTAATCCATTCTGAATACCTTTATGAATAGCTTGATAAGTTTTGAAAGCCACCGCCTTCTCAATATCAGGCACTTTTGATCCGACATAACCCAAGACATCATAATAAATTGATCCGCCCATTTCTGCCCTCGTTTCTCCAATCAATACAATTTTATTACCAACCTTTTTGAACGGTGAAGAAATAGTCTTATTAATATCATCAACCACGCCAAAAGTCGAAACGCAAAGCACTGGCGGAATATGAATTTTCTCGCCCGTGGCTTGGTTGGTATAAGTAGAGCTCAAACTATCTTTACCAGAAATAAACGGCATCTTGTAAGCCTTGGAAAGTTCGACACAAGCTTCAATTGATTTATCCAAATCAGCTATAAATTTGCTGTCAGGTTTCGGCCAGATAAAATTATCAATCAACGCTAAATTTTCAGGATTAGCACCCTGGCAAACCGCATTGGCGATTGCTTCATTAATTGCCCATTTTGAACCCAAATATGGATCGATTTTATTTAAAACTGGATTTAGACCATGAGAAATAATCAAGCCCTTGCCACATCCTGGGATTGGTTCCAGTACACTGGCATTATTTGGCGCTGAATGGGTTTTGCCACAAAGAGGCATCTGAACGGCGGTGCCTTGCACATTATGATCATATCTTCTGATAATTGGCTCTTTGGAACAAACATTCAAATTGCTTAAAATTTTATGCAAACTTTCCGTATAATCATCTTTACTAACTTCATTTTCACTTGGATCGGGAAAACTGGAAACGACATAATTCCCTTTTATTACTAATGGATTAAGACCTTTATGCACAAATTCCATCGGCAAATCGCAAAGAGTTTTATCTTCATAAGTGACCAATAATTTGTTATCCCCAGTAAATTTACCCAAAACCGTACTTTCAACCGAGTATTTTTCACAAATTTTCTTTGCCTTGTCTAAATTCTGAGGATCAAGCGCTACCACCATTCTTTCCTGACTCTCGGAAATAAAAATTTCCCAAGGCGCAAGTCCAGTATATTTCAAAGGTGCTTTTTCCAATTCCACATAAGCGCCAGTTTTTTCACCCATTTCACCGATAGCCGAAGAAAAACCACCGGCCCCGCAATCAGTGACAGCATGAATCATATTTTCCTTACTGAGTTCCAAAACCGCATCAAAAGTTCTTTTTTCTTCAATTGGATTGCCAATTTGCACGGCCGTAGAATTGACCGTGGCAGTTTCTGCGGTCATTTCCGCGCTGGAAAAAGTTGCACCATGAATACCATCACGACCAGTTCTACCACCAATGACAAAAATCAAATCACCAAAATTAGGTGCTTTTTTGATCGCTTTATCAAGCTCAATCAAGCCATAAGAACCGACAATAATGCTTGGTTTGCAACGAAAATCATGATGAAAATGAACTGAACCATTAGGAGTTGGTATGCCCATTGGATTCCCATAATACGACACGCCCCGAACCACACCTTTCAAAGTAAAACGTGGATGTTTGCATCCTTCTGGAATTTCGGATTCAGGGCAATCAGGCAGACCAACGCAAAACATATCTGTGGAAGCAATTACTTTGGCCCCTTGTCCAGTACCGGCAATGTCACGGAAAACCCCTCCCGAACCAGTAGCTGCTCCGCCAAATGGATCAAGGGCTGATGGTGAATTATGCGTTTCCACTTTGCCGCAAATGCCATATTTATCATCAAATTTCCAGACACCGGAATTATCCACGAAAATTGAGACAGCGTGCGAATGATTAATTTCTTTGGTGGCGTTCTTAAGTCTTTTGAATAAAGATTCTTTTTCTACTCCATCAATAACCAGCTTAGCGTTAAAAGTCTTGTGACAACAGTGTTCTGACCAGGTTTGCGCCAAAATTTCCAATTCCGCATCATAAGGATCACGTCCTAGTTCTTGAAAATAATTTTTGATAGTATGCATTTCTTCCAAAGTCAAAAACAAGGTATTCTTGGAAAGTTTCATCAGCTCCTCATCAGTCATATCTCTAATTGGTATAATTTTGATTTCTCCAGTTTGTCCTGATAGAATCAATGTCTTGGGCATACCTGTCCTAATATCTTCAATAGTTGAATTCATAACTAATTTATTTATAACCGCCTGAATCTCACTTTGATTTAAATTTTCCCCATAAAAACAATAAACGAAACCAGTATCAGCGGCAATTAAGCTGGTGACGCCCAAGGCATGAGCGGTATCAATAATACTTTGCACTTCTGGGTTCATCATGCCTGGCTTATAAGCCACTTCCACTTGATAAGGATGACTAGGATAGAAATCCTGATCAATAGCAAAATCTTGCCAAACCTCTTCCACTAACAATTTATCTTTTAAAACAGCTAATTCTTCTTCGTTTATTCCTTCGAGATAAAACTTTTTGACACATCTAATCTCAGAAATCGTTTGCACTCTCAAAAATTCTTTGGCATCTGCAAGCAAACCTGCCCCTTTGGCATCAATTTTCGGATCTTTTGGAAATGTGGAAATGGTATGAATCATGGATGGAAATTTTTAAAAAACATTGCTAGAATAATATCTTAGTCTTTTTTTGGCAATTAAATTATAAACTCAATCATGAAATTTGACACACTATCCGCATCAGAAGAAAAAAAAACAACGAGAGCCATCGCTACAATCACCGCGGAAACATACCCCAAAAGAGAATATCTCCCCTCAAAAGATAATGTTAAGGCAATAAGTTCAGAAATAGCTCAAATTATAAAACGAATTATTGATAGCATCCCAGACACAGATACAACCATGGTCGAACCAATCACGCAGTTTAGCAGAAAAGAATTCCACGAAATTTTGACAAAATATTGGCAAACATTTTTAATACACTTTAAAAAAAATCTGAAAGCTTTTATATTTTTTACTGGCACTCCTATCAAAATAAAAACAGGTATCACGATTCCTGAGCTATCATGGATAGATTTTGAAAACTGCTATATAGATTTTGATATAAGATGGGGGAACCAAAATCAAGGTATCATTTTATTTCAGGTCCAGAATAATTCAACCGTAGTGTATTTAATTGTGCACCCATCAATCAAGCCAATTGATCCCAAGAAAGGTAAACCAAAAAATACCGATATTTTGGTGAGAGAAGAGTGGATCATTACGTTTTTTCCAAATCCACCCACAGTGTCATCAAAAAAAATTATTTATAATTGGAAATAATCCATTAATTATTCTCCGTCGTGAGTGTTTACATAATGATTAAAGATCATATCTTTTAACTTCTCTATACAAAATGATGGATCTGAGCCAATACAACTATTGCCAGTCCAATAAAAAGCATACGCCTGGGCATTCATGGCCATTACACTCACCAAAACAAGCAAAGTGATAAAAAGTTTTTTCATACGAAAAAAAATTAATTTATAAAAACGACAAAAACTTTATACACAACTTCACAAAATTGATAAATATTTTTTTATTTAATGCCTTTGACTTTTTCGTAAATCATATTATGAGCTAGCCTCAAAACTTCTTTATTATTATCATAAGTCAATCTTTTTAAAGCTTCTTCAAAGTTAAGCCAGGCAAAATGCAAATGTTCATGAGAAATTTTTACTGTTTTTTCTGCAGTCTTTGCTAAAAAAAGAGTTGCAAATTTATGATAAGTGATATTGTCGTAAACACAAAAATAATCAAATTCAAATTTATGTTTAGGATCTAATTCAAGATTTTTTATAGCAGTTTCTTCCCAAATTTCCCTTTTGGCGGTTTCTTCCAAAGTTTCATTTCCATCTTGTATGCCTTTTGGGAAGCCCCAGGCTTTGTCTGGATATTGTAAAAGCAAATAAAGAATTTGATTGTTTTCAATCCTGTAGAGAATGGCACCGATAGTTTTTAGTTTAGCAGTTTGAATAGAAAAAAATATAAGAAAATATATTTCTTTATTATCTTAATGTTCTCCACGATCTTTTATTTTTAGCATTTCTTGTTGTGCAGCTTCTTGCTCTTCACTAAATTTTATTTCTAGCACTGCTTTTAGGGTCTCTCTTTCTAAAGCTATAATAGTATTAGAATCAATTACATCTTTACCACCATATATTTCTTGAGTTTGCCTGTCATATTGATCTGGCTCGTAGATCATTTTCTCTAATAATGAAAGATGTTTTTTACTAAGCATAGATTAACGTTTAAGAAATAAAAAAAAATTATCTATAATTTGTAAATTGCAGTGGAACTTTAATGTTTTCTAAACTTTTTATATAAACCATAACTGCCTGCAAATCATCTTTACTTTTGGATGAGACTCTAACGCTATCGCCTTGGATTGTGGGTTTAACTTTGGGAAAATTATCACGAATCATTTTGGACAGTTTCTTGGCCGTTTCCTGATCCAAAGCCTTAATAAGTTTAATCAATTGCTTAAATCTCATACCGCCAGCATCTTCAATTTTTTGGGGATCAAGGATTTTTGGTGACAAACTCCTGTTTATAAGCTTCTGAATCAAAATGCCCATTACGGCCTGCATTTGATATTCATTAACAGTGTTAACATTGATATCATTCTCTGTTAAATCAATTTCAATATGTGAATCTTTCAGATCATATCTGGTTGACACTTCACGCCTTACCTGATCAACCGCATTACGAAGTTCCTGAGCATCAAACTGGGAAACAATGTCAAAAGAAAAATCAGAAGCCATGAGGAATAAAAAATAAAGAAATGGAAACCTTTTTTATTTTAGCTTAAATTTTCAAAATGAAAATAAAAAAACCGAAGTTTTTTAAATCCTTCGGTTTCAATATATTTTTACTTATCTAAGGCATGACTTTGTAACAACATCCCAGCTTCCACCATTCACTACACACCGAATGGCATCAGAATGCCAAGACCATGTCCCGGCAAAGGCCACCGCAGCAAGATTAAAAAGGACCACAGCGCTTACAAAAACAAAAATAATTTTACGCATCTTAAAAATATTAAAAAATAAAATTGTCTTTTGAAAAAAGTAAGTCAAAGGATAGAGTCATTCTAATAAAAAATAAATCTATTTTTTGACAATGAACTTGACATCAAACAAGATATTTTTCTTAAATAAAATCCACCTTAATCACCAATTAAATTTTCATCAGAAACTTCATATCTCACAACTAATGGGACTTGATTTAATAAACAACGGAACCAAAAAAATATATCCAGCACTTTACTTAAAAAACGGATCAAGCGAAAAATAGTTTGAAGAAATTTTAATTTATCGCCAACCGTCATTCCTGCGAAGGCAGGAATCCAGTAGAGGACTCACTTCGATAGCGTTTATATATTTTATATGGAGGATTAGTTAAAACAAATAATATAAATGTTTAATTTGTTTCTCTTTTTTAATTGCTGAAATAGAAGTATCAAATTCTTCATATCATACTAATCTTGATACGTTATATTTTGATGAAAAGCTTTTATTAATTTATTCTTTATGTTCAGTAATTTTTCTTTCTAAATTATTTGTCATTCCTACATATAAAGTACCATTACGTTTACTAGCAAGAAAATGTACAAAATAAGTTTTATCCATAAATAATCATTATATTTACTGGATTCCTGCCTTCGCAGGAATGACCTTACGACAAATAACATCCATCATTTCTGGTCTTTTCATGAATTTTTTAAATTATTTATTCAAACTATTTTTCGCTTGATCCAAAAAACATTGACATAAATAAAAAAACTACTATAATAATCCTCCCAATTAACTTCTATCAACATGTTAAAACAACACGAATCAGCTCCTACGGCACCAATAACTCCATCAAAGGGAATGTTAAAAGACATTTTAGATTATTTACCATCTTCGGCAACTTCCATACTACTAGCAAGAACTTTCCTATTGGCTTGTCTAGGGGCTATAACTTTTACCGCCCCTGTGCATGCTCAAATCAATGATTCAGAAGCACCTGCCTCTGAAATATCAAAACCAAAAAAAACAAAAACCTTAACTGATCTTGAACCTAAACCAGTTGGGAATCATTTCCCATTCACATTAGCAGCTATTCCTCTGAACGACGAAAACATCAAGTTAGATGTAGCTACAGATAATATTGGCATTTTGAAACTTACCATAAATGATCAAGATTTGCCAATCCTGTATCTAGACTTTTCAAATGACACAGCACAAGCATACCCACTATTTTCAGACCCTGCTTTTGATAGCTTACCTGCAACTCTATGTACAGCCATGAATGAAGAATATGCAGAATTAATCACTCAAACAATTCAGCCTGTAATGCAAGAAGCTGTGCCAGCACAACATAAACGCGGACAAATTTCCAGAGATTATATGAGTAAAGTAAAAGATGGCAGTATCCCCCCATCATCACTGACTTGGCAAGCGGAGCAATTACAAATGCCTACATTCCCACAAATTAATATCAAACAATTAGCAAAGCAAATTACAAATCTTATTGATGCAGCTCAACAAACCACACAAAGATTTAATGAAGTTCAACAAACTACACAGAGCCAAACTCCTGGCACTTCAAGTTCAACCTCCTTTGATATTCCTCTTGCAGATGGCCAAAAAATAAAATTCCGCATCAAATCTAATAAAGATGGAACTACTACCATTACCGCTCAATATGAAGATGGCACTGCAGTTATTTTTGCTGACGGAAAAACACAAGTTACCACCAATAATCCCGGAGAAGAAGTGGGAAAAATCGTTCAAGCTCTTAATAGTGCCCCTACTTCAAAATGATATAAACCAATATCGCCCCTAAAACCACCCCTGCCACAACAAAAGCCCATTTGGGATACTCAAGGTCTTTTGGTTCGTCGGCATTCGCTAAATCTGCTAACAAGTTAGAATCAATAACCACCTCTTGATCGGCGTTATTTTCGATGATTTCCAAAAAACTATGTTTTGCCACCAATTCCACGAACTTACCAAATTTAATTTTCACCTTGGTTGATGGTTCTTGGGTTTCTGTCTCTTCCTCAATATTACGAATTTGAAAAGCATTTTTATCGCCATCTTTTTCGTCAGGGATTGATTTGAGATTAAGGTCAGACATGAAATAATTTTAAATTCTTAATTCTTAATTCTTAATTAATTCAGAATCCAGAATTCAAAGTTTAAAATTTCTCACATAGTAAGTTTATTTAATAAGATTTTACCTTCATTTTTCAATTTCTGCAAAGAATCGTTGACAGTTTGCATCCCATCTTGCTTTCCTAATTGCATTAATGAATATATTTGCTCAATTTTTGCTTCTTTTATACAATTTTTCACCGCACTATTAGCCAGTAACACTTCACAGACCAAAACTCTTGACTGCAAGTCCGCTGATGATCTTAAGGCCTGAGACACAATGCCTTGCAAAGTGCTGGCCAATTGCGTCCTGACCTGAGGTTGCTGCTCATGAGGAAAAACATCAATAATTCTATCGATAGTTTGCACCGCATCAATAGTATGCACCGTAGAAAAAACCAGATGTCCAGTTTCCGCCAAAGTCAAAGCTGCGGCAATTGTTTCTTTATCACGCATCTCCCCCACCATAATCACGTCAGGATCCTCACGCAAGGCTGATTTGATAGCGGAAACAAAAGAATGAGTATGAGTATATAACTCCCGCTGGGTAATCAAAGCTTTTTGGGGGCTATGTAAAAACTCAATCGGATCCTCAATGGTAAGAATATGACAAGCACGGTTAACATTAATCCTATCCAAAATCCCTGCCAAAGTCGTACTTTTGCCGCTGCCAGTCGGACCAGTCACTAGCACTAAACCCTTTTCTAAATTACAAAAATTCTTAACCGCATCAGGCAAGCCTAAATTATTTATATCGGGAATTGTTTTAGGAATCACTCGCACGGCCATGGATGGTCCGTTATGATCAGCATAAACATTCACCCTAAATCGACCTAAATCATGATTGAAATAGGAAACATCTATTTCATTTTTTTCAGTCCATAAATCTAATTTTTCTTTATCCAGAACATCTTTGATAAGCGCCATGATTTCATCAGTACTCAAAACCGGCACATTCTTAGGTTGAAGTAGTGATCCATTAACCAGTCGAACAACCGGAGGGTATCCAACCTTGAAATGCACATCTGAAGCCTTATGCTCCACAACTTGTTTTAAAATTTCGTGTAAATCCAATGTAAAAATTCTAAATTCTAAATTGCTCTCTGTCATTCCCGTGAAGGCAAGAATCTTAATGTCCTGAGGAGTAAGATTCCTGTTTCCACAGGAATGACAAGTTAGGAAATCTTTCTATTATACCACAAAACTCACAAATTATAAAAAAAGCGGCCTAGACATAATATCCAGACCGCTTTATTTTTCTAAATTCTTAATTCTTAGTTCTTAGCTCTTAGCTCTTAATAATCCATTCCTCCCATACCACCCATACCTGCAGGCATGCCGCCAGCTGATTTTTCTTCTTTTGGCAAATCAGTAATTGAGCATTCGGTAGTTACAAATACCGCCGCAATGGAAGCTGCATTTTGCAAAGCGCTTCTGGTTACTTTTTTTGGATCAATGATACCTTCTGCCACCATATCCACCATTTTCATTTTTGCCGCATCAAAACCATGGCCTTTTTTAGCTTTTTTAACTTCTTCCACGATTACATCACCTTTAGCTCCGCTATTAGTGGCAATTTGATAACATGGAGATTCCAATGCTTTCTGAACCAAATGAATACCAGTAGTTTCATCCTCTTCTTCACCTTCAGCATTATCCAGAATTTTTGAAGCTTGCAACAATGCTGTACCTCCACCAGCTACCACCCCTTCTTCTACCGCTGCCTTGGTAGCAGACAAAGCATCTTCAATGCGGTGTTTTTTCTCTTTGAGTTCCACTTCAGTTGCCGCACCTACACTAATTACCGCTACACCTCCTGATAACTTCGCTAATCTTTCCTGTAATTTTTCTCGATCAAAATCAGAGGTGGTCAGTTCAATCGCGTGTTTAATCTGTTGAACTCTGGCCTCACTGTCTTCTTTCTTGCCAGCGCCATCAACAATAGTAGTGTTATCCTTAGAAACCACTAATCTTCTCGCATGTCCCAAATAACTTTTTACTCTATCCGCTATTTCATGTGGATTTTCACCTGACATTGGTTCAGCGATTTTTTCCAATCTCAGACCTAATTCTTCTGAGATTACCTGACCGCCAGTCAAAGCCGCAATGTCTTTAAGCATTTCTTTCCTTCGGTCACCAAAAGCTGGCGCCTTCACTGCCACGACATTGAATGTACCGCGAAGTTTGTTAACCACTAAAGTGCCCAACGCTTCTCCATCCAAATCTTCTGCAATAATCGCTAATTCTTTTTTGCCAGATTGAGCCACTGCTTCCAAAATTGGCAAAATATCATGAATAGAGCTGATTTTTTTATCAGTAATCAAAATATCCACATCATTATAAACCGCTTCCATAGTAGATGGATCAGTAACCATGTATGGTGAAATATAACCATTATCAAATTGCATGCCTTCCACCACTTTCAATTCCAAACCAAAAGTTTGTCCTTCTTCTACTGTAATCACCCCATCCTTGCCAACTTTATCCATAGCCTCAGAAATAATTGCCCCCACTTCGCTATCCTGAGCAGAAATTGTTGCTACTTGAGCTATCTCTCCGCTAGAAGTAATTTGTTTAGCTGATTTAGCCAATTCCTCCACCACCATATCAACGGCTTTTTGAATGCCACGCTTCAAAACCATTGGATTAGCACCGGCCGCTACATTTCTAATACCCTCATGAATCATAGCGTAAGCCAAAACCGTCGCAGTCGTTGTGCCATCACCAGCCACATCATTAGTTTTGCTGGCGGCTTCCTTCACTAATTGAGCTCCCATATTCTCAAATTTATCTTCCAATTCAATTTCTTTCGCAATCGTTACCCCATCGTTAGTAATGGTTGGAGCTCCATATTTCTTATCAATCAAAACATTACGACCCTTAGGCCCCATAGTCACTCTCACCGCGTCAGCCAACTTGCGAATACCGGTAAGCACTCTTTGACGTGAATCGTCACCAAATGAAATTTGTTTTGCCATAATAATAAAGTAAAAAAAATAAAGTAAAAAAAAATTTAGGATGAAACATTATTTACTCTCTTCCACAATCGCTTTCACATCATCCATATCCAAAATTAAATATTTAGTACCTTTTATTTCCACTTCTGTGGGACTGTACTTACTAAATAACACAATTTTACCAACTTCCACGTCTACTTTCGCGCGACTGCCATTATCAAGTAATTTACCAGGACCGACAGCGACCACCTCTCCTTTTTCAGGTTTCTCTTTAGAAACCGTATCAGGAATAATAATCCCTCCAGCTGTCACTGATGTATTGTCTAGCGGTATCACTACTACCCTGCCGCCTATAGGTTTAATTGGACATGACATAGTACAAAAATTTAGGTGATAAATGTAAATAAACTTAGCACTCAGATCAGCTAAGTGCTAAGTCATTATAAAAATTAGATTTTTATTCGTCAATAGCTTTTTCAAAAAAATCACAAAGCATAAGATTCAGCACGTTTTTCTCGAATCACATGTACCTCCACTATTCCTTGATACTGAGTGTCATTTTCGATTTTTTTGGCAATTTCGTAACTCATTTTTTTAGCTTGCAAATCATCTACCTCCTCAGGCTTAACGAAAACTCTCACCTTCCTGCCGCTTTGAATAGCAAAAGCCTCATCTACCCCTTCAAAAGACTTTGCAATTGATTCAAATTCAGACAATCTCTTAATATAACTTTCCAAAATATCTTTCTTCGCGCCAGGACGATTATTGGAAATTTCATTAGCCGCCATTACTATATAAGCTTCAATACTTTGTGGTAAAATTTCGTTATGATGCGCTTCAACAATATGAATAACCTCAGGGCTGATGCTGAATTTTCTCAAGATATCCGCTCCAATCTTAGAATGGCTGCCTCTAATTTCATGATCCACCGCTTTACCAATATCATGAAGCAATCCGGCTTTTTTAGCTAAATCCGCATTCGCTCCAAGAGCTTCCGCCAAACCTTCCGCCAAAAAGGCCACCTCCATAGAATGTTTCAAGGCATTCTGTCCGTAAGATGTCCTAAATTTTAAACGTCCTAAAATTTTGACCAAATTTGCTGGCAAACCAATAATACCTGTTTCATAAGCCGCTTTTTCCCCTAAATCTTTTATCAAAATCAAAGTGTCTTTCTTCACTTTATCCACCACTTCTTCAATCTTGGCAGGATGAATACGCCCATCAGATATTAATTGCTCCAAAGCTACCTTGGCTACATAACGTCTGATCGGATCAAAACAAGAAATCACAATTGAACCAGGAGTGTCGTCCACAATAATATCCACCCCAGTAATTCTTTCAAACGCATTAATATTTCGGCCTTCACGTCCAATGATTCTGCCTTTCAAATCATCCGACTCCAACTGTACAGTCGTAACTGTGGTTTCAGCCGCTACTTCCGCCGAATATTTTTGAATAGCTTCCGCCAAAAGTAATTTAGATTTATCTTTCAGATCTTCATGCATTTGTTCTTCCAGTTTTTTAATATGCTGGAAAATTTCGCTCCTTGATTCTTCTTCAATTTTTTTGAACAAAATTTCTCTGGCTTCTTCTTTGGATAGATGAGAAATGTTTTCCAATTCTTCAGCTTGTTGTTGATGCAATCTTTCTATTTCCAGTTTTATATCTTTGATCTTGCTCACCTTGCTATCCAATTCCTGCTTGGTCATATCCAGCGATTCTAATCTTTTTTCCATCTCCTCTTCTTTTCTAATCAGCTTTTCTTCTAATTTACGAATTTCCCCGTGTTTCTGCTGTTGCTCTCGTTGCGCTTCCTGCCTGATCTTCAAAGCTTCTGACTGAGCCTCTGCCAAAATTCTGTGAGTGGTCTGCTGAGCATCCTGCAATTCATCCTGTTTTGCCTCCAATTCTTTTTCCAGTTTTTTTCTAAACACTACTTTCGTCAAAAAATAACCAATCGCCAAGCCCACAAGAACCCCTCCTGGTGCAAACAATATTACTGTTGTTCCCATTTTTTTCAAAATTAAATGCTAAACACTCAAGATTTACCGTATAAAAGAAAATTTTTTATAGAAACTTAAATACCCATTCTATTTTTTTGAAAAATTTTCATTAATTATTAGTTCAATAAAATTTAAACTCTCTACCAAATTCTAATTTTTTCAAATTTCATTTAGGATTTAAAATCCAAAATTCAAAATTTCTATAGTGGTAAATCCAAAGCAATTTCAATTTAACAAATTATCTTAGCAAAGGTCAATGAAATGATAAAAACATAAACTACTAGATTTCATTAATTTACAATATACCCATGAAAACCACTTGACAATTCTCAAAAACACTAAATAATGTATTCTCCTAAAAAATTCATATGGGTAAAACTGTAAAAAATATTATTGAAGAAATAAACGCACGAGATAAACAAACACCCCCAGCTGAATCAACCATCGCACCACAACCCACCACCCCTAGGAAATCTCCAGCTTATACTCGAGTTATAGCAGACATAGAAGCTGGATCACCATTACTCTTAAACATAACTGATACTACTTTAACAAGCATAGAAAAAAAGGAATTATTTACCACTTTTCAAGCAAAACATCCCTCTTTTACAATTTGGGGGGTATTCAGGCAAGAAACATGTCCACATAACCAATCATTCAATCGTAAATTCTACCTAAAGCCTTCAGATAAATGTTACTTAAAGGTAGAAGATTATGGACGTGATAGAGGACTACTCAAATTATCATTAAATGATACCACTTATTGTACTGCCCAAATAATCTGTCAAGTTGCTAATCAATACGATTTATCATCCCCATCAGGTCTCGCCAAAACATCAATTAACACAAGATCAGGAGTATCAGCCACGACTAACTTACAATCAGAGACAGAATCCCATCCAGAAAAAACTTGGATAGATGATAAAGGACGTCATCATTACAAAATTGAAAATGGAAAATTAGACGCTAAATATGTGCAAGAAATTAATGATATGATAGAAAAAAAACGAGTTACTCATATAATAACTAAAGGTCAATTACAAAGAACACAAGCAATTAACGACAGCAGAATAAATAAAAGATTTGAAGTACGACCAGACGGATTATATGAAGACGGAAAGGAAATCATTAATTTCGTAGGAGCCAATGACTTAATAGTCCTAATAAACAATGGTCCTGTTACTGGCTTAACACCAAATACACAATTAAATAAAAAAGTGATTAAGAAAGGATCAGCAGAAAATGCCGAAACTGCTATGGCCAGAGCTATTAAAACATTGTTATCAGAACCAGACTTACGAAAAGTTATTTTAATTGATTGCCTAGGCAGACAAACAGTAATCACTGTGTACAAACACCCAGATTGCACAGTTAAAGTTGAATTAGATGATGGTATAATATCCAGATATTGTCTCATTGTTCCTGGACCAAGAGGATACCCTAATTCCTACTTGATAGGAGATTATGAACAAATAGAATTATATTATAAGACAACGGCTTAAATCATTATTATCAGCAATATTCATTTTTCATTTTCAATTTTTCATCTATACTCATAATAGCTGTGAACTGTGAGCTAACTCAAAGCCCAAAGCTCATAGCCCATAGCCCTCCCTCCTACTTAATATTTCATCCTCCCCCATGTCTTCTTTTCCCTACATCCTCGCCATTCTTATCTTAGCCTCTCTTATTTATCTTATTTATTTATTTCAAAACTCCAAAACTCCAAAAGAAGATCCTGCTCAGAAATTAATGCTTGATTTAATTGAAAATTTGAGACGTGAAATCAATGAAAGTTCTGGTCGCCAAAGGATCGAACTTCAACAAAAACTTGATAAAATTACGGAACAAATAAGCAAACATCAATTATCATCATCTGAAACCCTACAAAAACAATTTGCCCAAAGTGCCAATATTATCAAAGAAGTAACGGAAAAACTTACAAAACTTGATGATACAAACAAACAAGTTGTTGGTTTTGCCGAACAAATGAAATCGCTTGAAAATATTTTGAAAAACCCCAAACAAAGAGGAATTCTTGGTGAATATTTTCTTGAAACCCTACTTTCAAATGTTCTTCAACCAAATCAATATAAAATGCAATATTCTTTTAAAAACGGAGATATTGTTGATGCGGCAATTTTTTTCAAAGATAAAATTATTCCCATTGATGCCAAATTTTCTTTGGAAAAATATAATAAAATCATGGAGGAAAATCATAAAGAAAGACGCGAACAATTAGAAAAAGAATTTAAAATGGATGTTAAACTCAGAATTGACGAAACTTCCAAATATATCCGTCCGCAAGATGATACTACTGAATTTGCCTTCATGTTTATTCCTGCCGAAGGAATTTATTATAATTTATTGATTTATAATGTTGGCACAGTCCAGGTAAATACACAGGATTTAATTGAATATGCTTTCAAAAAACATGTAATAATTGTCTCCCCTACTTCATTTTTCGCATATTTGGAAACCGTTTTACAAGGGTTAAAAGCCTTAAAGATGGAAGAATCTGTAAAAGAAATTATCAAAAGAGTTGGCGAACTTGCTAAACATTTAAATAGTTATGAAGAATACATGAAAAAACTCGGCAATAATCTTGGAACCACCGTAAACATGTACAATTCAGCCTCTCACGAATTCAAAAAAATTGACAAAGATGTCTACAAAATTACAGATGGAGAACAGGGTGGGAAAATTGAAGCCATGATGATTGACAAACCTATGGTGGAATAAAATAATTTTATTTTATTGTTTTTCTACCACATTTAGAAATGGTAAACGTTCCGTAATTTGTTTTTTTAATTCTATTTGAAAATCTATAACTTTCCAAATCTCTGATCTTTGACTATCTGTATCAAAAAATCTTAAAAAATCACCATTGTTAATACAAAAATACAAATAAACTAAAGCTAAAGTTTGAGCTTTTGGATTATTAGGAAATAATTTTTTAACATTTTCTAAATAATCGTTTATAAATTGAGATGGAATATAGGTACCCGCTAAAATATTTGCTTTAATTTTATCAGATACCAAAGGTAACATTGTCTCAAATGTTTGTTTTGCTTGTAATACATTTAAAATAGTTGATGGATCTTCAGATAAAGAGTCCAAATCTGTATAATAACCTAAATCAGACAAACAATTAAGTCTGCTACATCTCATACCACGAGCTGATTGAGTAACAGTTGAAGCTGGCTGAGTAAAAGCTTCTTGCCCTGTCAGTTCACCAGGAACAACAAACAAAGATCCTAATAATGCCACTAATGGCAATCTATTAATAAAACGGCCCAAACTATGATTTCTAGGAGTTTTTAATGAAACTTCATCAATTCCTCCCTCATTTAATTTCATATTGAAAAGATTAAAATCTAAGATTTAATCTTAAAAAATTTAATTAATTAAATCAACCTGAAATTTTTATATTTTATACACATTTCTCATTTGCTCTGCCAGTTTCTTTTCAATCTGATCAGCATTAAGCGGTCTCATCATTTGTTTTAAATCCGCATCTTCTCTGACCTTCACATTTAAAGCTTTATATAAGCCATAAATCATATGCATGGTTTTGGTAATTTCTGATTCCGCAATCAAATTCACCTGCAAATCAATTTCTTCCCGCAAATCCGCAATTCTTGCTTGCCGATTCTGACTAATCAACACAAATATAGATAGAAATATTGCTTCTAACGAAACAACCATGGTGAGCAAACCAAATGGAAATGGATCAAAAGGTCTAATACCGGGGATTAAATTTGAATTTATCAAAAGCCAAAATATAAACCAACAACCGTGAAGTGCAAAAAATTTTATACTGCCGCAAAAATCAGTTAAGGAGTCGGCAAATTTTTCTGCTAAACTACGATTTCCAATAAATTTCGCCTCAAAAGATTGAATGGTATTACGTCTTTTCTTCAGTCTCTCCGCAAAAGTCATGCCTGGATTGAGGGTTGGCGTATGATTGCCAGGTGATAACTTTTCCTTAATGTTAAACATGTGAATTATTTAATTTCACCTAATATATCGAAAAAACTATTTTTTCACAAATAATATAAATTTTAATTGAAATTGGCCGTGCCAACCGTAGCTCATCAGAGCGAAGGTTGGTGGACGCTCAAGGACTCGAACCTTGGACCCTCTCGGTGTAAACGAGATGCTCTAGCCAACTGAGCTAAGCGTCCAGAATGAAATTTTGAATTCTTAATTTTGAATTTTAAATTAAGCGACAAAAAGATAGCAAAGATGTATTGCAAACTCAAGATGTTTTTATAAATTTTGTAATCAGTAGACAGTTAATCTGTTCTCACTGATTTCTCACTACTCACTCTGACTCATCTCCTTTTTAAACTTTCCTTAAAGCATATTGCTCACGTCCCACACGCTTCACTTCAGTCGTTTTCAAATTCAACAAAATCGTCACGTCTTTGACCATTCTCTGTTTTTTTACGGCGCTGACAATATCCTCTCGACTTTTTGGCTTACCATCTTTCAATACCTCAATAATAATATCTTTCACCGTGCCGCTTTTATAACCCCACTCGCTCAAAGCATAAATGCCTCGTCCAATCAGGACAAAACCAGCATGTCTGATACATTCATTATGCACCGCCTGTTTGTTGATAACTTTATTATCAAATTTATATTTAATAATTTCATTAGCAATCTCAATAAAATGCATTGGTTTATTAATTTTTCGTAAAATATAAAAAATCTTATCTCGTAACGTTTTTGGATTAATACGTTCATCATTGGCAAGGCCAATTAAATTATCAGTAAATTTAAGATTCCTATCAATAGAGAAAACTGATTTAAAAGTCTGGGATGAATATTTAGGAAAATGACCCTTTAATAACTCGCATAATTTATCCACTTCAATTAAGCCGTGACTAGCCTTTCCAATTAATTGCTCTGCTTTATCTGACATATCCTTAATCATTGTTTCTTCAAGATCTGACGTCCTCCAGTAAGGATAAAATTTGATGGTATTACTAACCTTTATCAGTCTTCTGTCAAGATTAATTGCTAACTTGACAGCATTTTTGTTAATATTTTTATCATGCCTTAACACGCTGATAATCAAATTAATCATATCCTCATCATGAAGTAAGGAGCCTTTCTTCTGAATAATATTTAAAGCAAACTCGCCGATAATGTGAATTTTGGTCCGTTCCGCTGTTCTTCTTAGTTTTTCCAGGGCGACCTGTTCCATTTGCCTCACTCTTTCTCTTGTAATATTATAACTAGAGCCAATACTGGCCAAAGTATATCTTTTATTTTCAGGCACCAAGCCATACCTTTTTTTTACGATATCTTTTTCACGTTCTGATAATAACAATAATAAATTTTCAACGATAGTTCCGACATCTAATTCCTCTATACTAGCTGTACCTACAAAAGATGAAGCATTAATGGCCATAAAATTATTTTAAGAAATTGACAGATTTTATCTTAATATAGTAAGTATTAAAAAAGCGTTAAAAAATGAGACTTTTTTTTGTCAAACTGGAAAAATTAGCAAAATTCCGCCACAATAGCTTTAGAATTTTTTAATTTAAGGTCATGTTAGAATTTGAAAATTTAAAAGCATTACTAAATCAAAATGGATTCCCCGCTTTCAGAGCAAAACAGATTTATCATGCAATATATACGGAATCTAAAAAAAATTATGATGAGATGACAAATCTTCCCAATAATCTGAAAGAATTTTTAAAGACAAATGTAAATATATTAAACATAAATCCAGTTGTTCATGCCAAATCATCTGACGGTACAATCAAAACTTTATTTCAACTTCATGACGGAAAAAAAATTGAATCTGTGATGATGGAATTTGATGATGGCAGAATAACTGTTTGTATTTCATGCCAAGTGGGATGTGTATTCCGATGCAAATTTTGTGCTACAGGCAGTATGGGCTTTAGTAGAAATCTAAGTGCGGAAGAAATGACTGATCAGGTTTTATATTTCAATCAAATTCTTGCACCAGAAAAAAAACGTGTCAGTCATGTCGTTTATATGGGAATGGGAGAACCTTTTATGAATTTCGAGGAAATGAAAAAATCGCTTTTTTGGCTCAATGGGCAGCAAAGTTTCAAACTAGCTTCAAGACATATTACAGTTTCAACATCAGGAGTAAGTGATCGGATCAAAGATTTCGCTGAAATCCCAATGCAAATAAATCTAGCAATCAGCTTACATGCACCAAATCAGGAACTTAGACAAAAAATTATGCCACAAGCTGAGAAATTTACTTTGGATGAATTAATGAATGAAATTAGAAAATACATGGAAAAAACTCATAGGAGAGTTAGTTATGAATATGTAATGTTAAATGGCGTAAATGATAGCCTGGAATGCGCACATCAGCTTGGGAAACTTCTAAAAGGACAACTCAGTCATGTTAATACAATAAGATACAACACTACTTATGCCGACTTTCACAGCAGTTCAATGAAAAGAATCCGTGAATTTGAAGAGATTGTAAAAAGTTACGGCGTTCCAATCAGCCTTCGTATCTCTAGAGGTGAAGACATTTCCGCAGCTTGTGGACAATTAGCGGGAGAAAAAACTAAAGCGAACTAAACATTTCATCTAATCGTTGCTTTCTATTAACTACCATCTGATTATGTAAACACAGATAATTATCATTAGTAACTGGTCTATATACTCTCCCTGTAAAATTATTAGCTTCTGACATTAATTCCATATCCATCATTTCCAATCCCAATGGAGTTAAAAACATTTTTCCTAATCTTTCCTCTTTAGCTCTAAATATCTCTCCCGTAAGTCGTCTAAGCAATCTGTCCTCAGTCCAATTTGCAGCCCATAAACGATCTGCACGCATCGCCTCAAGTGAAAAAGCTTTCCCAGAATTATGCCCAATCGACCCTCCCCCATTTCGATAACGCAAAAAAATACTAGAATGAAAATATTTATCTCCATTAACATCAAGATAATCTAAAAATGAAACAAAAGACATATCTTTCAACCCCATTAAACTCATAATCCTTTTATAATTTTGTTCAGTTACACTTATATGAAATTCTAAATATGGTGTTTTTTTTCGACGATAATATTTTTTAGCTAATTTATTTAAATCCCATATTAAATCTGGATTTCTTTTAGATACAGCCGTAATTAATACAACGCTAAAACCTTTCTCTAATAAATATTTCACCATTTTTATAACTCCTGGATTATCTAAAGATTCACTTTTATATCCAATTCTGATCTCTGGTTTAAAAAGTTTTAATATATCTGAATTTTTTTCAGCTTCACTAATAAAACTATCAACATCTAACAATGATCGTAATTTTTCAACAGCCAAATAACAAAACCCACATTGTTCTGAACATCCCTCACCTAATTCCAACGCTCCAACATTGCCCTGAAAAAAAGTAAAAAGCTCTCTATCATATTTATCAAAAATATCTAATGCTGACACTGTTAATATATCAGTTGTTTTTAACCTTTGTGGTTCTTGTATATCAGCTATTGTAACTCTATTATGGGCACATAATGTGTGAACAGCAGGAGTTAATACGCCAGAACCTCCTACAATATTATTTTTAGCTATCGGTTCTGCCTCTGTATTCTTCAAATTTCTAATATTAAAAACTAACTACGCTTAATTTAACATATTTTATGCAAATCGTCAAACGTAAAGTCTTATCATAATATACATCTCTTGCAAGGAAGATATTGCTTCCATCTGTTGAAATTGGCAAAAAAAATTTACACCTCCGCCACACATTCAATCTCAATCAAAACATCCTTAGGCAACCTTGCGACTTCAACTGTTGATCTTGCTGGTTTGTGACTTGCAAAAAATTCTTCGTAAATTTTGTTCACAATTGCAAAATCATTCATATTTTTCAAAAATAAGGTTGTTTTCACAACTTTTTCTTTTGATGTTTTCGCTTCTTTCAAAACTGCTTCCAAATTAGCTAAAACTCTTTTTGTTTGAGCTTCAATCCCCCCTTCGACGATTTGCATTGTCATAGGGTCAAGAGCTATTTGACCTGAGCTAAACAAAAATCCATTGGAAATGATTGCCTGTGAATACGGACCAATCGCTTGAGGGGCGGATTGAGTGGAAATAAAATGCATAAAATAAGTTTATAAAGTTCTATTCGCCAACAGTCATTCCAGCGAAGGCTGGAATCCAGTAAGTACACTCTGCACCGAATAGGTTAAATGAATCTCAACTTTTTAAGTTTAAATCAGATTTATGGAAATGGAATAAAAAATTTGGATAAAAAGTTGACAAAAATTAATTATATAGAGTACTGTTAAATCTATTTTTTTATTATATGGAAGAACTAAATGCCACAACTCAATACTATACTTTAAAAGAACTAATACTAATGTTACCACATGGAGCAATAAATATTGATCCTGATTTAGCTTCTGAAGTAAGAGGAGCAAGAGAAACAACAAAAACCTCATTAAAAAGTAATCCTAGAGACCAATCAAAAACACCCAAAGAAAATATATTCAAAACTTCTAATCCAAAAGCCAAAGAGTATATTTTAGCTATTAATGCAAAATGCACAGAAACAAATGCCTCAACTTTATTATCAAAAGATGGAACTTTGCAATTAATTTGTACAAAAGTTAATTCAGGATTTTTAGTGAGAATCTTTTCATCTCAAAGTCAATTACCATTTTTAATAATAACTATTGAAGATATTAACAATGAAAAAATGCCTGTCGAATTAACGTTAAATTTACAAAATTATCAAGGTACTGATAATAAATTGCATTTAATAAATAACATACAAATATTTGCAATAATTTTAAGAGAACATTTCGATATAAATGCACCAAAACAAACAAACAGTGGTGATTTATAGATTCTGATCAAGCCAGAATGACAAAGATTCCTGTTTCCACAGGAATAACACTAAATTCTCTTTTCTATCTCATCTCCCATCTCGCTTGTTCCAACTTTTTTCATTCCCTCCTCATAAATATCGCCAGTACGAAAACCATCTTCCAAAGTTTTTTGGACTGCATTTTCTATATCTTCTGATTCTTGGATCATTCCAAAACCGTATTTAAGCATCATGGCGGCGGATAAAATTTGAGCTATTGGATTTGCTATGCCTTTGCCTGCAATATCTTGAGCAGATCCGCCAGATGGTTCAAACAGACCAAATCCATCTTTATTTAAACTCGCAGATGGCATCAATCCTAATGATCCAGGCAAAACTGCGGCTTCATCGGATAATATATCTCCAAATGTATTTTCAGTTAAAATCACATCAAATTGTGATGGATCCTTGATTAACTGCATAGCACAATTATCAACTAACATGTGACAATATTCAATCTCTGGATATTCTTTCGCCACTTCATCCACAATTTGTCGCCAAAGCTTGGAACAATCCAAAACATTTGCTTTATCAATAGAAGTTAATTTCTTGCGTCTTTTTTGTGCCGCCTGAAATCCATCATGAGCAATAATTCTAATCTGATCCTCGTTATATTCCATGACATCTTTGGCTGTTCTTTTCCCCTCAATTTCTTTCATCTCATGTAATCCGAAATAAATGCCGCCAATAAGTTCCCTTACAACTAATAAATCTATCCCTTTTTCAATAATTTCTTTTTTTAAAGGACAAATATTGGACAATGATTTATAAATTCTCGCAGGACGGAAATTAGCATGGAAATTAAATTCTTTACGAATTCCTAAAAGAGCATTTCTTTCACAATTAGCCCATTTTGATTCAGTTAATTTATCAACAGGGCCTCCAACTGATCCGAATAAAATTGCATCACAATTTTTGCAAATATCTTTTGTCTCTTGCGGAAAATGTTCCCCATATTTATCATAAGCCGCTCCTCCAATCAAAGCTGATTTAAATTGAAATTTATGGCCAAATTTGATCGCAATTTTATCTAAAATCCTCAAAGCCTCTTTCATAACCTCTGGACCTATGCCATCACCAGCTAAAACCGCAATTTTCTTTTCCATTTTTTAATTAATAAACTCCTATAATTTTTACTTTCATAGCTCCTACTTTACAGACTTTATGAACTTTCAACTTTATAAACTCTTTCTGGTGCGCCCGGCGGGATTTGAACCTGCGACCTTAGCCTTAGAAGGGCTCTGCTCTATCCAGCTGAGCTACGAGCGCACACTAACTAGGCAAAAAACAATTTTGCTTACAATTTTTAACATAAATTTCAGTAATTATAAAGAGAAATTGCTATAAATAAATGTTTTACGCACTTAACAATAAAATTTACCAAGGAGCAATCTGTTCTTTATCAAAATTTTGAAACTTTTTAATAAATTAACTAATGTAAGGTATAGTAGTTAATCTTTATTTAATAAACTCAAAATACTTTTTAATCTCTTATTTTTTAATTTTTTTATATGAAAACTTTTAAAAAAGTTGTTTCAGCAATGTTAACTGGAGCAATGATGTTGATGCTTATGCCAACAATGGCATTTGGAGCTCTTTCAACACGGACTCAAACCTACACTGTTAATACAGTGCTTTCCACTGAGTACTTAGTACAAAGCAGTGGCGACCTTAATGGCGCTCGTATTGGTGTAGTTGCTGTTGATACTGTAGATACTACAGATACAACTAGCGATGTCTTAGGTATGATTTATTATAAAAGCCACATGGAATATCCAGATGGCGCTTTTGAAGGTACTATTACAAACGACACCTTAGTTTTAACTGGCAATTGGGTAAATGCTTATGAAACTGTTACGGGAACTATTTCTATGACTTTTAAGGTGACAGGCGATACAACTGCAACTTATGTTGTTAGTGGTACTGGCACTTTAACTTCATCTGATGATTCTGTGACAACAACAGAAAATTTTACATTTTCTCAAACGCCAAGAGGCAAATATGCTCAACATGAAATGGAAGAATTACAAGATGAAATTGAAGGATATTTAACTGGTGCTGAAGAATTCAGCCCAGGCGACCCAATTCCGCCAATGAGCCAAATGTTAACTACTGAATATATGACTAGCGATGGTTATAGATTTGTACTTTTTGTAGCTGACGAAGCTAAACTTGCTGAATATGGTATTGATAGTGATTATAACACTGTTGGTATTGCTTATAAAACAACACAGGCACCAACATTTGATTCAATAATGTTTGGTAATACTGTTGAAGACGATTCAACTAATAGCGTATGGTTCGATGGATATTGGGCAAAAACAGAAACTAATTACAGCCCAATGTATATTCAATTTAAAACTACAATCAAAACTTTAAGTAATGGAGATGGATATTATTTAGTCACTGGAAATGGGGATTGGTGGACTGATCGAGCATCAGATACAGTAAAAACTGATAATTTTACTTTAACTGAAACAGCTAGAGCCAAATATTCAAAACACGAAGCTCAAGAATTAGAAGACGATTTATATGCTTATATAGAAGATAACGAAGAAGAAGTTACAGATGCTTTAGATGAAGCTGAAACTGAAGCTGATACTACAACTACAACTAATGATGACACTGTCACTACTACAGACACCTGCAATCCATTTACTGATGTTAATTCAAGTTATGAATATTGCGAATCTGTTCAATATGTAAAAGATGAAGGAATTGTCTCAGGTTATCCTGACGGGACTTACAAACCTACCAATACTATTAACAGGGCTGAATTCACAAAAATTGTTATGGGGGCAGTAACTACTGAAGAAGAAAGAGCTCAATGTCTTACAGATAACACACAAAAAGATTTCTCAGATACATCAAGATACGGCAATGTAGCTTGGGTAGCTGGCTACGTTTGTGTCGCCAAAGCTAAAGGCATCATTTCTGGTTATAAAGATGGTACTTTTCAACCAAATAGACAAATTGCTTTATCTGAAGCGGCTAAAATAACTTCTTTAGCTTTTGAGCTCATTGATGTTCCAGCTACTCCTTCTGAACCATGGTATAAATATTATATTGATGCTCTTGCAACTAAAAATGCTATCCCACTTTCATTTGATACTTTTGATCAAGCGGTTGAAAGAGGTGAAATGGCAGAAATGGTTGAAAGACTTCATATGCCTGATCCTTCAAAAGATTCTGAAACCTATTCTTCTTTAGGAGGTACCACGACTGAAACCACATCTCAATATGACCTTGAAGTCCAAAATTCAAGCATAAATATTGATGGTAATGATATAATCGCTCATGCAACTCTTCAAAATAATAGCATAGTCAACATTACAAATGTAAAAACCTCAGACCCTTTTATTGCGGCAACTTACTATAAAGGAAGTGCTGAAATGAAAACCAATCAATATAGTATTGATACTTATCCATCAATAAATGGGATGTTAAATGCAAATGCAGATGGAGATTTTAATATATATTTAACCCAAACTGACATCGAAACGTATACATCCATAAAAATCTGTTTTGATCCTAGTAATTTAGTCAAAGAATTTGATGAAAACAATAATTGTAAAACTACTAATATTGAAGTTGATGGTATGTAAAAATTCATGAAAACGCCAGATTAAATTCACGAAAAGTCCAGAATTATATGTTAAAAGGGGGTAAGTACATTACTTAGCCCCTTTTTGATATGAATAAAAAAATACTTTTCTTTTCAATATTTATAATATTTTTTATAACAATAATTTCATATTCTGTTTCCAAGGCAAATTCCGATCAAAGTTATAAAATTATTATTAATGAAATCGGAGCTTATGAAGATTCTAACAATGAATGGATTGAAATTTTAAATGTTTCTCAAAATCAAATTGATTTAACTGGATGGAAATTTTATGAATCTTCTACTAAACACAGCCTGAAAGCCTATCAGGAAGATTTAATTATTGAATCAAATGAATATGCAATTATTGCCAATGATGGGACAAGCTTTTTAAATAAAAATATAAATTTTCAAGGAACAATAATTGACAGTTCATGGTCGAGTCTATCTGAAGATGGAGAAGAAATAGGACTTATGGATTCTGTTGGAAACTTCATTGAACTTTTTACTTATATTCCAAATAAAAATTTCAGCTTAGAAAGAAGAGATCCTTTTGCAAATATTTTTACTGCTGAGAATTGGCAAGAACATTTAAACTCAAATACTGCTGGTAAAGAAAATAGTAATTATAATTCTTCAAATTCTAATCAAAACACAAATAATGAAAGCCAAACAAATGAAGAAAATACTGAAAATGAAACTTTAGAAGAAACAAAACCAATTCAAACCCCATCAGATGTTTCAAACTTTTCAATATTTTTTGATGGTACAGTTTTAAATTTAAAATGGGATTTTCCAGAAAACATTTCAAAAGCATTAATTCTTAAATCAACAAATTCAATATCAGCAACTCTTGAAAACAATGTTTCATATTCAAATACTAGTATAAATGATACAGAAATTTTTTTAATACAAGATGAAAATATTTTTAAAGATTTAAGTCCTGAACCAGAAAAAACTTATTTTTATAAAATTTTTACTTATGATGAAAATTACATTTACAGCACAGGAATTGAAGATTCCATTTCTATCCCATATATAATCAAAACAAACGATATTATCATAAATGAATTCGTTTCAAATCCAGGAGAAAATGAAAATGAATGGATCGAATTTTTTAATGCAAGTTCAAAAACTTTGGACATAAATGAATCTTATCTAACAGATGAGAGCGCAACTAAACATATTTTAAATGGAGAAATAAAAAGTAAAGAATATTTGGTTATTGAAAATCCAAAATTTGCTTTAAATAATTCAGGAGACACTATTTCATTATTTAATAAATATAATCAAAATATTTATTCGATTTCTTATGGGACAAATAAAACTATTACAGCTCCAAGCCAAAGCCATAGCGCTGGAACAATAAATGGCAAATGGATTATTTTTTCTAGACCTAGTAAATCCAAAGAAAATCAAATTATCAATCAACCCCCAAAAGCAATTATAAAAGTGCAAAGCGGATCTCTCTCTGGCGATGGTTCAGTCAAAATAAATCTTGATGGTAGCGATTCGTATGATTCGGACCTAGATGAGCTTAAATTTAAATGGGATTTCGGCGATGGCGAAAGCAGTGAATCCAAAAATCCAAACACAAAAACTTTTGATTCATCTGGAGAATACAATATTACCTTAACAGTTGAAGATATTTGGGGAGAACAAGATTCTGACAGTATCAAGGTCAAAGTTACTGAGAAAGAAAATGATGGCAACAATGAAAATCCATCATCAACAAAAAAATCTAAAACCACCAACAATTCAACAAAAACAAAAGAAAAATCACCAAATAATACAACTAACAATTTAAATAGTGTCGATAAAGATCTTTTTAAATATATTAAAATTTCTGAATTTCTGCCTAACCCAAAAGCTAAAGATGAAAACAGTGAATGGATAGAGATTTTTAATAGTTATAATGAAAAAATCAATTTAACTGGACTTTTTCTAGATGATGCTGAAAATGGAAGCAGTCCATTCTCTCTTGAGAATCAGATTATTTCTCCAAATGAATATTTAACTTTCAAAAACTCAGAAACAAAAATATCCTTAAATCAGAAAAAAGATTCAGTTCGTTTAATTAATGAAGACAATATAATTTATGATGAAATTTCATATAATGAACCTACCTTAGAAAACTATTCTTACGCCTTTATCAATGAGTCTTGGCAATGGACTAATTCCCTTACTCCAAGCAGTCCGAATACTTTAAACAATCAAAATTTAAATCCTGATGAAATAGAAAATCCAAATGTTTTACGAAATTTAATAGTTTCAGATTCTTCAAATATAAAAATTTTTATTAATGAAATAATACCAAATCCATATGGCGCAGATAATAATCAGGAATGGATTGAACTTTTTAATGATAACGATTTTGCAATTAATTTAAAAAATTGGTCAATTGATGATGATGAAAAAGGAAGTTCGCCATATATTTTTTCTAAAGATATATTAATTGGTCCAAAGCAATATTTTGTAATTTACAGATACGATTCAAAAATAAATTTAAATAATAACTTAGATTATGTACGACTTTTTGATCCAAACAAATTAATGCGTGATCAAATATATTATGAAAATGCAGAGGAAGGATTAAGTTATGCAAAGTTTGGTGGCAAATGGAAATGGACTGAATATGCCACCGCCAATACTGAAAACATTTTTCAGGAAAAAACTGATGAGGAAGATATTGGAGATGAAAATTTTTCAGAATATAAAAATGGTAATTTAAGCGATAATATTTTAATTAGCGAAATTTTACCGAATCCAAAAGGTGCAGAAAAAGATGGTGAATGGATTGAGCTTTATAACAAAGGAGAAAAAGACGTAAATTTAGGGAATTGGTATTTAATTACCGACAGTAAAAACGCCAAAAAATACATTTTTTCAGATCAGGATACAATTAAATCCAAAACATATCTTATAATTAAAAGAGCAGAATCAAAAATTGCCTTAAATAATAATGGCGACACTCTTTATTTATACAATTTTGATGAAGATATCCAAAACCAAGTTAAATATGACAAAACCATTGAAAATGAAAGTTTCGCTCTAGTTGAATTAAAGAACGATATAAATCAAAACATCAAGCAAGCAAAATTTATCGATAAAGTATTTGCAGAGACAATTAATAATCCATACTGGACATGGCTAAAGGAAATTTCACCAGGCAAAGCAAATCCAGTATTTCATAAAATAAGTGGAAAAATTGCTGAAAAAGCCCAGGATTATTTTTATTTAGAAACAAATGCTGGTCAGAAACTTCAAATAAATTTAGATAATACAGATTTAAACAAAAATCTTGAAACGAATTTATTTAATGATGGAAATGAAATTGAACTGATAGCCAAAGAACTTAATCAAAATGTCTTTACACTACAGGAACTTTCATCATCAAAAACTTCAAATGAAACCCAAAATCAAAATACTGACAACAATCTCTCTTTAAAAATCTCTATAACATTAGGTCTAATTTCACTTTTAATAATAACAATATGGTCACTCAAAGAAAAAGGAATTCTAAAAAAAATCCTTTTAAAACTGGTAGAGATAAGTTAAAAAATTTAAAAAAAAGAAAAGTAACTTCCTGTTCTCCAGAAGAACTAATTTATATTAATTGGGAAAAAGAATGGAAACCTTATATTTAGATATTACAAAGATAGAAATATCCTGAAAAACTACAAAGAAAGGACATACTCCCATACACTACTAAATTCGCCATTTACTGGGATCAAAACGTATTGGCCTTTAACATTCATTGAAGATGTGAAAAGTCTGCCTTTGAAGGTTTCACCATCAGTTTTGATAAATTCTTTTTCTTGATTGTCCAAAACGTTATTTATAGATAAATTGAAATTCTTGTAATCATTGAAATATTGTAATCCTTCAAATACACCGATGTTTGTAGTAATTAAATTGTTAATATTGCTTACCATCTCAATGGTTTGATCTATATGTGTGAAAAAATCCTGAGATTTAAGCTCATTTATAGCAGATTTGATAAAATTTTGCTGCCTTGCAGAACGTTTAAAATCTGAATCACCATGCCTTGTTCTAATATATTTCAAAGTTGTATCTGCGTTCAAAACTTGCTCGCCTTTTTTTAAGCTAAAAATGCTATAGCCTTTGTTCCATGTTGGATAAGCATTGTCATAAATATCTTCTTCAACAGTCACTTTTACCCCGTTTGGGAACAAAATATCATATACTTTCAAGAATGATTGCAGATTTACTATCAAATATTTTTCTGGAACTATTCCTGTAATATTAAAAACAGCTTCTTTTAGCTTATCTATTCCTTTATATGTGTAAATTTCATTAATTTTTCTACTTTCATAATATAAATCCCTTGGAATACTGATTAAAACAACTTTTTTCTGATCTTCTATTAATCTCACTAACATAATAGTATCGCTCAAAGAGCCATTTAATCCAACAATTAAAATATCCATAATCCCATCTGATTTTGGCATCACCGGCTTAACAGATTTCAGATTTTCCTGCATCAAAGTACTGATGCTTTTGTTTTGTTCTGCCAATTTAGACTGAGCCCCTTTCAAAGCCTCCTCCAAAGTTTCTCTTTGAATATTTACCTTGTTTAAATCTTTTGAAAGCTCAGATAAACTTGTATATATAGTTTTTAAATGGCTCTGAGTCTCAATAAATCTTGTAATTATGTCATCTTTTTCTTGAGTTAAAAGACCAATTTGTAAATATAAAGTGTCTATATCCTTATGCGCCTGTACCTCAAGTTTAAAATGCCTGGACTCAACCAAAATAAAAGCGGTAGTAATCGCAATTAAAGCCACTAAAACTGCATATAAAGATATTTTTATTCCTAATAGATTTTTATTTTGTTTGAAAAACACCATAGACATTCTAAATTTTAAATTCAAAATTTATTTTAATCCACCTTCAGCCCGCTCACATCAACCTCCTCTTCTTCAGTAATGCCAATTCTTGCAACTATTTCCTGTTCAACAAACACTCTTTTTCTTCCATATTTCATCCTTGAGTATTGTTTAACTATTTCCGCCACTTTTGCGTTTTTATCTTTCACATCCCAAACAGTTTCCAACGAAAATGGTCTGGAGGTAGTATTATTAATATTAAGTTTTATATAGGCCTTATAATTGGAAATGCCAATAATGTCAGACTGAGTCAAAACTGGCGCATATTCTTTGGATAAATATTCAGCATCTTCCGCGCCAATCTTGAAAGACATCATGGTACCAACGTTACCAAACACTGCGTCTCTAATCTGAGTGTTTTGAGCGCCTGATTTACCAATAGTCAGCTGATTTATATACTGATGAGCCATGATCAGAGCTAATTGATATTTACGAGCTTCGGAAAGTATTGAACAGAAACTGTCAGTCGCAAAATTCTGAAACTCATCCACGAACAAATAGAAAGGTTTTCTATCTGCTTCCGGCATATCAACTCTACTCATCGCCGCCATTTGCAATCTAGCCACGCAAATCAAACCAAGTAACTGCGTGTTCAAATCACCCATTTTACCTTTTGATAAATTAATTAAAAGAATTTTTTGTTCGTCCATACATTTACGGAAATCAAAAGCTGATTTTGTCTGGCCAATGGTATTACGCATGATGGAATTAGTAATAAAAGGCCCGAATTTCGCGGAAAAATACGGAATCATTTCTTGTCTTTCTCGTTGTCCGGTATGGGCATATTCATGCGTCCAAAAAGATTTAACCACTGGATTTTTCACTTTAGAAACTCGATATTTCATAAAATCCTCATCCACAAATATTCTAGGTACATCTATTAAAGTGGCACCCTCCTCAGGGTCTTCCATTAGGGTTAAACAAGCATTACGAAAATAATGCTGAATGCGCGGACCAAATATTTCATCACCAAATAATTTAATAAAAATTTCTGTCGCCTGACTGGAAGCCATATCCATCTGTTCAGGTGTGTTAGCTTCCAAAATATTAAGACCCATAGGACGTTCCTGATCAGCGGGATCAAAAACAATCACATCTTTCGCTCTTTCTTTAGGTACATAATTAAGCAAATCTTCAATCAAATCACCATGAGGATCAATAACGCCAACACCAGAACCATTTTGCATGTCTTGGCGCGCCACAAAATTCAAAAATACTGATTTACCAGAACCTGATTTTCCTATGCAATAATGATGTCTGGTCCTGTCTTTCGGCAACATACGTATTTCTTTTTTCATACCTCTGAACATATTATATCCCAATAAAACTCCCTCTGTCGGAGTGTCAGGCGGAGCAGGTAAAACTCGATAATCAAGCCATTTAATAACTGGCGTTGCATTATATCTGCTATATGGGAAATGAAATATAGAAGCTAATTCATCAGGCACTAACAAAGAATTTTTCTCTCCAAACCATAAAAGCCTTTTCCTGAAATTGTAATACATGCATGGCGTATTGATAAAATCAATTGGAACAATACGTCTGTTTTGAAAATAATTAAGACTTGGGTCCTTATACAAATTAAAGCCTAAAACGATATTATCGCAAATTTCCTCAGCCCTAGACATAGCTTTTGCTGAGGCCATAATTCTAATCACACAATCAAATCCAACTTGATTTGACTTCTCTCCCATATGTTTAGCTCCTTCTTCTTTTGGCTGTAGCATACGCACATAACTATCCCCGCCACTTGCACCAGGAGCATTACTTTTACCACCACCTAATTTTTTTATTCCTAAAAAAAGACCAAGCGTAAGTTTGAAAAAAATACCTATCATAGGAATTTTATAAAGCATCTCCGCAAAACTAAAACTGTCTATGTCCTTACCTTTAAACAATAATGTACCCATCTGTTCTGCTTTTTTTCTCCATTTTTCACTTCTTGGATTGATAATCAACTGAATTGCCGCCGTTTCTCCATTCTCAAGTTTTGACAAAACGTTTGACATATCATTTAATGGATCATTTTCAACAACTTTAAAAGTTTTAATAGGAAACCAAAAAGGCTTCACTGTATGCATATAAAACATTTTCAATTTATTGCCATTTGGACATATCTCATATGGCTTAACAAACTCCACATCAGCATCTGGATAATATGATGTAACTTGTTTTTCAACTAATTCTTTGAAATAAGGATAAGTAACTATATAGAAATAAACTAATTTCTCCTGAACAACTAATTCAAAAGAAACCATATCAAGATTAAAAATCCACGACCTTATTGTATTCCAAATATTTAATTCTCTTATTTCATGTAAATTTCTATAAAACTGAGACATTACTCCAACTTTTTCACGAAAATCTTTTTCCACTTCTTTCTCTTTATCCTTTTCAGTATCACTTCTTGGCAACATCACTCTCATATAAATCATCTTCTTGGACAACATCAAAGCTCTAGCAAACCGAATCCAAAAAATGAACTGATCCACCAAAAAGAAAAAAACCAATACGGCAGCAATTGCCCACAAAGGATGAGCTAGTAGCCAATCTAAAATGTTTCCAAAAAAATTCTGCATGTTTATAAGGTGAAAAAAATTATCTTTTACTTAAAAATTAAATCATTAAACTTTAAAAATCTTATTATTATAGCATATTTCATGAGTTAATTTAACCCTTTGGCTGTTAATAAAATTGCTATTTAATAAAAACCTTGCCGTATATCTTTTAGAGACTTTATTACCAAAAGCAAAATTTGCAATTTACGAGAGAAAAGCTTAATTTTTTATAGAATTTAACTAATAAACGATGAGGTATTTCTATTCTAGCTCCCGTCAATTGATCAAACGCAGAAAACCTTTAACAACAGCTTCCTCCAAACATAACCTTTTCAACCCAGACTATAATCACAATACCTCCAAGTCATTTTTGAAAGTTATTAAACTATTGCTCATAATCTTTATCATGAGTTTTGTAGTCTACTCTTTATTTTTCTCCCCCAAATTTGCAATAAGCAGCATCAGAGTGGAAAAAAATAATCAACTGATCAATGATGATCTGATTAACCTTAGTTTAAATAAATATAAGGGCAAAAACATTTTTTTAACTAAAGAAGCTGATATCAGGCAAGATTTAGAAAAGAATATCAAAAACATGGCTTTTTTTAACATCCAAAAAAACATACCAGATACAATAGAAATCACTATTCAAGAATACAAAGATGTCCTTAATTTAATTGTTTATTTTGAAAAAATTGAAAAAACATATCTAATCAATGAGAATGGTGATATTACGAAAGAAAATGTCACAGCAGATGATTTGCCGTATGTATATCTTAGAACCATCCAAAATCAAGACAAACAACATTTTGCCCTAGACAAAACGGAAATAGAATATTTGTTAAGTTCCAAAAAATATTTTGAAGAGAAATTTAATATCGAAGTTAAATCGATTGATTATTTCCAAATAGAACACGAAATACATTTAAATACGGTCAAAAACTTTTCTGTATGGCTGGATTTCGATGAATCATACTTGACTCAATTACATGCTTTAAAATTAGCCTTATCAAAACTTGACATTTTTAACACTCCTTTACTATATATTGACTTAAGAATCGCTAATGGTCAAAAAATAATTTTTAAAAAAAGATAAATTATGATATAATTTTTTAGTAATGAGTTCTCTGCTGTTGCAAAAATAAAAACTAAAATACAAACATGCCAAACGCCTCAAAAATCGCTTTACTCAAAAGTCTTATCGACAGCGCTCAAGCCAATCTCAATTCAGCTAAGCAAATACTAATCGATATGTGTGGCGATACCGGTACAGCCAAAAACAAAAAATACGAAGATTTGGCGGAAGAATTATCAAAAACCACTGAAGATGACAGCGAAGACAAAATTATTGAAGGTGTTTTTGATGGACAAAACATGATCGGGCCAAAAACTAAGGTTTTTCCTGTGCCAGCTAATTATGCCAGTAAATCAAAATTAGTAGAGGGAGATATTCTCAAACTAACCATCCTCGATGATGGATCATTTGTTTACAAACAAATTGGCCCCGTACCTAGAAAAAGAATCAAAGGCCCATTAATTTACGAAGGCAATCAATATATGGTCATGGCGGAAGGAAAAAACTATAAAGTATTGCTCGCTTCAGTCACTTATTATCATGGAGAGGCAGGAGATGAAGTTACAATTTTGACCCCAGAACTGGAAGAGAGTGAATGGGCGGCAATTGAAAATATTATTCCCAAAATAGAATCTGAAATAAATAACAGCCTGTCTATCGACTCTGATACCGACACCAACTAACTTTTTTGCATGAATGGCGAGGGAAACAAACCAGAAAGCCAACATCTTTTATATCCAAAACAAATAAAAGAAGAAAAAAAAGAGGGCATAAATCTGGATTTCACCAGAAAACCTCAAGCAAATTTTAATATATCTGAGATAAAGGACGAAGACTTGCCGCCACAATCAATTATCAAAGATATCGCTAAAACTTTGTCTGCCAGCGTGGTTTTTTTCCTGTTTTTTATTTTTCTTGGCACTTTAACTATTGTTATTAGCAATCACTATCATCACGAACCGCTGACTGAAGTGGCCGTTAATTTAACTGAAGATTTTCAAATAAGAAACAAAGCAAGAACAGATGAATTAAAAACAATCAAAGATGCTCTGGAACAATTCTACAATCAAAATGCAAATTACCCCAAAGCTGATGAATTAACTCAAGTGCTAATTGATAATGGATATTTGGGAATTATCAACCCTGATCCTCTCGATAAAGCGCCATTTCGCTATATCTACGCTGTTTATAACAACAATATAGGTGAACAACAAAGTTATATTTTGTCTGCATCATTAGAGGATAAAAATGGGATAATTAATCTTTACACTATCGGCAGCCCCACTATTTACCATAGAGATTTTCGGGATGTCAATCAGACAAATATCAGCTACATCCCAAATGAAACAAGCATTGACAATAAAAGCAGAGTAAAGGTAAAGATGTAGTCATGAAAGACTTTTGGAAAAAACTTAAAACCCCAATTATTGCTCTAGCGCCAATGGCTGGCTACACCGATTCTGCTTATCGCCAACTTATTAAAAGTGTTTGCAATGAAGTAATATGTTTCACGGAATTCACCAGTGCTGATGGTATTTCTTATGCCAGTAAAAAAACCTTAGAGCAAATTCAATTTAACGCCCAGAATGAACATCCAATTGTCGCACAAATTTTTGGCAAACATCCTAATCATTTTGTCAAAGCCGCCAAATATCTAGAAGAAATTGGTGTTGATGCTATTGATATTAATATGGGATGTCCGGCTAGAAAAGTTTTCTCTTCTGACCACGGGTCAGCAATATTGAAAAACCCAACGCTGGCCTACGAAATAGTACAAGCAACCAATGAAGCCACCAAACTTGCTGTTTCAGTAAAAACACGCATTGGCATAGATAAAATTGATTCAGATTTTATAATCAATTTTTGTAAAAATATTGCCAAAGCCGGGGCTGGATTAATCACTCTGCATGGTAGAACCGCGAAGCAGATGTATACAGGAATAGCCAATTGGGAAATAATATATGAAGTCAAAAAAAACCTCAACATCCCAGTCATTGGGAATGGCGATATCAGATCAAAAGAGGATGCCGTTAAAAAAATTAAAAATCTTGATGGAATTATGATTGGTAGAGGCACAATGGGTAATTTTTGGCTCATGGCGGAAATATATGCCGCTTTGCATCATAAAAACTATACCAGACCGGCCACTTTTGCAGAGAAACTGCCTTATTTCCTTAAGCATTGTGAACTCAACATAGCTACCAAGGGTGAAAAAATTGGCATATTAGAAATGAGAAAACATTTAGCAAGCTATATCAAAGGCATTCCAAATGCCTCAGAATTAAGATCTAAACTTGTCCGTGTAAATACTCTTAAGGAAGCAGAGGAGATTTTAAAGACGGTAGTAATGTAAAAGTGGGAAGGAGGGGAAAAAGCTGTGAGCTGTGAGCTGTGAGCTGTGAGCTGTGAGCTGTGAGCTGTGAGCTGTGAGCTGTGAGCTGTGAGCTGTGAGTAGGAAGGATGGACTGTTGGTCTGTCGTAAAGTGTCATTCCAGATTTAGTCTGGAATCCAGTGGAGGACTAACTTCGATAGGGCTGTGTTTTATTTTATATGGAGAATTTGTTAAAACAAAAACAATACGCAATTTAATGATGGGATTTGTTTATATAAAAAATTCATGCATAAATAATGAGTATGTTTACTGGATTCCTGCTTCCGCAGGAATGACATTCACAGTTCTCAGCTCTCAATTCTCCTTGCTTTCATGCTCAAAATAATTTAAAAATATTGAAGCAAGATAGTTTTTAGTTGTTAGTCTCTAGTCTTTCAATTTTCAATTTTTCATTATTCCTCCTAAGGCAGGGTAGCTCAGTTGGTTAGAGCGCGGGACTCATAAGCCCGAGGTCGTGGGTTCGACCCCCACCCCCGCTACCATCCTTCGCTAAAGCTACGGATGGCACGGCCAATTTAGGATCAAGCGGAAAATTGTTTGAAGAAATAAAATCCTTATGACAACCCACCCTACCCTCCCTTGAAATGGAGGGGAACTAATTCCCAAAAAACTTGCTCGGATATAGTTTGATTTTTTCTAAGTTCTCTAACAGTATCTTTTATAATACTATCCATAAATATTATTTATTAGAAATATTTGTTTATAAGTTCTATCCCCCCATCTTTTTCAAGGGAGGGGGCAAGAGGGGGGCGGGTTGTCTTCGCAAGCAATAAAACTTTCTATAATTTATAATATATTTCTAGTCTTTTCATGAATTTTTTAAACTATTTCTTCAAACCAATTTCCGCTTGATCCCCAATTTAGGGAACACGGCTCTTATTTGACTTATCAGTAAAAAAGTTTTAAGATGCTTAATCTATTTCAAAACTTTTATTAATGAGAGATATTCTGATCCCACAAATGGTTGAAATCATTGATAATGAGTGTTCTAAATATCGATTAGATGAAAAATTAGGTGAAGGCGGTATTGGATCTGTGTATAAAGCTCACAAACTTGGGTACACACCAAACATTTGTTGCGTTAAGCTTATCATTCGTGGAGACCTAACTAGATTTAATGAGTCTATAAGAGCTATGGAGACTTTACCTGCCCATCCAAACATTCAATCTTATCAATGCTCTGAAGCGATAATAGTACCCTTCCAAATAGATAATACTCAATACAGAGCTCCTTGTTACGTCGTTATTACTAATTATCTAGAAGGAAGACTTTTAACACCAGAGATTTTAGGACCTATTTATTCTCTTGAATACATAAGAAATCTTACTAGAGTTTTACTCAACACTCTACTATTATTAGAAACTTTAGAAACTCATGGAATTGTCCACAGAGATATTAAGCGACAAAATTTATTATTATCTCAATCTAAAGAAGTGTTGTTATTGGATTTTGATATGGCTATGACAGCAGGAAAAAGGACAAGCCATACTGTTGGAAGCTTACCTTATTTACCTCCTGAAGCTTTTTTAAGGGAACACACTGAAGACACTCGTTTTGATATTTATCAACTAGGAATGATGGGAGCTGGCTTTTTATTTGGTTTTCAAGAATTTCTAAAGTTAGCCGAAGAATGGTATTGGGATAAAGTACTAAACGTACCAGAGTCACACGATAAAAAAGTAATTCTAACTTTGGACTCTTTGGATAAAGAATCTTTTGAAAAAAAAGAAGATGGTTTAGCTGGAGCTGTTTATAATTTAATTGTTATTATAAAAAAAATGGTAATTGGCAAATTAGATAAAAGGATAAAACTTCCTGAATTAAAAGGACAACTGACTGAATTTTTAAATACCATAAATTAAATCATTTAAACTCATCTTCATCATATTCTTCACAATCCTTCAAAGGCTTTAAAATTATATGATTTACTGGATACCAGCCGGGAGTTTACCCCACACTTTGTTGCGGGGCTGGCATATGACTGTCCCACCTCACAGATCTTAGTTCTTAGTTCTCAATTCTCCTTGCTTTCATACTCAAAATAATTTAAAAATATTGAAGCAGGAATGAGTTAAAATGTTTTTTTTACTATTCTACATTCTACATTCTACATTCCATATTCCAAATCCTCCTTAACTGGGTAGCTCAGTTAGTTAGAGCGCGGGACTCATAAGCCCGAGGTCGTGGGTTCGACCCCCACCCCCGCTACCAAATTTCACCAGAAATTTCCCTGAATACTAAAATTCATCTAAATTTAGCATCTTTCAAATGTATACTGAAAGATATCTTCATTATTAAACATTGCTCTAATTTGCAAAGTACGAGTGACTAATTCAAAATCATGTTCCTGCGAAACCAATCTAAACCCTAGAGACATCATATAATCTATAAATAAATCTGTTTGGCAATTTTCTTCTGTAATAATCAATTTTCCTTTTTTTCTTATTATTCTGGCAACTTGCTTATAAATAAAATCTTCTTCCAAGATACCTTTATCTAAATTGCAAAAGAAAAAATCCGCATATACTAGTTCTAATTGCGCTGTCGGGACTTGTTGCAACAAAATAGCAACATCTCCCTGCACCAAATGTTGTTCAACTGAATATGTAATTGGCGTTTGATATCTTCTCAATGGATAAATCTTGTTCTCATTTAATTTTTTTATCGCTCTTTCAAGAGCTAATAAATCTGTGTTTTGAGCGCTAATGTCTGAATCTATCCCAAGGCAAAAAACTATTCCTTGACGCATTAACCAAGCAATTCTTTCACCATCTGGACCACAACCTAAATCTAAATGAGTTATGTATGTAAAATCTTGTAAACACGAAACATTATCATTACCACTTGTTAAAACTTTTGAGTTGAACATAATTTTAAATCACCTAAAAAATCATAATTATAAAAGGTTGCTCCCTTTATTGTAAAATTCCCCTCACCATATCTTGAGTCAAAGTTATAACTCCATCTGTTCCGTATTTGCCTGGTGCAAATAATATTCCCTCAGTTACTTTATACATAGCTACTTTTAAGCCGTTAGCTCCTTCCGAATTGTCCATCGACCAACGGACAATTGCTTTTAAAGCGTCTTCATCAATTTGAAAATTATAACCATGTATACGAAATCTACTTTGATACTGTTTCAATAAAGATTGGGGTGTATCTACTAAAATTGAATATAAAGCCGTTTCACTTAGAGGCTGAAATGGCACATAAGCCTGAAATCTTCTCGCTAATTCTGAGATGAAACCAAATTCTACAAAATCTCTCTCTGTTGCTCTTTTTAAGGTGTTTTCATCACTTTGCTTATTATCTTCTAATCTATCACTAATAATTTTATCTAAACCCTCAAATTTTCCAGATACAATTACCCATAAATTACTTGTATCAAAACTTAATCCTTCCCCCAATTGATATGTTCCTCTATCGAGAATAGGAAGCAAATCATGCTGTAAATTTTGTCTATCTCGTAATTTATCTATTTCATCAATAAATAAACATCCGTGCGTAGCTCCATTTCTTAATTTTAATCTACGTTGTTCCTGCCCTTTTCTATTACCATATACTTCCACTATACAAAACTCCCTAAGAATATCTCTAAAATCCACACCTCCTGACCCAATCTGTCCTAACGCTGTAGCACTTACTTTAACACAAGGTAAACCAATTAACTTAGTTGCCGTAAAAGCGAGATATGTTTTGCCAACGCCAGAAGGACCAAATACCAAATAATTATTTGGTTCTATCTTAACAAAATTATCAGGAGATAATCTACAAGATATATCAGTTAAACCTACAGCAAAAGACATAGTAGCTGTTTCTTGTCCTACCACAATTGTATCTAAATACTGTTTAATTTTGTTTGGTGTGGAAACAATCGGGTTTACCTGAGCTGGTTGATATTCTCTGCCATCTAAAGTTTCTAAACGTAGAAGTTTAAAACCCTCTCTCACAGCTGCCAACTCAGAAGCAATTTCAGCTTCTGTCGTTATCAGGGCTTGTTGATGTTGTAATTCTTCTAAACCTCTTCGCCAATCATGTATGTTGGAACTATTTAATCTTGCCGCTAATTGTCTCATGTTATCTCTACCATCATTTTTTGTACCAGCCATTTTTTCTAGAGCACTTGCAATTCTTCGAAGTGCTTGTTCATCTTGTACTGCACTTGTTAGCATATCTAATAAGTTTTTTCCCATAATAATTTGCCATTAAAAAGCTTAAGAAATCATTTTAAATACTTATTTGCCAAAAAGTCAATACTGTTATGATAAGGAGATTAATTCGGATCATCTGATTTTTGGTTTAAAAAAATTTATGGATGATTAATTTTTTATTTAAAATTCATAAAAACTCCATAAATAACTGATATTCTTCTCAAA